>Ga0182741_1001151_pt1 | contig 36015 bp, 17 predicted proteins | sample eDN5th37CBELigOP_FD_128874 | JGI IMG/M metagenome (GOLD analysis project Ga0182741, IMG submission 128874) | Enriched Organic Plus compost microbial communities from Emeryville, California, USA - eDNA 5th pass 37_C BE-Lig OP (version 2) (version 2) ... | reverse complement strand
CGATATCCGGCTCGCCGACTCGTCCGATCCGTCGGTCGAGATCCTTGGCGCCTACGCGTTCTCCGACACGCCCTCCAAGCCGCCGACAGAAGAGCAAACCGAGCTGCGACGTCGCCTCCGGCAAGACGACAAGACGTTCGTTTCCTGCGTCGATGACCAGCCGGTCGCCAAGGTCGCAATCGTGCCGATGACGATGAACGTCCGGGGTGTCGTGATGCCGATGGGCGGGATCAGCGGTGTCGCCTCGATGCCGGCGGGACGCCGCAGCGGCCATGTCCGCGAATTGATGAACCACTCCATCAAGGTCATGCGCGAGGATGGGCAGCGGGTCTCCGCGCTCTACCCCTTCCGCGAGTCGTTCTACGAGCGATTCGGGTATACCGGGTGGCCCGCGGCCCGCTGGGTGGAGGTGGACCCCGCAAACCTCGGCGCGATCCTGCGCGTGCCGAAAACCGGAACCGTTCGCCAACGCGAGCTGACCGAAGCATTCGATGACTGGACGGCGTTCGTCGACGAGCGCCAGGCCTCCATCCACGGATTCAGCATTTACGGCCCGGCACGACGCGAGGAATGGCGCGAGCCTGGCCAGTACTGGGCAACCACCGTGCATGAAGGCGACCGGATTACCGGGGCAATGATCTACAAGATCACCAATGACCTGTCGCTCATGCTCGTCATGTCCATGCTCTGGAGCACCGTCGATGCGCAGTACCAGCTTATCGACTTCATCGCCCGCCACGTGGACCACATCCGCAAGGCACGTATCTGCGTCCCGCCCGGAGACCAGCCGGAGTTGTGGCTTACCGACGCAAAGATGACCGTATTGAGTGACGTCCCGGAATCCTGGAACGGCCCGATGGCCCGGATCGTCTCGCTGGACGGAATCGGCGGCATTGCGGTCGGCCTGGGCGAGATCGCGATCCAGGTGACCGACCCGCAGGCCCCGTGGAACCAGGGCGTCTGGACACTGCGCGGCGTCGACGGCACGTTGCACGTCGAGAAAGGTGGCGATCCCCAGGTCGAGCTATCGATCCAGGCGCTCTCCGCGCTCGTCTTCACCGGCATCGACCCGGCTCTCCTCCGTTTCCGCGGTTGGGGTGATCCGGACGCCGCTACCATGGAAACGCTGAGGAACCTCTTCCCGCCGGTCGAACCGTTCATCTTCGAGATGTTCTGACAACGAGCGGTGCCCCCTCGTGGCCGTCTACACGAGCCAGACATCAAACGAGGCCCCGGCGAAATCGCCGGGGCCTCGTTGTGTTCCATCGGGTGACCGGAACCTCTACCCTTCCAGGAGCAGGTTCTCCGGGTCCTCCAGCAGCTCCTTGATCTTCACGAGGAACTGCACCGAGGTCGCGCCATCGACCACCCGGTGGTCATACGACAGCGCGATGTACATCATCGGGCGAATCTCGATCTCGCCATTGACGGCGACCGGCCGCTGCACGATGTTGTGCATGCCGAGGATACCGACCTGTGGCGTGTTCAGGATGGGCGTCGACAGCAGCGAGCCGTACACGCCACCGTTGGTGATCGTGAACGTGCCGCCGGAGAGCTCGTCGAGCGTCAGCTTGCCGTCACGCGCGCGCGTAGCCAGCTCCTTGATGTCCTTCTCGATCTTCGCAAAGCTCTTGCGGTCCGCGTCGCGCACCACCGGCACAACCAGGCCCTGGTCGGTACCGACCGCGATCCCGATGTCGTAGTAGTTCTTCAGGATCAGCTCATCGCCGTCCATCTCGGAGTTGACGTCCGGGAACGCCTTCAGCGCGCCGACGACCGCCTTCGTGAAGAAGGACATGAAGCCGAGACCGACGCCGTGCTGCTCCTTGAACGCATCCTTGCGACGGCTGCGGATCTCCATAACCGCCGACATGTCGACCTCGTTGAAGGTCGTCAGCATCGCCGCTGTCTGCTGCGCCTCGACCAGCCGGCGGGCGATCGTCTGGCGACGGCGGCTCAGGCGAACGCGCTCCTCGCGGCCGGACTGGTCCGCGGCAACCGGTGCGGCGGCCGGCTTCGCCGGGGCAGCAGGAGCCTGCGCGGGTGCAGCGGCCGGGGCCGCCTGGCCCTTCGCGAGATGCGCGACGAGGTCGTCACGGGTGATACGGCCACCCGGGCCAGATCCCTTGACCTGGGACAGGTCGATGCCATGCTCTTCGGCCATGCGCTGGACGGCCGGCGCCGAGCGCCCCGCAGTCGCCGCACCGTTCGCTGTCGATGCGGCAGGGGCAGCAGCCGGGACCGTCTCCGGTGCCGGGGCAGACGCCGGCGCGTCCTTCCGTTCGGGCTCGACGGCGTGCTCCGACTCCGCAGCCTCGGCAACCGTGGAGCCCTCTTCCGTCTGGGGCGTCTCGGCCGATCCTGCCTCGATTGTGGCAAGGACCTCCCCGACCGTCACCACATCGCCTTCCTGCTTCGCGATGCTGGCCAGCACGCCATCCGAATCGGCTGTCACATCCAGGTTGACCTTGTCGGTCTCGAGCTCGAGGATCGTCTCGCCCTGGCTGACAGCGTCTCCCTCTCCCTTGAGCCACTGCCCGACCACTGCGTCGACAAGGGACTCGCCCAGCGCCGGGACCTTGATCTCGATTGCCATCGTGTAATCCGTTCTCCTTGAACCGGTCCGGCCCCATCTACGTAGCGCCGGATGCGCGTCTGACCTGCAGTTTTTCGAGATGATGCGCGAGCCGATCGGCCCGCGCATCACGATGTGGCGTTAGTCGGCGGTCCCGACGGAGACCTCTTCCTTCTTGCGGACGGCCTCATCGGTCTTGCCGTTGGTGCCGTCGCCTGTCGCGGAGTCGTCCATCGGCAGCACGTCGGCAAAGGCGGCAGCGATGATGGCGGCCTGGTTCTCGTTGTGCTTCGACGCGAAGCCTTCAGCCGGGCTGGCCTGCTCCGGACGCCCGATGTAGCGGACGGGGATGCGATCCTCGACGAGGTCGCGCAAGCGTCCACCCACGAAGCTCCAGGCGCCCATGTTGCGCGGCTCTTCCTGCAGCCAGACGATCTCCCGCAGGTTCGGGTAGGAGGAGATGACCTCCTTCAGCTCGATCTTCTTGAACGGGGCGATCTGCTCGAGGCGTGCAACAGCAACCGACTCGGTGTCACGCAGCGAGTACTGCTCGAGGTCGATCGCCACCTTGCCGCTGCAGAGGATGAGCCGCGTCACCTTCTCCTTCCGATCCTGCGCCAGCGGATCGTCCAACACCGGCTGGAACGTCCCGCTCGTGAACGCTTCCGGCGCGGAGGCCGCGAGCGGATGCCGCAGCAGGCTCTTCGGGCTCATGATGACGAGCGGCCGCGGGTCGCTGTGCAGGCGAGCGGCCTGCCGGCGGATCAGGTGGAAGAACTGGGCCGCGGAGGTCACGTTCGCGACGCGGATGTTGTCCTCGGCAGCAAGCTGCAGGAATCGCTCGAGACGGGCGCTCGAGTGCTCCGGCCCCTGGCCTTCGTAGCCGTGCGGCAGCAACAGCACGAGGCCCGACGTCTGCGCCCACTTGGAGCGAGCAGAGACGAGGAACTGGTCAATGATGATCTGGGCGCCGTTCGCGAAGTCACCGAACTGCGCCTCCCAGAGCACCAGTGCCTCTCCGGCCTCGACGGAATACCCGTACTCGAAGCCGAGTCCGGCGTATTCGGAGAGCGGGCTGTTGTAGATGGCAAACGATGCCTTGCTGTCCGGCAGGTGATGCAGCGGCGTATAGGTCTCGCCCGTCTTCGCGTCGTGCAGCACGACGTGTCGATGGCCGAAGGTACCGCGCTCGGCATCTTCACCGGTCAGCCGGATCGGGATACCGTCCTGGAGGAGCGAGCCGTAGGCGATGACCTCGGCGTGGCCCCAGTCCAGCTTGCCGTCTTCCTTGTCCAGGATCTGCGCTCGCGCGCTCATCTGGCGCCCGAGCTTGCTGTGCGGCGTGAAGTTGTCCGGGAACGTGTGCAGCGCATCGTGGATCGACCGCAGCCGCTCCGCATCGATGGCCGTCTTGACTTCTTCACGCCGTGCCGGCGGGGGATCCGCCGGGCTGGACGACAACGGCTCCTTGCCTTCGGTGATCCCGCGGCGAATCTTCTGCAGCCGCTCCTGGATCTTCTTGTCCGCGGCGTCCACCTCGTCGCGCGTCATGATGCCTTCGGAAACCAGGAAGTCGCCGAAGATCTTCCGCACCGTCGGGTGCTTCTTGATCACGTTGTACATCAGCGGCTGGGTGAAGGCCGGCTCGTCGCCCTCGTTGTGGCCCCAGCGGCGATAGCCCACGAGATCGATCACGAAGTCCTTGCCGAACTCCTTGCGATAGGCCATCGCGATGTGCGTCGCTGTCAGGCAGGCGATCGGGTCATCGGCGTTGACGTGGATGATCGGGATCTCGAAACCGCGCGCCGGGTCGGACGCGTAAAGGGTCGAGCGGGAATCCTTCCAGTCCGTCGTGTAACCGATCTGGTTGTTGGCGATGATGTGAATCGTGCCGCCGGTGTTGAACCCTTCGAGGCCAACCATGTTCAGCGTTTCCTGGACGATGCCCTGGCCGGTGAAGGCGGCATCGCCATGGATCAGGATCGCCGTCGAACCGGACTTCTCCTGTGGCGGCATGCCCGGCTTCGAGCGATCGTCCTGCGCCGCTCGGGTCATACCCAGCACGACCGGGTTGACTGCCTCGAGGTGACTCGGGTTCGGCGCCAGGATGACCGGCATCTTCACCCGCTCGCCCGTCTCCGGGTTCTTCGTCAGGCGCCCACCCATGTGGTACTTCACGTCACCGGCCTGGCTCTCGGTCTCGGAGTTGAAGCCAGCGGGCGGGGTCGCCTCTTCGTGATGCCCCTCGAACTGCGCGATGATGGCGCCGTAAGGCTTGCTGAGGATGTGTGTGAGGACATTCAGCCGGCCACGATGGGCCATCCCGATAAAGATCTCACGCGCGCCCTGGGCCGACGACTGGTCGATCACCATGTCCAGCATGGGGATCATCATGTCGACGCCCTCGATCGAGAAGCGCTTCTGGCCGGGGTAGGTCTGGTGCAGGAAGCGCTCGAAGACCTCAACCTGCGTCAGGCGCTCCAGGAGCTTCCGCTTCGCGTCGTTGTCCGGCTTGAAGTCGAAATCGCCGGTCTCAGCCGCGTTCTCGAGCCACTTCCGCTCTTCGGCGATCTGGATGTGATCGAAGTCGAAACCGATGAACGTCGTGTACCGCTCGCGCAGCCGGGTGATGGCCTCGAGCGCATTGGCCGAGCCGTCGACGACCGCGCCGCCAACCGCCGCTGCGGGCACGTTGGCAAGGCTCTCTTCCGTGATGCCGTAGGTTGCGGGATCGAGTTCGGGTGCGCCGGGAGGCGGGGAACCGAGGGGGTCGAGCTGGACGGCGAGGTGGCCGTATTCGCGGATGCCGGTCGCTAATTGGACGGCGCCCATGATCTGTGTGACGTCGGGGGTGGCTGTCGCGGGAGGGGTGTCGACGACGCTTCCATTCAGGGAAGAGACCATCGACGGGAGTTCGGGGCTAAAGGACTCGAAGAACTGCTGGGTGGCCTCGTCAACCGATGCCGGATCCTCCTGATACCGCTCGTACAACTCGAGCACATAACCGGCGTTCGGTCCATAAAACACGCGTAGGTCGCTCATGGCACCTTCCGTATGGATTCCTTGGGCGATTCGCCCGCCTGACTCGCGAGCATGCGCCCGTGTTCGCGGGTGTCATCCCACATTGAAGACCAGGCGTTGCCTGGCCGTTCCGCGCGCCCTGGCAGAGCCGCCTCCGGATCCGTCCCGGAGGACCGCTCCCGGCGCCGCGGGTCAACCACGTTGATGGGCTCATCATACCATCCTTCGGCCGGGCAGACCCGGATTTTCGGGCCTTTTTCCTAATTTCCGGCAAGTTCCGGGCGTGATTATGCGTGAAATACTTCACAAATCTCAACCCTTCGGCCGTTTTCGTTCATCTTCATCAGTTTGCAGGTTTTGCCTTCATACGCATATCGCTATTGCCACAATTGGATGGATTTAATGAAGGGAAAACCCCGTCAGACTATTTCTGCGCCGTCTTCGACGACTGTATGCAGCCGACGATCTCGCCGATTTCTCGCAATTTTTCGACCATTTCACCAGCCGTACCCTTGACATACGTGAACACCCTGCGAGAATAAGCACACAGTCGACAACGGTGTCAAACGAAGAGCCTGGTCCGAGAGACCTCATCAGGAGCGAGAACCATGCGCGTTTCCCGTCTCGGTCGGTCGTTCATGTCGTCGCCCGTCTCCCGTCGAAGCGTCGTCAAGCGTGCCTCCATGCTTGGCCTCAGCGCGGCGGTTGCCAGCCGGGTGGAAACCTTCGCGGAAGCCGGCTACCGGTTCCCCAATGGGCGCGCGACGCTGCAGGAGACCACGCCGTCCGTGGATATCTCCGGCACTTCGTTGAGCATTCTCCAGTGGAGCCACTTCGTCGCTTCCCACGACGAGTGGTTCGGCCAGTTCGTCCAGGAATGGGGCGAGGCCAACGGCGTCGAGGTCACGGTCGACCACATCAACACGGCCGATATCCCCGCCGCCTTCGCCGCCGAGATCTCGGCCGGCTCCGGTCATGACCTCGTCGAGCACATCGCCTCCCTCGCCCAATTCGAAGAAGCGGTCGTCGATATGCGCGATCTCTGGGACGAGGCCTCGTCCCGCTGGGGCGAGCCGATCGAGAACTGCCGCCTGAACGGGTACAACCCGACCACGGACAAGTACTACGCCTTCGTTCATGGCTACGCGCCGGACCCGGCGAACTACCGCAAGTCGCTCTGGGAAGCCATCGACATGCCGGACGGTCCGACGACCTACGACGAGCTCCTCGAAGGCGGCTCGCGCATCTGGAATGAACAGGGCGTCCAGATGGGCCTCGGCATGTCGCAGGAGATCGACTCGCAGATGGCCGCGCAGTCCATGCTCTGGGCATTCGGCGCTGCGATCCAGGACGAGAACGAGAACATCGTCATCAACTCGCCGGAGACGGTCGAGGCCGTCAACTTCATGAAGGAGCTGTTCACCAACGCGATGACGCCAGAGGTCTTCTCCTGGAACGCCGCGTCGAACAACCAGCTCCTCGCCGCCGGCCAGGCGTCGTACATCCTGAACTCGATCTCCGCATACCGCACGGCGCAGGACACCCAGCCGGACGTCGCGCTGGACATCTACTTCGGCAAGCCGCTGGTCGGCCCGGCCGGGGAAGAGCGCGCGCTCGCCCACGCGCACGCTGCTCGCGGCTACCAGATCCCGACCTATTCCGAGAATCAGGACACGGCGCGGGAATTCCTGCTCCACCTCATTGCCAACTACGAGGCGGCGCTCCTGGCCGGCAAGCTCTACGACTTCCCGGCTTTCCCGGATTCCGCTCCGGGCCTGCAGGACTACCTCCAGGAAGATCCGGACGGATCGGAGCCGGCCGACAAGCTGGCCGTCTTGTCGGATGCCGACCAGTGGACGGTGAACCTCGGCTGGCCGGGCCCGGCAAATGCCCTCGCCGGCGAGGCCCAGACAACATTCGTCCTTTCGAATATGATGGCGAAAGCCGCCCGAGACGAGATGACGCCGGAAGACGCTGTGAAAGAAGCAGAGCAGCTTCTGAACCAGATCGCCGACAATTGGCGCTCTCGCGGCCTGATGGGCGGAGGTCAGTAAGAACGATTTCGTCAGCACAAGCGAGCCCGGGTCTCCGGGCTCGCCAACGGGGAGCATGGCAACGGCGCCATCGCCGCGGTCATGCTCCCTTCTCGTCATCCGTCCGGGGGCCCCAACGTTGTCGCCACCCCGGTCAAGCCAGGCGCGGACGTTACGCGCTCTAGCCCAGGATTCCAGATCTTATGGCGATCGTTGAAGTTCGGAATTTGGTTAAGCAGTTCTCGGATGAAGTCACCGCCGTCGACAACATCAATATCAGGACGGCCGACGGCGAGTTCCTGGTCCTGCTCGGTCCTTCCGGCTGCGGCAAATCGACCCTGCTCCGCATGCTCGGTGGGCTGGAGCAGCCGACGTCAGGCGACATCCTGATCGGAGACCGGGTCGTCACGCATCTGCCACCCCGCGCCAGGCAGATCGCGATGGTGTTCCAGAGCTATGCGCTCTATCCGCACATGACCGTCCGGAACAACATCGCCTTCCCGCTCAAGGCCGCCAAGCTCACGAAAGAGGAGCAGGAAAAGAAGATCCAGTGGGCATCGAGCATCCTTGGCATCGATCACCTGCTGAAGCGCAAGCCCGGCCAGCTCTCTGGTGGCCAGCGGCAGCGCGTCGCCCTCGCCCGGGCGCTGGTGCGCGAGCCGAACGTCTTCCTGCTCGACGAGCCCCTGTCCAACCTGGACGCGCAGATGCGCGCCTCTGCGCGCGATGAGATCCAGATGTTCCAGAGCCAGATCGGCACGACGACGATCTACGTGACGCACGATCAGGTCGAGGCGATGGGTATGGGTCATCGGATCGCCGTGCTGAATCACGGTCGCATCCAGCAGATCGGCACGCCCCGGGAGATCTACGAGACGCCGGCGAACACCTTCGTCGCGACCTTTGTCGGCTCGCCGCCGATGAACCTGGTCCCGCACGGCAATACGCTGATCGGGTTCCGCCCGGAGAACTTGAAGCCGGTCCAGGGCGATGTCGACATAGACAACTACCTGGAGCTCCGGCAGGACTCCATCCGCGAGGAATATCTCGGCTCGGAGAAGCTCGTCTACGGCGAGATCAACGGCATCAAGGCCGTTGCCAGGCTCGCGGCGAACCACGAGGTCAGCCACCCCGAGGGATCGTCCGCTCGCGTCATGGTCCACCGTCGCGACATCCGTGTCTTCGACAAGGAGAGCGGCGAGGCGATCCAGCAGGAGCCGCCGCGGATCATCACCTCGTCCGAGCCCGCCGCGCCGTCCGTCCCGGGATTCACTCCCAGCCCTGAGCAGGTGGTCTCATGACGGCCCGGACAGCCTCGCCATCCGTGGCCAAGGCGCCACGGGAAGAGCGTTACACCTTTGACAACGAGCGGGTGCTCGGGCCGCTGATGCTGGCTCCCGCCATCATCTATATCGTCGCGCTTGTCGGCTTCCCGCTCGTGCTCGCGGTGCTCTATGCCTTCAGCACAGCGACCGCCGGTGACCCGCGCATCGATAGTTGGGACGACTTCGTCGGTCTCCGGAATTTCCGGGCGGTCCTCAACGATGGCGTCTTCACCAAGGCGCTGCGCAACACGATCTTCTTCACGCTCGCGTCCCAGGCGATCGTGATCGTGCTGGCCAATATCCTGTCCCAGATCATGCTTGCCGACTTCCCAGGCAAGAAGATCTTCCGGTTCCTGGTCATGCTGCCGTGGACGACGCCGATCGCCCTCAGCGTCCTTGGCTGGTTCTGGATCTTCGACTCTGTCTACAGTCCGATCGACTGGCTCATGCGACAGATGAACCTACTCGGCCCGGGCACGATGTTTGGTCCGGCCCGGAACATGTACTGGCTTGGCGAGACCGAGCTGGCCCAGGGCGCGGTATTGATGATTCATGTCTGGCGCACCTTGCCGCTCGCCACCGTGATCCTGCTTGGAGGCCTCACCTCCATTCCGAACGACATCAACGAAGCGGCGGATATCGACGGGGCCGGCTTCTGGCGGAAGCTCTTCTACATCCGCCTGCCCCTGCTGTTGCCGATCATGGCCATCGCCATGCTCTTCAGCATGATCTTCACGTTCACCGATCTCACCGTGTCCCTGGTGTTGACCCGTGGCGGACCGGTCAACGATACCCAGGTCCTCTCGAGCTGGGCGTACTTCAAGGGCATCCAGGGAGGCAACCTCTCGCAAGGCGCCGCTGTTGCCCTCTTCATGCTGCCCGTGCTGATCGCCATCGCCATCGGCATGCTGCGGCTCGCGCGCCGGGGAGCAAACGACTGATATGGCTACGACGCACACACCGGAATCGAACGTTAAGATCCAGGACATCTCGCCAACCCGCGTGAAGGCCCGTCGCGTTGCCGGACGCGGCCTGCTCTACACGCTTGCGACGATGTTCGCGCTCTTCGCGGCGCTGCCATTCGCGTGGATGGTCCTCACCGTCTTCAAGACCAACGAGGACCTCTACAATCCGCAGAACAACCCGTTCATCTATAACCAGCCCCCAACGCTGGACAACCTGCGGCTGCTCTGGAACGACACGAACTTCCCGACCTTCGTCGCGAACACCCTGATCGTGGCGCTGCTCGTCGTGATCATCACGGTGGTGGTGGTCGTTCCTGCCGCCTACAGCCTCGTACGCCTCTCTTCCCGTTGGGGAGAGAGCCTCGGTATGCTGATCTTCCTCGTCTACCTGGTCCCGCCAACCCTGCTGTTCATCCCGATGACCGGCATCATCGCCGACCTCGGACTGCAGAACTCGAAGTACGCGATGGTGCTCGTCTACCCGACGTTCACCATCCCCTTCTGCACCTGGCTCCTCATGGGTTTCATGCGGAACTTCCCATGGGAGATCGAGGAGCAGGCCATGATCGACGGGTACTCGCGGCTCCAGGCCATCTGGAAGACGGTGATCCCGATCATCATCCCGGGCATCCTGACCGTCATCATCTTCTCGTTCACCCTGACGCTCCACGAGTTCGTCTACTCGCTCGCGTTCGTCCAGGCATCGTCGGACAAGACGCTGAGCGTCGGCGTGTTCACCGAGCTGATCCGCGGCGATGCCTACTTCTGGCAGTCGCTGATGGCCGCGGCAGCCGTCATCGCGTTCCCGGTCGCCTTCGTCTACAACATGTTCCTGGATCGATTCGTCCAGGGCTTCACCGTCGGCGCCGTCAAGGGATAGATACAATGAGAGGCGGGGCAACGTTCCCCGCCTCTCGTCATTTCCGTCCCCGCGCCTGCGCGATCACTCGCGCGGCGCATCGATCAGCCCCAACCGGATGCCGACCTCCGACGCCGCCGACCGGCTGTGCACCTTCATCTTCGCCATGATGTTCGAGACGTGCGTCATCGCCGTTCGCGGGCTGATCCCCAGCTGCGCGGCGATGTCCTTGTCGCTCAGCCCCTGGGCGACGAGCGAGAGCACCTGTGTCTCACGCCCGGTAAGCTGCACATGGGCGGGCACCTCCGGCGGCAGCTCTTCCTGCGGCGGCGGTGCCTCCACCCGGCGCTCGACCAGCTCGATCACCGCCTGTAGCGACTGTCGAGCGGACTGGTAGCTGCCCAGGGTCATATACCGGCGGAACTCATCGTCGCCCAGGCGCTCGCGAATCTTCTCTTCGACGTCCCGCAAGTAGTGACGCCCGCGATACCATGCGAACCCGTTTTCTTTCCCCTTCGCCGGCCTTCCGCTGCCGATGATCTGTGCGGCCAGACGGTCGTCGCCGAGGTACACACTCGCCTCCGTGGCCATCGGCAACGACTCGAGCACGAGCCGCCGGACGTCGGATGACAGGATCACGCCGAACGCATCCGCCAACTGCTTCAGCGCGCCGGTCGCGTTCTCGGGCTTCGACCGCATCTCGTGCATGGCGTAGACGATGTCCAATTGGGCCAGGCCAAGGTCATCCCCTATAGACCTGGCACTCTCCCTACCCTTCTGGTGCCACTCACTCACCGATGCCCGGCCACCGTTCACCAGCGAGAGACCGATTAGGCTCACACACTCGCAAACGATCCCGACCGGGTTCCCGATACTCAGGTGGATCTGGTACGCCTCGGTATACAGCTCTTCGGCTCGTTGCAGGGCGCCATCATGCATCGCGAGATCACCCGCGTAGTTCAGCGTGGTGGCGAGCGCCGGCAGGTTCCCTGCGGCGCGTCGGGCATCGAGCGACTGGTCCAGCAACTCCCGGGCCCGCTCGAAATCACCCAGCTTCATCGCCACGACACCGAGGTCATCCGAGACATCGATGACGCCCGCGTCATCGCCCAACTTCTCGTACAGTGACAACGCTTCTTCAAGTTGCTCACGGGCCTGACGCAGCTGGTACAGCTCGGAATAGAGCGTGCCAAGTCCCCGATGCGCATCAGCAAGTGTGGTGTCCGACGCATCCTTCGCCTGTGGCAGCAGTCCCTCGAGAAAGGCGGCGCCCTCCGTGACCCGGCCACGGAGCTTCCAGTAGGGAACCAACAACGTTGCCACCCGAAGCGCACACTCCGTCCGCTTCCTCTCCTCGAGCGCGATCGTCAGGCTGGTAATCAGGTTCTGGGAATGCTCATCCAGCCGGCTCACGAACTCCGCCTGCTTCGGGGTATAGATCTGGCTCGCGTTCCTCTCGAGACCACTCCGATAGAATTCGAGCTCCCGGTCCAGCACGTCGTCCCGCTCGCCAAGCTCCAGCAGCTTCTCGCGTCCCAAAGCGCGGATGGTCACCGGCATCCGGAAGCCAGCGTTCCCGATTTGCAGGGTGACAGGCACCAGGAGACTGTGGTCCACCAGATGGGCAACCACCTCGAGCATCTCCACTTCGAGGTCGGCCGCCTCGCCGTTGGGACGCATGACGCTGCATGCCGCCTCGAAGCTGAATGGCGCGTCGAACACGGAGAGCGCCCGGAACGCCTCCTGCTCCCGCGGGCCGAGCATGTCGTAGCTCCACTGGATGGCAGCCCGCATGCTCCGAAGCCGCGCCGGCAGGTCATAGGGAGCGCCAGCAAGGAAGTCGAGCGCCTGGTCCAGACGCTCTCGCACCACCCGGAGCGGGAACATCCGCGTCCGCAGCGCCGCCAGCTCGATCGCGAGCGGTAATCCGTCGAGCTCGCGAAGGATGGCAACGACGTCCTCGACGCTGTTTTGATCAAGGTCCAGGAACGGCCGCACGGCACGCACTCGCTCGATAAACAGCTCGACCGACGGGACACGGCGAATCTGCTCCAGCGTCATGTCTGAGGTCGGGAGAGCGAGTGGACCAAGCGGGTACTGCTGCTCGCCACGAACGCCGAGTGGCAACCGGGAGGTCACCAGCGCCGTCAATCCCGGAAGCATCTCCAACAGCTCGGCGACCCAGGGCCGCGACTCGATCACCTGCTCGAAGGTGTTCAGGAGGATCAGCACCGGACGATCGGCGATGCACTCCGCCAGGTCCGCCATCATCACGGCATCAGGCGCAACCCGCCGGTGCAGCTCCCGCAACACCAGCGGCACGACCGCATCCGGATCTTTCAGCTCGGACAACCGGAAGTAGAACTGGCCGCCCGGGAAGAGATCCCGCACGCGATTGGCGACCTCGATCGCCAGTCGGGTCTTGCCCACGCCTCCTGCCCCGGTGATCGTGACCAGACGCACACCACGACGCCGGATCAGGGAGACCAGGTCACCCAGCTCCGTGTCGCGTCCCAACAGGGTGGTGAGCGGCACAGGCATCCGAACCGGACCTATTTCCGGAAGCTCCTGCGTTGTCAAAGACTCGAGATTCACTGAATAATGCCCCGGAATGGTGAGTAGGTTCCTCACGTGCGCCGACATGGTCTCATTCTACGATTTTGCGCGCCTGGCACGACGTTGGCTCAGTGAAGCGCGCCGGAAGGCTTTCCGATGTCGTTCTCACAAAACGCGGTGTCACGACGCAGACTGATGTACGCAGGTGCAGGGATGGCCCTCGCACGCCCACGCCGGCGGGCCTCCGCGCAGGAAGTCACGCCATCCCCGCCCATCACCGGGACCACCCTGCGCGTCCTGATGCCGCAGCATCCCTTGGGTAGCTATGACGACGCATTGCGGAACCTTGGCGCGCGTTGGGCAACGGCGCAGGGCGTGACGCTTCAGCTCGACCTCATCCCGGAAGTCGACCTTCCGGCCACGATCGACGCCGAGATCGAAGACGAATCCGGTCATGACCTGATCGGGACGAACCTGCCCCTTCTGCATCTCGCAGGAGACCTGCAGGACCTCGCCCCGCTTGCCGACCGCCTCGTGGAGTTGTACGGCCCACCCGCCGACGCGTCCGATCTCTCCACCCGCCTGCCGGATGGGCGACGGCCCGCCCTGTCCATCGCCTACGCCCCGGCCCCGCTGATCTATCGTCGGTCCGTCTGGGAACGATATGGCCTCCCGGACGGCCCGGCGACATGGGATCAGCTCCACGAAACCGGATCGCAGCTCTGGCATGAGGAAGGCATGAACCTCGGCTTCGGCCTCAGCCGCGAGCCGGGATCCGAGCGATTTGCGGCGATGCTCCTGGCATCCTTCGGCGGCGCGCTCCTCAACGAGGACGGCGAGGTCGTCATCGATTCCCCCGAATCGCTCGAAGCAGTCCGCTTCGCCACCGCGCTGTACCGCGACGCGATGTCACCCGAATCGCTCGATTGGCATACGGACCGCCCGGCACGCCTCCTGGCCGACGGCATCGTCTCCATCGTCAGCGACGACATCTCCACTATCCGCCTCGCGCAGCAGCGGAACCAGGAGATCGCAAACGATCTCTTCCTCGCGCCGCCTCCGGCGGGACCCACGGGAAACGCGGTGACACCCGCCAGCTCGTATCGGGCCTTCCACATTCCACGTTTCACCGCCAATCCGGACGCGGCGCATGCATTCATCCTCATGCTGGTCGCATCGTCTGCAGAGCTGGTCGGCGGAAGCCAGCTCGCCGACCGAGCCGCCTACGGGTCACTGGTCCCGGATCTGGTGCAGGCGGGAGGCTGGCTCGATACCGACCCGTATGGCGGCCAGCCACAGGGCAAGCTGGCTTCGCTGAAGACCTCCGCCGCCTGGACTGCCCATCCCGGCGCCCCGGCACCCGCGTCCGCCCTCGCCAGCCGTGCCCATGCGGAGTTCCAGCTCTCGCGCATGCTCGCCCGCGCCGCCAGTGGGGACCTCAGCCCTGAAGAATCCGTGGCCGAAACCGCACGCTGGCTCCGCGAGCAGGCTCGCGCGCAATTGGTCATCCGCTAACGGCTGTGGCTGTCGAGTTCCTGGGCGTTCCGACGCGTTTCATGGCTGGTGGAACGGAATCCGCGATCCAAAACGGCTAGAATATCCGCAGCGGCCAGAATGCCTCGGCCGCCTGCTTCTCACCCATGACCATCCGTCGCAACGACGCCCGGATACTGCCACATGCGCTCTTTCCCGCTGCCGGGACTCCCGGTCTCCCCGCGCCTCGCGATTGCACTGATCTTCTTCTCCCGTGGATTCGTCCAGGGGAGCTGGTACCCACGTATTCCGGGGGTCGTCGACCGGCTGGACATCTCATCGAGTGAGCTGGGGTTCATCTGGTTCAGCCTTGCGCTGTTCAACATGATCGCCTTCTCGATCGCGGCGAAGATCATTTCCCGCTTCGGCACCGCGACAACGCACCTGATCTTCGCGGCGCCGTACCCACTGGCGTTCATTGCAGCCGGTCTCGCGCCCAATATCCCCCTGTTCTGGCTTTCGATGTGCGTCTTCGGGCTCCTGAACGGTGGATACGACATCAGCTGCTCGGTGCAGGGCGGCATCGTCGAGCGCGCGACGAAACGACCGCTCGTCTCCGCGCTCTACGGCTACTTCAGCCTCGGCGCCCTCTCCGGCTCGTTCCTCAGCGGGTTCATCGCGCAGGCCGGCGTCCCGATGCAGCTGCAGTTCACGGTGATCGGCGTGATCGCAATCCCCGCCAGTTTCCTGCTCCGCACCGCCCTGCTGCCGGATGAGAATCACCCGACCCGACCGACAACGACCACCGCGAAGCGTCGGCGGTTCTCGCTGCCGCCGAAGGTGCTCCTCCCGCTCGGTATCACCATCATCTGCGTGGCGTTCGGCGAGGAAACGATCAACAACTGGGTCGCGCTGTACATGCGCTCGGACCTTGGCTCGGATCCCGCCATCGCGGGCTTCGCCTACACGGCCTTTGCCATCGCCACGTTTACCGGACGTATTCTCGGCGACCGCATCATCAGCCGCATCGGTGTCGATCGGGTCATTTCCGCCGGAGCGACGCTCGCCGCGGCCGGGATCGCCTTCGGCATTCTCATCAACCAGCCATGGTCGATGGTCGTCGGGTACACCGTCGTCGGCGCCGGCCTCTCGGTCATCGTGCCGGTGACCTATCGCCGCGCCGGGGAGATGCCCGGTATGTCGCCGGCGCAGGCGGTGTCGCAGGTCGCCTCGATCGGGTTCGTCGGGTTCATGCTCGGTCCGATCCTGATCGGTCTCCTCAGCGACCTCATCTCGCTCCGGTTCACCCTTGCCCTCGTGTCGTTCGCGCTGCTCGTGATCGTGGCCATGGTCCGGCTCAATCCGTCCGGCGATCTCGTCACGGTGCAGGATCGGGCGCCGCGCACCCGGCACCGTCCCCGCTGGCGACCGAGATCCTCCTCGCCGACCTCCCGGTAAGCGCTGCCCGAACCGGCGCTCCCCTGCTACGATCGCTGCAAGACGACCCGACACGATCCCACGCAGGAGAGCGCCATCCATGACCGACCTCGTCACGCCCGTCCCGACCGGCAAGCCAACCTTCGCCGGCCTGCCACGTTGCGAAGACATCGCCTCGCTCGACGCCCACATCGCGATCATCGGCGTGCCTTACGGCATCCCCGCGAGCATGGAAGCGTCCCGGGCGCCATCCAGCGAAGCACCGGACGCGATCCGGGCCGAATCGCTCCGGTTCGGCAAGTACTTCGACCACCACGATATCGACCTTGGCGGCCCTATCCTCGCCGGCAGGGATATCCGGGTCGTCGATTGCGGGGACGTATCGATGCGGCCGGGCGACAACGCCGCCAACAGCGCGACAACGACGGAGGCGATCCGGGCCATTCGTGCCGCAGGGGCCGTGCCGTTCATCCTCGGCGGCGACCATTCCATCCCGATCCCGGTCATGCGCGCCTACGACGATATCGGCACCATGTGCGTCGTCCAATTCGATGCGCATCTGGACTACCGGGACGAGGTCAACGGCGTGAAGGAAGGGCTCAGCAGCTCGATCCGCCGCGCCTCGGAGCTGGACTACGTGGGGGACATCGTCCAGATCGGCCTGCGTGGCCTCGGGAGCGCGCGCGATCAGGACGTGCAGGACGCCATGGACCGCCGGAACATCTTCATCACCGCGGCGGAGATGTACAAGAACGGGCTCGATGAGGTGACGAAGCGGCTGCCGCAGGCCGACAACTACTACATCACCTTCGATATGGACGTCATGGATCCGTCCATCGCACCGGGCGTCAACTCCCCGGCATTCGGCGGTATCGACTACTGGCAGGCGACGGGCCTCCTCTGGGCCGTCGCACGGCGAGGGCGCATCGTCGGGCTCGACATGGTGGAGATCGCACCGCGGGTCGACACCCGTGGCCTGACGAGCATGCTCGCTGCCCGGCTGATGCTCAACCTGCTCGGAGCGATGACACGTTCAGGACAGCTGGGATAGAGACTGTCCCCCTAACGTGTCGGTGGCGGGTCTATTCCCCGCGCCGCATACCGGCCGCAGTTGCGGGGTGCGGCGGTACGGGCAAACAATGACGAGGGCGCCCATGCGCAGTTCCGGGCTGCCCTCGTCCGTCACATTACGACACGAAGTCGAACACCAGCACGACCAGACCGATCACCGCCGTCGCGGCGGCGTACTGCGTCGTCTTGCTCGCCGTGCTGGCGCCATCCCCCGCAGTCCCCGTCGGACGCGACCGATACCACATGTACGCCCCGCCGAGCACGATCAGCGCTTCGAGGATGAGCGTCGCGACCGGCGCGTCCCACATTCCGAGGCCGACGCGCGGCATCGCCCCACCCGCATTTCCCGGCATGATCGGCATGTCGTTGCGGTGAACGATCAGGTCCAGGAACCAGTGCGAGAAGACCACACAGGCGAGGATGAACCCGCCTTTCGCGCCCCAGTACCGCGCCGTGAAGATCAGCACAACGAGGCAAAGGATCAGTGTCCCGAAGAACGAGTGCGACCAGTCGACGTCGAACAGCAGCTCACCGTAGCCGCCGTCCGTTCCCGGCATGTTCTCCATGCTCTCGGCGCCGAAGATCCACAGCACGCCGAAGATGATGTCGATCAGGAACGATGCGACCAGCAACGCCCAGAACGGTATCCTGCGGTCGACAGCCTTCGCGGCCGCAGCCGCCCCGATATGTCCGGCAATCATGTACGCGCTTACTCCCTCAAGCCACCCGATGGCATCCGACAGCACCAACGACCAATGATACGTGTCCGGGTGAGCCAGGGAACGAAAGAGCCGTGCAAGGCGTCATAATCCAGGAATACGGGACCTATTGTTTGTTGCCTGGCCCTGAGCCACCTCAATCGGGGAAGAGAATGACCGCTTACCTGGTTCGGCCGATCCTGACGCTGCTCGGATGCGTCGCCCTGCTGCTCGCCTCATTGCCGTTCGCGGCCGCATCGCTCGCCCAGACCGGCACGCAGGATATCTACATCTGGACCTACGAAAACGACGGCAGCGGCTCATCGACCGATGCCTGCTACGTCCTGCTGGGCTACAGCCAGGAAGGCTGCGACCTCAACGGCGACGGCGCCGTGCTCTTCGAGGACGTCGCCTACGGTACCTACACCGTCCGCCAGACGGCGGACCTCGGCCCGGGACGCTACGTCGACGACTTCACGATCACGGTGAACGGCGGCGTGCCCGATTTCGCGGCATTCATCGTCACGACCGCCGCGCAGGAACCGGAGGGCCCCTCGGGCACGCGCGATCTCTACATCGCCACCGTTCTCGGCGACGCCAGCTTCTACGACGCCTGCTACGTTCTCGTCGGCTACAGCCTCGTCGGATGCGACGAGAATCGCGACGGATACGTGCTCTTCGAAGATGTCGCCTACGGCGTCTATACCGTTCGCCAGACCGCCGATATCTCCCCCTACGGGGTCTACGACTTCACGATCGACTTCCGGCCGACGACGGACAACGTCTTCTATGCCTACGTCGACGACTCACCCGCCGTGATCCCGTCGTCGGATCTCTCGCTGATCACCCGCGATCCGGACGACGGCGAGCTCCTGCGCGGCGCCTGCTACGAGCTGGTCGGCTACAGCAACATCGGCTGCGATGAGAACAACGACGGCCAGGTGACCTTCGCGGACATCCCGGTCGGCGAGTACGACGTCCGTCAGGTCACCGCCCCCCGAGGGTACGACCCGATCGAGAACTTCCCCATCACGGTCACCACGAGCTGGGATTACCTCGGGATCGTCGTCAGCCAGGACTCGCCCCAGGCGCCAAGGGGCACGGATAACGTCTCGATCGTCTTCATCGACGGCAACACGTTCGAGCGTGTAGCGGACGACAACATCTGTGTGAGCCTCATCAACGGCTCGCAGGCCGGCTGCGATGAATCCCTCATCGATGGCCAGGTCGATTTCCTCGGCGTCCGACATGGCTCGTACGGCATCGAAGTCGAGTCGCTCCCGCGGGGATATGAGCTCTGGGATCCGGCCCAGAAGGTCATCGTCGACGGTACCGACGAGTTCCCGAACACGGTCTGGTTCGTCTACATCGTCCCGATCAACTAGCGCCGAACCGAAGAAGAACGGAACCAACGCGGCCAGTCACACCATCGTGACTGGCCGCTTCTCGTAACGCCTTACTCCAATGCCAGGCGCGTCGTGCATGCCACCGGAGGCGTGCGGTAGCATGGCAGTCCGCCTTCCCCGTGGAAGGCGACCCTACCCTCCGGTTCGGGCCTCCGGGCCGCGCGAAAATCCGCGCTGGATGCTACCGTAGAGAGCCGGGACCCGTCGTCGAAAACACGTCAGAACCATGGCCGGATTCATGCAGCTGGAACGCGTCATCTCACCCGAAGAAATCGAGTTCGCGGAGCTCACCCTCCGCATCGCCTGGAGGTCGAGACACATCGACGCCCTGGAGGCGGAGCTGCGCCCGCTGCAGCAGGCCTTCGAGAAATTCGAGTGGGCGTACGCCCAGCGCGTCGGTCGCCTCGCCGCCGAGTTGCAAACCCTCCGTGGCACCATCCAGCAAATCGAGCAGAAGACCGCGCGGGTCCACGCCCGCCTCGTTTCCGACCCCGGCGGCGTCCTTGGCGACATCTTCGACCGGGATGAGCTACGCGAGATCGGCGAGATGTTCGGGGTCGATGTCCCGGACGACTGGTTCGCCAATGAGCGGAGCGGGCGCCCGGACGACGTCGAGTGGTCATGGACGGACGAAACATCCGAGGAAGAGGAGATCCTGCGCCGGCTGCGACAGGAGCGCCATCGTCGCCTCCACGGCGACATCGGGGACGAGCTGCGATCGCTCTATCGCAGCCTCGCGCGTCGCTTCCATCCGGACCTCGCACGGAGCGACGAGGAACGCGCCTTCCGGCAAGAGGTCATGCTGCGCATCAACCATGCGTGGCAATGTCAGGACCTCTCCATGCTCCGGGACATCGACCAGGAACTGGCGGTCATCGTCCCGGGTTTCAGTCCGAGCCACATGGCGCATCGCGTCGCGTGGGCTCGCCGCGAGCGCGCCCGACTCGACCAACGGGCCGCGTCGCTGATGCGCAGGATCCGCCAGCTCCGCACCAGCAAGACCTTCCCGCTCTGGTTCAATCCCGCCCTCGGACAGAGCACGATCGCGAACCGCGCCGCCTCCCTCGAGCGCGATATCGCACGCGAGCAAGAGCGTCTTGAAGACGCCCGGATGGCGTTCCAGCAAGCGCTCGCCCACTATGCCACCACGATCGCCTAGCCATACCTCTCACAGCGCGCCCGCCTGCCTGACACCTGTCTCAGCGTACGGCCACCAGGCGATCAAGCTCCCTCAATGGCGGGATCCTTAAGTCCCCCCTTGGTCACGGTCCGGCCTGCCACCCAATAATCCATCCATAAAGGTAAAGTATTCGTACCCAAAAATACTTGACAATACATATCTGATTATCGCATTATTTCCTTGACATATATTCATCGCGCATTGGGGTTAGGCGCCTGGTTCCGGCAGCGGACGGCATAGCCTTGGGACTTCGTGCGCCTTGCAGGGAGTAGAGGAAGAAGCACCGGATCAAACCCAAACAACGAATAGCTCCTAATGATCAGTTCGTTCGGAATTATCGGACGACCCTTCTACAGTTTTGCCTTTTTATCGCATCGGAGGGGGCAGAGAAGCGCATGAAGATGGTTCCTCGCGGAATGTTTGGGGTTGCAGAGCTCTGTCGGAGCGCTCGCCCGTGTCCAGGAGCAATGTCATGAAAAACTATGACGGCGTGTTACGCCGCATAAGTATCCTCTTTATTCTTGTCAACCTTCTTTCGCCTCTGAGCACGCATTACACGCTGGCTCAGGAATCGACGCCGGTGTCCGACGCGCCGATCGAAGCCACCGTCGACGCCGATTTGCCGGTTGAAGACCCGGTTACCCAGGATCCACCCGCCCAGGCACCTCCTGTCGATCCCCCGGCCGAGGAGTCCGTACAGCAGGCTCCCGAACTTCCGGCACCGGAGCAGCAGGCGCCCGCGCAGCCAGCACCGGAGCAGGCGGCACCGGTGCAGCAGGATCCACCGTCGCAACCAGAACCCCAGGTCGTGCAGCAGCCAGTGGCCCCGGCCACCGGAGGGCTGCACATAGTGCTGCTCGACGAGAACGGAAACCTTCTCCCCGGGGGCGCCTTCACGATCTGGGACACCAACGGCGCTCGCCACGACGTGGCAGACGGAGGCGCTGGTGACCAGGACTACACCCTGAACGGTGTGATCGTCGTCACCGACCTCCTGGCCGGCCAAGTCACGATGTACCAGAGCGACACTGCCGACTGGTACACCTTCGACCCGAATCGTGTTGTCGTACACGGCGACGGATCTTCGGTTATCGTCTACCCCAGCAGCAGCGATACCCGGATCGAAGTTCGCAATGTGCCGCTCGACACCGACGGAGACGGGCTGAGTGACAAATACGAGGTGACAGTCTCAGGCACGAACCCGCTGTCAGCCGACACAGACGGCGACGGTGTGATCGACAGCGAGGATGTCGATCCGCTGAACGCACCTGAGCCGACCGCTACCGAAGCTCTGACAGAAGTCGTCGAGCCAACCGAAGCGGGAACCCCGCAGCCGAGAGACATTCAGGGCCCGGCGATGCGGACCAGCGCCCGGACGACCGACATTGGAGTCATGGCAACAGCCTCGGTGCAGATGGACTTCTCTGCATATGAGCCGTCCACCTGGCCAAATCCGTCATGGAATGCCGCTACGACGGAAAGCCTCACGCCTGGCACCGGCTTCAAGTGCGGTGACGACATCTACTTTCAGCTCAAAATCATGTCCAGCAGTGCTGGCTCCACAACCTTCAGCTTCAACCTTGCCCCGGTTGGCACCAGTGTGGGCTATGAAGGAGTTGAATTCGTCGGGATCGCTCACCAGACAGGCAGCGCCACCCTGACCTCGAGCGGCGGCTCGTACACCCTGAACGGCCTCAACGCCAATGACGTCGTCTACGTGAACATGACGGCGAAGCTTGGGTGTGCTTTGGGCTATACCGGCGGCAACATCAACGTCCATGCCTCCCTCAATGCCCAGGGACAGGGAAACCAGACAGTCCCGCTCAAGGGCGAGGGTGCATTGCTGCTCAAGGACGCCATCCTTCCTGCCATCACCCCGACCCAGGCTGCATGCGTTGATGGCACCGTTACCTCTCCGACTCTCTCGTTGACCGGTGGCGAGGGCGTTACGCTCTCCTACTCCGCGAGCGCACCGTACTCGCAGGGCCAGTCCGTAACGATCACCGCCACGTTGATGGCCGGGTACAAGTGGCCCGCCAGCGCCGCCCCGTGGTCCGTCAGTGGAAACACGGCGACCTACACCATCACGTTCGACAGCGTTTCCTGTAACCAGGGCACGATCCCAACGATCACGATCATTGACGCTGTCTGCCGCGATGGCGGGGTGACGCAGTCCCAGGTCACGATTGGCACGGACGGCGTCGGCATCACCGGGACCGTCTCCCCGAACGCGCCGCAGGACGGTACCCAAGCCCAGACCTTCATCATCGAGATCACACTGCAGGTCGGCTATGCCTGGCCGGCGGACATGTCCGGTTGGGCCATCGACGGCATGAGCGCCTATCGCGAGATCACCGTCCCGGCCGGAAACTGCGCGGAAGTCGTCTTCCCCACGTTCGACATCGACGAGGCTGTCTGTCGGGCCGGTGAGGTGACCGAGCCGACGATCGAGGCTGTCGGCGCCGAAGGCGTGAGTATCTCGTTCGCCCCTGCCGCCCCGTATGCGCAGGGCCAGCAGGTCACGGTGACCGCAACGCTGCAGAATGGCTACGAGTGGCCCGCCGACATGGGCGGCTGGACCCTGGTTGAAGGGGATCCGCTCAAGGCGAGGACCACCATTACCTTCAAGAGCGTCAATTGTGAAGTGCTCTCCCCGGCCCTGCCGGAAATCGTCGAGTCGGTCTGCCGTGAAGGCGAATCCAGCCTCCCGTCGATCACTGCTCCCGCCGATGTCGAGGGCAAGCTCGCATACAGCGATGTGACCGCGACCGACAACGGAAATGGCACCATCACGTTCACGTATACGGTTACGGTCGAGGACGGCTACGTCTTGCCGGATCCACTGACAGCGGAGAACTACACGCGCGTCAGCGGCATCGAAGCGACGTACGAGACCACCCTGGCGATCGTCCCGTGCGAGTTGGGTGCTCCGGCGGCTCCGCAGATCACGCCATCCGTCTGCGAGCCCGAGGGCGCGACCACGCCACGCATCACCGTGCCCCAGAGCAATGACGACCTCACGTACGGTGAGCTGGTCACGACGAACAACCCGGACGGCTCCGTGACCTACTCCTTCGACGTCACCGTCAAGGACGGCTACGCACTCGCTCCACAGGAAGACATGCCCGACGGCTACGAGCGCCTCAGCAATGCCAGGGCGACCTACTCCATCACACTCGAGCGCGCGCAGTGTGATGCCAGCCTCTCCCTCGTGAAGTCGGCCGACAAAGGCGATGCGGACGAGGTTGGGGTCGGTACCGTCATTACCTACAGCTTCGAAGTGACGAACACGGGAGAACTCCGCGTGAGCGGCATCACCGTGAATGACCCCCTGCCGAACCTCGTCTGGGACGACGCGAATGCGGACGGCGCGGTTGGTGAGTTGCTCCCCGGCGAATCCCGGACTATCACCGCGACGTATACGGTGACTTACGATGACGCCGAGCGCGGCTACGTCCACAACGTTGCCGTCGCTTCCGGCACGACCCCGGCGGAACAGGAGGTCACCGCCGACCCGGCCGAAGTTCATGTCCCGGTGGATCAGAATCCGCACCTCGCGATCTCGATGGTCTGCCCAGACGTTCCGGCTGGCGCCCGCGTTGGCGACACCATCAGCTACCCCGTCAACATCATCAACGACGGAAATGTCACGATCACGGTTGACGCGGTCGAGACCTTCCGCGTAGGCACGGTCGATCCGGCAGTCCCCGACACCCTGGCTCCGAACGAGGTTTTCGAGACCACCTTCACGACCGAGATTCGGGATGAAGATGCCTTGAACGGCAATCTCGACACCACCTTCGAGATCTACGGATGGGGCGGCACTCAGGAACAAGGCGAATTCGCACCAAAGGTGGGGCACGTCCAGCTCCGCTGTGACTTCGACGCGGTCCGCGGACTCGAGATCGAGAAGTCTGCCTCGCCTGCGGAAGTGACAAAGGCCGGCGACCAGATCACCTACACCTTCAAGGTGAAGAACACGGGCGACACGATCCTGAACAATGTGATCGTCGTCGACAGCATGCTTGGAGACGCAGGCGTCACGATCCCGCCGGTTGGCACACTCATGCCAGGCGAGACAAAGACCGTCACGGCGACCTACGCGGTCACCCAGGGCGACATCGACGCCGGCACTATCCACAACAGCGCCTACGCGACCGACGGCACGACCAGCTCACCGCCGGATACGACCGATACACCTGCGAAGCAGACGCCGTCGATCTCCATCGACAAGGAGGCCACGAACGAGCCAGAAGTTGGCTACAGCGTCGGCAGCACGGTCGAATACGAGTTCACGGTGAAGAACACCGGCAACGTCACGCTGACGAACGTCGTCGTGAGCGACCCGAAGGTCGACGTGACCTGCGGTGATTTCGACGGCACGCTCGATCCGGACGAAACCGTCACCTGCACGGGCACCTACACGGTCCTGCAGACCGACGTCAACGCCGGAAAAATCGACAACCTCGCGACCGTCAACGCAGCGGCGCCTGGCGGTCCGGTGGACGACAGCGACACCGAGACGGTCAAGACCAACGCCGTCCCGGAGATTTCCCTGACGAAGGTTCACGGCGAGAACGACGAGCTGGTCCGTGGCGAGACGGTGACCTACACCTTCACCGCCACCAACACCGGCACGGTGACCCTTACGAACGTCGAGATCACCGACACCACGCCGCTCGCCGGCCTCTCCACCCTGACCTGCACGGTTGGTGGCGAGACCGCGACGAACGGATCCGTCACCTTGCAGCCGGGCGACCAGCTCATCTGCCAGGCGACCTACACGGTCCAGCAGAGCGACGTGAACGCCGGCGAGATCGTGAATACGGCTCGCGTCGACGCGACCTACGGCGAGCAGGCCGTCTTCGACACCGCCAACGACACCCTCGACGGGACCCGCGCGGCGAGCGTCGAGATTACCAAGACCGCCAGCAAGGTCGAAGGCGTCAAGGCCGGTGACGAGATCACCTACACCTACGTCGTCCGGAACACCGGCAACGTCACGCTGACCGACGTGACCATCACTGACGACAAGATCGACGCGGGCCAGATCGGCTGCGGCGACGGCACCAACGTGATCGCCGAGCTCCAGCCTGGCTCCGCTGCGGTGGAGTGCACGGCGACGATCGAGATCACGCAGGACATGATCGACGGCTTCACGCCGGACGAGGACACGGCGACCTGGACGCTGACCAACACCGCGACCGTGACCGCCACGGCGCCTGAGGGTGTCGACAACCCGTCGGCGACGGACGACGAGACCATCACCGGCTCGCTCCGCAGCTCGATCAGCCTCCTCAAGACGGCCGACAAGACGACCGGCCTGGTGAAGGGAGACGAGGTCACCTACACGTTGGTCACGACGAACGACGGCGACGTGACGCTGACGAACGTCATCATCAGCGACCCGATGTTCACGGATCTCGAGTGCGAGAAGGATTCGCTGGCGCCGGGCGAGAAGCTCGAGTGCGAGGCGACCTACACGATCACCCAGGACGACATCGATCTCCAGGAGGACATCCTCAACACCGCGACGGCAACCGGCCTCGACCCGCGCCAGAATCCGGTCGAGGACGCGGACGACGCAACCGTCAGCGTCGTCGCGGCTGACCCGGAGTTGACGCTCGAGAAGTCGGTGAGCCCGACATCGGTGTCCTCGCCGCAGGACGTCGTCTACACCTTCACGGTGACGAACACCGGCAACGTCACGATCGGCGGCATCGGCATCTACGACGAGATGCTCGATGGTCTCGATATCGACATCACCTGCCCGGATGGCGCCGAACTGGCGCCGGGCGAGAGCCTGGAGTGCACCTCCGCGACGTACGCGATCACCAAGGCGGACATCAACGCCGGTGACGACATCGTCAACGAGGCGCAGGCCAGCGGCTGGACCCGCACCGAAACGCGCGTCGACTCCAACACCGACAATGCGACGGTCACGGTGGTCCAGAATCCGTCGGTCACGCTTTCCAAGACCGTAACCGAGGTCAACGGTGAGCCGGCAGAGCTGCCGGTGACCGGCCTGAAGGCGGGTGACACGGTCACCTACCAGATGGTTGCGACCAATACCGGCAACATCACGCTGACGAACGTCGTCATCACTGACCCGATGCTCGGCACGCTGGACTGCACGCAGCCCGCGACGCTGGATCCGGAGGAGACCCTGACCTGCACCGGTACCTACACCGTCACCCAGGACGACGTGAACGACCAGGAAGCCCTGGTCAACATCGCCGAGGTGACGACGGACCAGACCGAGCCGAAGTCGGATCAGCAGACAGTCACGCCGGAGCTCGCGGGTCCGGGCATCTCGCTCGAGAAGAGCGTCGTCCAGGTAAACGGCGAGGACGTCACCGGTGCGGTGACCGATCTCCAGAAGGATGATGTCGTCACCTACAAGCTCGTTGCCCGCAACAGCGGCAACGTATCCCTGACCGACGTCACCATCAGCGACCCGATGCTGGGTGAACTGGACTGCGATCAGCCGGTCACGCTGAACCCCGGCGGCACGCTCGAGTGCTTCGGCGCCTACACGATCTCCCAGGGCGACATCAACGCGCAGGAGGAGATTGTCAACACGGCGACGACATCGGGCACCCCGCCGCAGGGCGAGGACGTCACCGACGAGGCGTCGGCAACGGTCAACGTCGAGGCGGCGAATCCGTCGCTGTCGATCCGGAAGTCCGCCACAACCGTCGAGAACGAGAAGGTGACGACCGGCTCGATCATCACCTACGAGTTCGTCGTCACGAATACCGGCAACATCACGCTGGACGGCATCGTCGTTGATGACCCGATGACCGGCCTCGTCTGGGATGCCGCGAACCCGAACGGCACGGTCGGCACGCTGGCGCCGGACGCCAGCAAGACCATCACCGCGACCTACGCGGTCACGGCGAATGACGTCGAGACGGGCACGGTCGAGAACTGCGCCACTGCCAGGGTCGGCGACACCGAATCCGAAGCGTCCTGCACCGACGTGACGGTCGACCAGGCACCGGCTATCGACCTGATCAAGGAAGGCACCTACAACGCGCCGACCACGGAGCATCCGTACGGCAGCATCAGCTACACCTTCACGGTGACGAACACCGGTGACGTCACGCTGACGGATATCGTCGTCAACGACCCGCTGCTGGGCGTCTCCGACATCACCGTCGGCACCCTGGCACCAGGCGATGACCGGGTCGTCAGCGGCACCTACGCCCTGACACAGGCGGATCTCGACAACGGCGAGCGCGACAACATCGCGACCGTCACGGGCACCCCGCCGCGCGGCGAGGACGTCACCGACACGGACGACGAGCTCGTCACCCTGCCGCAGGAGCCCGGCCTGGCGATCGTGAAGTCGGTCTCCCCGGAAACGGTGTCGGCGCCGCAAGACGTCACCTACACCTTCGAGGTGACCAACACGGGGAACGTCACGCTCTTCGACGTCACCATCGACGAGGGCATGAGCGGCCTCACCTGGCAGGTTGGCCACGAGGACGGCTACGTCGGCACGCTGGCGCCGAACCAGACCGTCACGATCACGGCAACCTACGCGGTGACGCAGGATCACATCGACGGCGGCGAGGCCATCGTCAACATCGCAACCGCGTCGGGCTATGACCAGCAGGAAGACCCGATCACGTCCGACGAGGACGACGCGACGGTCGAGATCGACCAGGCGCCGGGCATCGTGCTCGCCAAGGAGGCGACGGCGGTCAACGGCGAACCGGTCGAGACCGCGACCGTGAGCAATCTCCAGCGGGACGATGTGGTGACCTACACCCTCACCGCCCGCAACAGCGGCAACGTCACGCTGACGGACGTCGAGATCGACGACCCGATGCTTGGCGACCTCACCTGCGAGCAGCCGGTGACGCTGCTGCCGAACGAGACACTGGAGTGCATCGGCACCTACACGGTGACCCTGGATGACATCAACGCCGGCGAGCCGATCGTCAACATCGCAACCGCCTCCGGCACCCCGCCTCAGGGCGACGCGATCGACGCTGAGGCGACCGAGACGGTCTACCCGGTGACCCAGGCCCCGACCCTGGCGCTCGAGAAGACCGCGACGGCGGTCAACGGCACCGGCGTCTCCGTTGAGGACGGCACCTACCCGGTCACCGGCCTGGCGGAAGGGGACGTCGTCACCTACACGCTGGTGGCGACCAATACCGGCAACATCACGCTCGACAATGTCACGATCAGCGACCCGATGCTCGGCGACCTGACGTGCGATGAGGCGACCAGCCTCGATCCGGGCGAGAGCCTGGAGTGCAGTGGCACCTACACTGTCTCGCAGGTTGACATCGACGCAGGCGAAGACATCGTCAACATCGCGACGGCATCCAGCGAGCAGGCTGAGGACGTCACCGCCACCGAGACGGTAGGTGTCGAGGATGCCGCTCCGGACATCTCCCTCACCAAGACCGCGATCCTGGTGAACGGCGGCGAGCCCGAATACTATCCGGTCGAGCACCTGATGCTCGGCGACGAGGTCACCTTCGAGTTCGTGGTCGAGAACACCGGCAACGTCACCCTGACGGGCGTGGAGATCACCGACGACTTCCCGGGCCTCAGCGACCTGGTGTGTGATCCAGCCCAGCCGGCCGAGCTCGCCCCGGGCGCAACCATGACCTGCACGGCGACCTACGAGATCACGCAGGAGGATCTCGACGCGCGCACCATCGTCAACGAGGCGACGGTGAGCGGCACTGCGCCGGACGAGACGATCGTCACCGATGCGGATGACGAGACGCTCGTCGGGCACTACGAGCCGCGCCTGGAGCTCGACAAGCGGGATGGCCGCACGACCTACGAAGCTGTTGGCGAGATCGTCAACTACACCTTCGTGGTGACGAACACCGGCAACATCACGCTGACGAACGTCCAGATCGACGATCCGATGGTCGGCATGAGCGACCTGACGTGCGATCCGGGCATGGGCTCCTCCCTCGCCCCGGACGCCAGGATGACCTGCCGCGCGACCTACGAGATCACGCAGGAGGACCTTGACCGCGGTTCGTTGACGAACACGGCGACCGCGACGAGCAACGAATCGGCACCGGATAGCGATTGGGCGAGCTCCAACGCAGTCCAGAACCCGATGATCTGGATCAACAAGGAGCCGAACGAAGACGAGCTTGACGAGATCGTCGAAGGCACCGTCATCACCTACACCTTCGAGGTGAGGAACACCGGCAATGTGACGCTCTACAACGTCCGTGTGGCCGACGAGCTCCCGGGCGTGGAGTGGACGACGACCGACACCATCGGCACGCTGGCTCCGAACAAGGTGCGCTACCTCTACGCGACGTACACCGTCACGGCGGACGACGTCGAGCGCGGCTACATCCTCAACGTCGGTATCGCGACCGGTGAGGATTCGAACGGCGGCGAGGTACGCGACGAGGATGACGAGCGGACACCGGTCGACCAGACGCTGAGCCTGGCGATCTCCAAGGTCTGCCCGGATGTCCCGGTCAGCGCCCGCGTCGGTGACACGATTTCCTACGCGGTCACGGTGACCAACGACGGTACGGTGACGCTGACGGGCGTGGTCGTGAACGAATCCCGCGAGGGCGAGTTCGAAACCGCATTCCCGACAACGTTCGCGCCGGGCCAGACCGAGACGCGCATCTTCACGACGGTCATCACCGCCGAGGATGCGGAGAACGGCAACCTGGACAACACGGTCTCCGTCACGGGCTACAAGGACACCCGCGTGACGGGTGCGGAGGTCACGATCGACTGCGCCTTCACGCCAGTTCGCGGGCTGGAAATCGTGAAGACGGCCTCCACGCCGGATGATGAAGAGGTGACAGCGGGTACCGTCATCACCTACACGTTCGAGGTGACGAATACGGGTGACGTCACGCTGAACGGGGTCGTCGTCGAGGATCAGCTCGAAGGCCTGGTCTGGGACGACTCCAACGGCACGGTCGGCACGCTGGCGCCTGGCGCGAGCGCGACGATCGGGGCGACCTACGTGGTCACCGCGGACGATGTCGAGGCCGGCAACGTCCACAACACGGCCATCGCGACGGACGGCGAGACCGACTCTCCGCCGGACGGGACCGATACGCCGGTCACCCAGAATCCGGGCCTCGCGATCGTGAAGACAGCCAACCTCTCCGATGAGGACGAGGTCACGGCCGGCACGGTCATCACCTACAGCTTCGCGGTGACCAACACCGGCGACGTGACGCTGGGTAATGTGACGATCACCGATGAGCTGCCGGGCCTGGAGTGGTCCGTGAGCTACCCGGACGGCGTTATCGGCACGCTGGTCCCCGGCACGACGGTCACGGTCACCGCGACCTACACCGTCACGCCCACCGACGTCGAAGCCGGCAACGTCCACAACCTGGCCATCGTCACCGGCGACGGCCCGGATGAGGATGACCCGCGCGACGAGGATGAGGTCGACGTCCCGGTTGACCAGAACCCGGCGATCGAGCTGGACAAGCGCGTGACGCTGGTGAACGGTGGTGATCCGGAGTACTACCCGATCGAGCACCTGATGCTCGGCGACGTGATGACGTACCAGATGACGGCGACCAACACCGGCGACGTCACGCTGACGAACGTCACCATCACGGACGCGTTGGAGGGCCTGTCGGACCTCGAGTGCGACATCGCGCTCCCGGCCACGCTTGCCCCGGGCGAAAGCGTCACCTGCACGGCGACGTACGAGGTGACACAGGAGGATCTCGACAACCGGTTCTTCATCAACGTGGCGACCGTCACCGGCACCGCGCCGGACGGGTCGACGGTCAGCGACTCCGATGAGGAGGAGGTCGTCGGCCACTTCGAGCCGATCCTGGTGATCGAGAAGGCCGCGTCGACGCCCGACGGCGAGACCGTGACCGTAGGCACCGTGATCACCTACACCTTCACGGTGACCAACACCGGCAACATCACGGTCCACGACATCGTGGTCGTCGATGAGCTGGCTGGCCTGGTCTGGGACGAGGCGAACCCGGATGGCGTCGTCGGGACGCTCGCGGTCGGCGAAAACGCAACGGCTACGGCGACCTACGTCGTGACGGCGGCAGACGTCGAGGCGGGTAACGTCCACAACAGCGCCATCGCGACGGGCGAGACCACCTTCTGCCTCCGCGGCGAATGCACCATCACGTCCGACCCGGACGTGGCGGATGTCCCGGTCGCCCAGGGCCCGGCCCTGCGTGTTGAGAAGTCCGCGGATCCGGTCGCGAACGCAAAGCTCGGTGACACGATCACCTACACCTTCGTGGCGACCAACACCGGCGACGTCACGATCACCGGCATCGTGGTCGACGACCCGATGCTGGCCAACGCCGGCATCGAGATTCCGGCCGTCGGTGACCTTGCGCCTGGCGAAAGCGCGACCGTGACGGCGGCGTACGTTGTCACCCAGGCCGACGTCGACGCCGGCAAGATCGTCAACGTCGCGACAGTGAAGGGCACCGGCCCGGAGGGCGAGATCGTCTCGCCGCCAGACGAGGTGACCGTCGTGATCGCGCAGCCAGACGCTCCGGCGCCGCGGCCCACGACCCCGCCGAAGGCGGATCCGGTCACGGGCCTGCCCATCACGGGGAGCGGTGACGCGGCAGCCGCGCAGAACGGTCTCTGGATGCTGGCCGCGATGAGCGCCCTGACGCTGGCCGCCGCCGGATTCGGAATCCGGAGAAAACTCGACCACTAGCGGGCAGCCGTCACCCCACCCCGGCTGCCAGGAAGCAGGAACCCCGGTGCAGATCTGCACCGGGGTTCCTTTTTTCCAGTCAGGTTGTGTACCGATCGTCATATCGCCCATGTTGACACGCGTCCCTGCACCCCAATAGCATGGCGGCAATCTCACCGGCACCACGAGCGCGGCGGTACACGCGGCACATGACGAACGCGTCGCGCGGAATACGAGCGAAGGGAGACAGGATGAGTTCGACACTCCGAACATCCTCACGGGATGCACGCCTTCTTATCGATCGACGCTCGTTCATGACGGCTTCAGCTGGCGTGAGCGCGGCACTCTTCGGTCTTACCGGCCCCTCGCCATGGGGGCGAGCTGTGGTTGCGCAAGATGGCGCCAGGGAATTCCATGCGGCCTGGCCGTATCTCGCTCCACCGCAAGGCCACTTCAACGCATTCGTGACCAACGCGATCATGATGCCGCCGAATATCTACGGCGACATGATCTGGCAGCCGTTCGCCCTCTATAACTGGGGTTCACAGGAATGGATGCCGATCATGGCGACCTCATGGAGCTTTATCAACAGCTCCGACATGTCGTCCGCCACACCGGCCGCATCCCCGGTAGCCGACGACCCGGCCGCATTCGCAGAGATCGCGCCGATCGCCGATGGCGCGGATATGTTCCAGGTCCGCATCCGTGAAGGCGCAAGCTGGGACGACGGCAATCCCTTCACCGCACAGGATGTGCTGACCACGTTCACTATCCGACGCCTGATGTCTGACGTGGTCTGGAGCTACATCGACAACGTGGAAGCGATCGACGACTACACCGTCAACTTCCACATGAGCAGTCCGTCCACGATCGTGCAGCGCTACATCCTGCGCACCAGCACGCAGTCCCATGCGCTGTATGGGGAATGGGCGACTCGCGCGCAGGAGCTCTTCGACAGCGGCAAGACCGTCGACGACCCGGAAGGGGCGCAGCTGCTGCAGGAATTCGTGCAGTTCCGTCCGGAAGGGGTGATCGCCAACGGCCCCTTCACCATGGATATCGCCTCGATCACGAACGCCGAGATGACGCTCGTGAAGAACGAGACGGCCTGGAACGCCGACCAGGTCCAGTTCGACCGTATCCGTGACTTCAATGGCCGGGGCGACACGATCATCGGCATCATCCTTGAGGGAAGTGTGGACTACGGCACCCAGGCCTTCCCGCCCGCCGTCGAGGAGCAGATGATCGCCGACGGGTTCCGGATCGTGCGACCGCCGATCTATTCTGGTCCATCGATCGGCTTCAATCACACGAAGTTCCCCGAGTTCAACGACAAGCGGGTTCGCCAGGCCATGGCGCATGCGATCGATCGCGAGCAAAACGCGTTCATCGCCATGGGGCAATCCGGATTGCCGCCGCAGTACATGGCGGGCATGAGCGACAACCATGTCACTACCTGGATGGACGAGGAGGATATCTCGGAGCTCGATGCGTACGCCTACGATCCGGAGCGTGCAACCGCACTGCTTGAAGAGGCGGGCTGGACGAAACCGGGGGATGTCTGGCTGACGCCAGAGGGCCGCGAAGCAGAATACGAGATCACCTGGCCCTCGGAATACCCGGACTGGTCGGCGGCCGGCAACGATGCGACCGAACAACTGAACGATTTCGGTTTCCGGATCTCGTCGTACCCGGTGACGGCGGAGCAACAACCGATCGATGTGGACCAGGGGCGGTTCGACCTCGCCATCGTCGGCTGGGGCAACTCGAACAACCCGCACCCGCACTTCTCGTACACGCAGGCGTTCTTCACGCACAACACGTTGGCGATCAACAACGGAGGCGAAGGAACCGGCTTCCCGTTGGTCCAGGAGACCGCGGACGGCGAGGAGGTGGATCTCGAAGAACTCACGATCTCGTCAGCCCGGGGCTTGGACACCGAAGCGCAACGGGCCGATATCGCCGTCATCGCGAAGGTCTACAACGACCTGCTGCCACGTATTCCCCTCTGGGAACGGTACGGCAATAACAGCATCATCGAAGGTGAGCGTTCCGGCCCATGGCCACCGGACGATGACCCGATCTACCAGAACAGCCCGTACGCGGACGGCATCGTGACGATGCTGATGCTGCAGGGCCGGATCGGTCCGGCAGAATAACTCTTTCGCCGACGTTCATCGCCACCAGGGAGCGGGCACGGGGACCAATCCGTGCCCGCTCCTCTCGTCAGGGCCGCCCCAAGAGAAGCCAGGACGTCAGGGCCTCTGGGTTCGGGGTCATCGGCTATGGAAGGCGGTCAGGAGGACACCCCGATCACCGGGGCACGATCCGGAACCATCTGGTCCGCTCGCCAAAGAGCGCACCAAGCAAATCGGATGAGAGGTCGGACATGAGCCGGACGTCACACCCGGCGCGACTCACGGTAACCGAAGCGACAACAGGCTGGTCGCCCGGCAGCGTAGCCTCCAGCACAACCTCGACCGGATCGCGATACACGAGCGACCAACTGACCTCTCCCCCAGACTCGGGGTCGCTCCGTGCATCGACAACCGTTCGCCACCCATCCCCTTCCCGGACGAGGAACTGCGCGAGCGCGAGCCGTCCCGATGCGGAAACCCATGCCAGCGCATCCCGGTATGGACTGATGACCCGGTATACGTCGCCCGAACCCGGAGGCGGCCCCGGATAGCGCTCGAACGGCGGGCCGGAGACCACGCCCTACACCCTCCGGAGATGGATGTAGACCTCGCCGTCCTCCACCGAAACCGGGAACGTCCGCAGTCGGACCTTTTCATCGACGAGGCAGCGTCCGGTTCGCAAGTCGAATTCCCACTGGTGCCACGGGCAGGCGAGGATCTCGCCCTCACGGCCCCAGACGAACTCGCCGGGCGCGGAGGGCAGCGTCGTGCCGCGCTGCTTGCCCCGGCAGACTGGCGCCAGCTCGTGCGGGCAGATATTCAGCACCGCGACGATCTCGTCATGCATGCGGAAGAGCCCGACCGACATGCCCCGGACGTCGACGATCCGCCCGCCATCGACGACCTCCTCCGCACGGCCAACGTGAACCCGGTTCTCGCTCATTCCCCTCCTCCTGGCAGGCGGTAGAGCCGGCGCGCCGTCTCGCGCAGGACGTTGTCTCGCTGCTCCTTCGGGATGAACCGCGCGGCGAAATCCGGGGTATCGCCGTCCCAATGCGGGTAGTCGCTGGAAAACATCAGCATGTTACCGGCGTCGAACATCCCGAGCGTCTGCGCCAGGAACTGCGAGTTCTCCGGCTCCTCGATCGGTTGGGTCGTCAGGTAGACATGCCGCTGGATGTAAGCGCTGGGCGGCTCGGTCAGCCACGGAACCGTCATCCGCAGCGCCTTCCAGTTCTTGTCGAGACGCCACATCAGGCTCGGCAGCCACGAGACGCCGCCCTCGATCATCACGAACTTCAGCTCGGGGAACCGGATGAAGACGCCCTCGGTAACGAGGCTGATCAGGTGCGTGATGTAGCTCGTCACCAGCCCGGAGTGCCACTCGAAGTAGTTGGACGCGAATCCGGCGGCCCCGGTCGGCCCGGTGATGCCCACGCCCTCGTTGCCCGGATGGATCGCGACCGGCAGCCCCATCTCCTGCGCCGCCTCGTAGATCGGGTAATAGAAGCGGTTGCCGTACGAGGTGCGCGCGCCGCTCCCCATCACCACCTGCACGACGCCCGGCGCATTGCCGACGCGCCGGATCTCGGCGGCGGCCCCAACCGGATCGTTCG
>Ga0182741_1001146_pt1 | contig 36107 bp, 10 predicted proteins | sample eDN5th37CBELigOP_FD_128874 | JGI IMG/M metagenome (GOLD analysis project Ga0182741, IMG submission 128874) | Enriched Organic Plus compost microbial communities from Emeryville, California, USA - eDNA 5th pass 37_C BE-Lig OP (version 2) (version 2) ... | reverse complement strand
GCAAACTTGCCCTTGGTGTAAACTAGTTTTTCACTGCCATGTAGTATAGCCTTACAATTGTCATACAGCATAGCCCACGCTGGCCAAGCGCGGTTCCAATAATCTAATTCTCCGCCCTCCTAAGTGCTCAGAGCGAAAATTCATCGCTTGGATGACGAGTGGAAACACGGTTTACAACAAATAGAGTCGACGGATTCGGATCAGTTGTGTATGGGGAGAATATTCACGACATTAATGAAGCACGGAAGACTGTACGTTCTACGTGTGGAGTGGAGGGTGTGAAACGACGATGAGTTCTACACTTAGCGTGAACCTAGATTGTTGAGACGATTGACGATGTCTTCGTCATCCTTCTGCTCTTGTTCGACTGGGGATGATTTCACTGTAGTGGTTTGAGCCGTTGGCCTTGATGGCACGGAAACCATGCCCTCGTTCATTGTGATACCAATTTCGTCGAGAATCTGATTCACAACCTCTTCTGACTCGGCAATATCTTCCTCAGTATCCATCACATCGTCGACCGCGTCACCGATCATCTCTTGTTTCATCTCAAGCGCCTCAGTTTCACGGGCAAAGTCCATCATGATCTTTTGCAAGGCAGGTAATTTGAGTTGAGCGTTGAGGCTTCGCATGGCGCGCGCTGCGCTTTTCATACCTTCTGTGAGTGCGTGCGTTGATGACATGGTTTGCATCTGCAGACTGATCGCTCGCAGTTGGGCCTGTAGCCCAACGAATTTATCTTGATGTTTCCTTATTCGTATGAGGTCAAGTGCCATGACTTTAACGACTTTAACCTGGCCTTCGCGTGCTGCCTTCTTCATATCGGCTACGAGCTTCTGCTCCTGGATTCGGAGCTTGTTGCGCTCCTGATCTAGACTTCGAATGGCACGATCGACCCCACGCTTTTGCTCGCGGATGATCTCTATAGGGAAAACAGAGATGGATCGAGAACAGACAAGATGAGGATACGTACAACTGCGGAATGTATAAACTCGATGGTTATCTCAGCACATGTTTGTCACTGGCCGGTGTTAAGTGACAGCGCCAGATCTGGGTGACGTCTAGCACCTACACTCACCACAGCTGCGACGCAGTATGTGGACCATCGTACAGTATTCAGTGCGGTCTCGCCAGCAGGTGGGGCGCTCCACAAGCGTGTGGTACGTACGCTTCATCGACTTCTCTTCAGCGAAAAGATTCCCCATGATGTGTGTGTATGTGTCTTGCTTAGGAAGCCAGGACCTCTCTGGGATAGAAGGGGTGCCAGGTAGCTAAAAGTTGCCTGGGTACGAGGGAGCGCGTTAGCTCAGGTCAGATAGGTACTCGCAAGTGGTTCAACGTGGTGGTACAAGAGGTCCAAAGCTGGATTCTTTCACTTCGTGTGATAGCAGGGGAGGATCTTGAGGGTAATTGGGTAGCTAGGAGAGTTCAAACTAGGTTCACTATACTCTTTAACTCAGATTATGACCGTTTATACCATCATATCACAAAGTCCTTCACGTGCACCCTACAGATCGAGTAACGTAGTAACCTACAACTCAAGCCCAAGTTGTTGCCCTCGCGCCAGAAGTCCCGTTTGTGGTGGATGGGAATACACACGGGGTGTCGGAATACATCGGCAAAGGGAAATTTGGAAGGCTCAGGTATGCATTTTAATTGTGAAAATTAGGATATATACATTTGTGCAGGATGTTCAAACACGTATTAGCAGGTGTAGTACGCTGTACGGCATCACGGCAAGTGGCTGCCATGCCGGCTGTCACTTTGCTTGCCGCGCAAACTCGCATTGTTTCTAACACGATGCGAGGTTTAAGCACACTTGAGACAAGCGAGGCCAGTTCTACCACGCATCGGGCAAGCGTGCTTCCTAAGTCGAACATCAGCAGTATTTTCGATCACGCCAAGGAGGCCGCAACGACCGTCAAGTTCACTACGGAAGCCCCACGCGCGAAATTCGTTGACAAAGTCAAGCATGCCAAGCCCATGACGAACGGCAAGCGACACCACATCTATATTCCACGCACGCATCTCTGGCGAGGAAAGTACGTAGCTTTACTAGATAGAACACATGTTACTGAAGCATATGCGGGCGGTCCAACTCCCCTGTGGTCTCTGTGAGGGACCTACAAGTGAACGAAACCGAAACCCGCAAGCGGGCTAATCGCCGAACACCGCACCACATCGGACTTGCGGTAACAGGAGGAATGAGGGAGAGGGAGCGGGGTTTGAATGGCCCAGCCCCATCTATGCTGTGCACACGCTGCGAACTCAACTGAGTGCTCCCGAATCCTCTTCGCCGTGGTTGGCTCGGGTTTCTTGATCGGTTTCGTGAGCATGCTGCTATTTGCGCTAACTCCTGTGCTGTTTCTCATGATATTTTCCTCCAACCCATAACAATATTCTTTCTAGGCCCGTCCGTGCACTTACTGTCATCAAGCGACGCAATGGTGGTCGCAACAACCAAGGCAGAATCACAACAAGAGCTCGAGGTGGCGGTCACAAGCGACGCTACCGTATCATCGATTTCAAGCGATCTATCCTTGACGTTGAAGGTGTTGTCCAGCGACTGGAATATGACCCCAACCGCAATGCACACATCGCGCTGATTCGCTACCCAGACCACCGACTGCAGTACATCATCGCGCCCCAGGGCCTCAAGGCAGGTGACAAGGTTTGCGCTTCCCGAAGCCGTGAGCTTGAAATCAAACCCGGTAACGCGATGCCCATCGGCCTCATGCCCGTCGGTACAGTTTTCCACTGCATGGAGCTCATTCCTGGTAAGGGTGCACAATACGCTCGCGCAGCAGGTACTTCGTGCCAGCTTCTTGAAAAGGAGCGAACTGGCCGAAAGCACCACGCTCTTGTCCGCATCGCCTCTCGTGAGCAGCGCTTGGTTCCTCTGCGCTGCCTCGGTACAATTGGCGTTGTTTCCAACCCTCTTCACCGAATTGAGTCTATCGGTAAGGCCGGTCGCAACCGCTGGTTGGGCCACCGTCCTCTCAACCGTGGTCTCGCTCGCAACCCCGTCGATCACCCACACGGTGGTGGTGCTGGTGCAGGTCGTCCTGGTCGTCCTTCATGCTCGCCTACTGGTCAGCTTACCAAGGGTTACAAGACGCGTTGCCCGCGCAAGAACTCTTCACTTATTGCAGTGCCTCGAGGTGGTATGGCGAAGGCTCGTGTTACTAATCAGAAGGCCAAGAGCAAGAAATAAGCAGCCTAATCTGAGCTCTAGTCTATATTAGCTCGAAGTGTTGTCCAAGCTGACGCATGTATAGCAAGGAGTGTCGCAGCCAGACCAACAAGCGTCTGGTGAGATAGCAAGGATTGAAGTTTGCGCGACTATTCTCACGTTCGTCAGTTTTTTATTGCAACATGTACAACCACCACTGAGTTAAATTATAGCCCCTCCCAGTGATCCCGCTCATCATCATCCCCCTAACCACGCACAGCGATCGGTCGAATGTACATCTACACAAGTTTATTATAGTAGTCTATCATTTACCTTCCTCTCTAATTGACAATCCCAACCTCAAGTTGTTGATGCTTAGAAATCGAAACCGTGTCTGCAAGTTGCCTTGCCAAAGAACTGCAAAACACGCAGTTCTTGTCGCATCAGATCGAATCAGCATGGGCCAGTGGTAGTTACCATTGGCCTGGTTGACTAGTGTGGTCCATTACAAATGCGACCATCCGCTCAAATCCTTACTACCGCTTATATCACCGCTTGGTTTAGTTGAGTCTAGCCGAGATACTGCTTTGATTGGTCATAAACAGCTGCCAAGTATGTATGTAGGATTTATGGATATGGTGGCTAGAGCATAGTAAGTCGATGCATCACGTCTGTCCCTCCTATTGTGTGCTTTATATCTCGTGAACTAGCCCGAGAAGGCCGTCGAAGCCTGGCCGCAGTACGCCTCGAGGAACTTGTCATCGACCCTGGCCTCTGAAAAAAATTCTGAGTGGGATAGTTTCAAGTGCACTTTAGAGGTGAGAAAAGAATCTCTGAAACACAGCACGCGCGTGGTGCAGGCGCGTTTTTTGAATTGGATTAAGTCGCCTGCTGCACGTGTCATCGAGTGTTCTGCCTAGCATTCCCAGGCACGCGTTGTCTGTGCGCAAATTTCGTCACAAAACCGCTCCGCGCACCAGGTTGAAACCCCACTTAGTTACTCTGACAATCAGTACAGGCGTTACAAGCTGAGCGAGTAAACGAGATGTCACAGCAAGCTAGTGCTGAGGCGTACGGAGTGGTACCGGCTACCAAGTCGGCAGACGTGCTGAAGATCCGAATCCCCACCACCAGTATCGAGACGAATGTCATTTCAGGAGATTCCACAGCGGCGAAGACTTCCAAGAAGTCGACATATGTCGCATACCACATCCATGTTCAGACTCCCAAAGGCGAGCGCGTTGTGCTCCGTCGTATGCATGAGTTTCACGAGTTTCACAAGATTTGGTCCTCGCTTTATGAAGGACTCAAGGAGCAGTTCCCGCTGCCCTCGAGTTATGCCATCATTCGCACAGCCGGCGTGATCGAGAAACGACGCCAAGGCCTGGAGACTTACCTCCAGGGACTGAATGAAGTCAAGGCCATGCGACCGCTCCTCGCACAGTTCCTAGGCTTGGAGGAGTCAGAGATGTACGGTGAGTCCAAAGTGCAGCGTGCACCTGACGCTCAGACTCTGGCAAAGATGGGTCAGTCGGGTATCACGAACACGGCTCTGAGTGAGGAGGAGATAAAGGCCCTTAACAGCCGACGTGGGCGTGGGCTTTCCAATCCGGACATCATTCAGGGTCTGGATGTTGAGGATAAGGCGCCACTCCCAGCCATGTATGCAATTCAGGACCGTTCCAACACATATATCGTTCCTGGTCAGTCCATCATCGCAACCTCGGATGTTGCCGATGAATCCAAAGTCGTAGTTGCGACAAGTGTGTCGAAGGGTAATACCTACGAGGCTAATGAACAGGCGCGCCGGGCTAAGGAAGAATTCTTGCGCCAGCATTCTGGTGTGATTGCTTCGCTCATGCCAGGACGCCAGGTGAATGTGATGTTCAACAAGGGCAAGGTTTCCGAGACCGCCCAGCGCTCCTTGGGTCGTATCCAAGTTTCCATTTGGTACCGTGAGGGAACCGGTGGGCACCGACGACCTCTACCCCCAGAGACTCTCGAACCTGGTCAGCAATGGATCGACACAGGCGGTGGTACCATCCTGATTGATATCCATCGTGGTATGGATTTAGCATCCACGGATGGTATCACAAATCCGTATGTCAAATTGTACCTCGTGCCCGATCCCAAGAAAGTTACAAAAAAGAAAACAAAAGTCAAGTCGCGTACGATCAACCCGACATGGGAGGAGTCCTTCGAATATCCCGATATCTATCCGGTGGAATTGCAATTCCGACATCTTTCCATCTCCGTTTGGGATGACAGGCTGGCCGGTAAGAACACCTGCATCGGTGAAGTCATCCTATCTGACTTGTCTTATCTCCCACGTACCGCTGCTGACCGCTTGTGCCAGTGGTTTGAACTGAGACCCTGGTCTGGTATTACCACTGTAGCCTCAACAGCATCTCCTTCTGTCTCAGGCTCGTCGCGTTCCTCTCCCCAGCTGTCCCCTACATCACGAACTAGCACAGAAGGTAGCGCTCCGAGCGCAGATGCCTACGCGCTTGCTGCTGCAGCAGGTGCCGCGGCGAACACCGTTCCCGTCCTTGCTACAGCACCGCCAGTTATGCCGACGGCTGCTCCACCTCGGCTGATGAAAGGCACCCCCACACCACAGGCTAAAGTGCCTGAGAAACAAGACGAGGGCCTTCTGCAGGGCCTTAAGAGGAACGTCCTTTCCAACTTCACAGGAGGTGGTGTATTGGTGCCCAATGTGCCATTACCTACCACTCCTGGACAGAGCAAATCTGGCAGTGAGGCAGAAGTCAAGAAACCTGAACCTGTCTCGACGCCAAATCCTGAGCCAGCCATCGTAAAAGCGGACACTCAGACTACTGCCACTTCTAGCGCGGTTGTTCGGCAGCAACCCACTGAGATTCATGTCCAGTCCGCGGGCATCTCGGAGTCGTCCCCAACTCCCGAGACAAGTGCATCTGCGGAGAGTGGAAACGTCGCGTCGCGGTGGTTATCCAAGATTGCATCGGCGTTCATCGGTGGTAGTGAGCCCGAATCTGCATCACCTGCCACAACTACTACGACTACTACAGCCGCTGAATCCGCTGCTGCTACTACGACCCCTGGACGGTCCGGCCCTCCCCCGCTCCCAGCACCTGCCCCAGCGGTACCGCAGGCAGAAGCCCTGTATGACTATTCACCAAGTGAGCAAGAACGGACTGCATCGACCGTGCTTCCACTAAAGTGTGGTGAAATTATTACACTACTTGACACTTCCAATGAGGAGTGGTGGTACGGTCAGTTGAAAACCGGAGAAGTGGGTTACTTCCCTAAGGCGTACGTCAGAAAGCTAGACTAAATGTATCATTAAGAGTCGATTGTATGCGTTTATTCCAAAAGACTACAACCGCCGCGGATATCAGATAATAAAAATTGAAGAGGCCAATGATTGATCCTCAAGAACCGCTTTTTCGGCTTGTTGTCGTCCCGCAAGCCAAGTAGCTGCCTCGATCCTGTCATCAATGTCCCGCTCCGCCAAAGCCTGCCCAATCACGCGTGGATCACTGCTAGCAAACTGCGCATCTGAAGACTCTAGCACGCGCACTTGGTCGGAACCCGCGTTACTGGGCTTAACCCAGGTTGGGAGTACGTGTGACATGGCACTTAAAGTCTTAAGCGCAAGACCAGGAGTATTGTGCATGGGTAGATTGTTCAGGATTTGCCCTGGATCGCCAGGCGCATACCCTGGCACATATGGAATTCGCCGACGATCGAGCAAAACTTGATCGTCTTGGGTTGGTGTTGTCAGTTCCTTCATGGCAGGACCTAGCGCATGCCCTTTGGTTTCAAACCCTGGCCTCAGAGGTGCCACAGCGCTCTGCCATGACCATAGAATTTGACCCCCAGGTGTAGGGCTGCTCAGAGCGGTTGCAGTTGTAGATGCCTTTACAGACTCGCTTTCTGCATCTGTCGCAACCTCGGGGTGGTGGTTACTCAAGGTGTGATAACCTTTAGAGGCGGCACGAACCAGAGCAGCATCCGTTTCTTGGAGTAGATCAAGTGGCAAATGTGCCGCTACCGTGCCCGAAAGGCTCTTGGTTGCGATGCGCGAACCTTCAGCCATGGCCAGTACATTAAAGACATCTTGGGTGCTGGCGAGATACCTACGTTCTTTCCGAAGAGACAAAATGCGCCAAACCAGTCGGAGTCTGAGGAGCCCACCTACTGCATCCAGACTTGCTCGCTCGGAGTGCATGCGACGCTCCTTCTCACCTACCACACCGCGCGCTGTTTGCGCGCCACCTGATCCATGCTTCAATGAACCACCCGCCCCGAACTCCTCGGAGGCCTCAGCCAGCTCTGACAATCCTCCGAATTCCGAGCCCTTACCACCCACCAACTCAGGGTCATACGAGAGTGCATTTAATGTCGGACCAGCACCGAAGCTCGGAGTAATCGCGGCTGGATGGGAGGCCGACGGTAATACCGAACGAATCTGTGAAACAATGAACTCCGGATCCAAATGCAATTCAAAGCCATTAGAAACTGCCGCGCTCGCAGCGATTTGCAGGTTGGTTTCCTCGAGGAGAAGGGGATCTGAATTGATGCCAGAAGACCGGCCGTTGGTAGGTCCAGTTGTAGGTGAGGACTGCGGAGGTTGAGCCTGATTACCATGCACTGAAGAAGCACTCGGCTTCATATTATCTCTTGCTGTTGTGTTGCCGGCCGCAGCAAGTGGGGATGCACTTGGGGACTGCGAAGCGTCCTTCGTATTTGACTGCTCTTTGTTCGTCATAAACACATCCAATCGATAGGTCTCAAGCATGAGAGAAGCAAACGGTGATTTTGAAAGATATGACGCAGGTTCGGAGGAGTGCACTAGCACAGATGTTGCAATCCTTAGTTTTTCAAAGATCGAATCAGAACTCGACGCGCTTTGCTCAGAATCAAAATACTTTGTGAAAGCAGCTTGACTGGCTAGAGCCTCCTTAGCTAATCGCTTCAACTCATCGAGCGCGTCAGCAAAGGCATATGCACATGCCCAATTCGCGAAGCCCGCTGCAGTGATGAGTGGCAAGATATCTGCCTGCGCATCATCAATGTATCCGCATGGCTGAGCGAACTGGAGCCAGGGCGCGGATGCACTGGTTGATGTGGAATTTGCTGCAGCGTATGCGGCAGCCGTCTTTCTTCGCCTGTTCGCTGCGGTCATAAGACCACAGCTCGCTGGTGAGGTCCAGTAGTTTGCGGCCGTCTCTAACGTCGGTGGAGTCGACCACTTATAGCCATGGACAGGCAAAATCGATGCAGGTTTACTTGCATCGCGGTTCTGCATCTCAAGCTCGGCAAGAGCCACCCAACTCAGCCCATCGGCGGCTGTACTTTCAGTAGTCAAGTTAAGCTCATGCCTCTCACTGGTCTGCTCAGTGCCTTCAAGGGATTTCCTTGATTGTGCCTTTTCTTCTTGCTGACAACCGCGAACGCGCTCCGGAGGCACACCTTCTTGCTCGACCACGTCGTCGTCCAAACCAGCGACATCCACATTCCCGTAGCCCCGACGCCGCAGCTCGTCGATCCTTGGAGTGATCTGCAACGAGAAATCGAGATCACCGGCGCTTGTCTCCTCGTAAGCGGAGCTAGCAGAGAGTGCAACTTTTCGTGATGCCTCGGCAAATGCTTGCTGAAGCAGCGGCTCTCGCTGTGCACGGCGCTCCTTGGCATCGGCTGCTGTTGTAGTCTGGGCCGCAGGTATGGCTAGAGTATCAGGAGGTTGCGGAGTTACCGCAGCACCATTTGAACTTGAGTGTGGAGTTTGACCTGGCGCTCCGCCGGTGGTGACTGAGTTGGTCGGCGAGATAACCGATCCAGATCCCGAGCTTCGTTTGGAACCTAATGATGCATGCTGTGGTGTCGAAGTGTCAAGCGGTGGCAAGTTCTTGCCCTGTGAAGGCGAACCCGACGGCATTCCTTTCGGTTTGTTAGACGACGAAGAGGTACTTGCTCGTGACGTTTGTGGTGCACGAGCTCCAGGAACTGGCTGTTGCCCACTCGCCTGTTGCTGCAGTTGCGACGAAGCCTGGGTACTCTGTGATAACTGCGACTGACCAGACGTTTGAAGCTGCTGCGGAGGTTGAAGGGATGGCTGCGATGACATGGAGAGACCTGATTTCGTTGAAGGGAGAACAATTTCTGGATGCACATCGGAACCCATGATATTCGAGTTATCGTCATCACCGGAAACATCGCCCTCTTCTTCATCTTCTACGTCAGAATCCTTCAGAATCATCAGAACATCCTTATCGTCAGTTATCTCAGCAGTAGGTAGCGCAATGAGGCGTGCTTCGTTTGCTTCGCCAAACTCACCCATTTTAGATTTCGAGGCCTTGAGGTAGCGGACAATGATCTCGGTCGCAAGTGCGCGTGAGTTGTAAAATTTAGCACCACCGTCCTCATCACCTTGCGAACTTGCTTCGACCTCATCTGCGTTCGAAGAGATTTGATCAGGTGCTCCGCGTTTTAATATGACTCTCAACAAAGGATCCATAACGATGCCAAGTCGTGCATCTATTGGATCGCTCGTCACACGCGCGTCAGCACTTTCAGGCAAATAAGCCCCGAGTCCATAAAGCGACAGATCCAATGCCTGTCCCGAGGAACTGACATCACCACCGAGTGGTTGAACCCCCGGTGCGGAGATGACTGCAGAAGAGAGGAAAGAGTGGGCCGGGTGTCCCGCTGCATCAAGGTAACGAGACTCTACCGAGGTCTGTTCAATCATGTAGGGAATGGCGTGTTCTTGCTTCCTAGGGTCGTCGCTCTGCTCATCGCCGGTCACAGACCCCTGTGCGGCCAAATCGCCCTTCATAGCAAAGGATTGTGGGACGAATTCTACTCTCGGCGCAATGTCGAAGACCTCTCCCTCACCAGCAACTGATAGAACCAATGCCTCCGCCGCACTCGTTGCTGAGTTGAATAAACTGTTCGAAACTCCTGTGAGTTCAGCGATCGCTGCATTATATGCAGCTGCAAATGCCGCAAGCGAAGTCGCGGCGGAGGGATTGACAGGTTGGCCTTGATTCAGTGGTAAAGCTGGGACCGGCACTGCAGACGATCCGCGTTGTGGTGGAGAGTCTTCTGGACGTCCGGACTGAGCTGGCCCACTTTGACGATCGTTCGCGTTGTTCCAGGCGACAGCGTGGTTGAATACTGCCTGGGCTGCACGGAAAGCACACACATAGGCAGACGCGACGGGTGGCAGTAGTACGTCGCGAGATGCGCATAATTTGAGCATTTGTGAGGGTGCTAACTTTAGTAAAAGCTTTTTACCGTCTCCTAAGAGTTGGTCCCACCCGAATTCCTCTACTGGCTCTCCGAGAGGCGGAATCAAGGCGGCTAGCTCCGCCTGTGCCTCTGCAGAGTTAACAGCGGGCTGCTGATTGCTATCTGGTTTCTGCTGTGCTTGAGCAGATGTTCGAGAACTATGGGGCCCTGAGGCAGTCTGCACCGGTGTCTCACTTCGAGCGGGATCACTCTGCATTACATTGGCTGTTTGTGCGGCTGTCGCGGCCGCCAGAAGCGCATCAAATGGGTCAGGAGGAATGTCGAGTGGTGGATCATCAGAGACGGAGCTTGTCCGGCTAGGCATTTGCTGAGATGATGCTGGTTGGCCGGGAACTTGCTGAGACGCCACTGCTTGGTCCGATGTGGATGCTGCAGCAGCTGCCAATTGCTGTTTCACCTGATCTGAATTGAGGAAACGTGGTGTAAGAGAGAGACCGAATGCTGCACGAAGCTTCGTCAAGGCCTCAAGCTCTGCAACTCCCTCGGCATCGCTACCGGTGTGAGTATCTCTCGTCCGTAGCGGTGGTGCCAAGGCAGGATCCAGCTCCGCGAGTGCGCAGAGGCTTCCTGCATCACGGGCGACTTGGAGCGCAGTACCTGGCACGTTGGCAGGATAACCGTGAACGCGTGCTGAAGCCGCATAGGAGGCCGCCGCGATCGCTACAGCCAATGAAGTTGCAACAGGAGCAGATTGTGACGAGGAGTGTGCACCGGAGACATTCGTGGCCGTGATCGCCTGTGTAGAGGTACCGAAGCTTGCTACAGATGCTCCTATGTTTGGCGCTGCGGCTTTCGCTGCAGCCAATGCCCAAGAACTCAAAGCGGAGCTTATCGTTGCCGAGCTCTCAGTGGCCAGTTTGTAGAACGCAGTCTGCTGCTTTTGAATCTGAGTCTGCAGGGCGTGCTGTTGATGCAACTGTTGCTGTTGCAGTTGCGCTTGCTGAAGTTGTTGGATCTGCTGCTGGCTCATGCCGGTCGTGTTGGGCATTTGGACAACACTTCCATCTGCACCAAAGGCACCGTCCGCGGATGCAACAAGCTCGGCTAAGGCAGTCTGTGCCGCGTCCTTAGGGAAGTGGTCGGGACACAGCGCGTTATTGCATGCAAGCGGGGATGCAGCGGGGCACCTCATGCTGCCTGTGAGTTCACCGTTTTGCATTCCACGCCAAGTCAACGCCTCAGATTGACGAACTGAAAGAGATGTCGAAGCTAGAACAACAGGAATATGAGCGTGACTGTAGCCAATCATCACATGACGAGGGATGCCTTTCCGTCCTAGCACGCCTCCACTCCTAAAGATATATGGGAAATACGTTACTAAGGGGATTGCAGGCTGGCCTTGAACGGCGTACTTCGGTGCAGACCAATTGAAAAGCGCCTCGAGAGAATCGAGTCCCACGTATCCTCGGAGATACCAAGGTGTAAGTGCATCCACGCCGACCGTATTTTGAAGAACCTTGAGCAAGTCATGTCGGCGGTCGCCAAACATTGTGACTACATTTCGAGGAAGTACCAATCTAGGCTCAGTATTCGGATAAAGGGGATCCTGGGCGAGCCGAGTTGCATTGGGGGCCATGGCTGCGGTTGTGATACCAGGGATCGGCACGAATGGGTAGATTCGCGCGTCTGGAGACAGCCCAGGTCTGTTAACATCGATCTCAGCGGATGTCTGGAAGAACGCATGGGGATCCGGGTTAACATCTGTCCAAGTCTTCCATCGCATGGATTTGAATAAGAATTTCTCGAAGGTGACCTTGCCACCGCTTGTGTGGCGGGGTCCAGGAATGAGACCAAACTCAACCGGCGGAATGGGTGCGGCCCGATCAAAGTTCCTACGGCCAAATGCATCCGCAGCCTTAAGTTCTGGCATGATCCTCCGTAGTAGTGGCTTCACAGTTGTTTCTAGTGTAGCCCGCGCAGCGCCTCCATTCATGCGGGCTCGGGCGGTAGCGAAGAGGAGTGAACGGTAGGTCTTGAGCAGCTTCTCAACTCGCTCGGGCTCCAGATGAGCGATTTGACGCTTGAATTCTTCCTCCATCTCGACATGCTTCGTTGTAGGAATGAGGCCAGGGAGATCTGCTGCAGGATGGAAAGTGGCCCAGAGCTTGTCCAGGTCGCCGGCAAGCGGAGGAACGTCAAGCGTTGGAGGCAACTCTGGCAGAAGAAGCGCGTCTGAGTCCGCAGCTTGAATTCTCGTTGAAGTTTCCTCCGCAGAGGCGTTTTTCATCGCATCACTAAACGAGAGTGACTGAAGCTTGGCATTCTTAACACCTGAGCTCGACACTAGGCCATGTGCAGCGGCACCTTGTCCCACGCCTCCCGAAATTGAGTTGAAAAACGAGGCTGCAAAAGCTTTTGCGGTTTGAGTTGCGGCGTCTTGCACCACTCCAGCGGGTTGCTGTTCTTGTTGTTCTTGGTGTTGTTCTTGGTGTTGTTCACTTGGAGTAGATGCAATGTTGGCAGTATTAGGCTGAGCACGAAGACGCTTAGTTGCCTTGTCGGTGACTGTACGGGCATAGTCCGCGAGCGCTAACGATTCAGGAGATGTTTCTGCTAGGACAGGCACATAGCCAGACTGCTCGTACTTGAGGGGAATCGGTGCAGGTGGCGCAGAAAGAACTGCAGTTGCACCTGCCTGCGACAGCGCACTACGACTGGCGCTCAAACTAGATTGGCTTTTTGGTGCAGGGACCGCCGTATGCCTTACGGAAGTCATTCCTTCCGCACCGGCGATACCAGAAACACCAGTCGGTGACGTTGTCAGACCTAGTTGGGTGGGAGGATCTGCTCTAGCAGGAGTCACTGCCGTTGATGGGTCCGTGCTGAAAGTGCCGTCCATGGTGCTGAGTCGCGTAGGAGGCCGTTGCTGCGATCGAGCATGAGCTACTTGTGCCTGTTCCTCGGCAAGGAACTGAAGTTTGTCTGCGTATGATCCTGCAAGTGTCGAACTAATGATCTCGTCATGCTTATCAGAACCTGCACGACTGCCAGGCTCCACGACTTCGGACTGCAAGTCTGGTGTATCTATAGTCGAGATGGAGGTGAGTCCATGCAGATGCTGTTGTTGCTGCAGCCGAGGGGAAGTAATGACTGACTGTGCTGCCAGAGTAGCTCGTGCAAGGAGAGATTCCTTCGCGAATTCTTGCTCCATCTGAGCTTTGGTGATCCGCTCTTGTCTTTCCTTCTGGGCCTTGAGTTGGAGCTGCTCAGGGGTTTGCACAACTGGGACACCAGATGCTGCGCGATTAGGATTCTGTCGGATCAGAACAGCCTTCATGGACGCAGCTTCAGCCTTTTGAATTGCCTCCTGTGTGAGATGTGGGTCCATTGAGAAAGTCCCTGTGAGGTGCTCTTCTTTGTGCATACCGCGAAGTAGTGTAGTGGTCGTTGTGGCTGTGCGCAGGTACTGTGACTTTTGCTGTATCAACTCAGAGCGGACTGCTTGATGGGATAGTGTCGCTTCCATCTGCCGCTTAGGAGAGAGATGCGGAGCTACAATTGGTTTTGGAGGGCTTGGAAGCGGACTATGAGCGCGCTGAGTCTGGAGCAGCTGCTCAGACGCGGAGCCAGGCAGGTGGTGCTCCTCTGGGAGCTCCTCCTGGAGGCTCTGCTGCGCTATGCTCATGGCCGAAGGCGGGTCTCCAGTACTCACGCGCGGCTGTTACACCGTCGGAACGAAAGCCTCAAATCGGCCTCAGTCGAGTCGCGCTTAGGTGGGGAGGCTAATGTGAGGAACAGGAGGCAAGGGGAGTAAGGTGAGTCTAGCGTCAATGCCTTGCGCAATACCAGTGCTGTCTAGCCCTCAAGTTGATGGTCCTCTCTCAACAGCCGTCGCAGAGTATGCATTCCAGTGTGGAAACGAACGGAGAATGTGTTTGCGGCAGGATTGCTCTGCCGATAAGGCAGCAGTGCGGGGTTGAAGCAGTGCAGACAATTGGGACCACAGGATTACGTCACAGTATAAAATTCATACATAAAAAACACTCATCCACAGGCGTGTAGTCAATACATGAAGAAACGACCAGAGTGATTCAAATTCCGTGACACAATCCACCAGAGTTTGGTCCGCACGTGTTCCCAGTCGGAATTCCTCGAGTGCCCCGAGCCCAAACCGCACGCGAACATTCGTGGCCACCAGCCGTTACTGCTCAGCCAAGACCTGAGGAAATTTGAAAACTGGGGTTGAAATGGACGTTGGAAAAAGTGTGTTTTCTCGCGGTTTGAGGCCGTTGACTCACTGCAGGTGGTAATTTAAACTCATATCCCTCTAGATCCTCTGCGTGGTGACGCACTGGCGTAAAGGCACGTGCAGATAAAGCGCAACTCCCACGCAAGTTCCAACCGTTTCCGACCACCCTCGCTCCGAGACTCTTAAAGCGGGGTAATAGGGGGTCATTTTGGTGTGGTACGACGGGTGATACCCCGATTGGAGCGTTGATTTAGGTAACTGACCACACCACGTGCCTGCATTGCAGTGCACAAGTAAACAACGAACCATGAGCAAGGTATCTTACAATACCGTGCTCGGTAAGAGCTTCAAGCAGCAGGTACGTCCCCTTGACCGTGTGTTTTGTGTGGTGGGTACGAGGAAGTCGCCCCAGCTGTTGATACTGTATGCTAAGACGGTGTATACTGGAGTGCATCCAAGATTGCAAGGCAACCGGACCCCTGCATCCTCCGAAACCACACTCGGATATTGGTCCCCCGTATCCCTTAGGTGGACTGTGTTTGGTATCATGACTGTCTGGCCCGTCTGTATATTGCTCACTGTATTCTCTTGACTGTGCTTGATACGTTTACTATCCAGACTGCACGTGAAGAAGCGAAGACGGCGTTCCCTTGGCACGACCCCAAGCGGGTCAACCAAACGCTGCTGAATTACCGTGAGCAAGCGAACCCTGACCTGAGCACACCTGAGAACATCCGCAAGCGACAGGAATTGAAGAAAAGCCCGCTAATTGCCAACCAGATCAATCGTATCTGGTTGCTTCTCAAGAAGAATGCCCAGGGAAGGCTCGAGAAGACCAGTTATATGAATCTGTTCATTCGTCTGTGCAAGATCTTCAACCCTGACTTCACATTCCAGGAAGCTCTTCGAGTGGTGAATGATGACTTCGTGCGAGATAGCCGGGGCGAAAAGACACTTACTTACGAGATGTTTTACGATAGCTTGTTCGAGCTGGTCGATATATGGCATCCAGATATCTCCGAGAAAGGCTACGCTGACCTTCTCGAGCGCATTTTCCGTCGTATCACTGTCAAGGTGCGACGCATCGGTGGTATGCTCATGCAGGTGCCTCCCATTATGCGTGTGCAGCCGCCTTCCATGTTTGTTCCACCAGAAGCCAGCAGCGCAGTGATTGATACGCTTGAACGCAGCGTAGAAGCAGAACGAGCGGCAGAGCATGCCCTTCTTGCCAAGCTCGAGAAGGACGTGACATTTGATGAAGAGATTCAGAAGGCTATGGCTGATGCTGAGGCCCAGGTAATCCAGGAGGAAGAAGCACGAAAAGCTGCCGCACTCGATCGGTTCCAGAATGGCGATTTAAACGATGATGATGCGGTGGACGGAATTATATACGGTGAGGACGGACAGATCATCATCGATGAGGATGAGGAGGTCCGTGCCCAGAGACTGGCAGCTGCACGCGAACGCGCCAAAGTTGCAGTGGAGTACAGTCGACTCCAACCCTTCATCAAGCAGGTCGAAGATCGACGACGGGCGAAGGGTCTCTATGTGCCTCCACCCAACGCTCTTGTTCACCTCGACGAGGCGGAGAGCCAGGAGTTGTATGGCACTGGCAGCGAAGAGGTAGGATCTGACCCAAACGGGAGTTTAGAGGAACAGAAGGAGGAAACCCCACTTTATGACGAAGACGGAGAAGAAATCCAGCCCCAAACAGATCAACCTCCCGTGGATATGACTGAGGAGGATATCTATGCACTCCGAGTGCAGATCCTCAACGAAGCGAGGGCGCTCATGGAGGAGGCTCAGGAAAACGCTCGACGCCTGGAGAAGGCTGACCTGGAAGCTCTGCAGAAGCGCCAGGCAGAAAGACAACAGATGATTGAGCGTGTTCGGGCGATCAGTCGGAGCCAGCGACGCTCAGGTGAATCATCGGTATCCGGTGTCTTGGACCTCAAGGGCAAGGAATTCTCAGATGACGAAGAGGAAGATGAAGGCTACTATGTCCTCGCTCCACTGTCGAATGTGGTGAGTATGTACGCAGCTTCAGCAGAGACTACCGCACAAATTGCAGCAGCGTCGCTCTCGTCCAGTTCTGACCAGCAGGACTCGGAGCTAGTTGCTCAGCTGAAGACCACCACCGCCCCGAAGGCTGCTAGCTCAGCAGAAGGCGTGGCAACTGATGTTACAGCGCATGACCCCGAGGAAGATGCAGAGGCACTCACGCTGTTCACCGCTGCCGAGCGAGAGTTGGACGCGCTAAATGGTATTCCAACACCCTACGAAGTAGTACAGGCTGCAAAACAACTAGCAGAAGTACCTCCGCTGGAAATTGCCGTTGATACAAGTGTACAATTGCCAAGTCCAAGGCTTACTACAGTTCCGTCAACGGCAAAGCTGCCTGTGCAGCCGGACCTGAATGCTTCGCACGAGCTTAAACCGATTCCTGAAGCTATTAAGAACGCCTACCTTGGGCCCCAAGAGGCCATTGTGGCAGAGCCTACGAGTCGGGCTACAATGGGAGCTTTAACAAAGCAGATTACATCTGAATCGCGCCTGCAGAAGACGGGCAAAGACGGATTGAAGCCTTCGTTTCCATCGATTTTCTCGCTTGCGGCGGTATCGCTCAAAAACAAGCGCAAAGCGAAGCCTTGGGGGATTTTCTCTGGTTCACCTGAGTTGCCTGCACCCCCGCCTCAAAAGTTCCCGAGTCGAGCGAAGCCTCAGCCTTTGGCGCTGCCGGCTGATGCTCCAAAGCCGAAACCCACTCCAACTGCGATGAATGCTGCGCGAATGGTTGCAAGCAAGCTCAGTGGTGAAACCAAGCTTCGTCGTGGTCTGATGCGTGCGGCGGATTCACTCCCTGAAACGGATGATCCAGCACCACGTCCTCCAGACGACGTGGACACCGTGCCCGAGCCCAGCCCGAAGCACGAGCCTAAGCCTGCGCCTATTGAGCTACCCGAGAATGAACCTAGTGAAGGCACAGGTCTTCAGGCTTCTGCACAGGAAGAGGAGCTAGTTGCACGCAGCTTGAGTGCAATTGAGTTGGCAACCCAGTTCGTCAATACGAATGCACAGGAAGAGCCTGAGGTTGCTGAATCCTTCATCCGCGAGTTTGCGCTTTCAACCAGTGCAGGATCAGATGCGGACGCAAGCATCGCAACCCGACGACAGATTGAGTCCTACACGAAGCTCTCGCTTTCTACAGAGATAGATCTCGGTGATAATGCCGCTGGTACTGGCTTCATTGCATATTCTGCGACAGACGCTATTCATCTTGGCTCTGAGAAGCGACTCAATGTGTTTGCTCGCGTCGAGAAGGTGAGATTGGAACAGCGTCAACGTGAGGCTGAATCTCGAGCTCAGGTACTTCAGAAGCAAGCAATGGATCACTTGAATGCTGGAGATCTGGAGCATGCTACCGCGATGCATAAGCAGGCTGAAGAATTGCTTGCGATCGCGCATGCCCTGTGCTATAATTCCTCTCACTTCACGCCTAATCATGTCTTGCTTGGCGCGAGTGACCAGGCGGTAAAGGATGAGCTTTCACACCTGCTTCAACCACCGGAACAGCCTGCTGCGGACAACGAGAAAGATACAAGTGATACGAACGCGGCTAATGTTCCTGAATCAACTTCCCCGTCACAATCGGATGTGGCACTGTCGACTTATCGCATTGGAGACTTGTTGTATGCAGATTCTCAAGCACCCTACACCGAATTATACTCTGGAAGTGGGTCCGTCGACATTTCTTCGTCAGTCTCATCTGGCACAAAGCTCTACACAACGAAACAGGGACTTCTAGAGGTCTTTACCCCGAGCAATGCTATTATCCCAGTTCCCGGGCTGCCAGGGACGCAGGTGAACGTGTCGAAATCTGATTCGGATCTTCCAGATCAGCTGGCGAGCCAATTGCGAGATGTTGCTCTGACGTCGCGAGCACCTCCTTCAGTATGGATTGTAGGGAAGCCTCTGACAGGCAAGAGCAGCCTGGCCAAGACTTTGCAACTACAATATGGTCTTGTGCGCATCACACCTGACGATGCAGTAGCTTACTTGTTAGCAAACCCGCCTTCCAAGATCTCGCCATTCCTGACCGTTGATGGCAAAAGCTCAGCACTCGCAAGTGCAGGAGAATGGATGCCATGTGGCGCCACTGTGTTGAATCCTGGCAATGAAGCAGTAGCTGTGGCAACTGCTAATTTGGAAAGCGCAGTGCGGGCTATTCAAGATGGCGCCGTTTTGACCCCAGCTCATATGTACGCTCTGCTTCGGTATCGCATGGCATCTCCTCAGGTCCGGCATCATGGATACGTTCTCGAAGGCGCATTCGGTGATATCGACCTGATGAACTTCCTGAGCGCCTGCAGCGAATTGAAGGGACTATGGCCGCCTCAGGTTATCTGCGGCCTTCATGCGACTGACCAGGATGTGCTGCTGAGGGTTTCCGAAGAACGAAGGCGTGTTGCTCGGGGCCTCGCTCACAGCACAGTCGTCGTGTCGGAGCTTGACATCACCACCGCAACTCGAGAGCGATTAGAGCTTGAGCGTCGTAGCCATCTAGCGGAACTAAATGCCAAACGCGTCGCGGAACGAAGAATCCAGCAGATTAACAAGAAGATTGAACGAATCAACGACCTTCGCGAAAAGATCCTCAGCATGAGGCACAAGAGTGGTCGTTCTCTTGATGGAGACGATGATGAGGTTGATCAGGACATCGACTATGCTCAAGAGCTAGAAGCGCTCGAGTCACTTGACACTGATAATGACGATGGTGTCGAGGAATTTGGCATGGAAGCTTTAGATGATCCATTTTCGCTTGAGGCACTGCCCACAGACGTTCAGACTCAGATCGAAAAGGAGATTGCAAAGTTTTCAGTACCATTAACGAATGCTCAACTGAATGAGGCGGTCCGAGATGCCATCGAAAGCGGCAATGCACAGCTCGAATATGATAACTACCTCGCTGATCACCAGGTCCTCCCGACTTACATGGTACAGGGTCTTCGACCCGTCTTTAATCCCTTCAACCTGGATCGTAAGTACAGGTCAGCCTCCGCTGGAAATTTGGTGCCTCCCAAAGCGGAGGATGAGATGTCCTCGCTGGAAGATCAATTCGGACCCAGCATCACAAAGTACGTCGATTTGATTCACCCACTTCGTGAGTCATACGTTTTTGAATTGCTCGAAGGCTGCGGTGCGAGCCGAAGTGCGTCTTCCGTCGTGACTCCAAGAGAGATCTATCTCGTTGAACTGGCATCTCGCGGAATTGCACCACCACCTGTAAGTGGCTCAGACCCAAGTTCGACTCATGATAACAATGGGGGATTCGCCCAAGAGTTTGTCACGCCTGAGGCCGAGCGTGAGATCCGTGAAGCACTACAGGACCCCCTGATTAACCTTCCATTCGAAGGTGGTGTGCTCTTGACTCCTGCTGCACTGAGCAACCCTACCTCTTTGGTTCCTAACACTGCTCAAACTGGTGTCTCAACTTCTATTGTTCCGACAGGTAGTCCGCTCACATTCTCCAGTGAATCGCTCGTGCACTCGACTTTCGCCCGCACCACTTCACTGGAAAGTCTGGCTTCGATCCGGTTGCGACTGCAACACTACTCAGAGTCAATCGAGCCAACGTTGAAGACTATTGTCGCTGGGTTTGGGTCGTACGACGGAGGCTCGAAGCTGTACTCAAGGCCTCAGGGTGCACGTCAAGTATTGATTTTGTCAGCGAATGATGCTCCATGGTCAATTGTGCGACTCTTAGCGTATACCATGCTTCCCAGAATTGCGGCATTCATCCACAAGCCACTTCCCTCAGACTTAAGTTTGCTCCTTGCTGATCCAAGCACCCAAACTGACTCAGACGCTCAGCGAGGTCGGTCCGCCACTGGCTACCATGGCCGTTCGGAGCACCGCAACAGTGATGCTGATGCTGCGGATTTGAAGGGAATTGACCTCGATGATCGTTATCCTATCAATCCGGCAGAGCCACCCGCGGTTGACCTGCTGCGAGATCCGATCGCAGAGGTTGCTCTGGTGTCAGCGGCGAATGCATCAACGGCAACCATTACTTCCGAACTTGAACGTACTCAACAGTCGATTGAACTCATTCGTTTGGTCACCCTGCCAGCATCTGATCGAGCCAAGCGGGCGGAACTGCGGCTCACGCGCCTCGCTTTGCGTGCTGCACGACGCAGATTGCAGCGACAGATCCTGAATGATGATGGTGGATTGGATATTGAGGTCGACGATGATGATGACGATGACCCAGAGGAAGTCGTTTTCGCCACGCTTGGTGTAAACGAGGACGACGATGTTGTCAAAGGAAATGAAGATGACAATTCAGAGGAATTTGCGGCTGCTGTGGCCTCGGCCGTTGCGAGTGATCCCGACTACGCTCTGCGGTGCCGAGCCTTGGCATTTGCAGAAGATGTGGCAAGCAACCCCGCCCTCGCGAACCAGACTGGAACCCTTCTCACAGAGTTGGAACCAGCAAACCCACTTGGAGAGCAGGCCGATTCGCTTGGCGATCCTATTGAGTTGCTAGCTGCAGCTTCTGCTGGTGTCAGCGAGTTCTCAGTGCCCTACCCGCCGCATGCTCTCGCTTCCGCACTGAAGGAGCCCGACTACGAGACCTCCTCTGTATTCACATCTGAGGGTAAGCCAAAGAAGTCAGCTGATTCCGCTTCAGACGCAGAAATCTCTGGTTATGTCCGCACAGAGGATGGAGTGTATATTCCAGCCGCGAAAGAGCCCGTCGTAATGCCGCTCACAGTACATGAGGTTCCTGGAGACCTACCAGGACCTGGTGTTGTCGTTCGTCCGGGCGTTTTCCAGACGTTCTGTCCAGTTGCACTGCTCAAGGATGGACGACTTCTTCTTGGAGATCCCAATACTTCGGCGTTGTACAAGGGTACTGTATACTATTTCCTCAATGCAGAATACCGCTCTCTGTTCCTGGAGAACCCCACTGTTTACCTCTCTACTCCGCCTACGCTCCCACAGCAATATGTGGTCGTTTTGGTCGGATGTCCATACTCGGGCAAGTCTGCACTCGCCCGCAAGCTTGCTGTAGACATGGGTTTCCTCGAGATTACGCCAGCTCAATTGCGCGAATGGGATGCCGCCGCAACAGCTCGGTTAGAGCACCAACTCGCGATGGAAATTCAGCAACAGCAAGATGATAGAATGGCCGCGCGTCAGGACGAGAGAAACCGTCTCTTAGAGTCTGGTGTATCACAAGAGGAGTTGGACGCCGAAGAGGAGGAGAACCGAATGATTGCTGAGAGTCGAGGTGAGATCGATGATGTGATGGATATCCAAGCTATTCAAGAGCTTGCGCGTGAACAAGCGTACGTGGGCCCTATCGTTGATCGCGACAAACTCACGGGCATCTACAAGCTCGATCGTAGACGTGTTCCTGACTGGGCAAATGGCATCGTGCGCCAGCGGGTTGTCATCGATGGTAGCGGACTTACAACGACCCAGGAGATGCGTGATCTCGAACTCATCCTCGGAAAGGCAGGCATGTCGATTGACTGTGTGGTGAACCTTTGCGTTGCCGATGTTGACAACCTTCCAGTTCGTCGCCGAGCCGTTCTCAACTCGATCCGTAAGCTCCAAGGTGTGACCAATGGTGGACAAGAGTCGTCTGCGGAGCAGTCAGTTGATAGCGAGGACATTGAACTCGAGCCTGAGGAGGATGATTCGGAAGATCATGCATTGATCGACCAGGCTCTTACCTTCCAAGAGGTACATTGGAAGAACATCGAGCAAGCGATCAATGAATTCTCGTTCCCACCACGTGCAATCGCAACCATTGACGTTTCAACTTCGCGTAGTCTGGAGGACTCATATGAGGCGCTTAAGCAAGTTGTCGATCCGTTCTACGAATATCGTGCTTCGCGAATGCCAAAGCTTCTGCCAGATTTGCGAAACGCCATTACAAATGCAGCGTCACAACCCCGCCCTGTGTCAGTTAAGGGACTGAGCATGGACAAGGCGTTGACCATGGTTCAAGATCTGGTCAAGCAGCTAGCCTTCAAGGATGTGTGCTTCTCTCCCGTCGCTCTCATTGACAAGGGTTTGCTGGTCCCTGGCAAAGCGGCATACACTGTGACCTACGGTGGTGCATTATATCGTCTGTGGTCGCACGAAGAAGTTGAAGCTTTCTTCCGAAACCCCCGTCGCTACCACACCATGGACCCATGCAATGGACTGTTTGGCAAGCATGTAGAGGCTCTAGCTTCCTCCAAGTCACGCACGATCACAGGTGAATCCTTGTCTTTGATTCCTCAGCCCCGTGTGATGCTGATTGGCCCGTGTGGATCAGGGAAGTCGGCATTAGCCGTCAAGCTTGCACGTCGCTTGGGTGTTGTTCGTTCAATCCGACTCTCCCACGAGTTCTTGCCAAGGCTGACGCAACTGTGTAACAATGCTCTGGTTGAGGCGACTGAGGCCGAGGCCAAGCAGAAGGAAGTGCTTCGAAAGCGTAGAGCGGCCATCCGGGCGGCGCGGGATGCTCGAGCACAAGCACGTCGGGATCGTGCACGTGCACGCGAGGCAGCACGTCGCCAGCGAGCCGAAGCCCGTATGGAAACAGCTCGTCGTCGTGCTGCAATAGCACGACAGGAGGCACGAGACATCCGACGCGAGCGCGGGGAAGAAGTAGATGACGAAGCCGAAGAGCGCATGTATGAGGAAATGCGCGCGCAGCGCATTGCACAAGGTCTCCCCATTCCCGAAGAGGAAGACTTCATCGAGGAAGAGGAGCGCCTAGCCGATGAACAAGCGGAAGCGGCAGAATCAGATGCAGAAGCGGAAGCGGAAGCGTTGGCGGAGGCCGATGAGGCCGCTGCGATCACAGAGGCTGGTGGCGATACTGAGGACGGTGCTGAAATTAGCTCGCGCATTGCAGAAGAACAAGGCAAGGAGCGCAGCATTATCCTGAACTACTTCCGTGCAGTGTATGAATGGGCACGTACGCAGGCCCGCGCCGTTCCTCCGCTCAGTGTGAAGTACGCTGATATTACGGAGAACGCAGCTGACTCAGATGCATCGGCTTCTCTCAAACCATTCGCCCTCGACTCCTCTGTCATCAGCAAAATGGACGATTCCGAATTCTCATTCGCAAGCAAAGTCGACGAGCGCCTCGAACGTATTGAACGCAAGCGGGCTATTGATGCTGCTCGCCTTGCAGCATTCATTGAACGTGCATGGCTGCGCGACTTAGAGGCGCAGTGGGATGACGCCTCGAAGTCTCTGGATGAAGCCCGAGAGACCCTAGTCCGTGGTAAGGAACTCGTGCAGCTCTTCGAAGAGGACCAACGCGAATGGTATCAACGACAGGGTATGCACGTGGACGAATCCCACAACTTTATCCCAGAGCAGACCATCGCAGAGCTACGCGTGGCAGCGGCAAGTGTGGAGGAGTTCGGACGTCAGGCCCAAGTGTTGTTCCAGGCCATCGCATTTGCCAAGATTGCAATGGGTCTGCAAGACGAAGCGACTGCAGAAGCCGAGGTTCAACGCTATGTTGACCGCGTTGATGAAGAAAATAAGGCATGTCTGTATGCGCCTGGATTGCTGACGCCGGCTGCGGCTCCAGCGAATGCTACGAACCCTGCAGGCAACATCTCGAACCCCGAGGAAATGGATCCCTCAGAGGCAGCATATGCGGCTGCTGAAGCCGCTGCCCAGCGCGAAGCTGAACTTGCTCTGAAGAAAGAGGCTGAGCGTGCACGTAAGATCTCAGCCATGCGTCTAACTCTTCACGGCTCGCTCGCTGTGATGGCCCAGACAAGTGGAGGCGAACCAAGGACAGCCTCTCGTCGGGCATCGAACGCCCCTGAGAGCGCATCGTCTCAAGATTCTGATGAATCTGTTGTCGCGCAAGCCGCTTCTGTCCTCCAACTCGTGAGCAACTTGGCAGATGACAGCCGCAATGCATCGCGTCCTACCGCAGCAGAAGCATTTGCTGCACTTCCCGCAGCGCTTACTATGCTTCTCGACTCTCGTTGGTTCACTCCTGAGCAGGTCATTGATGTCTTAGCAAGTAGTATTCGTGAGGGTGGAGATGTGCTCCTTTCGCGAGAGGAGGCGATCATTCGCAAACAAAACATGCGACTCAAATCCGTTCAAATGGGAGCGAACAACGCCATCACCGACATGTCCTCGTCGAGCTCCGATGCAAGTGCCAACCTTCTCTCGCCTTTCAGTACCTACAGTGGGGCATCGGGAGCAGGTTCGGCAGACCGATACGATGCAGCCAAGGATGATTTGTCGAAAGTGCTCGGGCCGCAGTCCGGCTTTGTATTCGAGGTCGATCTCGTCTGCACAGCGCTCTCACACTACATCCTCGCATGTCTGCAGAAACACGCTGATGTTATTCCCCAGATTGTGCTTCCACTCGAGATCGACGAGGCTCACTCGGTATTGTGCCAGAAGCGAGACTACCTACGTCGACTCATCGTCCGCTATTCCTACGAGATCACTCAGCTGGGACAACAGGCTGAGACGATCTTGCAGGCTGAGGCAGCTAGGCGTGCACAAGCGCGAGAAGCTAATGTGCAGCTTGCACAGCGCCTGCTTGCTGAGACACGCCTTGCCCTCGACTCGGTTCAGGCAGCACTGCACGAAGCTAGACATCAAAAAGATGGCGGATCGTCTGCAGGAGAATCTGAATCGGCGTTGGTTGCCAAAGCCAGCGATCTCAAGGCTCGTGCAGCGAAACTCGAGAAGAAGCTTGCCAAGCTTGTCTTCGATGGCAGTCGTGACATCCTGCTTGGAGATGACAATGAGGAGCAGGACGATGAAGAGTCGTCTTCCGTACCAAGAAGTCGAAAGTCCTCTATTGCCTCCATGGGAGGGGATGATCGTGATGATCACGACTTTGGCGAGGAGGATGCTTCGGACTCAGAGGACCATACTGCAGAGGAGAGTCTGGAAGAAAGCTCTGGCAACAGTGCAAGTGATGCGACCCAGAAGGAACTGGACAAGCTCTTTATCCCATCGAATAAGGATATCAATGGGCAGGTATGGCTTAGTAAGTCTGAAATCAGCGCGCTGCAGAGTGCAGCTCGTGTGCTCAAAGACCCTGGTGTCTTGTCGCACCGTGCGTATGTTGCGGCAATGACCGATGTGGAGGCCGCAGAACCACTCTTCGCAAGCCTTTACACCCAGACGGCCACTGACAGCTCCAACCTTCTTGGGGCTCTAGCAAGCATCGGCTTGGTCCTTGCTTCACCAGTGTCAACCGTTCCCACTCCGAAGCTGCTATTATCCCTCCATCAGAAGGAGCAAGGAGGTGTGTCGATCCAACGCAAGTCGAAGAATATACAGAAGCGAAAGCTTGCGGAAGTGCAGAGCCTGTCCCAGCTCGTAGTTCCTTCTTGGTTCGTGCGAGGAGCGGTTGATGACGCCGCTCGGAAGGCCATGCGTGCATTGCAGCCCTTCGTCGTGCGCGCACGTGCACTCTTCATTAAACCGCACATTTTGTCCATCAACGATGCGTTTGCTCTGCTGCGAGAAGGTGTGAAGACACTTCGACCTTTCGGCTTCAACTGCCCGGTCTTGCTTGAGATGCAACACCGATCGAATCAGGCTCTCGCAAAGACACTTGAGAACAGGCAGCCGGAATCTGTTTCGCTTTCGATCTCATCCCAGTTCGGTAGTAAAGCATCTGCTACTGATTCCGGCAGCATTGTGGCGAAGCTCCTGCAGAAGACCCTTGCTTCCTCGAGTTCTCTACTTTCAGTCTCAGGGGCTGGCCAAGGCAACCAGACTCCGTATGATCCCAACCAGGTTGAGGCCGCATTCATCAATTCCACAAGTGATGTGCTGCTCAGTTGCTCAGCCTACCCTGTGCTCTGGGGACATCATATCATTTTCTGCAGCTCTCGTCGAGCCCGCCTTGCGTTCATGGCAGATGTCACAAGATTTATCCATGTCGCTCCACCGCTTCCAAAGGTTACACCATCCTGTATGGTTCTTGGCCCTCAGCTTGCATTCAAGTCGACACTTGCAAAATCTCTTGCAGCCTCTACTGGTATGCAGGTGCTTACGCCCGGCTCTGTCCTGAGCTCCGTGGCAGAAGGTGTTATCGACCCACTTAACAAGCCCATCGAATACCTCGTCAGGTCGGCTGTGCTACTACCCCCTTATATCGCCAAACGCACGAGTGGTGTCGACAGGCGTCGTTTTGTCACTGACAGTGACGATGAGAGCCTGGAATTCTCATTCAGACCTGAAGAGGATCCAGCTTCCTGGAGCTTGCTGGGAGGTGGCACCTCATGTGATCTTGGTTTAGCTAACGACCTCGATATGAAAGATGCTGCAATTGCTCTGGTCCGTAAGCACTACGGAGAAATCGACCGCAACCGCTGGCATCTGTCTGGTGCTGCAGCGTCTCGAGTCTACACTGCTCCACCTACAGCGCTCGGTCGTGTTGTCAAATCGCTGATGTCTGATGGCCTTGCGGTCTCTGACTCTCTCCTAGTCTTGTGTCTCTGCGAAGTCTTGAAGCGCGCCTCCAGTCGGCTCTCTGGTTGGATTCTGGATGGATTTTCAAACACCAAGAAGCAGGCGGCATACATGCAGCAACTGGGTGCCATCCCTATGCTCATTATTGCCTTGCATCTCGGTGAGAGCAAGCTCCTCGTGCATCGTGTCATCGCGCGCCGAGCACAAGAATTGGCAAGTGCAGCCCATGAGGCAGCTGCATTGGGTGTACGCCTAAGACTACCTCCCCTCAGGGCCAATAACTCAATGGGAGGCGAGATGTTCGAGGGCGCCGAAGACGTGATGATCTTAGACGAGGAAGAGGAGGCAGAAATGGAATTGGTGCGCCAAGTTTTCGAGCGCGACCAGCAGATGGACGAAGAGGGACTGAGTCTTGAAGAGGCGGTCCAGCAGCTTCCACCGCTGCCTGACGAGCCTCCGCTCTTTGCCCCAGGAGGTGTGCTAGCTGTAAACCAAGATGACGAATCATCATTGCTGTATGAGTTTGATGCCGAGTCGACTGGAAGCGTCGCGCGCAAGCAGGCCGTCATCAATTCTTGGGGCACGAACCTGTCATCCAACCACTGCAAGTCACTCGCTGCCGCATTGGCTCGATATGGCTCTGTTTCCTCAGGTGTCAGTGGCGGCGCTTTGACTGGTTCGGCCTCAACCCAAGCACTGCTTTCCGCCTCGCCGTCCATGGCAGCACTGCTTGAGCGACTTGATAAGAAGACCACGGTTGCATTGCATCGTTCCCTCGAGCGCTATCGTGAGGAGATCCTGCCGGTGCTTACCTCATGGCAGTCCATCTACGACAACGTCTGTCATGTTGATGCCGATCGAGCAGTCTGGGCCACGAGTAGTGAGTGCACCCTCCTACTAGGTATGCGTGTCTTGTGCCGAGCGTTGTTTGTTCGAGCGGTGCAGCGCGGACAACCTGCCTATTGTGGATTCCAGACGATCGCCCATACCGTGCAGCGTCAGCGTCAATCGCACTTCCGTGACTATTGCCCAGTGAACTGGGTTGATAAATCGCGCCTCGTGAAGTCTGCCCTTGCCGCTGGCAATCTCAGTGAGCTCTCCTACAGCAACAGTTACAACAGTCACCAGCAGCGACAGAAGCAGCAGTCAGGCTATCTCACGTCTCAGGTCGAGTCTAGTCTTGCTCAGGCTAAGTCCTCGGCCCTTATGATATCTCATCAGAGTTTGAGCTACGTTGTCATGGTAAATGGAAGATTCTATCACATGGGCTCAGCCGCAGACCTCGAGAAGTTCCTTCAGAACCCAGAGCGCTACACCTCCGTGTCGGCCACTCCTCTCCCAGAAAACCTACCACGCCGATTGACACTGGCTGAATGCCACGCAATCTCCGCAGAACACTGCCAACTCGGTGGTGTGTGCCCTGTTACGCTCCACTCTGGTCTGATGCGCGGTGATGTCAAGGTTGTGTATGGTAAGGCCAACTGTGCAGTTCTGTACAGAGGAAAGATCTATCGTCTCGCAGGTGAGAAGCAGTTAGTCGACTTTACTGCCAGACCTCACATCTATGAGAAAGTTGTGCTCCCTCAAAAGCTGCCGCCCCAGCCAGCCATCGATCCCAGTGCAGATCCTGCAGCTCTGCTCAAGTTGAACATGTGCGTCGCATATCTTGAGCAAGTTGTTGCACAGAGTCTCACGCAAGCGCTCGGTACGTTTGCCACAGTTCGATTGCAGTACCCGTGTTTGACCACAACTCAAACAGCGTTGATTTACCTCGCCTTGCTGCTCCGTGCCCGCAATCCGCGGGCTTCGCCGGCACTTGTCCAGGAATACGAGAACCGCCTGGCGAAGTTTGTCTGTGCTTGCTCGCTTGTACCGACATTGGCTGCAGAGTATCGCGATGCTAGGGATGTCAAGCTCCCCAAGGCATACCTCAACCAAGCCACTTTCGCTGATCAACTGGCAAGGCTCGCAGGGCTGGATCGAGAGGCGCTCGCAAAGCTCACCGACAAGGGTATGACTACTACACGCCATGACTCCTCGGCATCCAAGGACAGGCCTGCATTTGTTGACGCCCCTCACCACCCGCTTGCCAAGGGTCTTGACCTCGTGGGAGATGTTGGTAGCGAGCTGCTCCTTCGCGATCGCGAATGGGGCGTCCTTTCAAGCCCGGATATTGTGGATGTCTTGTCACTTGGCTCGTCTTCGTCGGGGGATCCCATGGACTGTTTGCCCTTGCTGATGCACCTCAAAGATTCCAAGAGTCGTGAGCAGCTCATGTCCCGTCTCTATGACCAGATTTCCTCGGAGATTCAACAACACGCCGCCTATGCATCCGGTGCCAAGTATGAACCAGCTACGGTGGTTCAGGAAGGTAACGCCACCGAGGCACCCTTAGAAGTGCTGAATTTCGCACCCTCTGCACTCTACTTCCACCTGTCCCAGTATTTCTAACAATGATAATTGATGTCGAGGGAACCACTTTCCCTCACTCACTGCAAACCGTGTTGTGGTTAGCCAATCGCATGCGCCCTTGCGACGCTAGAGTGTCTACAGACTTACCTTTCGTTAGTTTGATGAAGTTATCATACCAGTCATACAGTTTTGTCATAACGTTTTGTACCGCCCAGCAAAGACCCTACCCCGAGAAACTGCAGCATGCAGGGTGTATTCCTGAATGGACGAGGGAAGAAGAGATAATGTAGTTTATTCTTGATATCCAAGATACGTATACGGTGTGAAACCTTTGAAGCCGCATGTGTGTGGTTCAAGTTATGTCGAGATAAACACACGCGTTAATTTGCGCCAATACAACTTTCACACACACATACACACCAACACACACAGCTTTGCGGATGCAAGGGCAATCCCTTGGGTTGGGATGTGTGACATCTACGAACCCCCAGCCAGGTGAGGTAAAGCAGTCCACTGCTTACCATTGTGCATCGAAGCCACCCCAGATGGATGGCCTCCGTGAACTCCTACCCTGGCCAGTCCGGTTGAGCCAATGTCATGGTCTGCCAATTAAAATTGCGGGTAATCGACGACCCCTGTTCCCCCCTCCGCTGCTCCCTTTGATGGTGTTAGTATGGTGCAATGCAGTGCAGTGCGGTGCGGTGCGGTGGTGGTTGCTACTATTACTAGTGTACGACCATGTCCGTTCTGTGCTCAGAACGAGATGAAGCTAGTTCACCTCTGTGGTGGTAGCTGCTTGGTAGTTCGCTAGGTTGGATGGTTCGGTCAATTGGTCGGTAGATGGATGGGTGGGTAAATTGGTGGGTAGTATGTGAATTAGTGGGTTGGTATTCCCTTGCCTGAGCTCAATCGCCTACCACTTGCTGTCTTAAAACGAGTGGCATTCGACTTGCCGGACGGGTTTGACCCCAGGCCTCTCATATGCACGAGCAGACAAGCGAGTAAGTATAGAGACTAGCGAACCAACATACCCAGCTTATTTTGCGTTGGGGTTTGAAGCGAAGAACTCGACAGCGTCGGGAACGGAGACGAGCTTCTCGCTCTCGGCATCGGTAAGAGTAAGGCCGAACTCACCCTCAAGTGCGACACCAAGCTCAACAGTGTCAAGGCTATCAAGACCGAGGTCCTTGTTGAAGTGAGCAGTGCTGTTGATCTTGGTCTTGTCCTGGATGCGCTCGAATCGGTTCAAAACCGAGATGACGCGGTCCGTCACCTCCTTAGGGTCGAGGAAGTATGTGCTGGCATAGCGAGCCAACAGGGCGAATTGCTGCTGCTTGGGAGCCACACCTGCGGTAGCGAGTCGGCCCATGGCGGCCGCCTTGGAGACCACGGATCGGAGTGCGAACATTTCTACGCCTAGACTACTATACAAGGACACCACATAGCAACACCGCGTGGACGGGGAAATCACGCGCAGAATACACATAGACAAGTGAGCGAGAGTGTCTCGAAACGCCTCTTTTAGGCGCGAGCTAGGCCGGCATCGCACAGGTTTGGACTCATCGGGGACTACTCTTGCACTTCCTCTCATGCGTCTGCATGTCTCCGACAGATCTACGACGACATGTGCGGAGCGCATGGGCACGAAAAGCGAGCAGAAAACAAGAGCGGAGGGTCCAAAGTCCGGATATCCAATGGGACGTTTTCCGTTGATTACAAAGGATTGTTAAGGATATTAGCCTATCAAACCAATTCCAATCAGTAGATCCTACCACAAAATATCATATCAACTGATTAAAACTCCATGATATACCTCCGTATCCCCTATTCTTTACATCTAGTTTCCCCTCTTCTTCGTGGTTTTTCTCCGCCTAGTCTACTTCCACGCAAAAATTTGATGCAACCAACCGCACCCGGTCGACCACACTGAACTGAGTGAGGGAGCAAGTTCGCGCTGCGTGGCGGGTCAGTGAGGGAAGTCCAATTGCTCAAAGAAGACTGCATTGGGATCTCCAGCACGCGCAGAGTATACTCGTCATTTTTTCTGGGATCTGAACCAGTGCCTCAGCTGAAACACCAGCACAACCCTGCAAACCCAGCTCTCGAGAAATCTTGATTGATCAAAAAGAGGATCATACACGTTGTCTGAAAAGCGGCATCTTGTGAAGTGTGTGAACGAAACGAGCCTGTTAGTATCAATACGGAGTCAATATCGGCTGTTGCATCAACTAATTTACACATCCTATGAGGTGGATCCTCGCAGTATTCTACCTCGCGGCCGTCGCACTCGTCTGCCTAGGACAAGTAGCGGCAGACACAGCCACGACCACAACTACAGCGAACCAAGGCGAAGCACAAGTGACACGGTATAGAGTCCATCATGTTTTCGACTCAATCAAGCCCCAGCGCGAACCGGCCGTCATCCAAATTACCAGGACACTTGGCCGCATCGAGGCCATGATCACTCCCACAACATTCAAACTCTCTGGTGAGGAGCTCAGGTTCATCACCGGCGCCGGTGCGGCGACTCCTCGCACTATGTACCAGATTGTCGTGTATCGAGAGACCGATTCAGACGGCAACTCGGCCGAAGACCAGCTCCCAACTCCAGTAGCACGCATTTCAGTGCCCCTCTGCACTCTGCTTCTCAATGGGCTCAACGAGGTCCTCACTCTCGCCGTCGACAAGCAGGGTGGATTCATGGGCATTTCGTTTGATGCCAGCCCCAAGAGCAAGCCCGGGTCGCGTATCAATGAGCGACGCTTACACATCCCAGCAACATGCTCAGAACTCGCACCAGGTGTACTGTCCAACCCGAATGTCAATGTCGACGTCAAGCTTGAAGGTCCCGTATCCGGAGCGGTTGTTCAGATCCCGCCAGGGCTGCAGCTCAACTCGGGTCTCGGCATCCGAGCCGCTGGCCATCAGTTTGCAAGCGTCGCCCTCGCATCCTCTGGTCTGAACCCCGAGGAGGTCAAGCTCTCTGCGACGCAGCTCGGCAAGGGAGGCAAGGACGGCAAGGGTGGAGCGCGACAGGGTGAAAAGGAGGAAGAGAAGACGTTCTTCCAGAAGTACTGGCATATGCTTGTTCCAATCGCCATCATTCTCCTGATGAGTGGAGGTGCTCCTCCTCAGGAAGGACAACAACAACAACAGCAACAACAACAACAACAACAACAACGAGCACAGTAGGCATCTAGGTATCCGACAGATGATCGGGCCGGGCTCTGCCCTAATGCTGCATCTGAAAATTCACGGGATTCGATGCAACTAACGCTCATTCTAGTCCCCTCCGTTATCAGCTGACTTTACCTTTCGTTACAATAAACAGCTAGATTAGCTTAGGAATGACGCTCTCAGCTAGTATTTGAGAGCGAGCCATGCCGACGAGCCAAGGATCGATCCGAGGCGGTTGCCCCCAACGCCAGTCATACTCGCATGACCCTGGGATCCTTTGATGAATTTCACAAGACGGGTCAAGGATGGTCATTACTATGCACATTATAGAGCTCAAAATACGACGAGACCTAGTCGGAGTTTAGTCTGACTCTACTCACTCTTCACAGAATCACTGGATCGATCACCCAATGGATCCAGTCAGTCGAAGCGGAATCGAAGCGGACTTGCACAAAGTAGTACTCCATCATATTCTGCCTTCCGCCGAGTGCATTATACCCAGAGTTATAACTTTATTGTGGCCATGGTGTTCTATGCGTATCGAAAGGGGTTGTTTATCCTCGCACGGAGTACATCCGTTAGAAATATGCCTTTGTCAGGACACGTCCGCAAACTCCGCTTTGCTGGCCGATTAGCTGCAAAAACGCCCGTTACACACTCGCATTCACCCCTGCCATAGCGCCTCACTGTAGAGAAGAACGGTTCATGTCTACATTAAGAACGAGCCTAGCGGAACAGCGGCTAGAAGTGCCAGAGGGCGAAAGCTCAAGCCCCGTGGAGCGCGAGGTACAGGTGGCCGAAGCAAAGATGGAGGGTGGTGCAGGTTCAAGTTCGGACAAGACCAGCATCGGCTTGGCTGCTGGATGGCAAGTCATCCCCAACCCCCGCGAATACATGGATCTCATCGAGTCCCTGGGGCAGGAACTGTTTACCGACGATCAGGAGCAACTGTTCAGGCGAGCACAACAACTCCGAGAGAGCAAGGAACCCGCTGCATTGATCCGTCGGTACATTCAACTCGTTCTTAGCACGCGCTTGAAACTCGAAGACGATCCTGAGCTGGATAGGAGACTCGTAACAGCAGCTAGTAACGCCATTAGTGTGCTTCACTATGGAAGCCTCTGTGGACTCATTCATTTCCACTTTTATGAAGTCCAAGATTGGAATTCCATTCGAATCCCAGCGGCGTGCCTGAACCTCGCGATGCTCCGCAACTGCGACTTCAGTCACGCAGACCTTTCCATGGTTAAGTTTTTCCGGGTCGATGCCCATGGATGCAACTTCAGAGGATCCAAACTTGTAGGCGCCACTACGTACGAAAGCAACTACTTGGTGAGCGGGTTGTACAATATGAGAGGCAAAGCGTTTTTCTCTCCCAATGGAGAGTACCTAGCTATCGCTGAGGATTATAGAAGGACTACACTGTGGAGGGTGAATCTGCAAGCCGGTTTCATTCTGCAAGATAGTTCGACGTCGGAAACCTGTGCTTTCTCGCATGATAGCCAGCTGATTGCCTTAGGTTCTCTCCGTGGGAAGATATACATCCATGAGACTAGCACAGGGAGGTGGAAAGCGACATTGAAGGGGCATAATGGAAGTGTCCAAGCACTTGCTTTTAGCCCTGATGGGACTCGGCTTGCAAGCGGTTCACGCGATGGAATTCGCATTTGGAGTGTAGACGAGCACTGCTTCACCTTGAACAACACTGTTCAAGAGCACAAGGATGGTGTCGCAGCCCTCGCTTTCTCACCTGACTCCAAAACGCTGGCATCTGCTGGTCGAGACAATACTATTCGTCTCTGGGACCTTGATTCAATGCGGTCCTCTCGTACAATCAAGTTGAGCTACATTTCTACGTTACTGAGTTTCTCTCAAGACGGGCAGAAGTTGGCATGGCGGGGGAAGGATCCTCATGTGATAGTTATTTGGGATCTCCCCAACAGTCGGATCTGGAACAAGTTCTCATTTGAACCAACTCAGGTGCTGTTAGGCGCGACGCCCAATGAAACCTACAAGATAGAAGATGCAACGACCTTCATCGCACACGACACGAGAACTCTGGACACTTGTAGCCAAGTCGGAATCAATGTCTGGCACTTCGTCCGCAATAGTTATATTCACTTCCCCATCTTGGCAGGAGAACAGACACACCATATCCATGAAGATAGTGTATTGGCTCATGCAGTTACTTCTGATCACAGGTTCATAGCTGAGTGTCAGTCATGTGCCTCTGTGAAGGTGTACGACCTCAAATTTGGAGAATGGCTCGAGAGATTTCGCTGCCATTTAGCAGAGGCGGCAAAGCTCGAACCACGAACTAAACTGCATGCGATGAAGATGAAGTTTGACCGCCCTGTTGTGTCGCCGAATGGACAGACGATTGCGATTCAAGATACCTTGAAAGTGCTTCTCTTTGATATTGCTTCGGGGCGATATCTTGGCCGCGTCGAAGCGGTCCAGACTCAGCCGCTAGATGAGCGGGAGCGCACCTCCTACCGGTATGCATTCACATCCGCCTGGTTTTCGAGCGATGGAAAGGAACTCTGGACAGCCAGTTGTCGAGTGATTGCAACCTGGGATGTCGCGACTTGCATGCTAAAGTCACGAGTGATGAACCCCACACTCTTTGAGAAGATTGTAAGCTCACCAGTGGGACGCCAATTTGCGGTGCTTGCGAGCCAACAGCTCAATATTCTTGATATGGAAAAGAAACAGGTTGAACCTGTGTTCAAGTTTGGCCTGAATCAGGAGTGCGATGACGTCAAGTTTTCCCATAATGGAAAGTGGATCGCGGCTGCGGGTAAATGCGGCGGTAACATATTCATATACGTCCGAGAGGTCAATTCCACGACTTCATCGGTTCCACCCACGACAATCCAGCTCATGGAACAAGATGAAAGGGGTTACTCTGTCGACTTTGTTCGACTCGCCTTTTCACCTGATTCCTATACCGTTGCAACCGGAGGGCCGAGGACTTGTGTCTACCTATGGAATCTCAAGACAAAGCAGCGTGTGCTCACAATGCGAGGGCACGAGCATGTCGTGACCTCAGTTGCATTTTCAGCCGACGGAAGGTACATCATATCGAGCGACATTGAAGGCAGCATACGTGTCTGGGACAAGGAAACAGGAGCATGCCTTAAAGTAGTTCGGGACTGCGCGTCAATCGCATCGATGATGTATTATCCTGAGCAATCCTTGCTCCTCACCACAGATGGCAAGACACTTCGACTGTGGAACTTTTGTCCGCACCGCGTGCAGGATCATCTTTCGGAGGGGTTCAGCTTGAGAGCATCCATCGGAATTAACACCACGTTAGACCTGCAAAAATGTGATATTGATGGGGCGGAGATAGACCCCGGCTTTGCGCAGATGTTT
>Ga0182741_1001145_pt1 | contig 36114 bp, 34 predicted proteins | sample eDN5th37CBELigOP_FD_128874 | JGI IMG/M metagenome (GOLD analysis project Ga0182741, IMG submission 128874) | Enriched Organic Plus compost microbial communities from Emeryville, California, USA - eDNA 5th pass 37_C BE-Lig OP (version 2) (version 2) ... | reverse complement strand
GTTCCAGCTGATGTCGGACAGGTGGACCAGGCCGTCGATGCCGCCGTCCAGGCCGATGAAGATGCCGAAGTCGGTGATCGACTTGATCTGGCCGGACACCTTGTCGCCCTTCTTGTGGGTGGCCGCGAAGGTCTCCCACGGATTGGCGGCGACCTGCTTCATGCCCAGCGAGATGCGGCGGCGCTCTTCGTCCACGTCCAGCACCATCACTTCGACTTCGTCGCCGACCTGCACGACCTTGGACGGATTGACGTTCTTGTTGGTCCAGTCCATCTCGGAGACGTGCACCAGACCTTCCACGCCCGGCTCGATCTCGACGAACGCGCCGTAATCGGTGACGTTGGAGACCTTGCCGAACACGCGGCTGTTGGCCGGGTAACGGCGGGCGATGTTGTCCCACGGATCCTCGCCCAGCTGCTTCAGGCCCAGCGAGACGCGGTTGCGCTCACGGTCGTACTTGAGCACGCGGACGTCCAGTTCCTGGCCGACTTCGACCACTTCGGACGGATGACGCACGCGCTTCCACGCCATGTCGGTGATGTGCAGCAGGCCGTCGATGCCGCCCAGGTCGACGAATGCGCCGTAGTCGGTGAGGTTCTTGACCACGCCCTTCAGCACCACGCCTTCCTGCAGCTTGTCCATCAGCTGCTCGCGCTCTTCCGAATGCTCGCTCTCGACCACCGCGCGGCGGGAGACGACCACATTGTTGCGCTTGCGATCCAGCTTGATGAGCTTGAACTCCAGCTCCTTGCCTTCCAGGTAGCCCGGGTCGCGGACCGGACGGACGTCGACCAGCGAGCCCGGCAGGAACGCGCGGACGTCCTTGATATCGACGGTGAAACCACCCTTGACCTTGCCGCTGATGCGGCCGGTGATGGTTTCGTTCTTCTCCAGCGCCTGCTCCAGCTCGTCCCACACCATGGCGCGCTTGGCCTTCTCGCGCGACAGGACGGTTTCGCCGAAGCCGTTCTCGATCGAGTCGAGGGCCACCTTCACTTCGTCGCCCACGCCCACGTCGATCTCGCCGGCGTCGTTCCGGAACTGTTCGATCGGCACGATGCCTTCGGACTTCAGGCCGGCGTTGATCACCACCACGTCGTTGCGGACTTCCACGACGACGCCGGTGACGATGGCGCCCGGCTTCAGCTTGGCCAGTTGGGTCTGGCTCTGTTCAAACAGTTCGGCAAATGATTCGGTCATTGTTGATTACTCGGTTGGACACACGGACGGGTGTTTGCCTCGCGGCGCTCCCCGTCCACCCTTTCGGCACGCATGAAGAAGTGCCGTGTGTAGTTGGAAGTTGAAAAACCGTCGCCCCGGTGCAGGCACCGGAGAACGGGGCTGTTTCTGCCGGCGGATTCCGCGGCGCCGGAAAACCGGAAGTCGCCGCGATGGACTGCGATCAACGACTCACGATGGCCAGCACGCGCGCCACGACTTCGTCGATGCCCAGGCCGGTGGTGTCGATGTGGACGGCGTCGTCGGCCGGCCGCAGGGGCGCCACCGTGCGCTGCGCGTCACGGGCGTCGCGGGCGAGAATCTCGCGTAGCAGACCGTCTAAGGTAACCGAAACCCCTTTGTCTTTCAACTGCTTATAGCGCCTTTCCGCCCTTTCCTCGGCGCTGGCGGTCAGGAACACCTTGTAAAGCGCGTCCGGGAAGATGACCGTACCCATGTCGCGGCCGTCCGCGACCAGCCCCGGCGCCTGGCGGAAGGCGCGCTGGCGCTCCTTCAGGGCCGAGCGCACCTCGGGGATCGCCGCGATCGCCGAAGCGAGCGCGCCGGTGGTCTCCAGCCGCAGTTCCTCGGTGGCGTCCACGTCGTCCACGATGACCCGCAGGCCCTGGGGACCGTCCTGGAAGCGGATTCGGGTGTCGAAGGTGCAGCGGACCAGGGCCGCCGGGTCGGAAATGTCCAGGTCCGCCCAGCTCGCGGCCACGCCGACCGCGCGGTACAACGCGCCGGAATCCAGGTAATGCCAGCCCAGGCGGTCGGCCACGATGCGGCTGACCGTACCCTTGCCGGCACCGGAAGGGCCATCGATGGTGAGGACGGGAATGCTCTCGGACATGGGGAATCCTGTGGTTTTCCACCTATTATGCCGCCCGGCGCGCGCGGCGCCCCGCCCGTTTCCCGGCGGCACGGCCAACCACTTGATACGCCTGGGGAAATGCCTTTAGAATAGCGGGCTTCGTTTCGCCCCATATTCTTTTACGCCGAGGTTTCATCATGAAGGTCCTGTCCTCCCTGAAGTCGGCGAAGACCCGTCACCGCGACTGCAAGGTGGTCCGTCGTCGCGGCAAGGTCTTCGTGATCTGCAAGTCCAATCCGCGTTTCAAGGCGCGCCAGCGCTGAGTTTCCGCTTCGCGGGCGGCCATCTGGCCGAGCCTGCGCGGGGCTCCCGGAAAACCGCCTTCGGGCGGTTTTTTGCTGCGCGGCATTTGCTATAAAGGCCGCTTCTTTCCGGGGGAAATCCGCCATGAACCGTCGCTTCCTCGTCGTCCCGTTGTCCGTGTGCCTGGGCCTGGCCGCAAACGCCTTCGCCGGCGACACGCTGCTGATCGAACGCGTGCAGGAAACCGCCGCCCAGGCGGCGCCCGTGCGTGGCTGGACCAGCCAGCAGGTGCAGGCGCGATTCGGGGAGCCGCAGCAGAAGCTGGAGCCGCGCGGCGGCCAGAAACGCCAGTGGCCGACGATCCACCGCTGGGTCTATCCCGCCTTCACCGTGTATTTCGAACGCGACCGCGTCATCGACGTGGTCGCCAACCAGGCCGGCCCGGACGAAATCGGGCCCAAGCCGCCCATCCGCTGACCCTACGGACCGATTGGTACGATGACCGACGCTTTTCGCTTTCCCGCCGAGTGGGAACCGCAGTCCGCGATCCTGATTGCCTGGCCGCACGCCGACACTGACTGGGCCGAACGCCTGGGCGAGGTCGAGGAAACCTACGTGGCACTGGTCGCGGCGATCACCCGCTTCCAGGACGTGGTGATCTGCGTCGCCGACGACGATCTGCAGACGTACGCCGAAGCGCGGCTGCGCTCGGCGCGGGTGGCCATGGATCGCGTGCGCTTCGTGCCGGCCGAATACGACGACACCTGGCTGCGCGACTCCGGGCCGATCTCGCTGCGCGATGGCGGCCGCTTCAAGCTGCTGGATTTCCGCTTCACCGGCTGGGGCGGCAAGTTCGAGGCCAGCCGCGACGATCGTCTGGTCGGCGAGTTGTCCGGCATGAACCTGTTTCACAACTATTTCGTGCAAAGCATTGATTTTGCTTTGGAAGGTGGCGCCATCGAGACCGACGGCGAAGGCACGCTGCTGACGACCTGGCAGTGCCTGCACGAGCGTCATCCGCAGGCCAGCCGCGAGGAACTGGCCGTGCGGCTCGGCGGATGGCTGAAGCAGGATCGGGTGCTGTGGCTGGACCACGGCTACCTGGAAGGCGACGACACGGACGCCCACATCGATACGCTCGCCCGCTTCGCCCCCGGCAACGCGATCGTGTTCCAGGCCTGCGACGATCCGGCCGATTCCCATTTCGAAGCGCTGCAGGCCATGGCCGCGGACATCGCCGCCCTGCGCACCCGCGAGGGCGAGCCCTATCGCCAGTTCCCGCTGCCCTGGGCGCGCCCGATCCTGGACAACGGCCGCCGCCTGGCCGCGTCGTACGCGAACTACCTGATCCTCAACGGCGCGGTGCTGATGCCGGCCTACGGGGATCCGGCCGACGCCCGGGCGGCGGAGGTGCTCGCCGCGGCCTACCCCGACCGGGAAATCGTGCAGGTACCGTGCCGCGCGCTGATCTGGCAGAACGGCAGCCTCCACTGCATCACCATGCAATTGCCGCAGGGATTGCTGTCGGCCTGAACCGCAACGTCTCTTTCCGGCGGACTCCTCGCGGGGCGGATTCCAGAATCCGCCCCGCTTCACATTCCGGAGCGGAAAACCCGCGACTAGGTCGTTCGTTGGGTCACGTTTGAACGCTTCGTTCACACACGCGTGGCCCTGAATCACCGATAACGACGGACCCCGATGCGAGGAGGAGTCCACGGTGTACACACGACGCCAGTTCCTGACTTCCACCGCCGCGTTCGCGGCCGGCCTCGGCCTGGCCGCCTGCCGCGACTCCGCCGAAGCCGGCATGGCCCAGTCGACGGGCAAGGCGCCCTCCGCCGCGCCGCCGCCCGCACCTGCCCTGCCGGGACCGTTGAACACCCGCCTGATACCCGGTACCGGCGAACGGCTGCCGGTGATCGGCATGGGAACGTCCGGCAGTTTCGAGGTCGGCACCAGCACGGCCGAGCGGGCTCCCCTGCGGGAAGTGCTGCGCCGGTTCTTCGCCGCCGGCGCAAGCGTCATCGACAGCGCGCCCACCTACGGTACCGCCGAGGACGTACTCGGCCCCTTGCTGGCCGAACAGGGCCTGCGGCCGAAAGCGTGGCTGGCAACCAAGCTCTCCGGGGTCACCGGTCGCGAGGAGGGCCTGGCCCAGTTCAACGACAGCCTGCGTCGCCTGCGCACGGACAAGGTCGAGCTGCTGCAGATCCACAATCTCGGCGATCTGAAGACCCAGTTGGCGCTGGCGCGCGAATTGAAGCAACAGGGCAAGGTGCGCTACGTCGGTGTCACCCACTACGTCGAACGGGCGCAGGACGAACTGGCCGACATCGTCCAGGCGGAGAAACCGGACTTCCTCCAGATCAATTACTCCGTGGTGTCACGCGGCGCGGAGAAGCGGGTGCTGCCACTGGCGCGGGATCTGGGCGTGGGCGTGCTGATCAACCGCGCGTTCGAGGATGGAAGGCTGTTCGCGCAGGTGAAGGACAAGTCGCTGCCGGGCTGGGCGGCCGACGCCGGCATCACCAGTTGGGCGCAGGCCTTCCTCAAATTCGCGCTCAGCCATCCCGCCGTGACCGTGGTGATTCCCGCCACCGGCAAACCGGATCGACAGAGCGACAACCTGCGCGCCGGCGTGGGCGCGGATCTCGACCAGACCCAGCGCCAATCGCTGATTGCCCAATTCGCCTGAGTAGCCGATGAGCGACGCCCCGCCGCGCCCCAACCTGATCGCCCGCCTGTTCAACGTCGAGCCCCGCGAGACCACTGCGGTCGTCGCCGGGCTTGCGTTGTTCTTCCTGCTGTTCACCGGCTACTTCATGCTGCGGCCGGTGCGCGAGACGATGGGTGTCGCCGGCGGCGTGGACAACCTGCAATGGCTGTTCACCGGCACTTTCCTCGCGACGCTGGCGGCGATGCCGCTGTTCGGCTGGGTTGCCGCGCGCGTGCGACGCCGGCACATCCTGCCGTGGACATTCGGTTTCTTCGTGCTGAACCTGCTGGCGTTCGCGGCATTGTTCGCCTGGCAGCCCGACAACGTCTGGATCGCGCGCACGTTCTACATCTGGCTGTCGGTGTTCAACCTGCTGACCATTTCCCTGGCGTGGAGCGTGCTGGCGGATCTGTTCGTGGTCGCGCAGGCCAAGCGCCTGTTCGCGCTGATGGCGGGCGGCGCCAGCCTGGGTGGACTGTGCGGCCCGCTGCTGGGCACCTTGCTGGTGGCGCCGCTGGGCCACGCCGGACTGGTCCTGCTGTCGGCGCTGTTCCTGGCCGGCAGCATCGGCGCCGCCGCATGGCTGCAGCGCTGGCGCGACGCGCATCCATTGCCGGCGCGGGATCAGTCGGCGCGCAGTCGCCCGCTCGGCGGCAACCCGTTCGCCGGCGCCACGGCGGTATTCCGCTCGCCCTACCTGATCGGCATCGCCCTGTTCGTGCTGCTGCTGGCCAGCGTCAGTACGTTCCTCTATTTCGAACAGGCGCGGCTGGTGGCCGAAACGTTCCCGGACCGCACCCGCCAGACCCAGGTGTTCGGCCTGATCGACACCATCGTGCAGACGCTGGCGATCCTCACCCAGATCTTCATCACCGGCCAGATCGCACGCCGGCTTGGCGTGGGCATCCTGCTGGTGCTGGTCCCGCTGGTCACCGCCGCGGGTTTCCTGTGGCTGGCGCTGGCGCCGACCTTCGCGGTATTCGCGGTGGTGATGGTGGTGCGCCGCGCGGGCGAGTACGCGCTGGTCCGGCCGGGCCGGGAAATGCTGTACACGGTGGTCGGGGCGGAAGACAAGTACAAGGCCAAGAACTTCATCGACACCGTGGTGTACCGCGGCGCCGACGCACTCAGCGGCTGGGTCAAGCGGATGCTGGATCTGATGGCGGAACACCCCGCGCTGGCGATGATCATCGGCGCCGGCATCGCCTTGGCTTGGGCCGGAACGGGCGGCTGGCTGGGACGGGCGCAACGGCGCCGCGAAAACGCGGGCGGCTGAGCCTGCCGGCGCCCGCCGTTCACCCGCGGTCGGCCCGGGGCCCGACCATCCGCGTTACCATGCGCGTCCGCTCAAGCCCCCTTTCGCCATGACCCGCAAGACCTCCCTGCCCGTCGCCCTGATCCAGGAAAAGAACCACGGCGATGCCGACGCCAACCTGTCGGTCATCGAGGATCGCGTGGCCGAGGCCGCGCGCCGCGGCGCCCGCCTGGTGCTGCTGCAGGAACTGCACAACGGCCCGTACTTCTGCCAGCACGAGTCCGTATGCGAATTCGATCTGGCCGAGCCGATCCCCGGCCCGAGCACCGAACGCCTGGGCCGGCTGGCGAAGCAGCACAACGTGGTGCTGGTCAGCTCGCTGTTCGAGCGCCGCGCCACCGGCCTGTACCACAACACCGCCGTGGTCTACGAAAAGGACGGCAGCATCGCGGGCAAGTACCGCAAGATGCACATCCCCGACGATCCCGGTTTCTACGAGAAGTTCTACTTCACCCCGGGCGACATCGGCTTCAAGCCGATCGACACCTCGGTGGGCCGCCTGGGCGTGCTGGTGTGCTGGGATCAGTGGTATCCGGAAGCCGCGCGCCTGATGGCGCTGGCCGGCGCCGAACTGCTGCTCTACCCGACCGCGATCGGCTGGGATCCGGACGACGCACAGGATGAAAAGAACCGCCAGCGCGATGCGTGGGTGCTCAGCCATCGCGGCCACGCCGTCGCCAACGGACTGCCGGTGCTCAGCTGCAACCGCGTCGGCCACGAGCCCTCCCCGCTGGGCGCTTCCGGCATCCAGTTCTGGGGCAACAGCCACGTGCTGGGACCGCAAGGCGAATTCCTCGCCGAAGCCGGCACCGACGCCGCCATCCTCAGCGTGGAGGTGGACATGGAGCGCAGCGAACACGTGCGCCGGATCTGGCCGTTCCTGCGCGACCGCCGCATCGACGCCTACGGCGATCTGCTCAAGCGCTACATCGACTGAGGCGCCGCCGCTTGCCCCTGCTCATCCGCGACGCCCGCGAGGCGGACATCCCGGCCATCACCGCACTCTATGCCGAGGAAGTGCGCGAGCGCGTGGCGACCTACGAATACGACGTACCCGACGAAGCGGAGATGGCCCAGCGCCTGCGCGCCGTGCAGGCCGCGGGCTATCCGTACTTCGTCGCCGAGCGCGACGGCCGCTTCGCCGGCTACGCCTACGCCAGCAGCTATCGCAGCCGCATCGGCTACCGCTGGACGGTGGAGGATACGGTCTACATCGCGCCCGAACACCAGGGCCGGGGCGTCGGCAAGGCGCTGCTGCAACGCCTGATCGACGCCTGCGAAGCGAAAGGCTTCCGGCAGATGGTGGCGGTGATCGGCGAACCCGCCAACGGCGCCTCGGTTGCGCTGCACGAGAAACTGGGCTTCCGCACCGTCGGCGTTTTCCAGGGCCTGGGCCGCAAGCACGGCCGCTGGCTCGACACCGTGCAGATGCAGCGCGCACTCGGCGCGGGCGACGGCACGGCTCCTTCCGATGAATGACACCATGAACGACCCCACGCCCTCCCCCGTGCCCGTCGCGCACGATCCGCTGGCGGGCCAGCCCCACCAGATCGTCGAACGCGACGGTGTCCGCTACACCCTGCTGGGGACGGCGCACGTTTCGCGCAGCAGCGTGGATGCGGTTCGCGCGGCGATCGCCAGCGGCGCCTACGACAGCGTGGCGGTCGAACTCGACGCCGGACGGCTGCAATCGCTCACCGATCCCGATGCGCTGGCGAAGCTGGATCTCATCAAGGTGTTGCGCGAAGGCAAGACCCACCTGTTCGCTGCCAACCTCGCACTCGCCGCCTACCAGCGTCGGCTCGCCGAGCAACTGGACGTGGAGCCGGGCGCGGAGCTGAAGGCCGGTGCGCTGGATGCGCGCGAACGGGGCCTGCCGGTACACCTGATCGATCGCGAGGTCGGCCTGACCTTCAAGCGCGCCCTGCAGCGACTGAGCTGGTGGGGGCGCGCCAAGATCAGTGCCGGCATCCTGGCCGGCATGTTCGCCGACGAGGAAGTCGGCGACGCCGAGATCGAAAAGCTCAAGCAGGGCGACATGCTGGAATCCAGCTTCGGCGAATTCGCCCAGGACAATCCGGCGCTCTATGAAACCGTGATCGCCGAGCGCGACCGCTACATGGCCACCCGCCTGCGCCAGGCAGGCAGCCAGCAGGGCGGCGGCGAACGGCCGCACGAAATGCTGGCGGTGGTCGGCGCCGGCCACCTGCATGGGCTGGCCCGGCACCTGCGCGAGGATCAGGACGAGCCGGCAGCCACCCTGGCCGAACTCGAACATATTGCCGAGAAGAGCAGCATTCCCTGGTTCACCCTGCTGCTGACGACGTTCGTGCTTGGTGGCTTCGCCTGGGGCTTCTATCGCGGCGGCGTCGATGTCGGCTCCGACCTCATCGTCCAATGGGTGCTGGCGACCGGTGTGCTGGGTGCACTGGGCTGCGCGATCGCCGGCGGGCATCCGCTGAGCATCGTGGCCGCGTTCATCGCATCGCCGCTTACCCCGCTGCATCCGGCGCTGGCCTCGGGCACGGTCAGCGCGCTGGTGGAAGCCACCCTGCGCAAGCCGACCTACGCGGATTTCATGGCGCTGCGCGACGACGTACAGACCCTGCGCGGCTGGTGGCGCAACCGGGTCGCGCGCATCCTGCTCAATTTCTTCCTGACCAGCTTCGGCACCGCCATCGGCGTGTGGACCGGCGGCCTGCGCATGCTGGGCAAACTGTTCGGTTGATCCCGCCTCGGATGCCAAGCGATCCGCGTGCATCCCTTTGGTCACGGCTGCAGGCGTGGGAAGCCGACCGTTCGTTGCGCACGCCCGCGCAATGGCGCCGGCGCGGTGACGTTCTGGACCGGCTGGAAGGCGTCGGTTTCCAGATCGACGCGCCGCTGTTCGAGCATGCCAGGGCCCTGCGCGACGAACTCGAAGACGTCCACGACGCGTTCTGCGCCGCGCTGCGGAACGCCATCCGCGAAGGGCGCGGCGCCGACGCGTTGAACGCACTGCTCGACGCCAGCCGAATACCGGCGGGTGATGAATACGACGCGCTGGATGCCCTGCTCGCCGAAGTGCTTGCACTGGAGGCTCCGCCCCCCGGCATCGCGCCGCGTTTGCCCGGGATGGTGTTCTACCAGCCCACGCCCGCGCGGCACCTGTTCGCGTTGCTGCGCCGGCTGGATCTGCGCGAAGGAGACGTGCTGCTCGATCTCGGCGCGGGGCTGGGCCATCTGCCATTGCTGACCGCCATCCTCACTCCGGCACATGGCCTGGGCATCGAACTGGAACCCGCCTATGTCGCCTGCGCGCGTCGCAGTGCCGTGACGCTGGCCCTGTCCCGCGCCGAGTTCATCGCCGCGGATGCACGCGCCGCCGACCTTTCCGCCGGCAACGTGTTCTATCTGTACACGCCTTTCACCGGCGCGGTGCTCGCCGGCATGCTGGACGTCCTCGCGCGGCACGCCCGGCGCCGGCCGCTGCGGGTCGTCACCCTCGGTCCCTGCACGCACGAGGTCGCCGGCGTTTCCTGGCTGCGCACGGACGACACGCTTCGCAGTGACGCTCCGGTGTTGTTCCGCAGCCTCTGACGCGGGCGCACACGTGCCTGCCTCGCGGGGCCGGCGTCGCATTGCCGGGCTCGGCAATCTCCCGGGACGTCCACGCTTCCACCGTCCGGATTCCCCGCGTTGCACCGCACCGGCCGTCCAGCGACGACCGGCTCAAGGGGCTTTCATGGCGGGCCGGTCGCGAGGAAGAAAACGGAAAAGGCCGGCTTTCGCCGGCCTTTCCGCTTTTCGTAGATTCCTGACCCCCGCCTTACTCCGGATGCAGCGCGGTCAGGCTGGCCGCCGCCGGCGCATCGCCCTGTCCGCGTGCCCGCCGGAGCGCCCGCACGGTGCCGCTGCGCAGATCATCGAGGATGGCGTAGATGGTCGGCAGGAACAGCAGGCTGACCACGGTCGAGAACGCGAGTCCGCCGGCGATGGCGCGTGCCATCGGGAAATACGGCGGACCGTCGCCGGCCAACTGAGTGTTGCTGATGGCAATCGGCACCATCGCCAAAATCGCCGTGCCCATCGTCATCATGATCGGGCGCAGTCGCTCGCGGCTGCCCTCCACCAGCGCATCGGCACGCGACATGCCGCGCCGGCGCAGGTTGTTGATGTGCTCGATCATCACGATGCCGTTGTTCACCACCACGCCCATCAGCACCAGGATGCCGATGAAGGCCATGATGTTGAACTCGGTGCCGGTCAGCCAGAACAACCAGAACACGCCCAGCACCGAGAACAGTACGCCGCTCATGATGGCCGAGGGAAACAACAGCGACTCGAACACCGCCGCCATCACCACGTAGATCATGATCAACGCAATCAGCAGGTTGAACATCATCTGCTGCATCGCCTCCTGATCTTCCTGGAAACCGCCACCGTCGAAGCTGTACGTGTAGCCCGGCGGATAGGCCAGCGGCTTCAGGGCGTCCTCCATCGCCTTGCGGGCTTCCGGCATCGACACCTTGTCGGCCAGGTTGGCCTGGATGGTCAGCGTGGTCTGGCGGTTGGAACGCTGGACCTCGTTCGCCGAAGGCTTGATGGAGACATCCACCATCGCCAGCAGCGGCACCATGCGGCCGTCCGGCGCACGCACGGTGAATGATTCGAGATCGTTGGAACCGTAGTGCTCGGCACCGGAGAAACGCACCCACACCGGCACCTCGTTCTCGCCGCGGCGGAACTCGCGCAGCGGCGCGCCACGCAGCGCCAGTTCGACGAAGCGTCCCACTTCCTGCGCGCTGAACCCGAACGCCAGCGCGCGCTCGCGGTCCACGCGCACGGCCAACTCGCTGTTGCGGTCGCCGCTGTTCACGCGCACGTCGGTCAGTTCCTTGCGCTTGGCCAGGATCGGCACGACTTCGTTGGCCAGCTCGGTCAGGGTCTGGGTGGAGTCGCCCACCAGTTGCACCGACACGCTCTGTGCCTGCTGGCCGCCACCGCCACCCGGCCCGCCCTGATTGCCGATGCCGATGTTGGCGCGCGCCGACTTCGGCAGATCCTTGCGGATCGCATCGACCAGGCGCTTGCTCTCGGTGATGTCCTGGGTATCGAGCTTGATGTTGGTGCCGCCCCAGCCCTGCTCGCTGAAGAACGAGTAGATCTGGGTGATCTTGAAGCGCTTGCGGTTGGCTTCCAGGTAGGCCTCGATCTTGCCGACCTCCTGCGACATCTGCTCCTTGGTGTAGGCGCCCTTCCACTGGTAGAAGATCCGCGTCTCGCCGGCGTCCTCTCCGCCGAACATGTTGGTCTTCATCTGGGTCATCGGCACCAGGCTGGCCGCGATGATCAGCAGGATGCCCAGCACGCTCCAGCCGCGGTGCGCCAGCGTCCAGCGCAGCAGCCCGGCGTAGCGGCGCTGCATGCGGGGAATCAGGCCGTCGGGCCTGCTCACCGTCGGCGGCGTCTTCAGCCGCGCGGAAATCATCGGAATCAGGCTCACCGCCACCAGCCACGACGCCAGCAGCGACACCGAAATGGTGATGGCGATCTGGGACAGGAAGATGCTCAGCATGTTGCGCTCGCCGAACATGGTCGGCACGAACACGATGCAGTGGCAGAGCGTACCCGCGGACAGCGCGATCGCGACGTGGCGGGTACCGATGATCGAGGACAGCACCGGCTGCCCCGGCATCCGCTCGCGTTCCTGGTAGATGCTCTCGACCACCACCACCGCGTTGTCCACCAGCATGCCCACCGCCAGCAGCAGGCCCATCATGCTGAGGATGTTCAGGGTGACGCCGGCGAAGTACATGAAGCCCAGCGTCATCACGAAGCAGATCGGAATCGCCAGGGTCACCATCAGGGTGGACGGCCAATGGCGCAGGAAGAAGAACAGCACCGCGATCGACAGCACCAGGCCGATGCCGCCGGCTTCGGCCAGGCTCAGCAGCGAGGAGGTGACGTTGTCGCCCTGGTTGTCCATCACCAGCACCTGCACGTCGTTCAGCGCGGGGCTTTCGCGGATCGCCTCCACTTCCTTCAGCGCGGCGCTGGAGACCTCCACCAGGTTGGCGTTGCGCTCCTTGAAAATGTCCAGGCCCACCGCCGCGCGGCCGTCCAGGCGGCGACCGTAGTCCATGCGCGCGGGCTTCAGGCGCACCTCGGCGATATCGCCCAGGCGCAGGCCGCTGTTGTTGAGCACCAGGGATCGCAGTTGGTCGAGGTCGGCCAGCTCGCCGACCGGCTGCACGCGCAGGCGGCGCCCGCCATCGGTGATCTGTCCGGCGGACACCGAGAAGTTGACCGCCTGCAGGCGCGTGGTGAGGTCGTTGAGGCCGAGGTTGTGCGCGGTGAGGCGATCCGGCTCGATCGCGATCTCCACTTCGTTGGCCGGCGCGCCGGACACCTCCACCCGCGCGACACCGGGAATGCGCTCCAAACGGCGCTTGAACTCGCGGTCGATCATGTCATACGCGCCGGTCAGATCGGTGGCGCTCGCCAGGCGTACCCGCAGGACCGGCTCGTCGGTGGTGGAGAACTTGAAGACGAAATAGCGCTGCAAGTCGTCCGGCAGATCGTCGCGGATGGCGTCGATGCGCTCCCGCGCTTCCGAGGCGGCAATCGCCACGTCACGGTTCCAGTCGGAGAACTGGATGAAGATGTTGGCGCCGTCCGAACGCGCGGAGCTGTCCATCCGCTTGATGCCGGTCATGGTCGAGAGCGTTTCCTCGACCGGCCGCAGCACCGTGCGCTCGACCTCTTCCGGGGTCGAGCCGGTGTACGGCAACTGCACCATGATGAACGGCGGCGACACGTCCGGGAACGCTTCCAGCGGGAGCCGGACCGCCGCGATCATGCCGATCACGAACAACGACACGAAGAACATGATCGTCGTGACGGGTCGCTTGATGCTGAACTCGGCGACGCTCATGCGTGCTCCGCCGCGGCCTGGCCGCCCTCGCCCGCACCGTCGATGCCCTCCGCCGACGCGCGGTTGCGACGCCCGCGCTCGAGGTAGTAGTCATCGGCGCGGCGATCCATCAGGTCGTAGACGACCGGGATGACCAGCAGGGTCAACAGGGTCGACACCAGCAGGCCGCCGATCACCGTGATCGCCATCGGCGAGCGCACTTCCGCGCCCGGGCTGCCGAACAGCGGCGCCACGGCCAGCGGCGCGAAGCCGAACAACGTGCACAGCGTGGTCATCACGATCGGTCGCAGGCGCGAACGGGCCCCCTCGATCAGCGCCTCGCGCTTGGCCACGCCGGCCTCGCGCAGCTGGTTGACCTTGTCGATCAGGATGATCGCGTTCTTCACCACCAGGCCGACCAGCAGGATCAATCCGATGAACACCACCACCGATACCGGCGACCGCGTCATCAGCAGCGCCAGCACCGCGCCGACCAGCGCCAGCGGGATGGTGAACAGGATGACGAACGGATGCAGCAGCGACTCGAACTGCGAGGCCATCACCAGATAGACCAGGAATACCGCCAGCGCGAACGCGAACAGCAGCGATCGCACCGACTCGGCCAGTTCCTCGCCCTGGCCGCCGATATGCATGCCGATCGCCGCGCCCAGCGGTTCCTCGGCCACCATGTCGCGCACCTCGGCGACGGCCCCGCCCAGATCGATGTCGCGCAGGTTGGCCGAAACGATCGCCACGCGGATCTGGTCGGTGCGATGGATCTCGCTGGGTCCGGTGGTGGAGACCACGTCGGCGACCGCGTCCAGGGTCACCGGCCGGCTGCTGCCTGGATTGACGATCAGGCGGCGGATGCTTTCCACGCTCGCGCGGTCGGTTTCCTGCGCGCGCACGAGCACGTCGATCTTGCGATCGCGGAAGCTGTAGCGGGTGGCGACTTCGCCGCGCACCTTCTTCACCACCACGTCGGCGATCTGGCGGGTGGTCAGGCCGAGCGCGCCGGCGCGATCCTGATCGAAGCGGATCTGGATCTCCGGGAAGCCCTCCTCCACCGTCGACTTGACGTCGGCGTAGTGCGGATTCCTGCGCAGCATCGCCGCCAGCTTGCGGCCGGCCTGTTCGATGGAGGCCAGATCCTGTCCGCGCAGTTCCACTTCCAGCGGAGTCGAGAAACTGAACAACTCGGGGCGCGCGAAGTCGACCTGCACCCCTGCCTTCGATGCCATGGTGGCACGCAGGCGTTCGGTTTCGGCGGCCTCGATCTTCTCGCTGCCGCCGCCGGCCATCACCACCGTCAGCTTGCCGATGTTCTCGCCGCTTTCGGTCGGGCTGGCGTCCAGGCGGGTACCACTGCCGCTGACGCCGTACAGGGCCTGCACGCCGTCATCCTTGGCGTGCTTCTCCTGCAGTTCGCGGACCAGCGCGTCGGTTTCCTTCAGCGGCGTGCCCGGCGGCAGCTTCACCGTCATCTCGAAGCGGTCCTGCGCCAGCTGCGGAATCAGGTCCGCGCCCAGCATCGGCACGGCCAGCAGGGTCAGTCCGAACGCGGCGGCGGCGAAGCCCAGCACCAGCCAGGGCCGCGCCAGCGACGCCGGCAACAGGCGCAGGTAGGCGCGCTCGGCGCCGTTGTACGGCAGCATCACCAGATCGCTGAGCCTGCGCATGATCGGCCCGATCACCGCCACCAGCACGCGCCATGCCCTCACCACCAGCCAGGCGATGCCGTAGAACACGCCGCGGAACACCAGCCCGACCAGATGACCGACGAAGGCCAACGGACGCTGCCACGCCGACTTCGGCTGCCAGCGCGGATGCGGGGCTTCCTCGGGGAACGCCAGCGGCGGGCGGCCCTTGAGCGAACTCAGCATCGGGATCAGGGTCATCGCCACCACCAGCGAGATCGCGATGGCGATCGCCACGGTCAATGCCTGATCACGGAACAACTGGCCCGCGATGCCTTCCACGAACACCAGCGGCAGGAACACCGCCACCGTCGTCAGGGTGGAGGCCACCACCGCCATGCTGACCTCGCGGGTGCCGACGATCGCCGCCTGCAGGATGCCGAGCCCGCGTTCGCGCGCCTTGGCGATGCTCTCCAGCACCACGATGGAGTCGTCCACCACCAGGCCGGTCGCCAGCGCCAGGCCACCCAGCGACATGACGTTGAGGCTCAGTCCCAGTTGGCCCATGAAGAAGAAGGTGGTGATGATCGACACCGGCAACGACAGGCTGATGACGAACGTACTCCACCCATCGCGCAGGAACAGGAAGATGATCAGGATGGCGAGGATGCCGCCGATGACCGCATCCGTCTTGACGTCGGCGATCGCGTGCTCGATGAACAGCGATTGATCCTCGATGGTGGTCAGCTCGATGTCCGGCGGAATCTGCGCCTTCAGTTCCTCCAGCTTCTTCTTGACCGCATCGGCGGTGGAAACCGTGTTGGCATCGCCTTCCTTGTAGATGGCCAGTTCCACCGCTTCCTTGCCGGCCAGGCGGATGATCGCCTCGCGCTCCTTGTAGCCCTGGCGGACCTCGGCCACATCCTTCAGCCGGATCGGCATGCCGCCGGCGATGGCGCTGGTGTCGCTCGAAGAGGCATTCTGCACCGACGCCGCCGCGGCCATCGCCGCCGCCGAACCGGTGGCCGCTGCAATCGCCGCCATCTGCGCGGCCGCCGACTGCGCGGCGCTGTTGCCGCCGTTGGTCTGGGCGGTGATCAGCATTTCGCGGATTTCGTTGACGGTGGCGAACTGGTTGACCGTGCGCACCAGGTAACGCTGCGAACCTTCTTCCAGGCGGCCGCCGGAGATGTTGATGTTCTCCTGCTGCAGGCGCTGGATGATGTTGTCGATCGGCAGGTTGAGCTGCGCCAGCTTCTGCTGGTCGATGTCGACCTGGATCTCGTCTTCCAGGCCGCCGCCGACCTTGACCGCGGCCACGCCCTGGACCGGTTCCAGCTTCTTCTTCAGATCGTCGTCGGCGTAGCGGCGCAGCTCGGTGAGCAGGCGCACCGCTTCGGCATCGCTGGCCGGCGCGTTCCTGTTGGACAGCACCAGGCGGACAATCGGTTCGGTGGAAGGATTGAAGCGCAGCAGCACCGGCGCCTTGGCCTCCAGCGGCAGTTGCAGTACTTCCATCTTGTCGCGGACTTCCAGGCTGGCCTGGTCCATGTCCGTGCCCCAGGCGAATTCCAGCACCACGTCGCTCTGGCCGGTGCGCGATACCGACTTGAGCTTGCGCAGGTTCTTCACCACGCCCAGCGCTTCTTCCACCGGTTCGGAAATCAGGGTCTCGATTTCCGACGGCGCCGCACCGGTGTATTCGGTGCGCACGGTCAGGGTGGGATAGCTCAGGTCGGGCAGCAGGTTGACCTTCAGGCTGCCGAGGGCGATGAAGCCGAACAGCAGCATGGTGACCGTGATCATCGCGATGGTCACCCGGCGGCGGGTGGAGAATTCCACCAGGCCACCGCCCAGCCGCCCTTGCGGCCGGGATTCGATGGGATCGGGATGGCCGCTCATTGCTTGCTACCGGCCTTGGCCTGATCCTTCGCCGCGACCGCCTTGGGCGCGGGATCGCCAATCACCTGCACGGCACTGCCGTCGCGCAGCGCGACCTTGCCCGCGGTGACCACGCGATCGCCCGCCTTCAACCCTTCGCGCACTTCCAGCCATTCGCCGTCCGCGTAGCCCAGCTTCACCGGCACCCGCGCGGCCTTGCCGTCGCGGACCACGAACACCGCCGGATCGCCGTCGTCGAGCAACGCGATGCGCGGTACCACGAGCGCGTCGGCGCGCTGGTCGTAATCGATGCGGATGCGGCTGAACATGCCCGGCTGCAGGGTCTTGTCGGCGAACGCGCAGACCACGCGGAAGGTGCCGCTGCCGGCATCCACCACGCTGGCCACGCGATCGACCACGCCTTCGAATGTCTTGCCGGGCAGCGCGTCGGCCTGCAGCAGGACCGGCAGTCCCGCCTTGAGCGTCGCCAGTTCGCGCTCGGGCACGTTGAGCGTGGCCTCCAGCTTCGAATTGTCGACGATGCGGAAGATCGGAGTGTTGATCTGGACGAAGTTGCCGGTCTTGATCGAGCGCGAGGCGATCACGCCCGAAATCGGCGCGACCACCGTGGTGTAGGAAAGCTCCAGCTTGGTCAGGTTGTACTGCGCGCGCGCGTTCTCCAGATCGAACTTGATCTGATCGACGTCGTTGGCGCTGATCATCTGCTGATCGACCAGTTGGCGGGCGCGGTGGTAGTTGTTCTCCAGCTTGCGCATCTGCGCCTCGGCCTGGGCGACGGCCAGGCGCGCACGGTCGGGATCCAGCCGCACGAGCGCCTGGCCGGCGCGGACCTGCTGGCCTTCCTCGACCATCACCGCCAGCGCCACGCCGGACGTCTTCGCGACCACCTGCGATTCGGCGCGCGGCTCCAGGGTGGTGGTGCCCGTATAGCTGGCGGCCACGGCGCGGCGGGTGGCCGCCACCGCTTCCACCGGCACGGCATCGGCGGCCTTGGCCTCGGCACCGTTCTTGGCCTGCGCTTCGGGCGCGGGACCGCCGCCCTTGCAAGCGGACAGGACCAGCATGCCGCAGAGGACGGGCAGCATTGCCAGGCGCAGGTGGGAGCGGCCGGATTGGAGGTGGGGTCGGGACATGGGGTGGACCGTGGTGGTGTTGTTTAGGTGTTGTATCAAGGTATATCACCCGTTCAGCGTGATTCATGCGCCGAAGGTCATGGTGACCAGCGTCCGTAATCGCCACTTTGGCGGCGGCGGCACGCGGGATGCGGGCGGGAAGCTGATGGCCACCAGCGTGCGGCGTGCGCGTGGCGCGGGGATGACCGTTCGGCGGATGGCGGCATACGTGACGTTAACGTTATACTCCGCGGAGCCAAGCGCTGCGGTTGGACGCGGCGCGCGCAAATGAGAGTCCCGGATTAACGACATGATGCGACCGCTTCCGCTCGCCGCTTGCCTTGCCTTGGCCGCGGCCCTGCCGATGGCCCTGACCGCCCAGACCCCCGCCAGCGAAACGGCGCCCGCACAAGCGGCCGCGGTGCCCGCTCCCGCCGCCCCTGCCGCTGCGCCGATCACGGGCAATGCGGACAAGGGCCGCACCCTGACCTACACCTGCCAAGGGTGCCACGGCATTGCCGGATACAAGAATGCGTACCCGAACTACCACGTGCCGCGCATCGGGGGCCAGTCGGCGGAGTATCTGGTCAATGCGCTGACCGAGTACAAGAAGGGGGCCCGCAAGCACCCGACCATGCAGGCGCAGTCCGAGAGCTTCTCGGATCAGGACATCGCCGACATCGCCGCCTTCCTTTCCACCGTCAAGTAATCCGCCATGCCCAACGCCAAGCACGCCCAGCGTCTAGCCATCGCCCTGCTCGCCGCCCTCGCCCTGGCAGCATGTTCCAAGGTGGAAACCAACGAGACCGCCGCCGCCGACCCTGGCCATGCCAGCGGTGAACATGGTTCCAGTTCCTCCGCCGGCCTGCCGGCGGGCCGCATCGCCGCCGGCGAGCAGTTGGCCAACGCCAAGGGCAAGGCCACCGGCCAGAGCTGCATCGATTGCCACGGTGCCGAAGGCAACGCGCCCATCGACGGCACCTACCCGAAGCTGGGCGGCCAGTACGCCGATTACATCGCACATGCGCTGCAGGCCTACCGTGCCGGCGATCGCCAGCACGCCCTGATGTCGCCGCAGGCCACCGGCCTGAGCGATCAGGACATCTCGGATCTGGCCGCGTACTTCGGTTCGCGCGAGTCCAAGCTGCGCGATCTGCACGGCGTGCACTGAACCCGTCGCAACGCATCCTCGTGGGAGACGGAGCCGAAAGGCTCCGTTTCTTTTTGCAGGCCGCGAACACCGGGATTCCCCGGATCGAACGCTTCGCATGCGCCGTCATCGGTGCCGATCGCCATTCCCTTCCCTGCCTGCGCACAGCCGGATCATCCCGGCACACGGCAAACACGGCCCGCAGGTCTGCTCAGGAATCGGTCGGAATCGGCGTGCGCTTGGTCGGGATCTCCGGCGGCGGGCGCGCCGACGCCGGTTGTTCGTTGAGATTGGGATCGAACAGGCCGCAACCACCGCCGAGTTGGAGCACCGACACCACGCAGCGGATCTTCTTGTTGGTGCCGGGGATCGGAATGACCGCTTCACGGATGTTGCGGCGGACCCATTCGGCCAACAGCGATTCGTTCGGCACCCAGTACTTGTCGAAACTGGTTGGTTCGTAATCGTAGGGCGGCCGTTGCAGCCAGGTACCGGAGGTGTCGATCTTCTCGCGCGTCCATTGATCGTTGCCGCCGCCGGGCGCGCCGCGATCCGCGGTGGCCGGGCCACCGCCACCCGCGCCCTGCGGTATGCGCACGCTGCCGTCGGCATTGAACAGTCCCGGCTTCTGCCCGGCGTTCGCGCCGCTGTCACCGGCGACGTTGCGCTGCGAGGCGCCCCAGTCGTCGCCTCGTTGCGGAGTCGCCCAACCCCCGCTGCGATCCGCCTGGGCGGGGCCGGCGCGGGTCGCGCCCGGTTGCACGCCGGAGGTGGTCGTGCGCGGCGCGGCCTCCGAACCCGCACCGCTGTCGCGGGACACCGTCGTCGCCGGCGTGCTCGTCGAAGTCGCGGTTCCCGTCGTCGTGGCGGAAGTCGGAGCCGCGATCTCGCGTTCGCGCACGCCGGGTGCGGGGCGTTGCAGATCCCGGATGGGTGCCACGCGGGTGGGAACCTCCGCGGTGCGCACCTGCGGCAAGGGCGCGGCGACCTCGCGTTCGCGTACCTGCGGCACCGGCCGGGACAACTGCGGAGCGACCATGCCGGGCTCGGGATTCACGCGGGGTACGGCCGGCGTTTCCAGCACGGTGATCTCCCGCTGCGGCACGCTCATCTCGCGCGGCGTAAGGGTCGGTGCGGTGATCGGATCGCGCTGCAGGGTCGGCGTTGGCAGCACGTAGGCGCGGGTTGGCTCCGGCGTCTCGGTCACCTGCACCGGTTGCGGTGCCCGCGGCGCGGGTTCGCTGATCTCGCGCTCGCGGACCTGCGGCGTCTCGGTCGCCAGGGTCGGCGACGGCGGCACGATTTCGGGCATCCGCCGGGGTGTCGGCGCCGTACTGGCATCCTGCGACGCGGCTTCGCCCCCCGAGGCGGCCGCGGCCGGCGAAGCCGTGGCCTGCGGCGCGCCACCACCCGCCTCCTCCGGCGTGCCGCGCCCCACGAATTCCACCTGCACGCGGCTGCTGTCGCCGGCATCGCTGGGCACCGGCGGCAACCTCACCACCGCCACCCAGATCAACAGCAGCACGAACAGCAGATGCATCAGCAGACTGGTGAAGCCCGCCAGCCAGCGGATACCGCGTTCCTCGCGCGGCGGCGGATCCCAATCCTGGTAGAACAGCGAGCGCAGACCACGCCAGAACCCCAGCGCCGGCGCGATCGCGCCCGGCGGGCGTGGCGGACGCGCCACCAGGTCCGACACGATGCGTTCGGACTTTTCGCGGCTGATGACGCCCAGGCGTTCGGGCAGCGCGCGCAGCCACAGGCCCCAGCCATACGGCAGGCCGGTGTGACGCTCGAGTATCGGGGCCGCCTTGCGCGGCAACAGCGCCTGGATGATGAGTTCGGCGGCTCGCGTCACCGGCGCGGGACTGCGTCAGGCCGCGTTGCCGCGGGGAATATAGGGAGCCGCACCCGTTTCGTGATCGGTGGCGTCACGCACCGCCGTCACTCCCGGCACGCGCGCGACCAGGGTTTTCTCGATGCCCTGCTTCAGGGTCACGTCGGCCATGCCGCAACCGTGGCAACCGCCGCCGAAGCGCAGATAGACCACGCCATCACCCGTGACCTGCTCCACCGCCACCTTGCCCTTGTGCTGGGCCAGTTGCGGGTTGATCTCGTTTTCCACCACCCAGCGCACCCGTTCGACCAGCGAGGCCGAATCGGCCGGCGCCTCGCCCTTGATCTTCGGTGCCTTGATGGTGAGCTGGGTGCTTGCGCCCTGGTAGACGTAGTCGATCTCGGCGCCGTCCAGCCAGGCCACGCTCGCCGCATCCACGTAGACGGTGAAGCCTTCGCAATCCACCGCCCACTCATCGCCCACCAGATCACGCGGCTCGGCGAACTCCAGGCGGGCGTCCGCGCGCGGGGTGCCGGCATTCACCGCGCTCAACCGCACGCCGAGCCCGGGCAGCGCCTCGCGTTCGATCAGTTTGCGGAAATGGGCCTGTGCGCTGTCGGAAATCTGGATCATGCGGGGTATTCTAGCGTTCCGGCCGGGGGTTGCCCGTCCGGGTCATCGTAACGTGTGCCGGCGTTCAGCGGACCGGCCTTCCGGAGGACCCATGAACGACCTGATCCCCCTCGCCCAGGCCCATTGCGTGCCCCTGCGCGGCGGCGAACACAAGCTGGGCCAGGCCCGCATCGCCGAATTGATGCCGGAACTGCCCGGCTGGGAACTGGTCGAGGACGGCCACGCGCTGAGCAAGACCTTCGTGTTCGCCAACTACTACGAAACCATGGCGTTCGTGAACGCACTCGCCTACGTCGCCCACCTCGAGGACCACCATCCCGACCTGGGCGTACATTACAACCGCGCCGTCGTCCGCTATTCGACCCACGACGTCGGCGGACTCAGCGAAAACGACTTCATCTGCGCGGCCAAGGCCGAAGCGCTGGCAAACGGAGGACCGTGATGAAACCTCATTTCCTGTTGCCCTCTTCCCTGTTGATGGCGATGACGCTGGCGGCCTGCGGCGGTTCCGGTACGCCCGCGGTTCCGGTCGCGGCGCCGACCGAACTGGCCGCAGTGCACACGCCGCCGCCGGATTATCCGATCGAGCTGGCCTGTGCCGGCATCGGCGGCGTTTCCACGCTGAAGGTGGTGGTCGGCACCGAAGGCATCCCGACCGAGGTCGGCTTGTTCAAGAGCAGCGGCCAGCCCGCGCTGGACGAGGCGGCGCAGAAGGCGGTGCGCGGCTGGCGGTTCAAGGCCGCCACCCGCAATGGCCGGCCGATCACGCAGAGCATCCAGGTTCCTGTGAACTTCACGCCGCCGCAGGAGCGCCCGAACCAGTGTTTCGCGCTGGATTCGCAGCGCCAGGGTTGACCCCGCATTGTTGAAGCTGCTGCTCGCGTGGTCCCTGGCCCAGGCCGCCGATCTGCCGCCGCCTCCACCGGAGGTTCCGCCGCCGTTGCGTTATCTGCCGGTCCGTGTCGACGCCCATGTCGCGCCCGCCGAATCGATCCCGGCAGACGGGCGCGCCGGCGAAATGCTGGTATCCCTTGTCGATGAGCAGACCCTGCGGGTGGCGGTGACCGTTCGTCACGACGAGCGCGAAGCCGTGGCGGCGGCCGGCATCCGCGCCTGGCGTGCCGAGGACGACCTCCAGATCGTCATTCCGCTGGTTTCAGGAGCGGCCACGCCCTTCGAGCCGCGCTGCTGTGTCGCCTATTCACGGGCGGACCTGATACTCACCCTGCCGGCGGGCCTGCCGGAGCAGGTCACCGTGCGCACCGAGCGCCCGCAGCTGCAAGTCATCGCGGAAGAGCGGCTGGTGCCGCAGCACTGACGCCGGCCCCGCTCCGCCGCGTCCTCAGCCCAGCCGGTCGAGCACGTCCGCCAGTTCCGGCGCCAGGGGAGCATTGAGCAGGTAGGGCGTCCTGCCGCCGTCCAGCGCGAATTCCAGCGAAGCGGCATGCAGGAACAGTCGCTTCAACCCGGCCTGCTCGCGCAGGCGCTTGTTGACCGCAGGGTCGCCGTACTTGTCGTCGCCCGCGACGGGATGGCCAAGGTGCTGCGCGTGCACGCGGATCTGGTGGGTGCGGCCGGTTTCGATGACCACTTCGCAATAGGAATGGCCGCCGCGCCGCTCCAGCACCCGGAAATGGCTCAGGGAGGCCTTTCCGGCCGGATTGACCTGGACATGCCGTTCGCCGCCCTGGCGCAGGCCGACATGCAGCGGCGCGTCCACGCTCATCACGCCGTCCGGCATCCGCCCGACCAGCAGGGTGAGATAGCGCTTTTCGATGCCGCGTCCCTCGTCGCTGTCGTTTTCCCGCATGAGGGCCTGCAGTTCCGACAGCGCGGAACGCTTCTTGGCCATGATCAGCAGCCCGGAGGTGTCCCGGTCCAGCCGATGCACCAGTTCCAGACTCTGCCCCGGGCGCAGCACCCGCATTGTCTCGATGGCGCCGTGGCTGATGCCGCTGCCACCGTGGCTCGCTACGCCGGACGGCTTGTTGATGACCAGCAAGCGGGCGTCTTCGAAGACGATCGCCGCTTCCATCCGCTGCAGGAAGCCGGCCGGCGGCGATGTCTTGTCTCCCGCCTCGGCGAGATTGACGGGGGGAATCCGGACTTCGTCCCCCGCCTCCAGTTTCCGCTCGGCCTTGGCGCGGCCGCCGTTGACCCGGACCTGCCCGCTCCGGACCAGCTTGTAGACCAGACTCCGCGGGGCGCCCTTCAACTGGCCCAGCAGAAAGTTGTCCAGACGCTGGCCGCCGCGGTCCTCCGGCACCCGCACCAGGCGGACGGCGGCTTTGGTCGCGCCGGAGGACGACGAGGCGGGGGGCGGAACGGTCATGGTCACTATTATTCTGTTACACTCGGCGGGCGAGATAAGGGTTTGATTTCGCAGGGAGTTGTCGGCTTGGAAGCAAGCCGTGGGCCAGAAGCCCGGCTCCTCGCGATTCCGACAGGTGCGCGGCCACCGCCCCAGGGGCGGCCATGTTAGCGGCTTGCCGGCGGACCCGGATACCGCCGGACGCGTGACGGCGCCCGTAGCTGAACATGTCCCGCGCGGCGCCACCACTGGTTGGGAAGCTGCCGCCGGCCCGCAACACATAGCAAGAAGCGCTCCCGCGGCGTGCCGTGGTGTCGTAGCGCTGGAAACCCAACCTGCCCCGCTGCGCCTGCGCAAGGGGCGGAGCACCGTTCCAGAGGCGAAACGCCACGGCGTTCCGCGCGGTAGTAGCGCGCGAGGAACGCAAACAATGAAACGCATGTTGATCAATGCGACGCAGGCCGAAGAGCTGCGCGTCGCCATCGTGGACGGCCAGACCCTTTACGACATCGATATCGAACAGCCGTCGAAGGAACAGAAGAAGTCCAACATCTACAAGGGCCGCATCACCCGGCTCGAACCCTCCCTCGAAGCCGCCTTCGTCGATTACGGCGCCGACCGCCACGGCTTCCTGCCGCTGAAGGAAATCTCCCGCGACTATTTCCAGGCCGGGGTCGACCACAACAAGGCCGGCCTGCGCGAACTGCTGCGCGAGGGCCAGGAAGTCGTCGTCCAGGTGGACAAGGACGAGCGCGGCAACAAGGGCGCCGCCCTCACCACGTTCATCTCCCTGGCCGGCCGCTACATGGTGCTGATGCCGAACTCGCCCACCGCCGGTGGCGTGTCGCGCCGCATCGAGGGCGATGATCGTGCCGAGCTGAAGAAGGCCATGGATGCGCTGACCATCCCCGAGGACATGGGGGTGATCATCCGCACCGCCGGCGTCGGCCGCGACGCCGAGGAACTGCAGTGGGACCTGGATTACCTGCTCCAGGTCTGGAAGGCGATCGCCGAGGCCGCGCTGACCAAGCCGGCGCCGTTCCTGATCTACCAGGAGTCGCGCCTGATCGTGCGTGCCCTGCGCGACTACCTGCGTGCCGACATCGGCGAGATCCTGGTCGACACCGAAGAGCTCTACGAGACCGCGCACGAATTCATGCAGCAGGTGATGCCGCAGAGCCTGCGCAAGCTCAAGCACTACAAGGACGATATCCCGCTGTTCAACCGCTTCCAGATCGAATCGCAGATCGAGGGCGCGTATGAACGCAATGTCCGCCTGCCGTCCGGCGGCTCGATCGTGGTCGACCAGACCGAAGCCCTGACCGCCATCGACGTCAACTCCGCGCGCGCCACCAAGGGCGGCGACATCGAGGAGACCGCGTTCCACACCAACCTGGAAGCGGCCGAGGAAGTGGCCCGCCAGCTCCGCCTGCGCGATCTGGGCGGCCTGGTGGTCATCGACTTCATCGACATGTCCAGCAACAAGCACCAGCGCGAGGTCGAGAACCGCCTCCAGAACGCGCTGAAGTACGACCGCGCCCGCGTGCAGCTGGGCCGCATCTCGCGCTTCGGCCTGCTCGAGATGAGCCGCCAGCGCCTGCGTCCGTCGCTGGGCGAGTCCAGCCAGATCGTCTGCCCGCGCTGTGACGGCCACGGCCGCATGCGCAGCGTGGAATCGCTGTCGCTGTCGATCATCCGCGTGGCCGAAGAGCATGCGATGAAGGAGAACACCGGGCAGGTGCTGGTCCAGGCGCCGGTGGAGATCGCCAACTTCCTGCTCAACGAGAAGCGCGGCGCGCTGCGCGAAATCGAGACCCGCCACGACGCGCCGATCATCATCGTCGCCGACGAGGCCCTGCATACCCCGCACTACGAAGTCACCCGCATCCGCGAGAACGAACTGGGCGAGGAAACCACCAAGCCGAGCTACCAGCGCGGCACGCCGCGCAAACTGCCGGTGCATGCGCTGACCAAGGCCCAGCTGAACATCCCAGCCGCCCCGGCGGTCACCCACGTGAAGCATTCGCAGCCCGCGCCGATCCGCGAAGAACGCGAGACCCCGGCTCCCGCACCGGTCGCCGCTGCGCCCGCTCCCGTCGCCACGCCGACGTCCGGCGGCCTGTTCGGCTGGCTCAAGCGCCTGGTGGGCGCCGAGAGCGCGCCGGCTCCCGCGCCGCAGCCGCGTCCGCAGGACAACCGCCAGGCACGCAACGATCGCGCTGATCGCAACGCGCGTCGCGACAACCGCCAGCAGAACCAGGGCGGCCGCGGTGGCAATGGACAGCAGCGCCGCGAAGAGGGCCGTGGCAAGGGTCAGCAGAACAACGCCGGCCAGAACCCGCAGAGCGCCCAGCAGAAGCCGCGCGCCGAACAGCCCCAGAAGCAGGCGCAACCCCAGCAGAAGCAGAAGCAGCAATCCCAGGCGCCCCGTCAATCGCAGGGCCAGCAGCAGAAGCCGCCGCGCAACGAGCAGGCGGCCCAGCAGCCCCAGAAGCCGCAACCGCAGGTCCAGCCGCCCGTCGCGAAGCAGGATCCGCTGCCTGCCGCGAACGCAGCGCCGGCCCCCGCCGAGGCCGAGGTGACCAACAAGGTCGCCGCGACCGCGGCCGCCGCCGTTGCGGAACCGGCGCGTCCGCAGCCCCCGCAGGCGATCGCCGCCGCCGAAGCCGTGATCGACGCCGGAACGACGCCGGTTGCTGCCAGCGACGAAGCCGAAGCGACCAGTGGTGATACCGCCGTCGGCGAAGGGAGCGGCCGCCGCCGCCGTGGCCGTCGCGGTGGCCGCCGCCGCCGTCGCGGCAATGCCGAAGGCACTGCGCTGACCGACGAGCAGGCCGGTGACGATTCCATCGATGCCGCCAGCGAAGAACGGGACGTGGTTGCGCACCGTTCGCAGCCGGAGTTCGATTTCGACGACGAATCGCCGGCTCCCGCCACGTCGGCACGCGCGCCGGAAAGCGCCCCGGCGGCCCCGCCGACTGCGATCGCGCCTGCCCCGGCAGCACCCGCCGAGGTCAAGCCCGTTCCGACAGAGACCCGGGCCGTCGCGGGTGCGGAAGCCGTGGTCGCGGAGGCCCGCACCGAGGTCGCGGCCGTCGCGGAAAGCGTTGAATCCCGGGCCGACATCGCCGATACGGTGAAGCGCGAGGCCCAGGCCGGCAGCGAGATCGTCCAGGCCGTACAGCAGGACCTTGTGGAAGCCACTGCGCCCGCGCATGCGGCGGACGTCGTCCCGGCGGCGCCCAAGGCCAACGCCCCGATCGAGACGGTCCCCGCGGTCACGCCCCCGGTCACCGCGACGGACGAGCGCAACGCCGATGGGCAGCAAGCGGCGCCCGGCGAAAGCGAGGCGACCGTTGCCATGGCCAAGCCTGCAGCCGCGCCGGCGCGTGGCACGACCGGCTCGCTGTTCTTCGCGCTGGATGCCGACACTCCGCCGTCGGTGACGCGCGGCCTGTTCGAACCGGTCGCAACGCCGAAACCGACAGCGCCGGACGCGTCCGCCGAACTGGCGCACAACGACGACGACAAGCCGGCGGATCCGGAGCACCCGGAAAGCGAACGCAGCGCCTGAACCCGGGCGTGATCGGCAACAGGAAACCGGCTGGTGACAGCCGGTTTTCTTTTGCGTCGGGAAAAATTACGTGGACCGTCCGTGCGTCCGCGTCATCCGCGTCAACGGTGGTACCACCCAAGACCGTGAGGATTACAGCGCGCGCGCCGGATCCAGCAGGCCATACTGCGCCGCCAGGCGCGCCAGCGCGATGTTGTCGCTGACGCCGGCTTTCTCGAACAGTCGCGTCTTGTGGGTGTTGATGGTCTTGGCGCTCAGGCTCAGCCGCTTGGCGATTTCTTCCTGGCGCAGGCCCTGGATCAGCAGCATCGCCACCTCCAGCTCGCGCGGCGACAGCGCATCGAAGGGAGAGCCGTCGCCGGACACGTTGAGCAAGGCCAGGTTCTGGGCCACGCTGCTGCCGAGATAACGCTTGCCGCGCGCCACGTCGCGCACGGCGCGGATCAGTTCCTGTGCATTGCCGCCCTTGCCGAGATAGCCGGAGGCACCGGCTTCCAGAAGTCGCTTGGGCAACGGGCCGTCTTCCAGCACCGACACGATGATCACCCGCGTTTCATGATCCCCGCGCACGATGCGCTCGGTCACCTCCAGCCCGCTGTAGCCGGGCAGATGCAGATCGCACAACACCACATCGGGTTTCAGCTTGCGGATCAGCGGCAGGGCTTCCTCGCCGGACTCCGCTTCGCCCACGATTTCCAGATCGGTTTCCTGGGCGAGGATCATCCGCATGCCGGTGCGTACCAGCGCGTGATCGTCAATCAGGAACACTCGAATCGTCATGCCTCATCCCCTTGCCGAGCCTTGGCTCGACACCGAGCCTATTCCCGGAATGCGGCCGTCGCAACTCACATTCTAGCCGTCCATCCGCACGCGGCTGATCGCCCACAGGTCATGGCTGGCGTGACGCCGGACTCGTGCATACTCGGCTTTCAATTTCCCGGGGGACCATCGAATGCCGTCGAAAACACCGCTGCGCCCGCACTGGGCGACCCTGTTGCTCCTGATCGCCCTGCCGGGCCTGGCCGCCGATGGCGGCGGCGCGGTCGCATGGAAAGACCAGGTGGCACGCATCAGCGCGGGCGCCGATACCAGCGCGCGTGGCCAGGCCATCACCCAGCGCCTGGAAGCCCTGGGCCTCGCCTGGCGCGGCGAGGATTTCGAGCAGAAGGAGAAGCAGGGTCGCAATCTGCTGGTGGATCTGGGAGGGCCGGACGGTGCTCCGCTGCTGTTGATCGGTGCGCATTACGACCGGGTCGCCGTCGGCCACGGCGCGACCGACAACGCATCCGGCTCCGCCGCGGTACTGGAACTGGTCGCGCGCCTCAAGGCGCGCCCCCTCGCCCACCACCGCGTCCAGATCGCCTTCTGGGATCTGGAGGAAGCCGGCCTGCTCGGTTCGCATGCCTACGTGACCACGCCGGGACGGGAGAAGCCCGCGTTGTACGTCAATTTCGACGTGTTCGGCTGGGGCGACACGCTATGGATGATGTCTCCGCAGGCGGATACACCGCTGATCGACGCACTGCGCAAGGGCAGCGACGCCCGAAGCCTCGGCTTCCAGCCGGGCGAACACTATCCGCCGACCGATCACCTGGCCTTCCTCAAACAGGAATGGCCGGCGATATCGTTCTCGTTGGTGGGCGGCGGCGAGATTGACCCGATCCTCGCGGTGTTCTCGGGCAAATCGCCCGCCAACCCGCCGAAGGTCATGCAGGTGATCCACAGCGCGCGCGACACGGTGGCCGAGCTCGACGACGCACGCGTGGATGACGCGCTGGACGTGATCGAACAGGGCCTGCGCGACTGGGACGCGACCGCGCATTGACGCGAGCGGCGGCCCGACGGGGCGGAATGCGAGAACCGCCCCGGCTTCCGGACGGCGACGGTGTCGGGCTCGCGACTGACCGCCGGGCACCTGCGTTGTCGCGCAGGCGTTGGGTTCTCTCGTGGCCTCCGGGTCATCAGCCGGTCCGGAAGCGGGCCGGGGTGATCGGCGCCTGCCACTGGCCGCCAGTTGTAAGGGGTCCGGCGCGAAGGAGGCGTGTAGAGATCGCGTTTTCCGGCCTTGGCATGTCATACCAAAGGCGAAGTCGTTTCTTTGCACGGAGATGACATGGCTGTCGCTAGGCTGTGCGTCAACCGATGCTGCCTTGCCGCACCATGATGACGCTCGACTTACCCCATTCCCCGGGCCACGACGGCAGCTTCCTGTTGTCGATCAACGAGTCCGAACCGCTGCATTTCCCCTCCCGTATTTCGGCACTCGCCTACGCCAGCAAGCTGGCGTGGCAACGCGAGCAGCAGGGCCTGGACTACGCCATCAACGTGGAAGGCGGAGACGGTAAATGGCGCCTGTTCCGCGGCGTGCGCCGCTTGCGGGCCTGAGAGGCGGGTCCGGAGTATCGGATTTTTCCTACAGCCCGGCGCGCCATCCACCGACTGAACCGAGGCAGCGACGGCGGCATGCTGCACGCGTTCCCGGAAGCACGCCCTGCGACGATCAGGAAGATCGCTCTGCAAAGGAAACGGGCGCCGCCTTGAGCAAGCGGAAGCGGCCCGGGAACCTCCCCCTTCAAGGTCCGGCCTGGATGGTGCCGGACCTTTCTTTTTTGCGCCGACCGCATCGGCATCGGCGGTATGAACGTCCGGAAACGGTGAGTCGAACGCCCGCCAACGTGGCAACATCCCGGCGACTCCACCGGAACCTCCACGATGCCCACCTTTTCCGAACGCACTGCCCTGTTCCGCCACTTGCACGCCGACGGACTGCTGCTCCTGGCCAATGCCTGGGATGCCGGCACCGCCCGGCTGATCGAATCCCTGGGCGCGCGCGCCTGCGCGACCACCAGCGCCGGCCTGGCCTGGGCGCAGGGCTATGCCGACGGCGATCACCTGCCCGTATCGCGCCTGTTCGACAGCGTCGCGACCATCACCCGCGTGCTGCATACGCCGCTGACCGTCGACCTCGAAGGCGGCTATTCCGACGAGCCCGACACCGTCGCCGATGCGGTGCTGCACCTGGTCCAACAGGGGGTCTCCGGCATCAACCTGGAGGATGGCGGCGGCGATCCCGGTCTGCTCTGCGGCAAGATCGCGCGCGTCCGTGCACGCTGCCGCGACGCCGGGGTGGACGTGTTCGTCAACGCACGCACCGATGTCTACCTGCGGCGGCTCGCGCCCGCCGGCGCGGACAGCGTGCGCGAAACGCTGCAACGTGCCGCACGCTACCGCGAGGCCGGCGCGGACGGCTTGTTCGTGCCCGGCGTGGTCGAAGAAAGCGAGATTGCCGCCATCGCCGATGCGGCGGGATTGCCTGTCAACGTGCTCTGGCGCGCGGCCCTGCCGGACCGGTCGCGACTGCGTGAATTGGGCGTGCGCCGGCTCAGCGCCGGTTCCGCCCTGGCCGAATCGACGGCCGGCCATCTGCGTGCGCGCACGCAGGCGTTCCTGGACGAAGGCTCGGGCCTGGCCGCGGATCCGCAGGCGATGGGCTACGGCGAGCTCAACGCACTGTTTGCGTCCGCCTGAGTCGAAGCATCAAGCAGCGCCCAGGCATTCCACGAGGAAGTCGACGGTCGCGCGCACACCGGGCAATTGCCCGCGCCGATGCGGCATCACCAGGGTGGTGGTGACGCGTCCTGCATGCCATTCCGGCAGCACCCGGCGCAGGCGACCGTCGGCCAGATCCTGCCGGCACAGCGATTCCGGCAGGCAGGCGATGCCCAGGCCGGCGATCGCCGCGGCGCGCAACACCTGCGATTCATTGGCGATCAGCCGCGCGAGCGGCGCGACCTGTGCGACGTCCGCCTCCGCGCCTTCCCGCACCAGGGTCCAGCGGTTGACGCCCGGACCGCTCAACAGTCCGGCGTGGTGTTCCAGCGCGTCCGGCACGGTGGGTACGCTCGCAGCGTCCAGGTAACCGGGCGACGCCACCAGCACGATGCTTTCCCGGCGTACCTGCCGTTGCACCAGATCCGAATCCGGCAAGGCCGCGAAGTGGCTGCGCACGGCGATGTCATAGCCTTCCTGGACGACGTCGACGAAGCGATCCGTCACGTCCAGTTGCACGCGCAGGCGCGGAAACCGCTGTGCGAGCCGTGGCAGATGCGGCGCCAGTTGCTCCTGCGCCACCGGCACCGACGCAGTGATGCGCACGGTACCGCTCGGTTCGGCGACCCGCTGGCGCACCGCGTTCTGCGCCGCCTCGGCTTCGATGATGGACGCCCGCGCATGGTCGTAGAAATCCCGGCCCACGTCGGTCAGGGTGAAACTGCGTGAGCTGCGATGGATCAATCGCGCCTGCAGCGCGTCCTCCAGTTCGGCGACCCGCTTGCTCAGGGTCGATTTGGGCAGGCCCAGGCGCCGCGAGGCCGGCGCGAACCCGCCGTGCTCCACCGCGGCGACGAAGAAGACGAGGTCGTTGAGATTGATCACTGAAAGTCCATGCTTGTGGACGATGAGTCGCCATTTTGCCGGCTACACGGACAAAGTCCACGCCCCTATCCTTTTTTCACCGGCCGGGTTTCCCTTCCTTCGACTTCCACAGGATTTTCAGATGAGCACCACCACTTTGCTGTACGGCGTTCCCTCCGGCTGTTCGTTCGGCTCGATCGTCGCCCTGGAATGGCTGGGCCTGCCCTATCGGCTGAGCCGCATCGCCATGCCCGAAGAAGTGACCAGCGACGAATACCGCCGCCTCAATCCCGTCGCCGAGACCCCGACCCTGATCACGCCGGACGGAGAGACCATCAGCGAAAGCATGGCCATCCTCAATCATCTGGGCGCGCGTGGCCTCGGCACGGGACTGGCGTTCGCGCAGGGCACGCGCGACTTCGATCGCCTCAACCAGATGCTGGCGTTCCTCAACACCACCTTCTTCAATGCCTTCAGCCCCTTGTGGCATGCCCTGGAACACGGCAGCGAAGGCACCGAAAAGCAGGTGCTGACCGACTACGGACGGGGCAAGGTCGAACGCGCGCACGCCGTGCTGGAACGTTTGCTGGGCGACCGCCCGTGGCTGCTGGGCGAACAGCGCACGCTGGCGGACGCCTACTTCATCGGCATCGCCCGCTGGACCCGCTACCACGACGTGGCCGACCGCCGCGACTATCCCAACCTGCAACGCCTGTTCGAAAAGCTCGAGGCGGATCCGGCGGTGGTCTTCGCGCATGCCATCGAAGCCGGACGCCCGGCGATGTCCGCGGGCGGATTCCTCGGCCACGTCCCCTTGCGGGAGGCGGTGGAGCCGTTCCACAAGGCGGCCTGATCCGGCGGCCGCAAGAACCGGAGAGCCGGGACGGGGCGCCGCGGACAGACTGGCGCCCCGTTTCCCATCAGGACACTCCATGAAAATTCTGCAAGGCAAGATCGCCATCGTCACCGGCGCGAGTTCGGGCATCGGCCGGGCAAGCGCTCGGCTGTTCGCGCGGGAAGGCGCCCGCATCGTCGCGGTGGCCCGCGGCGAGGAACGATTGCACGCACTGGTCGCCGACATCCGGGGCGACGGTGGCGAAGCCATCGCGGTGGCGGGTGACGTGCGCGACGAGGATTGCGCGCGGGCGGCGGTGCAGGCCGCCACCGAACACTTCGGCGGCCTGGACATCGCTTTCAACAACGCGGGCACGCTCGGTGAAATGGGTCCCACGCCGGAGCTTTCCACTGCCGGCTGGCAGGAGACGCTGGACGTCAACCTGACCAGCGCCTTCCTTGCCGCCAAGCACCAGTTGCCCGCCATGCGTGCGCGTGGCGGCGGTTCGCTGATCTTCACCTCCACCTTCGTCGGGCACACGGTCGGCCTGCCAGGCGCCGCCGCCTACGCGGCCAGCAAGGCCGGCCTGCTCGGCCTGACCCGTGCGCTGGCCGCTGAATTCGGCGCCGAAGGCATCCGGGTCAACGCGCTGCTCCCGGGCGGTACCGATACCCCGATGGCGCGGGCCATGAACGGCACGCCCGGTGCATGGACGTTCGTCGAGAACCTGCATGCGCTCAAGCGCACCGCCACCCCGGAAGAACAGGCCCGGTCTGCCCTCTACCTGGCATCGGACGCCTCGTCCTTCACCACCGGAACCGCCTTGCTGGTGGATGGCGGCGTGTCGATCACCCGCATGTAGGCGGGCATCCGTACCCTCCCCTCCCCGCGCGCCGCACGTTAGAGTGGCGCCGGGGATTCCGCCGATCAGCTCGATCGGCCGACGGGAGGGGAGGAATGAAAGCAATCATCGCCTGCCTGGCATGCGCAGGGCTGTCGCTGGCGCACGCCACCGCACCGGCCCAGGACGTGCAACTGACGCCGGAGCAGCAGACCCTGATGCGGGCGGCGCAGAATGTCACCACCCGCACCGAGACCGTCACCCAGATACTCGACTATTGCATGCGGCAGGATCCCCGCTTCGCGCAGTCCGGCGTGGACAGCCTGCGCGCGTGGCGCCTGCGCAACCAGCCCTATGTGGACCTGGGGCCGGCATTGCGCGAGGAATTCCATGCGCTGGGCATCCGCCTGTTCGGCATGAGCCGGCAGGAAACCGAGGATGTCCTGATGGGCGCGGTGCAGGAAGTCGCGGGCACATTCGCCGAGGAACTCGACAAGGTCGACGACGCCGCCCGCCGCCGGCACGCCTGCGATACCTACGCGGCGAAGATACGCGACGGCGAACTGGACATCGGTGTCGACCACCCCGAGGTCAAGACGCTGCTCGATGCGCGCCTCGAGCAGGCGCGCGACCGCTAGTCCGCAGGCGGCGCTCCCAACCACGCCGCCAGCCTGTCCAAGCCGACTTCGGTGCCTTCCCGGCGCTCGCCGTCATCGGCATGGCCATCCAGGAACACGACCTGCTCGGTGAACGACATCAACGTGCCGCCGGCATCCGGCTGGAACGCCACCGTCACCAGCGATACCGAGATGCGCCGTTCGCCCAGCAACAATTCGTAGGCGTAGACGATGCGCCGGTCGGGCACGATGTCGAGGAAATGCGCGCGGAACACGTGCGCGACGCCATCGCGATCGCGGACTTCGTTGTATTCGCTGCCACCGACACGGAAGTCCAGCGCATAACCAGCGTTTCGCCAGTCGTCGTGACAGGAGAACCAGGCCTGCTTGGCCTCGGCCCGGGACCAGGCGGCAAACACGCGCGCGGGCAGCGCCGGCAGTTTGCGGTCGATGCGGAAGCTGGTGTGCGCTTCGGACAGCGCGGGAACGGCATTCATGGGTCACTCCTTGATGGAATCGGACTACGCATCGCCTTCGCGCCCGTCTTCTCCGGTCGCAGCGAGGAAGGCTTCCAGGCGATCGAAGCGCTGCCGCCAGGTGCGTTCGCGTTCGGCCGCCCAGGCCTCGACCTGGGCCAGCGCACCCGGTATCAACCGGAACGTGCGCACGCGTCCCGTTTTCTCCGAATTCACCAGGCCGCCCCGTTCCAGCACGGCGAGATGCTTGACCACCGACGGCATTGCCAGCTTGAGCGGCCGCGCCAGATCCGATACCGATGCGGGGCCCTGGCTGAGTTGATCGATCATGCGCCGCCGGCTGGCATCCGACAGTGCATGGAACAGGGCGTCCAGACGCGCTTGCGAGGAGCCGGGCATGGTCAGTCCGCCTCCTGCGACAGCAGATGCGCCGGCATGGCATCGCGGTAAGGAAACAGGGAAAAGTAAGGCCGTGCTTCGTCATAGGTGCGCCGTACCGACGGACGCGCCATCAACCGGTCGAAATAGCCGATCAGGTTTTCATGCCCACGCGGAAACGGCCGCACGATGCCGGCATAGAACAGTGCCGGCGCCGCCGCGCAATCCGCGAGCGTGAATGTCCCGGCGGCCGCCCATTCGCGCCCGGCCAGATGCGCTTCCAGCATCGTGTAGGCGGTGTCGAGCGTGGCCGCGGCCTCGGCCACGCCACGCGGGTCGCGTTCCTGTTCACCGCGCAATCGGTCGCCGACGAACTTCTGCATCGGATGCTGCACGTACAGATCGAAGAACCGATCCCAGAGGCGAACCTCCCGCGCCGCATCCGGGTCCGGGGGAACCAACGGAACATCGCCCGGATGATGCCGGTCCAGATATTCGATGATGATGGTCGACTCCGGCACCGTGACGGCACGCCCCACGTCGTGCAGCACGGGCATCTTGCCGACCGGCCAGAGGTCGAGCAGCGGCGCGCGCGACGCGGGATTGCCCGGTTCGACGAGTTCGCCCCGGAAGTCGTTGCCCTGCTCGTACAGCGCGATGAGGACCTTGTGGCAGAACGACGCAAGCGGGTGGTAGTACAGAAGCAGACTCATGGCGTCCTCCGGGTGCGGGCGGGCATAAATAGTTTCCTGAATGGATAAGTATTAGATCAGCCGTGCGCCGGCCGCAAGTGCCCGCTGATGCCGGCGCTGGATGATGGCCCGCGATTCCCTTTGTCCGGCGGCATTCCCGACCAACTCGCCAGCGTGCCGGCCTTCCGCAGACGCGGCCGCGCGACCTTCACCGGCAGTTCCGCACCACGACGACGGTTTCAAGCGGATGCTGCGGCTGCAGAACGGCGTGCGGACGAAGAAAAAAGAAATGACCAGGCAGTGGGCGCCGCATACTCCGCCGGCATTGCGGCGTCTGCCTGTCGCCGGATATGAGAACGCCCCCAGGAGGGGGCGTTCTGCGAATGATGGCGGAGAGAGTGGGATTCGAACCCACGGAAGGTTTGACCCTTCGCCGGTTTTCAAG
>Ga0182741_1001144_pt1 | contig 36115 bp, 38 predicted proteins | sample eDN5th37CBELigOP_FD_128874 | JGI IMG/M metagenome (GOLD analysis project Ga0182741, IMG submission 128874) | Enriched Organic Plus compost microbial communities from Emeryville, California, USA - eDNA 5th pass 37_C BE-Lig OP (version 2) (version 2) ... | reverse complement strand
GGTGTCACCACCCTCACCCTCAGAGGACGACTCACCCGCGCCAGAACCGGCGCATGCCGCCAACCCTGCCGTAAGCGCTATGGCCGCAGCTGCTGCGATAGCTCGTGTTGTTCTCTTCCTTGAGAAAAGGCCCATTGTCTGTTTGCTCCTTTGCCGACGAGGCTTCCTACACCAGCCAGGAAAGCTTCGAAACTAGGAAGGACTTTTCCGGCTTCCTGAAGGCTATGATTACACAACGGCATCCCACAACTATTATCCGAGATCTCGGAACGGAATAGTGAAGGCTGGCCTCGCTGGAGCACGGGGTGGCTCCGCACCCCTCTGAAAACTGCCCAAAAGAGGGCTACCGCCCCTGCCACCGCGGCTTCCGTTTCTCGGCGAAGGCAGTGGCACCTTCCTTAGCATCTGCGGAGCTCAAGAGATCGCCGACGATCTGGTTCTGTCGGATGAAGCTCTCCTCATCCGTCCAGCTACGCTGTCCGTTCACGACTTCTTTGCTCACACGCACGGATCTCGGCGCATTCGGAACGATTCTTTGCGCGAGCTTGACGCTAGCTTCAAGCGCTTCACCTGGTTCGACGAGCTGGTTGATCAGCCCGAACGACTGAAGGTAGCTGGCATCGTAGAAATCACCCGTCAGCACCATCTCCATTGCGATCCGGCTAGGTATCGACCTCGGCAACCTGACGAGACCGCCGGCGGCCGCCACCAGCCCTCGCTTGACCTCCGGCAGGCCAAATCGAGCGTTGTTCGCCGCAACGATCATGTCGCACGCGAGTGCCGACTCGAAGCCGCCAGCCAGCGCATAACCCTCCACGGCGGCGATGATCGGTTTTTGAGGAGGGGTGTACACCAACCCGAGCAGACCGCGGCCATCAACACGGATGGCTTCGCCGCGCACGAACGCTTTCAGATCCATGCCCGAGCAAAAATTACCGCCTGCTCCGGTAAGAATTGCCACTTGCTGTTCTGGGTCTGCTTCAAAAGCATCAAGCGCCTCGCATACACCATACGAGACTTCACGATCGACCGCGTTTCTCGCTTCTGGCCGATTGATAGTGATGATCGTGATGCCGTCGCGTAGCTCGACAAGCACTTTCTCAGCCATCATTCTCCCTCATTGGTTACGACTGTGTTCGCGAGTTAACGAAGCAGATCGGCTCTGCCAGACGCCTAACTTCGGCTCGGGCTACCGAAGATGTCCTTCGAAATGATGTGCTTCATCACTTCGATGGTTCCCCCGCCGATCCTTGCCATTCGCGCGTCCACATAGGCACGAGCGATCGGGAACTCTGTCATGTAGCCCCAACCGCCAAACAGTTGCAGGCATTCATCCATGACCCGCCCCTGCAGCTGGGTGGTGACCAGCTTCAACTTGGCTGCGCTCACTGCGTCGAGTTCTCCGTTCAGATGGAGCTCGAGACAGCGGTCGACGTGAATGCGCTGCCCCTGCACTTCAGCCTCGAGTTGGGCGATGGTGAACTGCGTGTTCTGGAAGTCGGCCAGTTGCTTACCGAACAGCGAGCGATCCTTCGCATAGTTAATGGTCCACTCAAGCGCTGCTTCACTCGACCGCACCGCACGGATCGACTGCACCAGTCGCTCCTGAGCCAGTTCAGACATCAGGAGGTAGAAACCCTTGCCTTCTTCACCCAGCAGATTTGAAGCTGGTACGCGAAGGTCAGAGAAGAAGAGCTCGGCCGTGTCCTGAGCCTTGCAGCCGATCTTGTCCAGTTGCCTGCCTCGAGCAAACCCTTCACGATCGGTCTCGACCAGGATCAGGCTTACTCCCCGAGCCCCGGCCTCGGGGTCGGTCTTGCACGCGAGCACAATCAAGTCTGAGACAGTACCGTTGGTAATGAACACCTTCTGTCCGTTGATGACGTACTCGTCACCATCTCGAATCGCTGAAGTGCGAAGGTTCTTGAGGTCGCTACCACCAGATGGTTCCGAGAGTCCCAACGAAGCCACGACTTCGCCCGAGAGCATCTTTGGCAGCCAATGATGCTTTTGTTCTTCGGTTCCGAAGTTCACAAGATACGGGGCAATAATGTCGGACTGAAGGTAGAAGGTCGGCGCCATTGCTCCAACGCGCGCCATCTCTTCCGTCACGATCGCGTTATAGAGAAAGTCGCCACCGACTCCGCCGTACTCCTCTGGCACGGAGGGACAGAGGATTCCGAGTTCTCCGGCCTCTCGCCAGATCTCGCGTGGAACCACTCCGGCCTTTTCCCACTCGGAGTAGTTCGGCACGATGCGTTCTTCAATGAAGCGACGCACCATGGCTCGAAAATCTTCGTGATCCTCCGTGAAAGTCGTGCGTGCCACCATGCTAGTTCTCTTCACCTTTCTGATCCTCTGCGATGCACCACAGAGTGGGCTTTTCTTGCTCGTGCTGCCGGAACTCAACCCGTACCTGACGGTCAACCTCCAACTCGAAGTCGGTTTCCGCCCTCCCAAGAATTCGTACCCCTTCATCGAGCTCGACGGTCACCAGTGCATACGGCACTTCCTCAGCGAACTTGGGAGAAAATGCGTGGTGCGAGATCGTCCAGCTCACGACTCGGCCGCGTCCGGTTGCTTCAACATGCCCGACCCGAAGAGAATGGCAGTTCGAACACATGAGTCGCGGGTAGTGCCGGATCTGCCCACAGTCCTCACACTGTTGAAGGACAAGCACCCCTCGCGCGGCGCCTTCCCAGTAAGGTGCATCAATGTCGACTATCGACGTCTCAGATTGCTGCGCCACGAGCTATCCCCTCCTCATGATGGCGACTCCGCCGTCGCCCATGTCTCCGTAACCGGTGACCAAACCGACTTCCGCGTTCGCCACCTGCGCGGCTCCGCCTTCGTGACGAAGCTGCCGCACTAGTTCGACGATGTGATTAATTCCGAGCATGTGCCCCTGTGAGAGCAATCCGCCATGCGTGTTCGTCGGCAACTCGCCGGAGAGCGAAAGCCTTCCGTTCTCAACGAATGATCCACCTTCGCCCTTGGCGCAGAAACCTAGATCTTCAATCTGACACAGCACCACATAGGTGAAACAGTCGTAGATCTCCGCGACATCGATATCTGCGTGCTTCACACCAGCCATCTCGAAGACTCGCGGCGCAGCCTTTGCCACTCCAACCCTGGTCAGCACAGGTCGTTGAGTGATTGAACCAGGAGAATCAGGGTGCCCCATACCGACACCCATGATGGTCACCGGAGCGTGTGGAGCATCGGCTGCACGTTCTGCAGAACTGATAATGAATGCAGCTCCGCCGTCGCTCTCAAGGCTGCAGTCAAACAGCCGGAACGGATCAGAGATCATGCGTGATGCCTGATGATCGCTAAGACTCATCGGCTTCTTCATAATCGCATTCTGGTTGAGTGAAGCGTGCTTGCGCATCGTGATCGCTATCTCACCGAACTGTTCGCTCTTGGTGCCGTACTTCTCCATGTGCAACCGGGCCATTGGCGCGTAGAGCTGAACCGGAGCAATCGCTCCGGAATCCAGTTCGAACTCAGTCACATACCGAAACTGCGGCATGGTGTGGATGCGCGCCCCGGCTTTCGCCCCGGAGGTGACGTTGCGACCGCATGAGACAAGAACGTTATTGCAAACGCCCGAAGCAACAGCTGCGACGGCGGCCTGAATCGCCCCGATTCCGCTCGCCCCACCGTGTGGAATCAGCGCCGAGTAGCGAAGATCAGGGATCCCGAAGTTCACCACGAGCTCCTCCGCGGTCGCGCCCGTGATGCCGATCGGAATGAGCCCGTCTATGTCCCTTGGCTCTAGGCCTGCATCTCGAATCGCCGCCAATGACGCTTCAAGCTGCAATTGCGTACTCGACTTAGAGCTTCCCCGCTCATACTTGGTTTCACCGACCCCGATGACAGCGCATTTCTCAACGATCGACATGCTGACCTTTCCACGCCGTTGTTTTCTCCATTGAAGATGGGCGAGCAGCGGCGCAACACTATTCGTAGCGATTCGAGATTACGAAGCTTGATTCCGAATTACGGAAAGTCTAAGTCGACCTCCGGGATCCCAACAAGAGCACTCCGAGAACCCGAAGTGTATAACTTTATCCCCCTCCACGGCACCGTGATTAGGGGCGTCGAGTTTTTCCGGTGATCGCCTCAACCTCTGCCTCGGAAAGCCCTGCTTGCCGCAGCACTTCCGAGGTGTGCTCACCGAGTCGAGGCGGAATCTGACTGTCCGGGAGACGCGACTCAGAGAACCGAACTGGGTGACGAGGGAACTTCACACTGCCGATCTCCCCCTGAACAGTTTCCCAAAAGTTCACGGCGGTCAAATGCGGGTCAGAAGAAAGGTCTTCCATCGCGTTCACTCGCGCGTAGGGAATATCCTCAATCGAGAGGATCTCCAACCACTCGTCGGTAGACCGCTTCAAGACCTGCTGACCCACCTGCGCCCAGGCCTCGACGATATTCACCTGCCTGGCGGCGTGTGTCGCGAAACGCGGATCCTCCATAACCTCGGGCTGCCCGCTGATCTCAAAGAACCGATGCCACTGCGCATCCGAGTAGGGCATGACGGCGATGTAACCGTCTCGAGTCTTGAACGGCCGTCGCGACCCGGTCGCAACTGGCACATACCCCATCTCACCAATCGGGGGCTCGAACATGTGCCCCCACTGGTGCTCGACCAGGTTGAATGCGGCCATGGTCTCAAACATCGGCACCCTCACCGCCTGGCCCTGGCCGGTACGTTCACGATGCAGGAGTGCCATCGCAATCGCACTCACAGCGTGAACGGCAGTGATCTTGTCGGCGAGAATCGTAGGCACGTATCGCGGCTCCCCGGTTACCGCGGTCTGCAGCATCGCAAGACCGGACAGCGACTGAATGATGTCGTCATACGCCGGTTGACCCGCATACGGCCCGTCGTCGGAGAATCCCTGCACCTGGCAATACACGATGTCAGGGTTCCGCTCTTGTATGGCTTCGTATGAAAGGCCGAGCTTCTCCGCCGCCGACGTTCGATTCGAGTGCAGGAAGACGTCAGCGCCTTCGACAATACGATAGAGAGCCTCTCGCGAATCCTGATCCTTCAAGTCGAGTACGACACTGCGCTTATTCTTATTGCTGCCCATGAACAAGGCCGCCATACCCGGCGAGGTCTCTGGGCCGATGCGGCGGGTCAGATCACCTTCAGGAGCCTCGATCTTGATGACGTCAGCACCCATTTCTGCAAGGTACCTTGACGTCATCGGCCCAAGAATGATCGACGCGCACTCAACCACCACCATTCCCGAGAGCGGCCCCTGGTGCATCTCGTCATGTGCGGAATTTGTCATGGATACGACTCCCTCGATCGTCATCAATTCTGGGTGGCAGTGGGCTCTGAGAGGCGCACGGATCGATCCGGTTCCATCTCGAAAACCACCTCAATGGGGCAGTCTCGAAACCGTCTAGAACCCGTTCCTCCGAGAACTCGAAACTACCTTGTTCGGCATTCTCACTATCCTCTAGGCTCCCGATTACCGAAATAGATATTCGAAAACTCGGATCAGTGGTGCTACTCTCAGCTAACCACATGATCCCCAACTCTCGATGATGAGGCATGAATTTGAGTGCAAATCAGGAACACGCAACAGTAGCAGTCATTGGTGCAGGAGCCGGCGGGCTCGCAGCATCACGACGCCTGAGCGAGCAGGGCATCGACCATGTCGTCTACGAAGCTGGTTCGCATGTCGGCGGGCTCTGGGTATACGAGAACGACAACGGTTACGCACAGGCATACCAGTCACTCCACATTAACTCGGAGTCCTCGGTCACCTCATTCGAAGGGTTCCCCTTTCCGTCTGACACGCCCCTGTACCCGCGTCACGATCAAATGGCAAAGTACTTCGCCGACTTCGCGGAGCACTTTGATCTCAACAAGCACATTCGGTTCCGCTCACCGGTCACACGCATCGAACGAACCGACTCCGGGTGGCTCATCAGCACTGAGAATTCCTCTGAGCTGTACAGCCACGTCATCGTTGCTTCAGGGCACCAGAACATTCCTCAGATGCCGAAGTTGCCCGGAGATTTCTCTGGCCCCGTCGTCCACTCGCAGAACTATCGGAAACCTGACGAGTACAAAGACAAGCGTGTACTGATCATTGGCGTCGGCAATAGTGCTCTCGATATCGCGGCAGATATCTGCACCTCGACGAAGCGAACTGTTCTCTCAGCCCGGTCTCCGGTGCAGATCCTGCCCCGCATGCTCTTTGGGTGGCCAACATCACGCGCACTCGGGAAGGTCGCAGGACTCCCCTGGCCGGTACAGCGCTGGGTTCGCAACATGATTACCCACATCACGCACGGCAGTATGGAACGTTGGGGTTTCACCACCCCGAAGAGTCGCACTCACCCGACGAGCCACCCGACCGTCATGCACCACATGACATGGAACCGTATTGTTGGGAAACCCGGCATATCAAGCATTTCAGGTCAGCAGGTAACCTTCGCAGACGGCTCAACCGAGGAGTTTGATGTCATCATCGCTGGTACCGGATATGTGAACGAGATCCCGTTCTTATCAGAGGATCTGCTGCCACTCGAGGGTCGGGATTTTCAGCTGTACCACCGGATCGTCCCGCCGACCGAGAACCGCATGTACTTCTTGGGATTCTTCAACGTTTCGGGAGGGGCAAACATCCCCATTCTCGACGAACAGGCCAAATGGGTCAGTTCGCTGATCGCTGGCCGAGTGCAGCTGCCTTCGCCACACGAGATGCGGAAGTCGATCCAGGCAGAAACGAAACGACTCGCTCGCAGGTATCCATCTAGCTATCGCTACGGGTTGGAGCTCGATCCGAAGCGTTATGTGAAGCAACTCGCTTCGCAACAGCCACGGGCGCGGTGTCGCACTCGAGGGACACCACGCCCGTAAAAGGCGCAGCAGCTAGATCTGCTGCAGGAAGCTATCGACCTCGGCGTTGAACTTCTCGGCTTCCTCCCAGAACGGGGCATGACCGCTCTGCTCCATCATGACCAGACGTGAATTCGGCACCGCCTGCTCAAGCCAGGGGCCGGCGGTCGGCGGCACCGCCTGACTCTTCGCACCGTGAATGAACAGGCTCGGAACCTCGATCGTCTTCACGAACTCTCGCCAATCCGAACGCCCCAGATCGAGCCAGTATCCGAGCAGCGAAGCGGTCGACGACTTCACCATCTCAACGGTCCACTCATCGACCACGTCCTCCGGAGGGGTGGTTCCTTCGGCAAAACAGGCAACGGCGAGCCCTCGGAGCCACTCCTCTTTATCGTCGATGATGCTGCCGCCGACGCCGATGATGCCTTCGGGAGTCAGGTTTCCAAAGACTGCGATATCCCAGGCTTCGCCAAGCGTATTGCGAGGTGTCATATCCACAGAAATAATCGCCTTCAGACGATCATTGCCGAACTGCTTCAAGTACTCGTAGAGCACGAACGATCCCATCGACCAGCCGAGAAGGGTGACCCGGTTGAGGTCAAGTTCGAGGATCAGCTGTCGAATGTCAGCAGCAATCTGCCTCAGGGTCAGGCCTGCATCGCTATCGCTCGAGTCGCCAAAACCCCGCGGATCAAAGGTGATGACACGGTATTTCTCTGCGAGCGGCAGTTGCCGTCGATAGTGCCAGCCGCACATCGCAAGACCCGGTATCAAAATGATCGGATCACCCTGACCGGTGTCCTCATAGTGCACCGATACTCCATTACCGACGGTCAACGTACTCATACCAAAGCTCCTTCGATCAGGCAGTGCGCCGTGAGTGACACAGTGGCGCACTCTCAGACTAGGCTCGCCAGATGGGCGATCCCACCGGGCTTCGAGATCTCGAAGCCCGGCTCTTCTCCCCCGCGAGACCTCGCATCGTAAGCTGGTCGGGTGAGATCTGCAGCGAGAGCCGAGGCAAAGCGACGCATGTATCGTCGGCGCAGGATCGCGGCGGGCATCATCGCCGGCATCGTGGTGGCGCTCCTGGCACTCGGCGGCTACTCAGTAGCGGTCGCGGTCGCTCCGCTGCCAACGCTCAAGCCGGTGCTTTCGGCCGAGGTCGAGGCGTCAGCCGAGTTCGAAGGCGATGGCGCCGTCGCACAGGCCGCGGTCGATGCGCAGTCGGCACCAACGGCCGTCGGCTGGCTCGACGGCGATACCGTCTGGACGAATGACGACGGCCAGTACCGCATCGCGAGTCTCACCAAGCTCATCACCGTGCTCGTGGCGCTTGAGCACCAACCGATCGAAGACGGCTCCGACGGCCCGGACTATACGCTCACCGAAGCCGATGCCGCGCTCGTCGACGAGGTGCTCGCCCAGAACGGCACCTTCGCTCCCGCACCGGTCGGCACCACGCTCACGACCAGGCAACTGCTCGAGCTCATCCTCCTACCATCGGCAAATAACTACGCCATCGCCTACGCCGAATGGGTGTTCGGCAGCAACGACGCGTTCATCGCGGCGGCGAACGAGTGGCTGCAGCAGCACGAGCTCGACTCCGTGCACATCGTCGAACCCTCGGGACTCTCGGACGACAACGTCGCGGCAGCGTCGGATATCGTGCGGATCGCCAGGCTCGCGCTCGCGAACCCGGTCATCGCGGGCATCGTGTCGCAATCGACCGCGCAGATCCCCGACATCGGCGAGATCCAGACCACCAATCGCCTGCTCGGTGAGCCCGGTGTGATTGGTCTGAAAACAGGCACCACCTTCCCCTCCGGCTACAGCCTGGCTGCGGCGAAGCAGACGGACGCGCACGGCCGAGAGGTCGTCGCCATCGCGGTCACCCTCGACCGAGTCGATGCGCAGGCTCGCGCTGACGATACGCGCGCTACGCTCGCCGCGGTCGACAGTGCTGCACAGCAGATCGAGTTGGTGCAGGAGCAGTCGATCTACGGCAGCATCACCACCTGGACGGGCAACCGGATCGACTTGATCGCGGACTCATCCGCATCGACGGTGCTCCTTCCCAGCGAAACCGCGACCCTCTCGGTGGCACTCGATGACGAGGCTCCCGCTTCAGCTCGGCAGCACCCGGTCGGCACGATCGAGATCACGACACCACTCGGAGCGGAGCAGGTATCGATCGTGACCTCTGCTGCGATCGTCGAACCCGACTTCTGGTGGCGCTTCACGCATCCGGGCGAACTCTTCTAGTCCGAGAAGATTCGCGCCGCCACCACACGCCGCGCCGCCTCGACCGTGAGCTCGACCGACTCGAGGTCGATCCGCTCATCGTGCGAGTGGATGCGCTCTCGGTAGCGCTCGTACGTCCATTCTTTCGAGAGCAGGCCGAACCCGTACGCCGGAATACCGGCCATCCGGAAGATCCGTCCGTCCGATCCTCCCGCCGCCATGATCGGCAGCACCGGTGAGCCGTCGGTCGCTTCGATCGCATCGCACACCGCGCGGAAGAGCGGGTGATCGGCCGACGAGGCCGTGGCTGGCCAGCCGCGCAGGTACTCGATCTCAACCCGGTCGGCGAGATCCCCGAGCATATCCACCAGCAAAGCATCGACATCGGCGTCGGTCGTTCCGGGCAGGGTGCGAATGTCGAGATCGATGGTCGCGAGATCGGGGATCACGTTGTGCGTCTGACCGGATCGCAGCACGGTCGGCGAGAGCGTCACCCGTGAGACGGCGTGAGCGTACCCCGCGATGCCTCCGAGCTCGGGCAGCACGGCATCGATGCGCACCGGATCGAGCATCCGCTCGGCCAGCGCTTCGTCGGTGATGCGGGCTCGCACGAACTGAGGCCACAGCTCGCCCAGGTGGATCGCCGGCTCGACCGACGCGAGTCGCTCCAGCACCTCACCGGCGGCGGTGATCGCGTTGTGAGAACCGTACGGTATCGACCCGTGAGCCGAGACCCCGCGAACGGTCAGGCGGCGACCGGCCGATCCTTTCTCAGCGATGTCGATCGCGACATGCTGCCCCATGCGCATGCCACCGGTTTCGCTGAGCACCTCGGTCACCCGCACCGCGTCGGGGTGCTCCCGGAGCAGCCATTTGATCCCGTACTCCGAGCCGCCCTCCTCGTCCGCCACGGCAAGCAGAACGAGGTCCCCGCGGGGCCGAACCGGCGCGAGCGCGACCTCCCGCACGACCGACGCGAACGCGGCCGTCAGATAGAGCATGTCGATCGTGCCCCTTCCCCAGATCTCTCCGTCGACGAGATCCGCACCGAACGGGTCACGGGTCCACTTCTCGGCGCTCACGGGCACGACGTCGAGGTGCCCCAGGAGTCCGAGGGCGGGCGCGGTGGGGTCCGATCCTCGCACGCGAGCAACGAGCGAAGCCCGACCCGGAGCGGACTCGAACACCTGGGTTTCGAGTCGCCCCGCTTCGATCGCGTCAGCTAGAGAGCGCTGCAATACCCGGACGCCGCGCACCTCCTGTCCGGAGCCGAGCGTGCCGTCGTTCACACAGGCAGCACGCACGAGCTCCTGCAAGAGTCGAACCGTGCGGCTGGCTGGAAGGTCGGTCGACGCAGTCACCCACTCAGGCTATCGCGCGGCGCACAACCGCTGATAGGGGTGGACAGTCGACGCTGCCCATGCCTCAGCCCCTCGAGAGGGCGCGGAGCTCGCTCGAGGTTGCCAGTGCCGCTCACTCCAGAAGACCGGTCTGCTCGGTCTCGCCCTGCTCATCCTCCTCCGGGGGCTCGAGCCGCTTCTCCCGCCCTGGGCCAGCGCCGGATTCCTCGTTCGGGGTCGGTGTCTTGTGACCGGTTTCGGGGTGGCGCACGAGCCCGGGATCTTCCTCCCCGTAGCGCGGGTTCTTCTCCTCGCCCTCGGGCACGTAGTACTCGCTCGAGCCGTCGAGCAACGGGCGATCCTGCGTAGCACCGTGCGGCATGGCACCGGTCGTGCCCGCGCCGTTCGGTGCTTCGTGCTCGGTCGCCGCGTGCGGCACCTGGCTCATCGGAATCTGTGTCTCAGCATGCTCGGTCATGACTCCTCCTCGCTCGTGCCGCTGACGTTACGCCTCTGCAGCGAGTTGCACGAGGTACTGGTAAAGCGGCGCGGAATCTGTTAGCGGCCTCCGCGGTAGAGTCGATCCCATGGCGAAACTGCACTTTCGGTACGCGGCGATGAACGCGGGCAAGAGCACCGCACTGCTGCAGGTCGCGCACAACTACGACTCTCTTGGCAAGCGGATACTCATCGTGAAGCCATCACTCGATTCGAAGGGCGGCGACCAGGTGGTGTCCCGCCTCGGCGTCACGCGGGCAGTCGATTTTCTCTGGCGGAGCGGGGACGAGTTGCCGGTATCGGTCGGCAGTCACGACGTGATCCTCGTCGATGAAGCGCAATTTCTGACGGAGCACCAGGCCAACCAGCTCCTGTATGCCGCCGTCGCCACGGGCATCACCGTCATCGCCTACGGCCTGCGGTCGGACTTCCGCGGCGACAGCTTCCCGGGTGCGGCCCGCCTGCTCAGCATTGCGCACGAGATCGAGGAGATCCGCACCCTGTGCCAGTGCGGTTCGAAGGCGACCATGAACCTGCGCAGAGTCAACGGAGCGCCAGTGTTCGACGGAGACCAGGTCGCGATCGACGACGGCAGCGTCGAGTACGTATCGGTCTGCGCGAGGTGCCACCAGCGCGAACGTGAGGCGGCGGGAGCCCGCTGGGAGTAACCGCGGAAGCATACACGGTTCTCTCGCGCGCGACTATCCCCTAGCCCGTCTCGGCGACCGTCGAGGATACTGTGACTCCTGCCGATACAAAGGAGCCTCGACATGAGCGACACTGCAGATCTCTACCGCCCAGGTCATCAGGGGGTCGTCGATCACACCCAGGGAGCACGCCTTGGCTCCGCAACTCGTGCCCCTGGCGAGCATCCCGAAAGCTACGCTCCGATCTCCGCGGCGAAGGCCTCTCGCTCCGTAAGCCGTGCCGGTGACGCCGGTCTCGAGGACACCATCCCGCTCCCGCGCTATCGCCCCGAGCGGCTTGTCTAGGCAGCTGCGTCGACAGGTCGGCGACCCCTCAACGCGGCTCGGCACGCTCGGCTGGGTGCTGATCCTCGTCTTCGATCACATCGTGCAGCTCGTCTTCGAGGCGAGGCTTCGGGATGCATACCGCGATGATGGCGCAGACGAGGGCAGCGCCGAGACCGAGCGCGAACACCGCCCGGAATGAACTGTGAAAGTCGCCCCCGCTGGCGGCCGCGAGGATCGCGCCGACCACCGCCGCCGCGACCGTCGTGCCGAGACTGCGCATGAGCGTGTTCAGACCGTTCGCAGCACCCGTCTCACTGCGCGGCACCGAGCTCATGATGAGCGCGGGCATCGCCGCATACCCCAGACCGATGCCGATGCCGATGACCGCGTTGGCGATCGCGATGCTCCACACGTCGAACGGGATGAACAGGCACACGAGGTAAGCGAGCGTGATCACGAGCGCCCCGGCGACGAGCAGTGGTTTCGGTCCAACGGCGCGCTCGATGCGACCAGCTACCGGCGACATCGCAAGCATGGCGAGCCCCGCGGGCATGAGCACGAGGCTTGCCGGAAGTAGAGCTAACCCGATGCCACCGACCTCGGACGGCAGCTCGAGCAGCTGAGGAAAGGCGATGTTCGACGAGAAGAGCGCGAACCCCATCGCGATGGACGCGAGGTTCGTCGTGAGTACCGTCGGTCTCACACTCACTCGCAGATCCACGAGGGGATTGCGCGTGCGCAGCTCGAACCAGCCCCACAGGAGCAGCACGAGAACGCCGAGGATCAGGCTGGTCAGCGTCGCCGCCGATGCCCACCCCCAACTGTTGCCCTGCGACACGGCGAGGAGGAGACCGACGAGACCCGCCGCGAGCCCCAGCGCGCCGACCAGGTCAAGGCGTCCGCCCGTCTTACGCCCGACGCTCGGCACGATGATCAGCACCAGAAGAAAAACGATCGCGGATACGAGCGCAGCGAACCAGAAGAGCATGTGCCAGTCGGCGTTCTGCACGACGAGAGCGCTGACCGGGAGCCCGACAGCACCGCCGACGCCGAGGGTCGCCGAGACCAGGGCAATGGCGGTGCCGAGCTTGGCGGGGTCGACCACGTCGCGAAGCAGCGAAATGCCGAGCGGAATCACGCCCATGCCCATCCCCTGCAGGGCGCGCCCGACCAGTATGAGCCACAGTCCGGGCGAGAACGCGCACACCACCGATCCCAGCACCAGTATCGCGAGCAGGACCAGCGTGATCGTGCGCTTTCCGTACATGTCGCCCAGCTTGCCGGCGATCGGCACGGCAACGGCCGAGGCGAGCAGGGTGACCGTGATGACCCACGCCGTCTCAGCGGGATCAGCGTTCAGCAGCCTCGGCAGCTCGCTCTGTATCGGGATGAGGATCGTCTGCATGAACGATGCGCCCATTCCCGCGAATGCGAGCACGGCGATGACAAGGTTCTGTCGCGTTCTACTGAACGGTGAGGTGAAAGCTGCGGGTGGTCCGGCCTGCACGAAGCCCCTTTCGAGTCGATACACCTGAAGCCGGAAGTTTACAGCGCGGCACCCTCGCGCAGAAAATCCGTGCCCGCGCGCCTGAACGCGAGCGAACCCGGTGCATTGAAGTGGTGTCGCCCCGGAATCTCGACGAAGCTGCCGCTCGGCAACTGCTCCGCGAGGTGCTTCGAGTCCTCGAATATCGAGTCCTCCGTGCCGGTTGCGACGAGCACCGGTTGCCGCGGTGCCGCACCCATGTCAGGGTTCTCGTCCCCGAACCGCATCCCGGCGGCGAGCGCCACGAGCGCCCTCAGGTCGTTCTCTGGCACCCGCTCTGCGAGCCTCACGTAGTTCTGGGTGACGGGGTCGGTGACCGGAGTCCCGTGGTCGATGTAGTCGCGGGCCTGCGCAAGATCGAGCCGGCCCAACGGTCGCCCGTCGGGGATCCCGCCGAGGACCGCGCGCTCCACCCTGCCTGCAAGCTCCGCGGAGACGTGCCAGCCGACGCGCGCCCCGAGCGAATAGCCGAGGTAGCGCACCGGGTCGAGCAGGTAGGTGTCGAGGATCGCCTCGACGTCGTGAACCAGCGAGTGCATGGTGTAGTCGCCGGCGTCTACCGGCTTCTCGCTCCTCCCGTGTCCGCGCAGGTCGACGCCGAGCACCCGGAACCCTGCGCGCATCAGGTAGCCGACCCACCCGGTTGCCACCCAGTTGTCCCGGCAGCTCGACGCGAACCCATGCACGGTGATGACGGTCGGGGCATCCTCGTCGCCCCACGTGTACGTTGCGAGTCGATATCCCTCCTGCGACATCACGTACTGCGGTTGCGGCATGTCGGGAATGAGTAGCAGAGGCATGCCTCCATTGTCCACCTCAGGTGCGGGAGTGGCGAACCTCGGCGTCACCTCGCTATCGGAGTGTCACGTTTCCAGAAGCCACCTTGACGTCCACCGATGCCTTGGCCGTTGGTGAAGTGCGAAGGTCATTGCGCACGTTGCCCGAGGCGATGTCTTGCGAGTAGCGGTACTCGGCGTCGGGGAGCGTCAACTGCACGTCTCCCGAGGCGATGTCCACCTCAACGGAACGGGGCGTGGATCCGGTGACCGCCGCCTCGACATTTCCTGAGGCCACGTCGACCCGGAACTCGTCGGGGCTGTCGACGGCGAGACGCGCGTCGCCCGAGGCGACCCCGCCGTTGAACGTCCTCGCGGAACCGTCGAAATCGATCGATCCCGAGGCGAGGTCGATCTCGAGCGCGTCGAATCGGCCGGTGGCTGAGACTTCGCCGGACGCGATGTCGAAGCCCGCATCCATGCGCCCGTCGTTCAGGTCCTCGGGGAGGGTGAGCGTGACATCGGTGCGGTCTCCCCAGCAGGCGATGAAGCAGAAGCCGCCGAGCCACCAGGTGTCCTTGTCGACCTTCAGCTCGCCGTGGCGGTTGGTGAGCCGCCAGTCGCTCGCGCGCTCGCCCGACACGTCGAGCACGGCCTCGGGCACGTCGTCGAACTGCACGGTCACGTGCGCCGAATGCGAATCGACGGAAAGCTGGGTCACGCCGTCTGTCGGCACGCTCAGGGTCTGGTGCGCGGAGCTTTCCGGGCGGAAGAGCGATTGGGTCACGGCAAGTAGCGCGGCACCGCCGACGGCGAGAAGTACCACGCCACCGATAACCGCCGAAACGATTGCGACGGTGCGTGTGGTTGACGAATGATTGGTGGTCATGATGCTGTTCCTGTTCGAGTCTGGGTGTGGCCCCCGTTGCTCTCGAGATGAGCAAGTACGGCGAGCACTCGGCGGTTGCCGGTCTCGTCTTGATCGAGGTCGAGTTTCTGAAAGATCGAGGTGATGTGCTTCTCCACCGTGGCTGGGGACAGGTGCAGAAGCTCGGCGAGGGACTGGTTCGAGCGGCCCTCGGCAACGCCCGCGAGCACCGTGCGCTCCCGGTCGGTGAGGCGGCGCATCTTGTCATCCTGCCTGCGTCGGGTGAGCAGCTGCATCACCACCTCGGGATCGAGCACGGTGGCACCGTCCGCGATCCTTTGCACCGCGTCCAGGAACTCGTCGATATCGGTCACGCGGTCCTTGAGCAGGTAGCCGAGGGCTCCCCTGTCCGTGCCTCCGCCCGACCCGATGAGTTCGGCCGCGTACTGCTCCTCGACGTACTGCGACAGCACGAGCACCGGGAGGCTCGGCCGCTCGCGTCGCAGGGCGAGCGCAGCCCTGATGCCCTCATCCGTGAACGTCGGGGGCAGCCGCACGTCGAGAATGCACAGCTCCGGGGCGAGTTCAGCGACCGACTCGGTCAGAGCGTCGGTGTCAGCGAGCGCGGCTACGACCTCGTGCCCGGATAGTTGCAGGAGCCGAACAAGGCCTTCCCTCAGGAGTACGGAATCCTCACAGATCAGGATGCGCATGGCACGTTCACCTCCACTGCTGTCGGGCCGCCGATCGGGCTGTCGATGCTGACCGTGCCGCCTGCGGCATGCACCCGATTCGTGATGCCGTCCAGGCCGCCACCGGGCTGCACCTGCGCGCCGCCGATGCCGTTGTCCTCGATTCGCGCCCAGATGGTGTCTTCGCGGCGTCGCACCACGACGCGGCATTCGCTGGCCCGAGAATGCTTGGCCGCATTGGTGAGCGACTCGGCGATCACGAAATAGACGGCGGCTTCGGCATCGCGGTTGACGCGCTCCGCGAGTCGTACATCGAGCGAGACGGGGATGTGGCTGCGACTGGCAAGGGCAGAAAGTGCCGCGTCGAGCCCGCGGTCATCGAGCACGGAGGCGTGAATGCCGCGCGCGAGCTGCCGCAACTCGGTGATGGCTGCCTTGGTCGAGGTGTGAGCTTCAGAGATGAGGGCCTTCGCCGCCTCAGGGTCGCGGTCGATCTGCTGCTGCGCAATTCCGAGCGTCATGCCGACGGACACCAGGCGGGGCTGCACGCCGTCGTGGAGGTCGCGTTCGATTCGGGTGCGCTCGACATCGGCCGCGCGCACCGCCCCGGCGCGCTGACTTGCCGACGTGTCGGCGGCCGCACGCAACGCCGCCGCGCGTTCGGCAGCACCGATGATACCGATGCTGCAGACACGGTGCAGCAGGGCGAGGCCGAGGATCGCTGCCGCCGAGACGAACACCAGCACGAGCGAGGTCAGACGGAGTTCGAAGCCACCCATGTCGTTCGTAGGCAACCATGCGAGCGCATTCACGGCAGGAAGCGTCCGCCGCGGAGCGATCAGACCACCGAGCGCGAACACGAGCGATTCTGCGAAGACGATCATCACAAGGCCAAGCACAGCGGCGAGCGCGAAGCTTGCAAACGCGGCCCACATCCGACCGCTTCCGAACTGCCGCCAGACCGAACCACACCACCCTCGAAACCCTGGCGTTCGCGAGGGCGCGAACGCCGGTGGCGCGATGTCGAGAGCGTAGAGCCCCGACACTCGCGCCGTTTCGAACCAGGCGACGCCGTACAGGAGGTACACGACTCCAACGAGCAGCAGCAGGCCGACACCTGCCGCGGGGATCAGGCCGATGGATGTGGGGATGAGCACGACAGCGGTGATCATGACTGCGAAGCCGAAGGTTCCGAGCATCGCCAGGTGCAGCAGTGTCTGGCCTACGCGGAGCGGGTGACTTCGGTGAGCGGCCGGCCGGGCTGAGTCCGGTGGTGCAGGTGATAACGTCATGGTTCAACCGTAATTGCGCGATCTCGTGACCGATACCGTGCAATCCGCCGAGGTTCCTGCGGGTTATCCCTACCCAGCGGTGCCTCCGCGTCTCCGCGACAAGGAGAGGCTCAGAGCAGAAGTCATCTGAGCGCTACTGCGTCGAAGGTTCACCGGCACGCTCGCCCTGCACCAGCCAACGGACCGAGTACCATCCCGGCCAGCCGACGAGCCACACCGCGGTCACGAGCCACACCCGCGCGATCCACGAAGCGAGTTCGCCTGTGCGCGACGGATCGCCGACGAGCAACGCGAGGATCCCGAGCACGCCTGAGGACACAACCGCGCACAGCAGCATGCGAAACCACTGTCTCCACTCATACTTCACCTGTGCAATGCCGTTGCGGGGTGGCTTCTGCGGCTTCGAGCCTTGGGCAAAACGATAAGCGAACCAAGCGTCGACACGGGAGATGATCTGATGCCCAAACGCGACCGTGAATCCCAAGTAGACCGCTCCGAGGCCGTGCGTGAAGTCAGCGGTCACGCCGTGCGCGAGCATCTCCCAGGCGATCAGAGCTAAGAGCACCAGATCGAGCAGCGGCACGCACAGCAGCAGCACCGTGGACACGGCTCGCCATCTCAGCAGATACCTCGTAACGAGCCCCGCGGCAAGCAGGACCCAGAACCCGATCTCGCATGCAACGATTCCGACGACGATAATGCTCATACTCAATATTCTGCTTGATCGATCCGCCCCGACACCTCATCCGACCGGCCACATTTGCTCATCCGATCGAAGGAGGCGCGCGGCTATCGCGTTGGGGCAAGATGGACTCATGCTGAGGCGGGGATTCGAGCACCTGAGTTCGCACCCGCGTGCCCGTGACGCCCTCGTGGCCGTGCTGTGGTGCGTCGTCGGGCTCGTCCTCATCCGGGTTGGGGCGGTGCGCATCTGGCGCGATCTCGCCGTGCTCCAGGGCGACGGCTTCACGTTCGTCGTGCTGCTCCTGCTCATCGCCGCCGTCGCCACACAACGCTCCAGCCACCCCATGCTCGCGCTTGGTGCCGGCGCTGCGCTCGCCGCCATCGACCTGTGCTTCGGCGGCAGTATCGGCGTGATCCTCGTGCTCACCGACCTGATCTATACGGCAATGAAGTACGGGAGCGATCGTGCGGTGCGACTGCTCCTTGCGATGTTGATCGCCTGCGGGGTCGGTGTCGCCGCCCTGCTCTTCATCTGGCATCGGGAGGACCTCGAGCTGCAGGTGCTCGCCGTGCAGTGGGCAGTCATCATCTTGATCGCGGCCGTGTGGGGCTGGAACGTACGCAGCGAACGCTTGCGCACCCGTGCGTCGATGCGAGCGGAGCACGCGCAGTCAACGCGGAGGCTGCGGCAACGGATCGCCCACGACCTGCACGACCGAATCGCGAACCAGATCGCGGTCGCGGGGCTGCATATTGAGGCGGCCAAGCTTCAGGTCGCGCGTGACGAGCGCTTGCCCGCCGAAGCTCATCGCAGTCTTGAGCGGGCAGCGCAGGGCACCCGGCAGGCGGACGAACAGCTGCGACGCATGATCACGTTGCTGCACACGGTCGAGGATCTCGAGGAGCACTCCGAGGCTTCAGTCGATGCGCTCATCGCGGAGTTCCTCGCTTCTCCCGGCATACAGCTGCCGGGTGCCCGCAGGCTCCTCTGGCTTGACGGGGAACCCAGCCTGTATGTCGCGCTGAGAAATCAGTCTCCCGCACGTGCGCACGTCATCCTCCGGGTGCTGCAGGAGCTGATCGCGAACGCCGCGAAACACGGCCAGGGCGACGTCACGCTCCGGATCGGTGATGAGCCCGCAGGGTTGCTCACCTTCGAGGTGACGAACGAGATCGCCGCGCAGTATGGGGGTGCGAGCGGCAACGGTATCGGAATCACCGGTTGCGCGGTGCTGCTCGAGGGGATCGGAGCGACGCTTGAGTCGTGTCGAAGCGATACCGACGGGTCCGGGTGCTGGCGGGCGACCATAACCGTGCCGAGAAGCGAGGGCGACGAATGAAGAACGAGTTGCGTGTTGTCATCGCGGACGACCACGAGGCCGTGCGCAGCGGTGTGATCGCGATCCTTTCCACCGACCCCAGCATCAGCATCGTCGGGGAAGCGGAGAACGGCATGGCCGCGGCGGCTCTATGCGTTGCCGAGCAGCCGGATGTGGCGCTGGTCGACATACGCATGCCCGGTACCGATGGCGTCTGGGCTACCGAGCGGATCACGGCGGAGACACGCACCCGAGTGCTCGTGCTCACCACGTACGATTCGGATGAACTGGTCGCACGGTCGCTCGCCGCAGGGGCGCATGGGTTCCTCCTGAAAAGCACCCCGGGTGCCCAGCTGATTCAGGCGGTGCACCATGTGGCCGACCGTCGTCATGTGCTCGATCCCGCGATCGCTGGCGGGGTGATCGCGCGGGCGGTCGCAAGTGACGATGCGCTGGTCGGGCAGGGCGATGCCGCGTCACCGGGGGCGCGCCTCGACCGGTCGCAGCTGACGAGCCGCGAGTCGCAGGTGCTCGATCTGCTCGCGGAAGGCCTTACGAATCACGCGATCGGGGAGCGTCTGCACATCAGTGTCACCACCGTGAAGACGCACGTCGGCGCACTCTACGCGAAGACCGGTGCCACATCACGCGTGCAGCTCGGACAGATGGCGTTTCCGCGCCGCCGCGAATAAGCGGGTGAGCTACTTGCCCAGGATCCTGCGGACCATGGTCTGGGAGACACCCACGCTGCTCGCGATGGACCGCTCGGACATGCCGATCTCTCGCAACGAAACGACGAGTCCCGCTCGGACGTCTTGAAGCGCGGAGATCTCCTCCCGCAGAGCTTCGGCGAGGATCTCTCCGTATGCGTGACGCACCCGGGCGGTCTCGCCCTCGGCCTCGCAGTAACTGCGCAACAATGACGGCACCTTCTCCCGGTCGGGCAGTTCAACCTCGCAGGGGGCCCGGAACTGAGTCTTCCCCTTTGTGTCGCTCGTCATTCAGATCGCTTCCTTGTCTGTCACGCTCGGTGACGCTGAGGAGGATGAAAGCAGCATTCTCGAACTCAATAGCCATGCAACCGCTGCTTTCCACTGTCGTATCAGCGCATTCAGCAAGTAGTATATGCGTACTTTCAGTGCGATTTCTCAGTGGTGGATCAGAGAATCTCAGTGAACACGCGATTTTCTTGACGTAGTGCCAAAACAATCGAGCGTCTTGGGGTTGGCCACGCCTGTGACCTCACCCAAGACGCCCGATGGTCAGGTTATACAGCCCACCAAGGTGTCAATGACGCATGCGTCGCGAAGCGAGGGCGATCACGCACCCGCCCAGGATCAGCAGTCCTGCGAACCCGATGAGGCTCGAACAGGCGATACGAGGTGTTTGCCACCGTGATCAACAGGATACCCGGGAGGAGGTAGTCGACGTACGGCACTTCTCCGGTGTCGATCGCCCCGCCGAATACGAACACGAACAGGAGCATCATGGCGATGGGCATGACCGCTGTCGTGATCACGGTATCTGGGCTACGAAGTATATGACGCAGCGAACGCCCGGTGAGCGTGGCCGTGTCTCCAATGATGTGCATGGACATCAGGCTGCCTTCCTCTTGGAAGCGAGCGATAGAAACTCTTCCTCAAGCGTGGGCTGTTTCTCGACGTACTCCACCTTCGCGGGCGGCATGAGTGATTTGAGTTCGGCAAGGGTACCATTCACGAGAATGCGCCCTTCGTGCAGGATGGCGATCCGGTCCGCGAGGTGCTCGGCCTCCTCGAGATACTGCGTGGTGAGCAGCACGGTTCTCCCGTTCCGAGCCAACTCCTGAATCGCATCCCAAACTTCGAGTCGAGCCTCCGACGCATGCCCCGGAATAGGTGGAGACTCGACGCCCGACGGTCTCACTGAGCGAGAATCGCTGCAGCAGCTCGTCCGCGACCTCCCCAGACCGATCGAGATGCCGGAGCTTCGCGATCAGGGCGAGGTTCTCTCGCCCAGTGAGCACCTCATCGACCGCGGCGAACTGACCGGTGAGGCTCATCGCTTCGCGCACCCGCGCGGGTTCGTCCGTCAGGTTGCGCCCTGCGACCGTTGCCGAGCCGGCATCTGCTGAGAGCAGGGTCGCGAGGATCCTGACGAGCGTGGTCTTGCAGGCTCCGTTGGAGCCCAGCAGCGCCAGGATCTGCCCCGGTTCGACCTCGAGGTCGACACCCCGCAGCACCCGAAGATCGCCATAAGCCTTCTCGATCCCCGCGACACTGATTCCGCTATTCATCGTGTGCCTCGATCCTGGCAAACGCTTCTTTCAAACGTCGACGTTCCTTACCGAGCCAGTGCCCGTCGGAGTAGTTCGCCAAGAAGTCCTCGGCGCACTCCACCGGGTCGTCTCCCACGACGTCTCGAACGGGCGTGCCGTTCGCCGCGTGCTCCTCGAGCAGGTCGACGAGATCCGCGCACAATCGCACGAGCGTCTCGCCATCGGTGATGCCGCCGGCGTGCATGATGTAGCGGTCAAGCGCTGCGCCTGCATCCCGGTACCCGGCGGGAAGCGCATCCATGCGCGCTTTGTATTCCCGAGACTGCTTCTTCTGCTCAAGTGATCCTGTAAGTTTCTCAATCCAGTTGCTCATCGTTGTTCCTGTTCATCTCGAAGTTGCTCGAGCCGTTCCGCAAGGAAATCCCAGTCCGTCCAGAATTGCTGCAATCTCTCGTGGCCCGCGGCGTTCAACGTGTACACCTTGCGCGGGGGCCCTTTCTCCGACGGGACCCGCTCGATATCGACCAGGCTCCGTTGCTCGACACGCACCAGAAGCGCGTAGACGGTGCCCTCAGCAATGTCGGCGAAACCCCGTTCGCGCAACCAGGCCGTGATCTCATAGCCGTATGCAGGCCGCCGGGCGAGCACGCCGAGCACGATGCCTTCCAGCACACCCTTCAGCATTTCCGAAGTGCGTTTCGACATTCCACCTCTACTCAGTGTCATTGACTACCAGGTACAAAGTAACACTAGGTACCACTACTTGGCAAGACTAGGTACCTGACTGGGGCTGGGAGCTCGCGCTCAGTCAGCTGCTGGCCGCGAATTGGTCTTCGCATCCGATCGGCCTGCAAGTAGACTGTTCCCTCAATTGAGACGCTGTTGTCGAGATGCGGCACCGCCCTGCGTGCAGCCGCTTGAAGAACCGGGAGGAAGTTCCTTGGAGATCACGTTGCCGGCCGACTGCGGCAATGCACCCCGAGTCGAGATCGTAGGCAATTTCACCGTTCACTGGGCCGAAGGGAACGCAGCCGGCGTTGCCGAGTGGCTCACGGACACGTCATCCTGGACGCTCGTTGGGCAGGAGACCTTTCACGGATTCGACGCGTCGACGAAGTTCCCCATTCCTTTCACACCCCGGCGCTTAGTGGTCGAAGCGATCATCACCCACGGCCGGCTCGCCTCATGCGACGGCTATGTCGAAGGGGACGGGGCACGCATCGATTTCAGCCACGCATTCCGCTTCGCCAGCGCGGTGAAGACGGCGAGGATCGCGGAGCTGCGAAGCTACTGCATCGAAACTCGACCGCGAGCATCCTGAGCGAATCAGCACCTGAGAGTAATCCCGATGGCCAAAGCAAAACAACCGGCGGCGCCACCCGACGTGAGTTTCGGCACGCTCATGGAAGCGCTGCACCGCGTCGCGGACATCTCGCAGCACCCGAACCGCCACTATCACGGCCCGGGCGAGGTGCTCGGCGTGCGGATGGGCACCCTCTTCGATATCGCCAAGCAGCAGCAGTTGATGCCCCTGGCTGAGGTTCATAAGCTACTCGACGAGCCCGCCTATGAGGCGCGATTGGCGGGCTTCTGCATCCTCGATTTTCAGGTGCGAGGACGCGACATCTCCTCGTCAGAGCGAGAAGAGCGGTACCGGCTATACCTGGATAGGCACGACGCCATCGACTCCTGGGACATGGTCGACCGAGCTGCCCCGCGCGTCATCGGTGTCTTCTTGAAGGATCGGTCTCGAGAGCCACTCTTCGAACTCGCCTCGTCTCCCGACCCGTTCCGGCGACGCACGGCGATGACGGCCCCGCTCGCGTATACGCGACCCGCCGACCCTGCTGGCATTGATGACCTGCTGCGGCTTGCTGAGATCCTCGCCGACGATCCCGATCCTCTGGTGAGCAAGCCGGTCGGAATCGCGCTCAAGCATGCCGGCGGTGCTGCGCCCGACGAGGTCCGCGCCTTTCTTGACCGGCTCGGAGATCGGCTTCCGGCTGCGATACGCCGTCAAGCGCGAGCCAAGCTGACCTGATCAAGGTGCTGCGCCCCTGCAGGGCCGAGGATCGCTACGCGAAGCCGAACAGTGGCGGAAGCGCCGCCACGACGAGCGATGGGCCGCCCCATCTCCCGCGCACGAAGCGCTACTCGCGCCGGTCGGGAACGTCGGCGGCCTGCGGGCCCGCCTGAATCGCGGGCTGCGCGGAGTTGCCCTGCTTCGGCCAGAACGGGAAGCGCACGCGGGGCATCACCGCATTCGGTACGCGCTTGCGGATCGCGTTCTTGATCACGCCGGAACCGTACGACGCATCGTCGAGCAGGCGGAGCCCGAGACTCTTGAACGGCCCGAGCCGAGTGGGGCGCAGCAGGTGGTCTCGCACGGGTTCCCACATCATCGACGCAGTAACGCCTCGGGCGAGCCGAGACTTCGGCGTCATCGCGATGACCGCCCACCCGACCGGCCACCAGTCGCGTCGCAGCAGATGCCCCATCCAGAACGCGTCGGAGTAGAGCGACCGACCCGTCATCTCGAGCACGACCGATGCGGGAACCTCCGACCCGAGAATGCGCCGCTGGCGTGCGAACTCGTAGGCCGCGATGGGCAATGAGAGCGCCCGCACCCAGCCGCGCTTGTTCGACAGCGCCGCGACAACGGCAAGCCCCGAAAGCGACGGTCGCGCGGGGATCAAGCGACCCGGATGACGGCGTTCTAGGTCTGCGGCCGACGAGCCGTACATGGCGCGCCGGCCGCTGAACTCGCGGAACGACGTCCGCACCTGATGCAGGTTGATGACGTCGGTGACGTATCGCACCGTCCACCCTGCTTCGTGCATCCGCCAGAACAGATCGACATCCTCGCCAATGCGCATACCGGGTTCGAACGGCGGGTTCGTGACCGCCGCGCGCCGCACGATCACTGAAGCGCTCGGCAGCCAACCCACCGGCACCCCAAACACGACGCGGCTCGGGTCCGGCCCCATATCCAGTTCGGACCTGGTCTCTTCGTACAGTTCGATGGCGGAACTGCCCTGCACGTCAGGGCGGACACGGGGTCCGACCGCACCGACGACCGGATCGTCGAAGAGCGGACGCATGCGCGCGATGTAGTCCGGAGCGGCGATCGTGTCCGAGTCGAGGAATGCCACGAACGGGGCGGTCGTCGCGGCGAATCCGTCGTTCCGGGCCTCGCCGGGGCCTCCGTTCTCCTTGCGGACGATGAGCCTCGCGCCGTACTTGCGCGCAACCCGTTTGATCACCCTCGCGTGCGACTTCGGCGAGGCGTCGTCGACGACCGTGATAGGGACCCCCTGTCCCTGCAGGGAGGCGAGGCAGCGCTCGAGCGGCCCGGCGTCGCCGTAGGCCGGGATCACGATCTCGACGTCGTCGGGACGGGTGGCGGCTCCGGCCTTCCCCGGCAGGGGATCCGCGATGCCGCGATCGAGCAAGTACAGCGCGGCGCGTCGTTCCTCAGGGGTCGACGGGATGAGGCCGGAGCGATTGGCTGCGTACAGCCTGCGCGCGAAGGGGACGATGTCGCTCGGTAGCGAAGTAACCGCCCACGGCGACCCGCCGATCGCGATCCGCCCCGCCCGAAAGGCGACGCCCGAGGTCCAGGCGAGCGGTGCCGTCGCGACGTAGGCGTCGCGCTCCGCATCCGCGGTCGGCGGCGCGGGGTACTTCGGCATCTCGACTCGCCTGCTGCCCGAACGATCCTTGTTCATTCCGCTCCATTCTGACATCCCAAAGGCCCCTGCTGCGCAGGCACAGACCGATCCCACGCATTCTCGTGACATCGATGCCGCCAGAATACGCGGGAGCGACGCGGGTTCGGTTACTCGTCCTCGGTTCCGAGCACCCGCTCGAAACCGTCGGGAATGTTGAGGTCATCACGGCTGAGCTGGTCGATGGACGAGTGCCCCAACCCAAGCAGTGCGGAGTCGAGACCCATGCGCAACAGGTCGAGCACATTCTCAACACCGGCCTGACCGTTCGCGCCGAGTCCCCAGAGATAGGCGCGGCCAATCATGACGGCACGGGCACCGAGCGCGAGCGCCTTCGCGACATCGCCGCCGCGACGCACACCGCCGTCGAGCAGCACCTCGAGCTGGTCGCCCACGGCCTCCGCGATCGCTGGCAGGCAGCGGATCGTGGCGGGCGTGGTATCGAGATTGTTTCCGCCGTGGTTCGAAACTGAAATCGCGTCGGCTCCGATGTCTACAGCGCGCTTCGCGTCATCGACGCGGATGACGCCCTTGAGCATGAACTTGCCGCCCCACTCCTTGCGCAACCACTCGATGTCCTCCCAGCTGGGAGGCAGCGTCTGCTGCCACTCACCGTATGCGCCGAAGAAGGTGGGAGCCGGACCGGTGGGCGGCTTGAGGTTCGGGGCGCTCAGGTCGGGGAGTCCGGCCCTCAGCCACGTGAGCGTCCACGGAATGCGACGAATCCCCTCCGGAACCATCTTGTAGATCGCCGCGAGGTTCATGCGCTCAGGGATCGCGGGGCTGCCCCAGTCCCGCCCGATCGAGAACGACCAGTCGGTCGTCGCGATCAGGGCCTTGGCACCCGCAGCGCGGGCACGATCCATGCGCTGCACCATGGCCGCTTTCGAACCGGTCCAGTACATCTGGAAGAAGGTGTTCTCGTTGGCGGCGACGACTTCTTCGACCGGCTTCGACGCGAACGAGCTCAGCCCCATGATGGTTCCCCGATTCGCTGCGGCTCGCGCAACTGCGACTTCTCCTTCGGGACGGATCGCCTGCACGCCCGTCGGCGATATCATCACGGGCATCGAAACGGGAATGCCCAGGATCGTGGTCGCCAAGTCGCGCGACGACTGGTGCCCGGCAACGTGGGGCGAGAACTCCAGTTCGCCGAACGCATCGATGTTGTCACGCGGAGTGCGGCCGCGCTCGCTACCGGCGACGAGCGCCGCATAGACGGACGGTGGCAGGAACTTCTTCGATCTCCGCTGCGCCTCGAGGACGGTCTCGAACCAGGGGTTCTTCACCCACGGCCAGAACTTGCTCATGCTCTATGACTCGCTTCCCATGTCAGTTAGGACGGCATCGTGACGAGATTCATGCGGCGCGTTCACGATGCCGTCGTCATCAGTGTTAGAAGGTGTGCGCGCCCTGATCGATACTGATGTGCTCTGCGGTGATGAGCTTCGCGTCGTCGGACGCCAGGAAGGCCACCGTGTCCGCGATGTCCTCCGCTTCGGCGGCGTAGACCGGCAGGAATGGTGTGCCCATCTGGTTGAGTACCGGGTTTGTCGCGCCTGCCTCTTCGATCGCGGCCTGCATGTTGCCTGAACCCATGGGCGTCATGACCGCACCCGGATGCACGCTGTTGACCCGGATGTTGTGCTTGCCGAGTTCGGCCGCGAAGGCGCGCGTCATCCCCGTGACGGCATGCTTGCTCGCGGTGTAGTGCACCATGAAGGGCTGCATCTTCTTCCCGGCGTACGAACTCGTGAGGATGATGGAGCCGCCGTTCCCTCCGGAGATGATGTGGTGCGCCGTAGCCATGACCGTATTCCATACGCCGACAACATTGGTGTCGATGGTCGCCGAGAACGTCTCGGGTGTAATCTGATCCCAGGCCTGCGGAATGCAGATGCCCGCATTGGCGACCACGATATCGATGCGCCCGAACTCGGAGGCCCCCTCGTCTGCGACGGCCTTCAATTGCTCAATGTCGCGGACATCGGCGACGCGCGCGAGAACCCGGCGGTCGAGCGCCTCGACCTGTCGAACGGTTTCGTCGAGATCTGCCGGCGTCGGCGAGTCGTAGGGAACATAATCGATGTGCCCCGCGATATCCACGGCAATGATGTCCGCTCCCTCTTGAGCAAGACGGATCGCATGCGCGCGCCCCTGCCCGCGAGCTGCGCCCGTGATGAATGCGACTTTACCTTCAAGCTTGCCTGCCATGATGGCCTCCTCGTCGTTGAGATGGCGGATGGGTCCGTCAAGATCAGTATATTGGCACCGGGTGTCAAAAGGGAATCGCTCTGCCGCCCCTTTCACCTGTCTCCTGTCGCGCCGTCCTTACGTCCATCCGAAGATGCGGCTGATCGCCGGGGCGACATCCCGGTGTCCGCGCAGCACCTGGCAAGTGCCGCGTCCCGACGACGCCAGCTCGCGCCCCAGGTCGATGTCCTTCTCCCCCGTCGCATCCAGTAGCACATCGAGCCGCGGCAGCTTCGCGGCAAATGGCCGCGGATCAGTCCCGGCGTTGTGCACGCAATCGGAGAGCAGAATCACCCGGGCCTCCCGAGCCGGCACCCGCGTCAACTGCTCCGCCGCGATCTCCAGTGGAAACGCGACATTGGTCAGTCCGCGCGCCGGAATCCGCAGAATCTGCTCGAGCAGGTCCATCGGCCGCACGGGGCGACCCAGTTCGAGCAGTACGGCCGCATCCGACCAGAACGCGACCACGCCGAGCGAGTCGTGCGACAGCTCTCCCGAGAGCGCTCCCACGGTTGCCGCCGCGGTCGCGATACGCTCGCCCTTCGAGGAACCCGACACGTCGACGAGCAGTACGACCGAGCGCTTCGTCCGCAACCGCTCACGTACGAAAATGTCCTCGTCTTCCGGCATCGGCCGCTCCGCAAGCACCTCGAGCGTCGCATCCAGGTCGATCTCGTCGGACGCCCCGCGATACACCGCGGTCTCGAGCCTGCCGAGGCCACGCAGCGCCGAGGAGTCGCGGCGCGGGCGGCGCACGGACAACCTCGACGCGATCTGCTGCGCCAATGCGCGCACCTGGGGGTCGACCGCGGTTTCCTCCTCCGGCGCCGAGACCAGCGACGCCGGTTCATCGGTCTCCCCGGGCACGATCATGCCCTGCATCGGTGGGGCACCGAGATCCCGCGATCCCCCGCCCTGCATCACCGGCCCATGTTTGCCCGGTCGCATGCGAGAGTTGTACAGCGTCGGCTGCTCATCCAGCTGCTTCGGCTTTCGCTTCAGCGGCCTCCTCGGGCGGTCACGCCGGTCCGCGGCCTCGCGGGCGATCGGCGAGTCGGCCTCGACGGCTCTTCATCCCGGTGCCGCCGTGTGCGGTTCGAGAATGAAGCGATCCTCCCAGACCTCGCGCAGCACGCGCTCGGGGGTCGTCTCCGCGGCCTCGTCCACGTGGATGCGACCGGAAAGCCCCACAGTCATCGCGTCGTAGAACATTTCGGGGTAACGCTCATCGTCCCGCTCGACGATTGCGCGCAGCGAGGCGAGCTGCGCGGCGATCATCGCCGTGTCGATGGCACCGCGCACGCTCGAGCCCTGCCGCACATCCGGGTGCGTCCGCGTGCCGCGCGTCACGGCCACCGCGTCGGAGACGATCCGTTCCTCGAGCGTCTCCTCGCCCTCTGCCCCGAACCCGGCGCGAAGTCGGACGATCCGCTCCTCCGCCTCCGGGTCCTGATACGTGACGACCACCCGGTTCAATCGGTCGTGCACGCTCTGCGACAAGCGAGCGGTGCCGACATTGTCGAACGGATTCATCGACGCGATGACGCGGAACGTCGGTTTCGCAACGACACGTCCGGCACGCGGAACGGTGATGGCGCGATCGCCCATCGCCATCAGCAGCGTGTTCATGGTGTCCTCGGGCGCACGGTTGAGCTCCTCGATGTAGAGGAACCCTCCCTCTCGCATCGCCTCGATCAGCGGCCCCGGCACGAAGTTCTCTTCCGAGTAATCCTCGCGCAGCACGCGTGCTGGGTTGTGGTGCCCGACGAGTTTGGCCGGGGTCAGATCCGCGTTGCCCTCGACGAGGAACATCGGGATCCCCCACTCCCGGGTGATCGCTTTCAGCATCGTCGTCTTGCTCGTTCCGGGCGGCCCCTCGAGCAAGATGTCTCGTCCAGCGGCGACGGCCGCGAGCGTGAGTTCGAGCTCATGCTCGCGGCCGACCACGTGCGACAGGATCCGCTCTCGCGCGTCGCCAGGAATCTCCTGCACGGTGCCGATCTGCGCCGCTTCGGCGGTTTGCATTCGATTCATCGTGTCACTATCTCGGTTTCTGTCGTTCTCGGATCAGAGGATCGCGGCACCGGCGTCGACCGGGATCTGGCCACCCGAGACGTAGTAGGCCTCGTCGGAGGCCAGCCACGCCACCGCATTCGAGACGTGGATCGGGTCGATGAACCCGATCCCGAATGGATTGAGGCCGGCGAACGCTGGTTCGGCGTCCTCGAGCGTCGGGTGCTCGAGGTCAGGCCGGAACAACTTGTACGTCGCCTCGTTCTTCACCATCGGCGTATCGATTGCGTTCGGATGGATCGTATTGACGCGGATCTCCTGCGGCCCGAGCTCGTTCGCGAGCACCTTCATCAGGCCGACGAGCCCATGCTTGGTGGTCGTGTAGGCCGCCACGTTGGCGAGACCCTTGAACCCCGCGAGCGATGAGATCAGAATCACGGATCCACCCTTGCCCGACGCGATGAGCGCGTCGGCTCCGGCCTTGTACGTGTGCCACACACCCGTGAGGTTGATATCCATCAGGTCGCGCCACGACTGCTCATCGACCCGGTGCGTCTCCGTCCCGAAGGTGAAGATGCCCGCGTTGGCGACGATGATGTTCAGCCCGCCGAGCTGCGCCACACCGTCGTCGACGGCCGCCTTCAGCGCCTCGTAATCGCGAACGTCGGCCGTCGAGGTGATGATGCGCCGGTCGAGCGCCTCCACCTCACGCACCGTCTCCGCGAGATCTTCCTCCGTCGCCGGGCCGTAGAACGGGGTCACCGAGTCGACGGCGCTGACGAAGTCGACGGCGATGATGTCGGCCCCGTCCTGCGCCAGACGAATCGCGTGCGACCGCCCCTGCCCACGAGCGGCCCCGGTGACCAGTGCGACTTTGCCCTCGAGTTTTCCCGCCATGATTCCGTCATCCTCCCTGCTGGTACTGCGTTTCAGATCGGTGTTGCGTGTGAGAACGATGTCCCGCTCACAGTTGTCCGCCCGCGTCGACCACGTGCGTCGTACCGGTCACGTACCGACCCTCATCCGACACGAGGTAGAGGATCGCGTTCGAGATGTCGACAGGTTCCATCGCGGCGATCGGGAGACGGTTGAGCGTGCGCGCGGCCTCCTCAAAGTCCTCGCGTGTGGGATGCTCGAGGTCGGGGCGAAACAGCTTGTACGTCGGCTCGTTGAGGATCATGTCCGTCGCCACCGTCGTCGGGTGCACCGTGTTCACGCGAATCGAGTGGGGCGCGAGCTCCTTCGCGAGCACCTTGGCGAGCATGACGAGCCCCGCCTTCGCTGCCGAGTAGTGCGCGGTGCCGGGGTTCGCGTAGATCGCCGCAAGTGAACTCGTGATCACGACGGATCCTCCGCGGTCGCCTGCAATGATGTGCGGAACCGACGCGCGTAGGGTCTTCCACTGGCCGGTGAGATTGACGTCGATCATCGTGTTCCACGTCTCCTCGTCCATCCCCAGTGAATCGGCCGGGGTGGAAATACCCGCGTTCGCGAGCACGATATCCAGACGACCGAGGTCGGCGACCGCTCCGTCGACGAATTGTTTCAGAGCCGCGAAGTCGCGAATGTCGATCTCGGCGGAGATGATCCGCCGGTCGAGGGCTTCCACCTGCCGCACCGTCTCCGCCAGATCCTCGGGTCGTGCCGTGTCGTACGGAACCGTCTCCACCTGCTTGCAGATGTCGACGGCGATGATGTCCGCGCCCTCCTTCGCGAGGGTGATTGCGTGCGAACGTCCCTGTCCGCGCGCGGCACCCGTGATGAAGGCTACCTTGCCTTCGAGTTTTCCAGTCATGATGCGTCCCTTCTCTGAACTATCTCTTGTTGGTGAAGCCGGCATCGACAGGGAATGTCACGCCGGTGACGTAGCGGGCATCGTCGGACACGAGGAACAGGATCGCGTTCGAGATGTCAACAGGTTCGAGCATGTCGACCGGCAGGGCATTCATCATCGCCTGCCCCATCGTCGGGTCCTGCTGCAAGAACTCCTGCATCGACTCGTTCACCACCATGGGGGTGTTGACCCCGGTCGGGTGCACCGTGTTCACGCGAATCGAGTGCTTCGCGAGGGTGTTCGCGTAGCTGCGCATCAGCCCCACGACGCCGTGCTTTGCCGCCGTGTATCCGAGGCCTCCCGGGGTGTCCCCGCCGATACCATTGATCCCTGCCGTCGAGCTGGTGAGCACGATCGCTCCGCCGCCGTTATCGATCAGCGCCTGCTTCGCGACCTCCACCGTGTGGTAGACGCCCGTGAGATTGACGTCGAGCACGTCCTGCCACTCCTCGGGGGTCGGATGCAGCGACATCGGCGCGATCCCCGCGTTGCCGAGCACAATGTCGATTCGGCCGAGTTCGGCGACGCCGGCATCGAACGCGGCCTGCAGGGCCGCGCGATCCCGCACGTCCGCCTGCACGGCGTGGATGCGCCGATCCATGGCCTCCACCTGCTTCACCGTCTCGGCAAGGTCGTCCGGTGTCGACATCGGATACGACACCGAGTCGATCTGCGCGCACAGGTCGATCGCGATGATGTCCGCGCCCTCCTGCGCCAACCGGACCGCGTGCGAGCGACCCTGCCCGCGTGCCGCTCCGGTGATGAACGCGACCTTGCCTTCCAGTCGTCCAGTCATGATGTTCCTCCTCATTGAGTTACGTCACTTTCATGGTTTCGAGTACTGCCCGCGGATCACGAGAGATCGCGGGGCATTCACTGTGTTCGTTCCAAACTCAGCCCTCCTCGCTCACCCTTCCCGAAAATGCGAATCGGGGCCGACCACCGTTGGTGGCCAGCCCCGATTCCGCCTGCTGTGGGAGGTCCTCTCCACGACGAGCGCATCGGACAGCAGCGTTCGGCGCGCCTGTTGCGCCTGGGACATGGTCGTCAAGACCTCCACCGCGAACCTCCTGCTTCGACCGTTAGTCAATGGGAAGACCCGATGCCCTAACCATAATGGCACTCGATGCCAAATGGAAGAGCGCGTCGCACCCGTCGAACGTTACGCTTGACGTTGGAGACACCTATGACGAGCACCTCAACGACGACCCAGCCGCCCGGGGATACGACCGCCTTCGCGCGGCCAGGTCGGGCTCCGGTAACGACACGCGGCGAGCTGAGCCACATCGCACTCGCACTCTTCCTCGAGCGGGGCTTCGATGAGACGACGATCAACGAGATCGCCGAGGAGGCTGGCATCGGCCGTCGCACCTTCTTTCGATACTTCTCCTCGAAGAACGAGTTGCCGTGGGGCGACTTCGACGCATTGCTCGACCACATGCGCGCCTGGTTCGCGGGAGTCGACCCGGCGATGCCACTGGCCGACGCACTGAAGGCGGCCATCATCAGCTTTAACACGTTTCCCGAGGCGGAGCGCCTGGATCACCGTAAGCGCATGTGGCTGCTCCTCAACGTGCCGTCGCTCACCGCATACTCGACTCTCAAGTACGCATCGTGGCGCGGCGTCATCGCGGAGTTCGTTGCTGAGCGGCGAGGCGAGCGACCGGAGGATCTCGCTCCGCAGACGATCGCGTGGGCATGCCTCGGGGTGTGCCTCGCCGCGTATGAACGTTGGCTCGCTGATGAGGAATCCGACCTGCTTGAGCTGCTCGATTCAGCGTTCGTCACCGCCACCTCGCTGTTCGGCGAGGGTCGCTCGTGAACGGAACGGCACGAAGGAGCGCGGCGCGAACACGCACCGTGATCGTCGGTAGCGGTGGGTCGGGTGCGCCGCTAGCTGCACGGCTCAGCTCGGATCCTTCCCGCGAGGTCGTGCTCATCGAAGCGGGTGACGCGGGCGACGCCACGCCCGCAGCACTGCTCGACGGGGGCTCGCTCCCCGGAGCGGACCCCGATCATCCGGCGAACTGGGCCTACCCCGGGATCCTCCGGGACGGCCGCGAAACCGTCGTGGCTCGCGGACGCATTCTCGGCGGTTCCACGACTATCAACGGCGGATACTTCATCCGCGCGACGCCATCCGACTTCGCACGTTGGGCGGATGCCGGGGGAGAAGCCTGGGCATACGAGCACGCTCTCCCGATCCTGCGCGCCCTCGAAAATGACCTCGATTTCGGAGCGACGGCGATCCACGGCGGCAACGGCCCGGTGCGCGTCGCACGAGCTTCGCAGGAGAACCCGGCAATTCGTGCCTTCGCTGACGCCGTTCGTGAACTCGGATTCTCAGCGGAGCCGGACAAGAACGCGGGCGGCGCACCCGGTGTCGGAGCGGTTCCGTCGAACATCATCGACGGCGTGCGCTGGAACACCGCACAGACCTACCTCGATGCCGCTCGGGATCGCATCGAGATCCACGGCGGCACCCGCGTGCTGCGCGTCGTCTTCGATCGGACAGAAGCCCCGGAAGGCCCACCTCGCGCGGTCGGAGTCGACACCGATCACGGCTTTCTCGCCGCCGACGAGGTCGTCCTCTCCGCAGGCGGCATCGCCACACCGCACCTCCTAATGTTGAGCGGGGTCGGGCCGCACGACGACCTCAGCGCACTCGGAATCCCCGTCGTCGCCGATCTGCCGGTCGGCACGGCGTTCCAGGATCACCCGAACCTATCGGTCGAGTGGCGCACAACCGGGTCGATTGTCGACTGGGAAGCCGGGTACGGGTTCCCGACCGTGTTCAACTTCGACACCGCATCGGTCGACCCGTCGCTAACACCTCGCCCGGTCGGAGATGCCGAGATTCTGCTCACCGCCAAGCCGCTCCGCGCCCTCATCACGGGCGCGCGCCCGGAACCCGAGACGCTCGAGTTCCTGGTCGCACTGCAAGAGCACCGCGGCCGGGGCCGACTCAGCCTCCGCTCCGCGGACCCCGCCGCACCGCCACGCATCGAGTACCACTACCTCGAACACGGCGAAGACCGCGCACGGATGCGCGCGGCGGTGCGCATGGCTTCGAGGATCCTTCAAACCTCGGCGTTCAGCGAGGTGTTCGATGGCTTTACGAACCTGGATCAGGCGACGATCGACGCCGATGACGCCCTCGATGCCTGGATCTCTACGCACCTCGGGACAGCGTTGCACACATGTGCCACGGCACCCATGGGGTCAGTGGTTGACGGAGCTGGGAACGTCTTCGGCGTCGCCGGGCTGCGCGTCGCCGACACCTCGATGCTGCCGAGCACGCCGCACCGTGGACCGTCGAACACCTCCGTGTTCATCGGAGAGCTCATTGCGCGGCGGATGATCACTGACCCAGCGTCCGCCGCCAAGCACTGATGGTGCCGAGCAGGGCACTGACGCCAATCGTGCCCCCGTTCGGTGCGGCCGCGATGATTTGCGGGATACAGAACGTTGGTGTCGAGGAACGCGCCGAACGTCATTCATCTTCCAATTCCGCCTTGCGCAACAAGTCACCCTGGCGGCCCACTTGAATCCTGGACTCCAGACTGGTCTGCTGTAGCTCCCGAAGCGCGGAGCGTCGTTCGCTACGGGACCGCTCTTGGTAAGCAATCAGGTCCTCGAGGCGCACACGACGATGCCTGCCGGGCTTCTCGAAGGGGATCTCCCCAGCCTCTAAGAGACGCACGAGCGTAGGCCTACTGATGCCCAAGAAGTCGGCGGCCTGTTGGGAGGTCATCGTCATGCCCTGCGGTACGACTGTGATCCCTTCACCGGCTGCGAACGCATTGGTGACCTGAACGAGAATTCGGAAGATCTCATCTGGAATAGGTCGCGCCTGACCACTCGGATCAATCAGAGCTGCTTTCGACGAGCTTGCAGCGAGCGACCGCTCCAACTCACGCATGAGCGCGGCGAAGTCCAGAATCTCATCCCGGCTTCCACCCTCCGGCAGGTAGGTCTGCGCTTTACGCGCGCCACGGGGCATGTCAATCGAGGCACTCATGCCGACATCGTACTTGAAAACGAAAAAAACGAACGATAGATCGGGTCGCGATTGATCTAATCCTTGCGCGCTTCTGCGAGCGCGTCCGAATACGCGTCTGCATCAACGTCGTCGAGGCCGTCCTCTACGTCCAGATCGTCAAGACCTCCTCGCCATTCATGACGCGCTTCCAATCGTTCCACCAACCCATCTGCCACGGAGCGAGGTCTTCGTAGTGGACCTCATAGGCGTCGCCTGACCTGCCGAGTCCGCTCAGGTTACTTTACGTCGACACGGCTGGGCCCCTGCGACGCGTCGACGACCTCGATCCACGTGTTCAATTCGTCAACGTCAGCGCTCAGGTTGAGGTCACGCGGTCGGCGAGGTTGCGATGCGGATGAGCTGCGCGAATGCCGGTGCAGGAACGCCCGTGTCGTCAATCGCCGCTCGCAAGCCCGGCATGGTGCGTAAGTGTTCGAGCTGCCGCACCGCATCCAGCCGCAGGCCCCGCAACTCGGCCTCATCCAATCGCCATCCTCCGATCTCACCCCACGGATACTGCTCGACGATGAGGAGCAGGTTGTATAGGTCAACAAGGTCCTTCGCCGCATGCCGCCCGTTCGTCGCCAACGCCTTCACGAGCACCGCGAGCTCGACGGTGGGCGTACGCACGTGGAGTCGGCGAGTGCTGCCGTCCGACATCACAACCTCGAGCCGGTGCACGATCGGCGGGGCGGCGAGCGCTAGGGTGAGGCCGGGCACCGCGTCGAAACCTCGTCCGCCGAGCACCGTGGAAGCGAAACGACCGGTATTCGATGGCACGAGCACGTCAATGACTCGACCATCCCGAACATAGCGATTGCCGCTCTCCGGTACATATCCGTCGGCTTCCAAGCGTTCGTGAATGATACCCGAGTTCGCGATCT
>Ga0182741_1001141_pt1 | contig 36191 bp, 35 predicted proteins | sample eDN5th37CBELigOP_FD_128874 | JGI IMG/M metagenome (GOLD analysis project Ga0182741, IMG submission 128874) | Enriched Organic Plus compost microbial communities from Emeryville, California, USA - eDNA 5th pass 37_C BE-Lig OP (version 2) (version 2) ... | reverse complement strand
GGTCCTTCGGGTTGGTGCGGGCGATGCCCGTGGCGACGACCGAGACGCGCTCGAGGTCACCACGCGGCCCGACCCCTCCGCCCCGTTCGTCCGCCTCGATCGCGAGCGCCGCGGCGTCCGCGCGCCGGGACTCCGCACGGAGCGGGTCCTGGAGGTGGTTCCCGGCGTACCTGGCGGCGGCCCGGAACAGCACCGGGTCGAGCGGCGCACCGTCACCGACCCACGCCCGGAGCTGGGCGGGGTAGACCAGCTTGTGCTCGTTGAGGTGGTAGCCGGCCGCACCGGCGGACACGAGCGCCTGCTCCGCCCGGTCGGCGTCGGCGGCCACCGCCGAGAGCCAGCAGTGGTCCGCGAGGTCGCACTCGCCGGCGCCGGCGGCCTCGAGGAACCGCTCGACCGGGTCGCCCGACGCGTCGTCGGGGTCGTACCAGCCGAGCACGTGCGGGCCTTCGCGGTCGTCGTTCGCCCCGCCGCGGTAGGAGCCGACGGTGTACGCCACGTGCTGCACCGCGGCGGTCGCGGCGACGACCGGGTCGTCCGTGGGCACCGACGCGCACGCCGCCGCGCCGAGCACCGAGTGCGTGACCAACCCGAGCGGCCCCCGGCCCTCGGTGCGGCAACGCCGCAGGCCCACCCACATGGCCGCCTCGCACAGCTCGCGCGGCGTGACGCCGTCGAGCAGGTGGTCCACCGCCCAGTCCACTCCGGCGGGGTGCACGGACTCGAACGGCGGACGAGCCCGCGCGGCGAGGTCCTCCAGCTCCACCGCGAGGTGGGGGAGCGACCATCGCCCTCGATCGAACGGGTCGTCCATCGCGGACCATCATGTCAGGCCATGACCCACGAGGATCCCCCGACCCGCTTCGCGCGCGACACGGCGGTCGAACCGCTCGGTGAGGGCCGCTACCGGGCCCGCATGGACCGCAGCTGGTGGATCGTGAACGGCCCCAACGGGGGCTACGTCGCCGCCGTGCTGCTGCGCGCCGTCCTCGCCGAGGCCGGGGACGGGGGCCGGCGGCCACGCACGCTGCACGTGCAGTACCTCCGCCCGCCCGCGGAGGGCGACGTGGACGTGGGGGTCACGGTGGAGCGCGCCGGGCGGACCGTGACGAACCTCACGGTCCGCATGTTCCAGGAGGGGCGCCTCCTGGCGCTCGGGCTGGCGTCGCTCGCGGTCGACCGGGACGCACCCGTCGCCTACGACGAGGACCCCGGGCTGCCGACGCTGCCCGACGGTCGCCCGGTGCCGCGCCCCGAGGAGGTGCCGCACGTGGAGGTCGACCCGGAGCGGGACGTGCCGATGCGCGGCCACTACGACCTGCGGTGGGTGCTGGGCGACCTGCCGTTCCGCCCCGGCCGGACCGGCGAGGCGAGGGCCCGCTGCGGCGGGTGGCTGCGGCCCGCCGAGCCCGAGCCGGTCGACGAGGTGGTGCTCACCGCGATGTCGGACGCGTGGATGCCGCCGATCTTCTGCCGGGTCGACCACCCGCTCGCCGTCCCGACCATCGACCTCACCGTCCACTACCGGGGCCTGCCCGCGGACCCGCAGGACCACTGCTTCGTCGAGTTCGCCGCCCCGGTGGCCCGCGACGGGTACCTCGTCGAGCACGGCCGGATCCTCGCCCGGGACGGCACGCTGCTCGTCGAGTCCCGCCAGCTCGCGGTGGTGGCGTGAGCGGCGGTCCGGCCGGCACCACCGGGGCCTATCCTGACGGTGCTGGCCGCGGGAGCGAGGTGTCCGAGCCCTGATGGAAGACCGACCACGAAGTCTGCGGGCCATGCTCGCCGAGGCGAAGGACTCCTCGGAGATCATGGTCGACCTCGCCTACGCGGCGGTGTACTTCAACGACCCGGGCATGGCGACCGAGGTGGCCGAGCTCGAGGAGCGCATGAACGACCTCGTCCAGGACATGCGCGCCGTGTGCATCCTGGCCGTCCGCCGCCCGGCCGAGGCCGACGGCATGGCGTCGGTGCTGCAGATCATCTCGGCGATCGAGGGGATCGCCAACACCGCCGTCGACGTCACCCGGATCGTGACGCACCGGCTCGGCATCCCGCGCGAGCTCATCGTCGACCTGTCCAAGGCGGAGGAGGTCTCGCACCGGGTGTGGGTGCGCGAGGGCTCCCACATGGCGCACCGCCCGCTCAAGGACCTCGAGATCCCGGTGCAGTGCGGCATGCGCGTCGTCGCGATCCGCCGGGAGCGCGCCTGGATGATCGAGGAGGTCGACGGCAACCTCGTGCTGCTGCCGGGCGACGTGCTGTTCCTGCGCGGCGCGCCTGCCGGCATCGCTCGCCTGCACGAGCTCGCCGCCGCGCCCACCTGGGACCCGCCCGAGGAGGCACCCGGCGGTGCGCTGACCGACCTCGAGCGCGCGGTCGACGTGCTCGTCGAGATGAAGAACGTCTCGGAGACCGCGGTCGGCCTCGCCTACTCGGCGCTGGCGCTGCAGGACGCCGGCCTCGCCGCGGAGGTGCGCCACCTCGCCGAGCGCCTCGACGAGATGAAGGACCACCTGCAGCTGTGGGTGCTGCGCGCCGCGAAGGAGGACGTCGACCCCTCGCCGCTGCGCGGGCTGCTGCAGCTCGCCACGGCGGCCCAGGGGCTCGGCAACCAGGCCCACCAGATGGTCTGGCTCCTCAGCGACGACCGGGGCTTCCACCCGATCGTGAAGGTCGCGCTCGGGGAGACCGACGACGTCGCGGTCCAGCTGCCCGTCGGCGCGGGTTCCGCCGTCGACGGCCGCTCGCTCGCCGAGCTGCAGCTCGACATCGAACCCGGGTTCCACGTGCTCGCCATCCGGCGCGACAACCGGTACCGCTACCGGCCGAGGGGCTTCGCGGTGCTGCGTCACGGCGACGAGATCATCGCCACCGGCCCCCAGGAGGGCCACGCCCGGCTCGCGGAGCTGTGCGGGTGGTCGGTGGTCGAGGACGAGGACGACCCCACCAGCGAGTTCTCGCTGGTGCCCCTCTCCGCCTCGCGCTGAGCGCCCAGTCCTGGGCGCTCAGTCCTGGGCGCCGGACTCCGCGGCCCTGGCGACCCGCGCGGCCGCCTCCGCGACCTCCGGCGGCACCGGCGGCGGTTCGGGGACCTCGGGGACCAGCGACCGCTCCCGCCGGGGCGCGCCGTCGTCCTGCGGGTCGTCGCCCGCGCCACGGAAGAGCTCGGCGATCCCCGCGAGCGACCCGTAGAGGCCGCCCGTGTCGAGCGGCAGGTAGATCTTGGTCGCCCGACCGTCCGCGATGCCCTGGAGCGCCTCGAGGTACTTGATGGCGATGAGGTCGTTGGTGGGGCCGCCTTCGTGGATCGCCTGGAACACGGTCCGGGTGGCGTTCGCCTCGCCCTGGGCGACCGTCTCGAACCGGTAGCGCTCGGCGTTGGCGAGCGTCTGGACCGCCTCGGCCTGGCCCTGCGCCTCGAGCACCTGGCGCTGCTTGACGCCCTCCGCGGTGAGGATCGCCGCCTGCTTCTCGCCCTCGGCCTTCATGATCGCCGCCTCGCGGAACCCGTCCGCGGTGGTGACCTGCGCCCGGCGGTTCCGCTCGGCCTTCATCTGCTCGTGCATGGCCGACATCACGTCCGGCGGCGGGTCGATGCGCTGGATCTCCACCCGTCCGACGCGCACCCCCCACTTGTCGGTGGCGTCGTCGAGGATCTGCCGCAGCTCGGTGTTGAGCTTGTCGCGGCTGGTCAGCGCCTCGTCCAGGCTCATGTCGCCGATGACGTTCCGCAGGTTCGTCTGGGCGAGCTTCGTCACCGCGAGGAAGAAGTTGGCGATGTTGTACATGAGCCGCTGGGGGTCGGTCGGCTCGTAGTAGATGACCGCGTCGACCGAGACGATCACGTTGTCGGAGGTGATGACCTCCTGCGGCGGCACGTCCACGACCTGCTCGCGCATGTCCACCAGCGTCATCTTCTGGATGAACGGGACGATGAGGTGCAGCCCGGAGGCCTTCGTCTCCTTGTACTTGCCCAGCTGCTCGATGATGCCCCGCTGGTACGGCCGCACGATGCGCACGCTCGAGATGACGACGATCACGAGCAGCACGACGAGTGCCGCGAGGACGATGCCGATGGCGGTGCTCACGAGTGGGTCCCTTCCCTGTTGCCGATCGATTCGAGGTGGTCGGCCACCACGAGGACGCGGGTGCCGCGGACCTCGACGACCTTGACGGTGGTCCCCGGCGGGAGCACCGCGTCGTCCGCGGCCTGCGCGCGCCACTCCTCCCGGTCGATGCGGACCATGCCGGTGTCGCCGGCGGGGATGTGCTCGAGGACGATCCCCTGGGCTCCGAGGAGGCGGTCGGCGCCGACCCCGTCCTCGGGGCCGACGGCGTTGAGGCGGCGCGACAGCGGGCGCAGCCCGATGAAGAACGCGAGCGAGGCGAGGGCGAACACGACGACCTGCCAGATCGGGTCCAGGCCGAACGCCCCGGTGAGCGCCGCGACCCCGGCGCCGAGGCCGAACGGGAGCAGCACGAAGCCGGGCGTCACGATCTCCAGCGCGCTCAGCGCGACGGCTGCGACGACGAAGATGACCGCCATGGTGCCCGAGTCCACGGCCCCAACCTACCGGGGGAAACGGCCCGATCGGGCGGAACTAACCTCGGCCCGGTGAGCGCCGACCTGGAGCCAGCCCCGTACCCGCTCCGGCTCCTCACGGTGCACGCCCACCCCGACGACGAGTCCTCGAAGGGTGCGGCGACCGTGGCGAAGTACCGGGCCGAGGGCATCCCCGCGACGCTGGTGTGCTGCACCGGCGGCGAGGCGGGCGACATCCTCAACCCGGCGATGGACCGCCCGGAGATCCGGGAGCGCCTGCCCGAGGTGCGCCTCGAGGAGCTCGCGGAGGCGACCCGGATCATCGGGTACGAGACCGTCGAGCTGCTCGGCTACCGCGACTCGGGCATGCCCGACACGCCCGAGAACGAGCACCCCGACAACTTCTGGAACGCGCCGCTCGACGAGGCGGTCGGCAAGCTCGTGCGGATCATCCGCCGTGACCGCCCGCAGGTGATCGTCACCTACGGCGACGACCAGCGGCACTACGCGCACCCGGACCACCTGAAGGTGCACGACATCACGCTGCCCGCGTTCGACCGGGCGGCGGACCCCGCGTGGTACCCCGAGGCGGGTCCGCCGTGGCAGCCGCTCAAGCTCTACTACTCCGAGTGGTCCCGCCAGCGGATCCTGAGCCTGCACGCGAAGTACCTCGAGTTGGGCCTGGAGTCGCCGTACGCGGACTGGATCGAGCGCATCCGCTCGGACGACCGGCCGGACCGCATCACCACCCGGGTCGACATCCGCGACTTCTACGAGGTGCGGGAGAAGGCGCTGCGTGCGCACGCCACGCAGATCGACCCCGAGGAGTCCTTCTGGTTCGGACTCCCGACCGAGGTCGCCCGCGACGCGCACCCGTGGGACGACTACGTGCTCGCACGGTCGCTGGTGCCCACCGAGATCCCCGAGGACGACCTGTTCGCCGGGGTCCCCGGGCGGGGGTGAACGACGCGGCCGCCGGTGCCGGCGACCCCGCCATGTGGGGACCGGACCGGCTCGGCGACCTGACGGGGCTGTGCGCCGCGGCGCTGCCCGACGAGCACCTCTCGCCCGACGACCTGGAGTCGCTCGCCTGGGCGCCGGACGTGCGGGACGAGCACGGGCCGCTCGGCGAATCCCGGGTGTGGGGGATGCCGGACGGCACCGGTGCGGTGGTCGCGTCGCTGCGCCACCACGGTGGGGCGGGGTCGGCGCCGACCGCGTACGTGCAGCTGCTGGTGGTGCACCCCGCACGCCGCCGGCGGGGGATCGCGAGGGCGCTGGTCGGCGCGGTGGAGCAGTGGGCGGGGGAGCGTGGCGCGTCGGCGGTGCAGGTCGGTGGCGCGGCGCCGCTGTACCTGTTCACCGGGGTCGACTCACGTTGGACCGACGCGGTGTGCTGCTTCGAGGCGCTGGGCTACCGCCGCACGGCGGTGGAGCTCGACCTGGCGTGCCCGACGCGCACCCGGCGGGCGCCGGTGCCCGCCGGGGTCGTCGTGGAGCCCGTCGTGAGCGACCGGGACCTCGCCGAGCTGGTGGAGTGGGCGGACCGGTGCTGGCCGGCGTGGACCGCGGAGCTCCGGCGCGCGGGGGCGGCGGGCACGGCGGTCCTGGCGAGGGACGTCGACGCCTCGGAGGTGGTGGGTGCGGCCGCCCACTCGGTGGGGCGCCTCGGTGTCGTCGGCCCGGTCGCGGTGGACCCCCGGGTGCACGGCGTGGGGATCGGCGCGGCGATGATGTCCGAGCTGCTCGCGCAGCTGTCGGTCGCGGGGGTCCAACGGGCCGAGATCGCGTGGGTGTCGACGGTCAGGTTCTACGTGCGCACCTGCGGGGCGACGGTGCTGCGTGCGTCCCAGGTGCTGCGCCGCGACCTGCCACACGGCGGTGGCGCCGGGGCCGACGGTGGCGCGGAGCGGTAGCGTCGCCGGTGATGACGACGCTCAGCGAACGACTCGGCTACGACGCCGACGACAGCCTGCTCATCGTGAACTGCGACGACCTCGGGATGTGCCACTCGACGAACGAGGGCGTCTACGACGCGCTGCGCAACGGGTTCGCCACCTCGGCGACGCTGATGGTGCCGTGCCCGTGGGCGCGGGAGGCCGCCGCGAGGTACCGCGGCGAGGACGTCGGCGTGCACATGACGCTCACCGCGGAGTGGGAGCTGTACCGCTGGGGGCCGATCACCCAGGCACCGTCGCTGCTCGGCGGTGACGGCGGGTTCCCCCGCACGATCGAGGACGTGTGGGAGCACGCCGACCTCGACGAGGTGCGGCGGGAGCTGCGTGCGCAGGTGGAGCGGGCGATCCTGTGGGGCTTCGACGTGACCCACCTCGACTCCCACATGGGCACGCTGCAGCTCCGGCCCGAGTTCTTCGACGTCTACCTCGACCTCGCCGTGGAGTTCGACCTGCCCCTGCGGCTCTCGGGCGAGTCGACCCAGGAGCTGATCGGCTTCCCGTTCCGTGAGCTCGCCGCGGAGGCCGGCGTGGTGTCCCCCGACCACCTGGTCGTCTACGGGGGCGTCGGCGCACGCGCCGCGTTCGAGCGGCTGCTGTCGGACCTCCGACCGGGCGTGACCGAGATCTTCCTGCACCCGGCGAAGGACCACCCGGAGCTGCGGGCGCTCGCCCCCGACTGGCAGGGGCGCGTCGACGACCACCGGCTGCTGACCGAGGAGCCCGAGCTGCGCAAGGCGCTCGACCGCGCGGGGGTGCAGCTGATCGGCTGGCGGGAGCTGCGCGACCTGCAACGGGCCCGCTGACGTCACTCCTCGAACGGGTGGGGGCATGCCGACCACGCCCCTGCGCCCTCCGCACGGGCGGCCGCCGCGGCGCGCCGGAGCTCGGCCGAGTGGTGCTCGTTCGGCGGGTACGGGTACGCGTCGGCGTACCCGGCCCGCACGAGGTCGAGGTTCACGAAGCGGCCGTCCGCGGCCCGGTAGACATATGCGAGGAGCCGCCCGTAGCGGTCCCGCGGCTCGGTGTCGCGCACGAGCAGCACCGGCGTGCCACCCGGCAGGAGGTCGGCGAGCGCCCGGGAGGCCTCGTCGCCGAAGCACATGACCGGTCGGGACGCGTCGACGCTCTCGGGCGTGTCGATGCCGATGAGCCGCACCCGCTCCTCGACGCCGCCGGTGTCGGCGACGAGCGTGTCGCCGTCGACGACCCGGACGACGGTCGCGTTGGCCCGGAGGGCGTCGCCGGGCGCGCCGAGCGTGCCGGCGCTGCAGCCCCCCAGCAGCACCAGCGCGGCTGCGGCCAGGCGCCGGCCCCGGCCGGGCGCGGGCTCAGATCCGGCGCAGGATCGTGCCCGTCCCGAGCCCCCCGCCGCAGCACATGCTGATGAGCGCATGGGTCCCGTCCGTGCGGTGCAGCTCGTCGAGCGCCTTGGTCGTGAGGAAGGCCCCCGTGGCGCCGAGCGGGTGGCCGAGGGCGATGGCGCCCCCGTTGGGGTTCGTGCGCTCCAGGTCGGCGCCGACCTCGCGCGACCAGGCGAGCACGACCGAGGCGAACGCCTCGTTGATCTCGAACAGGTCGATGTCGTCGATCGTCATGCCGTTGCGCTGCAGCAGGTGACGGGTCGCGTCGATCGGCCCGGTCAGCATCAGCACGGGGTCCACCCCGACCAGGCAGGTGTCGACCACCTCGGCGCGGGGGGTCAGGCTGAGCTGCTCGGCGACCTCGCGGCGCATCATCAGCACCGCGGCGGCGCCGTCGGAGATCTGCGACGCGGATCCGGCCGTGTGCACGCCGTCCTCGCGGGCGACCGGCTTCAGCTGGGCGAGCCGCTCGAGGCTCGTCTCCCGGATGCCCTCGTCGCGGGTCACGGTGTGGGTCGTGCCGGTCGGGTTGCCGTCCTCGTCGACGTCTGGCGCCTCGACGGCGACCACCTGGCGATCGAAGCGGCCCTCCTTCCACGCACGCGCGGCGCGCTGCTGGGACGCGAGGGCGAACTCGTCGCAGTCGGCGCGGGTGACGCCCCACTTCTCGGCGATGCGCTCGGCGCCTTCGAACTGGGAGGTGAACTCGTAGCGCTCGAAGTAGCTCTTGGGGATCGGCACGCCCAGGCCGAGCTTGCGGGAGCTGTTGGAACCGATCGGGATGCGGCTCATCGACTCGACGCCGCACGCGACGGCGACGTCGACCACGCCGGCCGCGACGAGCGCGGTGGCGAGGTTGGTCGCCTGCTGCGACGATCCGCACTGCGTGTCGACCGTGGTCGAGGGCACCGACATGGGCAGCCCCGCGGTGAGCCAGGCGGTCCGGGCGATGTTGAACGACTGCTCGCCGACCTGGCTGACGCAGCCACCCACGACCTGGCCGACCACGCTCGGGTCGATCCCGGTGCGGTCGACGAGCTCGGACAGCACGGTCGCGAGCAGGTCGGCGGGGTGCACCGTCGACAGCCCGCCGTTGCGGCGGCCGATCGGCGTGCGGACGGCATCGATGATCACGACGTCGGACATGGGCGCATCCTAGGGGCGGTCGCGCGCCGCGGGCTCAGGCCGCGTCGGCCGCGGTCTGCCCGCCGGCGGCCGGCGCGGGCACGTCGAGCCGGCGCTGCGCCGCCCGCCTGGCCGCGGCGGCCCGCCGGGCCAGCTCGAGCTCGCGCTCCTCGCGCTGCGCCGCGTCGCGTGCCGAGGCACGCCGGCTCGCCTCCCTGAGGGCGGCGCGGGCCTGGAGCACGCCCAGGCGGCCGAGCTCCTTGGTGCGCTCGTCGAGGAGACCGTGGCGCCGCGGCCGGGGCTGCTCACCACCCATGAGGACCAGTTGCTTGCTCATGGGGCCAGTATGCGGAGGGGGTGTGACAACGAGTACGGGCCCCGGGGCCCGACCCCTCGGCCTCCGCTCAGCAGGGGGCCGTGGGCGCCACCAGCGGCCATGGCCGCGACCGCTCGACCGCCAGGCCGAGGTCGAGCAGCAGCGCATCCTCGTGGTGGCGGGCGGCGATCTGCATGCCCACCGGCAGCCCGTTGAGCTGGCCGATCGGCACCGACAGCGCCGGGTTGCCGACGATGTTGTAGGGGATCGTCAGCGCACCGTTGTTCTCCGGGCCGACGCGCTCGCCGGCGACCTCGAGGTTCAGGTACGTGTCCGCGGCGAACGCGACGTCGGGGTTCGTGGCGCTGATGATGAAGTCGACCGAGTCGAACGCCGCCGCCACCGTCTCGTTGGCGGCGGTGCGGGCGGCCTCGGAGCGGGCCATCATCGCGAGCGAGTACTTCTTCTCGGCGAGCTCGAGGCCGAAGGCGATCTCGGCCGACAGCTGGTCGCGGCACTCCGGCCAGGCGTCGCGCAGGTCCGCGTAGAGGCTCGCGAGGTTGCCGAGCGCCCACTCGAACCCGAGGCCCGGGAACTTGACGTCCAGGTCCACGATCCGCAGCCCCACCTCCCGGGCGAGGTGCTCGCCGGCCTCGTGCACCATGCTCGCGACCGCCGGGTTGACCGTCGCGACGCCGAGGTCGGGCACGATCGCCACCGTCCGCCCGTGCATGTCCCCCAGGTACGAGCCGAGGCGGTGCTCCCACCCCTCGACCTTCGGCAGCGAGTACGGGTCGCGGGGGTCGTAGCCGGTCACCACGTCGTAGTACCGGCAGATGTCGCGGATCGAGCGGCACATCACGCCGGTCACCACCGTCATCGGGTGGATCTGGGTGTGGGGACCACGGGGGATGCGCCCGAAGGTGCCCTTCATGCCGGGCAGCCCGTTGAACGCGGCGGGGATGCGGATGGAGCCGCCGCCGTCGCCGCCGGACGCGAGCGTGACGAGCCCGGCCGCCACCGCCGCGGCGCTGCCGCCGGAGGAGCCGCCCGCGGTGCGCCCGTGCTGCCACGGGTTGTGCGTCACCCCGTTGAGCTTCGAGACGCTCACGTTGAGGCCCCCGAACTCCGACGCGGTCGTGAGGCCGATCGGGACGACGCCGCCGAGCTGCTCGGCCCGCTCCAGGTCGGTGTCGGTGTAGGCCCCGATGCGGTCGGCGAACACGAGGGACGCCTCGGTGTCGGGCCAGCCGAGGTAGTGGCCCAGCTCCTTGATCCCGAAGGGCACGCCACCGAAGGGCAGCGAGACGTCGGCCGCGGCCGCCTTGGCCCTCGCGGACTCGGGGTCGAGGAACGAGAACGCGCTCGTGGACGACGCCTCGATCGCCGCCAGCGTGGCGTCGAGCTCCTCGAGCGGGGAGCGCAGTCCCTTCCTGAACGCCTCCACGAGCGAACAGGCGTCGCCCAGCCACGGGGTGTCGGTCATCGGCTCCTCCCTCGTCGGGTCCGGCCGAAGCATCGTAGGGTCCTGCCCCATGGATGCGGCAGAGTTCCTCGGCCTCGCCCCGACCCACAACCCCATGCGCTGGTACCTGCCGATCACGGAGGGGATCTCGACGAGGGGCCGGTTCCTGTTCGGCGGGTGCGGCCTCGGTGCGGCGGTGGCGGCCATGGAGGCCGTGTGCGGGCGGCCGGCGGTGTGGGCCACCGCGCAGTACCTGTCGTTCGCGAAGGTCGACGAGATCATGGACCTCGACGTCACGGTGGCGGTGTCCGGCCGACACACCAGCCAGGTGCGCGCGGTGGGCCACGTCGGGGACCGCGAGATCCTGACGGTCAACGCCGCCCTCGGGTCCAAGCCCATCGAGATCGACGAGCAGTGGCCGTCGATGCCCGCCGTCCCCGACCCCGAGGCGTGCCCGGGCCGCGACGACCTCGTCGAGGACTCCAGCTCGATCATGACCCGCTTCGACGTGCGCCTCGCGCTCGGCACCCCGTGGAACGCGCTCACCCCCGTCCCCGACCCGCAGGGGCCCCGGGCCGAGGGTGGGCGCTCGGCGCTGTGGGTCCGCATGCCCGAGGTCGACATGTCGGCCGCGGCCCTCGCGATCCTCGGTGACTACGTGCCCTTCGGCATCTCCCAGGCGCTGGGGTGGTGGGTCCCCTCGAACAGCCTCGACAACACGCTGCGGGTGCTGCGGCTGGTGCCGACGGACTGGGTGCTCTGCGACGTCCGCGTCGACGGCGTGCAGGGCGGGTTCGGGCACGGGTCGGTGTACCTGTGGGCCGAGGACGGCACGCTGCTCGCGACGGCGAGCCAGTCGGCGGTGCTGCACCGCCCCGGCTGACCGGCCCGCGCGTAGGGTGCGGGACATGGCGCCCACGACCCCTTCCGGCTACGGCATGACGATCCCCTTCGACGGGGTGCCCCTGTCAGAGCAGCGCGACCTGGTCGTGGCGCTCGAGGACCTCGGCTACACCGACGTGTGGTCCGCCGAGGCGAACGGCGCGGATGCGTTCACCCCGCTCGCGCTCGCCGCGGCCTGGGCGCCGAGCCTCCGGCTGGGCACCGCGATCGTGCCCGCCTTCACCCGGGGTCCGGCGCTGCTCGCGCAGTCCGTCGCGACGCTCGCGGACGCGGCGCCGGGTCGCGTCGCGTTCGGCATCGGCGCGTCCTCGAACGTGATCGTCGAGAACTGGAACGGCATCCCCTACACCGAGCCGTACCGGCAGGTGCGCGACATGGTGCGCTTCCTGCGCCAGGCGCTCACCGGGGAGAAGGTGAGCGGCACCTTCGGGCGGTCCGAGGTGAAGGGCTTCCGGCTCGGCATCCGCCCCGCGCAGCAGCCCGAGATCCTCGTGGCGGCGCTCCGCTCCGGCATGTTGCGGCTCGCCGGGCGCGAGGGCGACGGCGCGATCGTGAACTGGCTGTCGGCGGAGGACGTGCGGACCGTCGCGCCGATCGTGCAGGAGGCCGGGGGAGCGACCCCGGAGGACCCGACGCCCCGCGAGGTCGTGGCCCGCATCTTCGTCGCGCCGACCACCGACCGCGACACCGTGCTCGGCGTCGGGCGGTACGCGATCGCCGCGTACCTCACGGTGCCGGTCTACGCCGCGTTCCACGAGTGGCTGGGCCGCGGTGACCAGCTCGCGGAGGTGTGGCGCCGCTGGGGGGAGGGCGACCGCCGCGGCGCGCTCGAGGCGATCCCCGAGTCGCTCGTCGACGAGCTCATCGTGTCGGGCACGCCGGAGGAGTGCCGGGAGCACCTCCAGCGCTACGTGGAGGCGGGGGTCACGACCCCGGTGATCGCCCTGCTGCCGACGTATGCGGACCTGCGCCAGGTGATCAGCGACCTCGCGCCGCGCTGATCCCCTCGACGCCGGCGACGCCGCGCAGGTCGATGGTGTCGCCGAGCAGCTCGCGGATGCGGCGCTTGTCGACCTTGCCCGACGCGTTGGCCGGCATCTCGCGCAGCACGACCACCTGCTTGGGTCGCTTGTAGCCGGCGAGGCGGCCCTCGGTCCACCGGATCAGCTCGTCGGGGTCGAGGTCCTCGGCCTCGGGTGAGGCGACCACCACCGCGCACACGGCCTCGCCCCACTTCGGGTCGGGCACCCCGACCACCGCCACCTGCGAGACCCCGGGGTGCGTGCACATCACGTTCTCCACCTCGCGGGACGCGACGTTCTCGCCGCCGGTGACGATGATGTCCTTCTTGCGGTCGATGACGTGCAGGTAGCCCTCGTCGTCGATGCGCCCGACGTCGCCGGTCCGCAGCCAGTGCCCGGAGCGTGCCTCGCTCGTCGCGACCGGGTCCTGCCAGTAGCCGGGCACGACCTGCTCGCCGCGCACGAGGATCTCGCCGACCTCGCCGCGGGGCACCTCGTTGCCGTCCTCGTCCTCGATGCGCAGCGCGGTCAGTGGCCCCGGCCTCCCGGCGGCGTCGAGCAGGTGGGGGGCGTCGGTCGCCGCCCGGCGGTGCTCGTCGGGGCCGAGGAACACCGCGTTGCCGCTGAGCTCGGTCATGCCGTAGCCCTGGGCCAGCCCCACCTCCGGCAGCTCGTCCAGCACGCGGTGCAGCAGCGCCCGTGGCATGGAGGAGGCCCCGTAGGAGATCTGCCGGAGCCCCCGGAGCGCTTCGGGGGAGAACTCCGGGTGGTCGAGCAGGATCGACAGCATCGTGGGGGCGAGGGAGCAGGTCGTGATCCCCTCGTCGCGCACCGCACGCATGAACGCCTCGGGCTCGAAGCGGGGGATGAGCACGACCGGCCGGCGCCGCAGGTGGGCGTGCAGCACGTTGTAGGCCGCGACGTGGAACAGCGGGAACGGGAACAGGTAGACGTCGTCCGCCGCCATGGGCCGGGCGATCGCCGTGTTGAGCACCGCGGCCGAGAGGCTCCCGTGGGTGAGCATCGCCGCGCGGGGGCGGCCGGTGGTGCCGGAGGTGTGGATGATCCACGCGCACACCCGCTGGTCCGTCGAGACGTGGTGGTGCTCCTCCGGGACCCCGGACGCGGCGTCGTCGTCGAGCGCCGCGGTCAGGTCCAGCTTGGCGGCGGCGTGCTCGCCGTCGATGGACAGCACCTCCGGCGCGCGCTCCAGGCCCTCGAGCTGGGACGCCACCCGGTCGAGCTGGCCGGGGGTCGCGAGCACCACCGCGGGCGCGATCGACTCGATGAAGTCGCGGATCTCCTCGGGGGTGTGGCGGACGTTCGCCGGCGCGTACTGCGCGCCCGCTCGTGGCACGGCGTAGAGCGCGGTGACCGCGTCGAGGCGGTTCTCGGCGACGAGCACGACCCGGTCACCCGGGTCGGTCAGCTCGGCGATGCGGGCCGACATGTGGCGGATGCGGGCCTCGAGCTCCCCGAAGGTCAGGCGACGCCCGTCGGCGACGAGGGCGACCTGGTCCCCACAGGTGGAGGCGGCGAGTTCGATGATCTCATGGAGGAGCACGGCCACCAGTCTCGCGGAACCCCTCCTCGCGTGCGCCGTGGAACGCGGCGAGCAGGTGCTCCGCCATCGCCTCCAGGGTGACGTGCGCGTTGGCCCCGCTCGGGTTCGGCACCACGTGGACCGGGCACCCGCCGAGCCGGCTCGCCTGCGGCCCCAGCTGCGCATCGGGGTCCGCGGCGTGGCGCCATCCGGTGACGCCGAGCACGCACACGACCCCCGGGCGCAGCCACCCGCACAGGAGTCCGAGGCGCTCCAGGCCGTGGCGGTACTCGTCGCGGGTGATCTCGGCCGCGCGGGGCGTCGCCCGCTTGACGAGGTCGGTCATCCCGATCCGGTGGCGCACGAGGAGGTCCACGGGGTCTCGGTCCCTCGTCGCGAGCCCGGCCCGCAACAGGGCGGGCCAGGCGCGGTTGCCGGCGCGGTGGAAGCCCACCCCGGCGTCCGCCGCGACCAGGGACGGGTTCAGTCCGACCAGCAGCATCCGCATGCCCGGTCCCACCGTGTCGGCGATCGTGCGCAGACGGCGGGCCCGCACGTGGAGCCGCCCGTCGCCCCGCGGGCCACGGCGCAGCGACTCGACCCCGAACCCCGCGCCCTCGACCACCGCGCCGAGCAGCTCCCGCGACCACCCCGGCCCGTCCCCGTCGCCGTCCCGGCCACGGAAGGCCAGGCGCACGGCGGTCCCGACCTCGAGGCGCTGGTGCAGCTCCCGCAGCGCGAGGGGCACCTCGTGGCCGGGCAGCCGCGAGTACGCGAGGGGATCGACCGGCACGCGTCAGCAGTCGGCGGTGGCGCGCAGGGTCTCGTCGATCACGGCGCGGCGGTCCTCGCCCCACGGCAGGGGCATGATCACCGGGACGTCGACCCCCGCGTCGCGGTACGCCGTGACGGCCGCCGCGACCGTGGCGGCGTCGCCGCAGATGTCGATCGCGTCCACCATGCGCTCGGAGACCGCGGCGATCGCTGCCTCGCGGTCGCGGGCCTCGTGCGCGGCGCGAACCGCAGCGACCTCGTCCTCGAAGCCTGCACGCTCGAACGCCCGGGCGTACGCGGGCACCACGATGTAGGAGAAGAGGTCCTTGCGGGCGCTCGGCAGGGCGGCGTCACGGTCGCAGACCCCGACGTGCACGTACGCGTACACGGTGCAGTCGCCCTCGGGCCGCCCGGCGGCGCGCTCCCCGCGGCGGACCTGCTCGACGCACCACGGGACCGCGCTCGCCGGCAGGTAGTTGAGGAGCACCCCGTCGGCGAGCTCGCCCGCGGTGACGAGCATGCGCTCGTTGAGCGCGCCGAGCACGAGCTTCGGGCGGCGCTCGCCCAGGCGCACGCCCAGGCGGAACCTCGAGCACCGGTAGAACTCGCCGTCGTGGTCGACGACCTCGCCCGAGAGGCACTCGCGCACGAGCTGGAGGTACTCGCGGACCCGGGCGACGGGCCGGTCGCCGTAGGTGGCCCCGTGCCAGCGTCCGACGACGACGGGGGAGGAGATGCCCACCCCCAGCAGCACGTCCTGCTCGGGTGCCAGGCCCTGCAGGGTGGCGGCGCCCATCGCGGCGAGCATCGGCGTCCGCAGCTGGAGGGCGAGCACCCCCGTGCCGAGCCCGATGCCGGGTGCGCCGACGGCGACGGCGCCGAGCGTCGCGAACGCCTCCTCGCCGGTGGTCTCCGCGGTCCAGAACGAGCCGAAGCCGGCGTCGGCGGCATCCCTCGCGACCTCGACCGCCGTGGCGGCTCCGAGCGACTGGAAGCTGGCGAAGGTGATCCCCGGTGCTGCTCGTGTCATCCCGGCGACGGTAGTGGGTGTCGGCGGTCACGGCGGGCGAGGCCGGTCGAGAACCGCGACGACTCCGACGGGTCGGACCTGTACTCTGGGACGAGCCCGGATCCGCGGGTGGCGGCAGCAGGAGGCACGATGACAGAGGTTCTCGACAACGAGGTTCTGGACACGCAGGCCAAGGCCGACAGCTCGATCCGCGAGGCGCTCGACCTGATCGAGAAGGGCCTCGGTGAGATGTCCGACCGCCAGATCGTGCCCACCTCCGAGGTCGCCGACCTCCTGCTGGACGTGCGCAGCGTGCTCGCGAAGCTGGACGCCGAGGTCTCGACGAACTGATCCCGTCGCCGGCCCCGGTGCTCAGGGCCGTGCGCGCTCGGTGACCCCTCCGGCGGCGAGCAGCGCGTCGTAGGACCGGTCGAGCTGCGCGAGCAGCCCCTCCGGGTCCGGCACCGCCGCGGCGTCGACCATCAGGCCGAGGAAGAGCCAGCCCCGGTACGACATCGTGGTGAGGTTGAACGCGGTGCCCGCGAGCGGCCCGATCGGGTAGTTCGCCTCCATGGCGGCGCCGCCGATGAACAGGTCGAACGGCGCGGCCCGCACGTTGGAGCAGACGAAGTCGACCGATCCGGCCAGGTACTGGCCGGTGCGGACGATCGCGACCGGTGGCAGCACCGACGCGGCGTTCGCGGCACCCTCGAGCGCACCGATGACCCGCTCCTCCTTCACCGCGGAGAGGATCTCGTGCAGCGCGGCGAAGCGCTCCTCGGGGGCCATCGGGCCCGTCGGGGCGAGCATCTGGGTCGGGGAGAAGGCGTTGCCGCCGGCCGACCGGTCGTGGCGGGTGCTGACCGGCATCGACACCCGCAGCGCCTCGACGGGGTGACCGGCGGCGCGGTGCACCTCGCCGGCGGCGTCGACCGCACCCGTGATGAAGAGGTCGTTGACGCTCCCACCGAGCGCCCGGGCGGCGGTCCGCACCTGCTCGAGCGACAGCGCGGTGGTTCCGAACCACCTGGTGAGCGACCGCTCGGTCCACAGCGTCGAGCGCCGGGAGCCGACCCGCGCCTGGCGCCAGGTCGAGCGGGCCACGCCGGCCAGCTCCGAGCCCCGCTGGGGGAGTGACGCGACCTCACTCCCGGCGTGAAGCGCGCCGGAGGCGAGCGAGCCCACCGCGTCGCGGGCCCGCTCCCACAGGCTTCCGGCCCCGTCGGGGGAGGCGTCCGCACGGCCGGCCCCGTCCCCGCGGGAGGTCCGCACGTCGTCCGCGGTGGCGGGGTCGTCGGGAGGGTCCCGCTCGAAGTCGAGGAACTGCACCGACAGCCGGATGCCCCCCTCCCCGTCGGTGATCGTGTGGTGGAGCCGCTGCAGCATGGCGGCCTTCCCGCCACGGAGCCCCTCGATCGTCACGAACTCCCACAGCGGTCGCTCGCGGTCGAAGGGCTGCCCGCTCAGCGTGGCCGCCAGCTCGTGGAGCTCGCGGAGGTCGCCGTCACCGCCGAGGGTGGTCCAGCGGAGGTGGCGGTCGAGGTCGAAGTCCGGGTCGTCGACCCAGCGGGGGCGCTCGAGCGGGTTGGCGCTCGTGACGACCCGCTGGCGCAGCCGCGGCACCGCGAGCGTCGCCCTGGCCATCTTGCGGCGCAGGCGCTCCCGGTCGGGGGGACGGTCGAACATCGTCAGGTTCGCGAACGCGGACGACAGCTGCGGGTCCCGTTCGAGCTCCCACATCACCGACTCGAACCCGCTCATGCGGTCCCCGCCAGCCGGCGCGCCGTCGTCCACGGGCACGAGGCTAACGCCGTGCAGCCCGGTTCGGACCCGGCCAGACCCGCCCGGCCACCCCCGCAAGGGTCCGGCCGAGCACGAGCCCGCCGACGACGTCGCTCGCGTGGTGGACCCCCACGTGCACGCGGCTCCACGCGACGAGCCCGGCGAGCGACCACCACAGGGGTCCCCGGCCGAGGTCCTTGGTCAGGAGGGTGGCGGCACAGGCACCTGCGGAGGCGTGGCCACTCGGGAAGCTGGAGGTGCGGGGGCTGCGGAGCCGGTAGGGGTGCGTCGCGAGCGCCGTGGGCCGCTTCCGCTTCACGGCGAACTTCACCGGGCCGTTCACGAGTGCTTGCTCGGTGGCGATGATCACGCTGCGACGCAGGGCGCGGCGACGCGCCGCCGGGCCACCGGTGAGCGCGTCGGCGGCGTTGATCGCGTGCCACAGGAGGCTGTGGTTCGCCGCCTCGCTGAGGGCGTAGAAGGTGCGGTCCAGCAGCGGCCTGCCGCGCAGCGCCACGGCGACCCGGTGCGCCGCGTCGTCGAGCGCGACGACGGCGGGTGAGTTGAGCGGATCGCTCACCGGGCGGTGCTGCCCACCTCGACCGCGACCGCGGCGGCGGCCTCGCGCTGCGCCCGCAGCTCGAGCCCGACCTCACGGGCCTCGTCCGGGTCGCCCCCGAACGCCGGGCAGTAGCGCTGGAAGGCGCACCAGTTGCACAGCGCGGACTGCTTGGGGCGGAAGTCGTCCCGCTCGCACGCTCGCTCGACCGCGGACCAGATCGCGCCGAGCTTCTTCTCCATGCCCCGGATGGACTGCTCGGAGGGGGTCGTGGTGATGACCTGGGGCTGGGAGCCCAGGTACATCAGCTGCACCTTCGAGGGGCGGCGGCCGAGGGTGCGCTCGCAGAGGAACGCGTAGAAGTGCACCCCACCGAGGCGGGCCTGCTCCTGCGCGACCGAGGGCGCGCGGCCGGTCTTGTAGTCGGTCACGACGAGCGCGCCGTCGTCGTCCTCCTCGAGGCGGTCGATGATGCCGCGCACCAGCAGCGAGCCCAGCTCGGCCTCGAGCATCAGCTCGAGGCCCACGGGGCGCACCCGACGGGGGTCCTCGAGCTGGAAGTAGCGCTCGACCATGGCCTCGGCGTCCCGCTCGAACGCGGCGGCGTCCTCGGCGGAGAGCTCCAGTCCCACGTACTCCTCGGCCTCCCGCATCTCCTCCAGGGCGGTGGCCAGGCACCCTGCCGCCCGCTTTGGCGTGCGCTGCTCCGCCGGCTCGCCGAGGAGCAGCTCGAGCGCCCGGTGCACCGTCGTGCCCTTCACCGCGGGCACCGACGGCGGTTCGGGCAGCTTGTCGATGGCGGAGAACCGGAACGCCAGCGCGCAGTCCTTGAAGGTGGCGACCTTCGACGGGGACAGGGAGGTGGGCAGCGGCAGGGCCATGGCGACGATGCTACGGGGCGGCAGTGACAGCGGAGCGGATCGACGCCGCCATGGCCGCCGGGTCCTCGAGGGGCCCGAAGTGGCCGAGCTCGGGGTGGTCCTCCAGCACGCCGGCCGGCAGCGCCTCGGCGACGAGCGGCGCGACGGAGGCCGGTCCCGGCCGATCGACGCGGCCCCGCAGGACGGTCACGGGGCAGCGCACCTCGCCCAGGCGGGCGAACGCGTCGTGCTGCATGCCCATCTCGTAGGTCTGCGCCTCGACCTCCGGTTCGCAGCGGAGGCGCAGCGACCCGTCGTCGAGCTCCTCGAAGCCGTGCTCCACGTAGGCGGCGAGCGCCGCGGGGTGCAGCTCCGACAGCGGCGGCTTGGAGGCGAAGTTGGCGTACGCGTCGTCGGCGGAGGCGAACGTGGTGCGACGCCGGCGGGCACCCTCCGCGAGCGGGTTGGGCGGCTCGCCGTCGAGGTCCAGCGGGGGGAAGACGATCGGCTCGAACAGCCACAGGCCGCGGAACGTGCCCGGGCGGGCCTGCTCGGCGAGCAGCAGCGACGCGCCGCCCATCGAGTGCCCCACGCCGAACGGGCGCTCGAGGCCCAGCGCGTCGACGGCCGCGAGCACGTCGTCCGCGGTGCCGTGCCAGTCCATGCCGCCGGCCGGCGTGCTCGAGCGGCCGTGCCCCCGCACGTCGAGGGCGGCGAGCCGCCCCACCCCGTCGAGGTGGTGCGCCGTGGCGGTCCACACCCCGGCGCAGAAGCCCGTCGCGTGGACCATGAGCACGTCGCCGCCCGTGCCGCCGAGGTCGTAGGTGGCGACACGGACGTCACCGGTCGACGGCACGAACCGTGGCTCGGGCAGGGGTGCACGCTGCTCGGCGTCCTCGTTGCGCATCCGGCCAGCATGGCAGCCGGCGCGGGACCCCTCGGACGCTCAGGCGGGGTCGAGCGGGCGCGTGGTGATCGGGGTGATCCGGTGGGCGCCGCCGCCGTCGCCGGTGCGGAGCCGCTCGAGCACGATCGGGACGGCCCGGCACAGCTCCTCGAGCCCCTGGTCGTCGATCGCCGTGGGCCCGGTCAGCAGCGCCAGCTCGAGGGAGGGGAGGTCGACGACCGTGCAGGGCACGCGGAGGTCCGCGTCGGCCGAGACCAGCAGCGCGTCGATGAACGGGACCCAGGGGACGAGGTCCGACAGCGCGGTGCGGACGCGGTGCGCGAGCGACAGCACGGCCTCGGCCGAGGCCACCGCGTCGTCACCGGCACCGCCGACCACGTGGATGCCGGTCGGCCCCACGACCACCCAGTGCTCGCCGTGGCGGCACACCAGGTACTCGGTGGGCAGCCGGGCGACCCAACGGGAGACGTCGCGCGCGTTCTGGTGTGGCAGGAGCACATGGCTGTGATCGGCAGGACCGGCCCCCGACATGAGGGCCGGGGGCCGGTTTGCCGGTACGACCTGCCCGGAACCGCCTAGAACCGCCTAGAACCGCCTAGAACCTGATGGCGGTCGTGGGCAGCGGCACCGACACGATCGGCGGGAGGGGCACGATCAGGTCCCCGAGGCCCGGCAGCCCCAGTCCCGCACCGAGGATCGTGAACGACGGGTTGCCCAGCGTCACGGTCCGCTGGTCCAGGTTCACGGTCGCGTGCCGCACGTGCACGCTGGAGGGCACGATCAGGTCGACCTGGGTGCGCACGTTGATCAGCCCGAGGCAGCTCAGCGTCACCGTCGAGACGGGGACCCGCAGGCGCGGGATGTTCACCCGGACGTCGGGGACGGTGATGATCGGCGCGTTCGGGTCGATCCGCACCTTCGGGATGGTGAGCGTCGCGCCCTCGATCCGGACCCCCGGCGGCTGGTAGCGGACGGTGCAGACGCCGAGCGGGATGTCGGTCGCGGGCGGGCGCACCTCGATCGGGGGCAGCGGGATCGTGAGGGGCCCGAAGTCGACCTCGATGCCCCCGGGACCGGCCGGTGGTGAGGGCGGCGCGCACGCCCCGCCCACCATGGCCACGATGGCGGCGAGGACGACGAGGCGGCTGCGGACCCGCCGTCGAGTCGCCGCATCGGGTCCGGGGCGGGTGTCGGTGGGGGTCATCGTGGTCGCCTCCGCAGGTGGTCCTCAGAGCCGTGTGACATGGGCGTCACCCGGCGTCCCGGGCCCACTACCCACCTGGGCGGGCGTCCATGCGGGTCACCGGACCAGGAAGCTGTCCTCCGACACCCGCATCGGGGTGGTGTCGACGACCTCGAAGTCGGCCGCTGTCAGCTCCCGCAGCTGGCGGATCTCCTCCTTGACCCACCCGTCGCTGTTCTCCCCCATGATCGACAGGGGGTGCGGGCAGGTGTCGGTGAGGATGATGCCGTGGTGGCGCATCGCCTCCGCGACGGGCCGCGCCTGCCCGCTGAAGCGGTCGAGGTCGACATCTGCCCGCAGGCGCAGCCAGCTGCCCATGGGCGGGGCATCGGGCGTGTCGTGGGGCCCGTCGCTCATCCGGGCCGGCCAGGTGGCCTCGCTGCCGCCGTTGCTGGTGCACGCGCCGACGGGGTGCGGGACGCTCCCGGCGTTCACCTCGTCGACCATGACGTACTGGCCGACGAGCGGCGTCTTGGCGACGTTCGTGGTCATCCGGGGCATCTCCGGGCTCGACAGCGGGTACCGGGTGCCGGCGAGCGCCGTCCGCCGGCCGGTGAGGCCGGGCGCGTCGGGGTCGAACTGGATGAGCTCGTACGCGGTGCAGTCCGCGACGTCGACCATCACGAGGTGGCGGTCCCACGCCTGGCCCGGGTAGCCCTGGATCCGCGGGTTCTCCGGCACCGGGTAGGCGCCGAAGTGGCTGCGGGACGTGTAGGAGTGGTCGAGCTCGATCTCCTCCATCCCGGTGAGCCGGGAGTCGACCACGTTGATCGGCATGCCGGTGCGGGAGCCCTCCCAGATCGTGGAGCTCGGGGTGTGGAGGTTGGCCTGCCCGCCGCCGAGGAACGCGATGTAGGTGCTGGACCGCGGGTGGACCGGGAGCAGGTCGACGTGGCGCGCGTTCAGGAAGTGATTCCGGGTGAACAGCGTGCAGCCGGCGAGATCGCGGTCCGCCGTCGCGGCGAAGGTGGTCGGCGCGCGGTGCGAACCGGCGGTGCCGGGCGCGGCGAGCTCCGGCGACCCCGCCTCGGGCACGCCCTCCGCGGGCGGTCGCCGCTCGGCCACGTCGGGCGGCGCGCACGCGGCGAGCCCGAGGGCCGCGGCGATCAGCACCGCGGCCCACCACGGCCGCGGGCGACCCGGCCCTCCGGTCCGTCCGTGTCGGGTCGAGCGCGTGCGCGAGCTGGTGAGCTGCACCTCGGAACCCCACTTCCATGTGTCCGGCCGCGACGACAGAGGTCGCAGCCACTGTTCCCTCCGGGACGCCCCACAGCGACGGCACGCCCCACCTGCCACAACGACGCCCCCCTGAGGGGGCGCCGTCAGGGTATCGGCTCGCACCCGCCCGACGGGGTCAGGCCCCGGCGCGCTCAGCGCGCGGCGCGGGTCAGGACGACCCGCATCCGCCATGTGGCGAGGGTGAGCAGCACGCCCGCCCAGGCGGCCAGCATCCCGAGCTGCGGCAGGATGTCGGCGACCCCGCGGTCGTGCCGGACGAGCTGCCCGAACCCCTCGACGGCCCAGTAGTGGGGCGTGAAGCGGGCGACGGTCCGCAACCCGTCGCTGAACAGCTCCAGCGGCAGCATCGCCCCGCCGAGCGCGGCGAGCCCCAGCGCGACGATCACGCCCACCCCGCTCGCCTGGTCGGGGTTCGAGAACACGGTGCCGAACACCATCGCGGCGGCCGCGGAGACGGCGGCCACGAGCACGACCAGCGCGGCCGCGCCGAGCGGGTCACCCCAGTCGAGGCCGAACAGGAGCATCGTCGCGACCAGCACGTAGAGGGCCTGCACCATGCAGATGCACCACCGGCCGAGCGCTTCCCCGGTGATGATCGCGGCCGGTGGCGTCGGGGTGGACAACATTCGGCGGCTGAGCCCGAGCTGCCGGCTCTGGATCAGCGCGTACGAGCCCGTCAGGCCGGTGACGAAGGTGAACAGGACGAGCTGGCTCGGCCCGGCGACCTCGTACCCCTCGGTGCCCTCCGGGAACAGGCGGTCGCCGGCCGTGACGACCCTCACCCCGACCGCGGGCGCCTGCCCGGCGAGGCGATCCGCGGCGTCCTGCGCCGCGGCGGGGTCGGCCCCGCGCTCAACCGCGGTGTGGGCCGCGGTCGCCGCGGAGGTCGCCTCGGCGAGCGCGCCGTCGACCGCCGCTCGGAGCTGCTGCGCGCTGTTCGAGGACCCGACGACGAACCGCACCCCGGCCCGGTGCCCCTGTGCGAGGCGCTCGTCGAGGTCGTCGGGGAACACCACACCCCCCGTGAGGTCGCCCGACTCGACCTGCCGGGCCAGCTCGTCGGCGTCGCCCACCTCTTCGAGCTCCACGTCCCCGTCGCGCCCGACGGCGGCGAGCACCTCCTCGGCAACCCCGCCCTGCTCGCCGACGACGCCGAGGCGCGGGGTGGGCTCCTCCGTGTACTGGAGGCCGATGAGCACGATGATCGCGATCGGCATGACGAACACGAAGAGCAGGTTCGTCCGGTCCCGCACGAAGCGGCGGAGGTTCATCGCCGCGATCGCGGCCACCTTGGTCACCGGGGAGGCGCTCATCGTCGCAGCGACCTCCGGGCGATGGACAACCCCACCGCTCCCGTCGCGACGCCCATCGCCAGGAGGACGCCGATCGCCGGGAGCGCGTCGGTGACGCTGCCGTGGAGCTGGGCGCGCAGGCCCTCGTGGAACCACCCGTGCGGGGTGAGCAGCTCGAGCGTCGCCAGGGCACCGCCCTGGGGGCCCGAGAGCGGCACGAAGACCCCGCCGAGGAGCGCGAAAGCGACGGCGACGACCGCCTGGACGTTGCCGGCCTGCTCCGTCGTGCGGGCGAGCCCGCCCGGGATCGTCATGATGCCGGCGGCCGCGACGACCGCGGCGGTGGCGAGCAGCAGCGCACCGAGCGGAGGTCCCCACTCGACGCCCATCAGCAGCGTCGTGGCGCCCATCAGTGACGTCAGCGACAGCACGCCCAGGACCACCGCGGCGAGGACCTTGCCCGCGGTGATCGACCAGCTCGGGACCGGCGCCACGAGCAGGCGGGCGAGGGTCCCCTGGGTGCGCTCCTCGATGATGCTGACCGTGGGCAGCCCGGCGGTGAAGAACACGAAGAAGAGGGTGATGCCCGCGGTGAGGGCGGTCAGCGGCGGCAGGGAGCCCGTGTCCGCCTCCTCCACCTCCAGCGTGGCGAGGGTCCCGGACCCGGCGACGTCCTCGGCGACCGTGCCCGCAGCCGCCGGCTCGACCACACCGGTCGCGACCGCGACCTGCGCGGCGAGGCTCGAGGTCGCCACGCCGGCCGAGTAGCGCTCCGCGAGGTGCCGCGCGAACCCGGCGGTGGTGGGGGAGTCGACGTCCGCCACGACGAGGAGCTCGACCGGGCGGCCGGAGCGCACCGACTCCGAGAACCCAGCGGGCACCACCCACGCCGCGGCGAGGTCGCCGTCCTCCACCGCCTCGCGGGCTGTCGCCTCGTCGTCCAGCTCCCGCAGGTCGAGCAACCCGTCGGCCGCGAGGTCCGCGAGCAGGTCCGTGAACCCGGCGGCCACGTCGCCGCCGTCGAGGTCCGCCACGCCGACGTCGAAGGTCACCGGCGCGTCCGGGTCGCCGAGGCCGCCGAAGACGAGGTTGAACACGAACGCCAGGCCCAGCGGTGCGAGGAACCCGAGCACGAGCAGGGTCCGGTTGCGCACCGCGGTGCGCAGGTCCTTCACGAGCACGAGCAGCGCGGCGCGCACCTCAGTCCCGCAGCGCCTTGCCGGTGAGGTGCAGGAACACCGCCTCGAGGTCCGGCTGGGAGATCTCGACCGAGGAGATCTCCGCGCCCGCGTTCGTGACCTCGTCCACCACGCGCGCGACGAGCTTGGCGGCGTCCTCGGCGACGAGGGTCAAGCCGCCGTCGACGACGGTGACCGAGCCCACGCCGGCGAGCTGCTCGAGCGACGAGGCGACGTCGCCCAGCGGACCGCTCGCGGTGATCGTGACGCGGTCGTGCTCTCCGACCGAGCGGGTGAGCTCGCGGCGTGTGCCCTCCGCCTTCAGCTCACCCTCGTCGATGATCCCGATCCGGTCGCACAGGCGCTCCGCCTCCTCCATGTAGTGGGTGGTGTAGAGCACGGCGATGCCGGCGCCGGAGAGCTGCTCGACGGAGTCGAGGATCGCGTTGCGCGACTGCGGGTCCACCCCCACGGTCGGCTCGTCGAGGATGAGCAGCTGGGGCCGGTGCAGCAGGCCGATCCCGATGTTGAGCCGCCGGTTCATGCCACCGGAGAACTCCTTGGAGCGGTCACCGGCGCGATCCGACAGCCCGATGACCTCGAGGACCTCGTCGACGCGCTCGTCCAGCTCCCTGCCGCCCAGGCCGTAGAGGCGGGCGAAGAACTGCAGGTTCTCGCGGGCGGTGAGGTCCGGGTACACCGCGACGTCCTGGGGTACCAGGCCGATGGCCGCCCGGGCGTGCGTGCTGCGCGTCGAGACCCGTTCTCCCAGCAGGTCGATCTCGCCCCCGTCCGCCTCGATGAGGCCGGCGATCATCGAGATGGTCGTCGACTTGCCCGCGCCGTTGGGGCCGAGCAGCCCGTAGGTCTCGCCGGCGTCGACGTGCAGGCTGAGGTCGCGCACGGCCCGGATGTCGCCGAACCGCTTGCTGACACCTCTGACGGTGAGGACCCGGTCGATGGCGGTGCTCCTGTGTCGGCGGACGCCGCCCGAGACGGTACCGCGGTGGCGGAGCGCGATCGCGGGGAGCGGTCAGAGCACCGCGGTGGGTCGTTCGTCGGGGGTCGCGTGCAGCAGCACCGAACCGGGGTCCGCCGCCCGGACCGCCGCCTCGACGCTCGGGTGGATCCGGTCGGCGAGGCGGTCCCATCCGCCCGCCCGGCGGATCACGTCGCGCACCGGCCCCCGCACGGTCGCGAGGCGGAGCGTCACGCCCGACTCGGCCAGGTCCTCGTCCAGGTCCGACAGGAGGTGGGCGCCGGTGGTGTCGAGGTCGCCGATCGCGCTGGCGTCGACCACGACGGTGTCGAGCTGCGGTCGGTCCGCCAGCAGGGCGGCGATCCGCTCCTCCAGCGAACGGGTGCTCGCGAAGAAGAGGGGACCGTCGACGCGCAGGACGGCGATCCGCTCGCACGTGCGCGTCGGCCACCGGTCCACGTTGCGGAGCGTGGCGGTCCCCTCGACGCGCCCCAGCTCGGTGGTGTGCGGGTGGGCGGAGCGGTGGACGAAGAGCGCCAGGCTGAACAGCAGGCCGATCGCGAGCCCCGGCTCGACGCCGACGAGGAGCGTCGCCGCGAAGGTGACGACCAGGGCGGCGAAGTCGGCGCGCCGGGTGCGGTAGGTCGCGACCGCGTCCCGCCAGTCGACCAGCCCGGCCACCGCGACCACGACCACGGCGGCGAGCACCGCCTTCGGCAGGTGGTGGAGCGCCGGGGTGAGCCACAGCACCGCGACCGTGAGCACCGCGGCAGCGACGAGGCTCGCCATCGGGGTGCGCGCGCCGGCGGAGTGGTTCACCGCGGTCCGGGAGAACCCGCCCGCGACGGGGAAGCCGCCGAACATGCCGGACGCCAGGTTCGAGGCGCCGGTCGCGAGGAGCTCCTGGTCCGCGTCAACCTTCTCCCTGGTGCGACGCGCGATCGCCTTGGCGACACTGACCCCCTCGGCGTACGCGACGACCGCGATGGTCAGGGCCGTGGGGGCGATCGCGCCGACCAGCGACGCGTCCACCCCGGGCATCCTGGGCGAGGGCAGCCCGGTCGGCACGTCGCCGACGATCGCGACGCCCTTGGCGTCGAGCGACGCGAGCCAGGTGACCGCGGTGGCGGCGGCGAGGACGACGAGGGCCGTCGGTGCCCGCGGTGCGAGGCGCTTGCCGGTGACGAGCACGAGGATCGAGGCCAGCGCGATGCCGAGCGTCCACCCGTCGACCCCGCCGACCTCCCGGCCGAGCGCGGTGATCGTGCCGACCACGCCGTCGGTGCGCCCGAGGTCGACGCCGAGCAGGGGGCCGGCCTGTGACAGCGCGATCGTGATCGCTGCTGCGGAGGTGAACCCGCTGATGACCGGGCGCGACAGGAAGTCGACGACGAAGCCGAGCCGCAGGAGCCCTGCCACGACGAGCACCGCGCCGACCGAGACGGCGAGCAGGGCGGCGACGGCGGGGTAGGTCGGGTCCTCGGGGGCGACGACGGACCGCAGGCCCGACAGCGTCAGCAGCGACGTGATGGCGACGGGCCCGACGGCGAGCGATCCGCTGGTGCCGAGGAGCGCGTATGCGACGATCGCGACGATCGCCGCGTAGAGGCCGGTGACCGGCGGCATCCCGGCCAGCTCGGCGTACGCCATGGCCTGGGGGACGAGCATCACCGCGACGGTGAGCCCGGCGGTCAGGTCGCCCCGCAGCGTCGGCCGCCGGTAGTGCCGCCCCCAGTGGAGGATCGGCAGGAACCGTGCGATGCCGGTCGGGCTCGCCGGTCGGGGTGCACGGGTGGTGTCAGGCACGCCCGGTGAGCTGGTCGACCACCGCGTTGACGTCGCAGCTGTTGCCACGGTTGTACGGCAGCATCGACAGCGCCTTGCCCATGGCGCAGGTGTTGGTGAGCGCCGCGATCGTGAGGCCCGCGCCGATCGCACCGGCGACGAAGCGCATGCCCGGTGCCCAGATGCTCGCCACGATCGACGCGAACACGATCGAGCCGGCGACGAGGCGGACCTGGCGCTCGATGTCCCACCTCGCCACGCCCCGGTTGACCTTGCCGCCGCTGCGCTCCCAGGCGGCCATGCCGCCCTCGAGCACCTTCACGTTGCCCATGCCGGTGCGGGCGAGGCGCTGCTCGGCCTGCGAGGCGCGCATGCCGGAGCGGCACACGAGCACCACGGTCTGGTCGACGTGGCGCTGGATGTCCTCGGCGTGCTCGCCGAGGGTGTCGAGCGGCACGTTGAACGCGCCGGGGATGTGCACGCCGTCGAACTCGGCGGGGGAGCGCACGTCGAGCACTCGGACGTCGACGCCGTCTGCGAGCCACTGCTGCAGGGTGGTCGCGTCGATCCGGGTTGCCTGGGTCATCTGGTCTCCTTGGTCGGATGGGGGAGGGGGGTGGGCTCAGGCGTGCACGGCGTGCGCCTGGGCCCAGGCGCCGTAGCCGCCCAGCAGGTCCGAGACGTCGGTCGCTCCCAGGGAGCGGAGCAGGCTCGCTCCCGCGGAGGAGCGGTAGCCGCCGGCGCAGTACACGACGATCGGTCGGTCGAGGTCGAGGGTCGTCGCCTCGTCGCGCAGCCGCGCGAGGGGGATGACGGTCGCGCCGGGGATGGTGCCGAGCGCGGTCTCCCCGGGGTTGCGGACGTCGACGACCTGCACGTCGCCGGACCGCACCGCCCGCTCGAAGGCGCGGACGTCGAGGCGGGAGGCCCGCCGCGCCAGCTCCGGTCGATCGGCGAGGCGCTGGATGCCGCCGTCGAGCACGCCGAGCACGTCGTCGAAGCCGATGCGGGCCAGGCGCAGCTTGCTCTCCTCCTCGGCGCCGGGATCGGTGACGAGCACGATCCGGCTGCCGGGCGTGACGACGGACCCGACGTACTCGGCGTACCGGCCGTCGATGCCGACGTTGATCGACCCGGCGAGGTGGCCGGTCGCGAACGCTGCCGCGTCGCGGGTGTCGAGGACGACCGCGCCCTCGGCCCGGGCGGCGAGGACCTCGTCGAGGTCCATCGCCCGCGGCGCCGAGTCGTCGAGCAGCTGGCGGGCCGCCTTGTTGAGCCCTGCGTTGAACCCGAAGTAGCCGGGGGCGCTCGGCTGGCCGTCGGTGACGGTGCGGACGAACTCGTCGACCGTCATGGGCTGCAGCGCGTAGTTGGTCGCGCGCTGCTCGCCGATGGTGGACACGGTCTCGGTCGAGAGCTGCTTGCCGCACGCCGAGCCGGCCCCGTGGGCGGGGAAGACCTTGGTCGAGTCGGGCAGCGTGAGCAGCTGCTCGTGGAGGGAGGCGTGGAGCTCGACCGCGAGCTCCTCCGCGGTGACGCCCACCGAGGCGAGGAGGTCGGGGCGCCCCACGTCCCCGATGAAGAGGGTGTCGCCGGTCAGCACGCCGAACGGCTCGGGGTCGTCGCCGCGCTCCCACACCACGACGCTGATCGACTCGGGGGTGTGGCCCGGCGTCTCACGGAACTCGAGCACGACGCCGGTGCGGGGGTCGCCCAGGGCGATGCGCTCGCCGGTGCGGACCCGGCGGATCGGGAACTGCGCCTCCGCGGCCCGGCCGAACACGATCTCGGCTCCGGTCGCCTCCGCGAGCTCCAGGTGCCCGGAGAGGAAGTCGGCATGGAAGTGGGTCTCGATGACGTACCGGATGTCGAGGCCCTCCGCCTCGGCCTCGTCCAGGTACGCCTGGATGTCGCGCCGCGGGTCGACGACCGCTGCCACGCGGGTCTCCTCGTCGGCGACCAGGTAGCTCGCGTGCGAGAGGCAGTCCAGGTAGTGCTGCGTGAACTTCACGTCTCCGCCCTCCTCGTCGGGGATGGCGGGGACCATATACCCCCAGGGGTATGTGGTCAAACCCCCTGGGGTATGCGGTAGGGTGGAGGCGGCCCTCGCGGCGCCGGAGAGCCGGGAAGGAGGCGTCACCGATGGAGCTGCCCGACGAGGTGGTGAGCGACGTGCGCAAGCGCCTGCGGCGTGCCGCGGGTCAGGTCGCCGCGGTCGAGCGCATGCTCGACGAGGGGCGTGACTGCAAGGAGATCGTCACGCAGCTCTCGGCGGCCACCCGGGCGCTGGAGCAGGCGGGGTTCAGGCTGGTCAGCGCCGGGCTCGTCTACTGCCTGTCCGATCCCGAGCGCGCCGAGGCCGAGGGCTACCCGCTGGCCGAGGTCGAGAAGATGTTCATGAAGCTCGGCTGAGCGCCGGGCCGATGGATCCCCGTCAGGCGAACGCGGAGATCCCCGTGATCGCCTGGCCGAGGATCAGCGTGTGGATCTCGTCGGTGCCCTCGTAGGTGAACACCGACTCGAGGTTGTTCATGTGGCGGATCACCGGGTACTCGGTGGTGATCCCGTTGGCGCCGAGCACCGAACGCGCCGTCCTCGCGACCTCCAGGGCGCTGCGCACGTTCTGCATCTTGCCGAAGCTGATCTGGGGCGTGGCGAGCGTTCCGGCGTCCTTCATCCGGCCCAGGTGGATCGCCAGCAGCGTGCCCTGCTGCACCTTCACCATCATCTCGACGAGCTTGCGCTGGGTGAGCTGGAAGCCGGCGATCGGCTGGTCGAACTGGTTGCGCTCGAGCGAGTACGCGAGCGCCGCCTCGTAGCAGGCCCGCGCCGCGCCGCACGCGCCGAAGGCGATCCCGAACCGCGCCTCGTTCAGGCACGACAGCGGCCCACGCATCCCGGTCACCCCCGGCAGCACCGCGTCGGCGGGCAGCCGCACCCCGTCCATCACCAGCTCCGAGGTCACCGAGGCCCGCAGCGACACCTTCCGGTGGATCTCCGGCGCGGAGAACCCGGGCGTGTCGGTCGGGACGACGAAGCCGCGCACCGCACCCGCGTCCGGACCGTCGGGGTCGGTGCGGGCCCACACGACCGCCACGTCCGCGATCGACCCGTTGGTGATCCACATCTTCGTGCCGTCGAGCACCCAGTCCCCACCGGGCTCCTGCCGGGCGGTGGTGCGCATCGACGACGGGTCCGATCCGGAGTCGGGCTCGGTCAGCCCGAAGCAGCCGACCAGGTCGCCCGCGGCCATGCCCGGCAGCCACCGCTGCTTCTGCTCCTCCGAGCCGAACGCCCAGATCGGGAACATGGCGAGCGAGCCCTGCACCGACACGAAGCTGCGCGCACCGGAGTCACCGGCTTCCAGCTCGAGGCACGCGAGCCCGTACGCGGTCGCGGAGGTGCCGGCGCAGCCGTAGCCCTCCAGGTGCATGCCGAGCAGCCCCAGCGAGCCGAACTCCTTGGCCATCTCCCGGGGGAACACCCCGCGGTCGAACCAGTCGCCCACCTCCGGCAGCACCTTGTCGCGCACCAGTTGGCGGACGGTGTCGCGCAGGAGGCGTTCGTCGTCGGAGAGCAGCGAGTCGATCGCGAGCACGTCGTGGGGATCGACGTGGCGGGGGAGCGGCGCGTGTCCGGTCATGGGGGTGAGGCTACCCACCAGCGCCGCCGGGCACCGTTGGGGGGATCCACCCGGTTGTCGGCGTGCGCGGGCACCCCGTACGCTGCCCCCCGATGGCGGACGTGGGGGTGGCGGCGCCGAGCTTCGTCTCGCAGGCGCCGAAGCTCGGGTTCGTGGGCGGGTTCGACGGCGTCCGGGGCATCGGCATCATGCTCGTGCTGGCCCAGCACGCCTACCCGCTGCTGTTCCCGAGCGTCGCAGGCATCATCGACGTGTTCTTCGTGATGAGCGCGTTCCTCATCGTGAGCCTGCTGCTCCAGGAGCACCGGAGCCTCCACGACATCAACATGCGGCGCTTCTACGCACGCCGGGCGCTGCGGCTCCTGCCCTCCGCGTACCTGTGCCTCCTGGCCTGGGTGGTCGTCAGCCTGCTGTTCGACCGGGACCGCCTCGTGTGGGTGCTGCAGGACGCCGCCGCGGCGGTGACCTACGTCTACAACCTGGTCTTCCCGGTGGGCATCGAGGCGGTCGACCCGCAGGCGGCCTCGCAGCGGTCGATCGACCAGTTCTGGTCGCTGGCGGTGGAGGAGCAGTTCTACCTGATGGTCGCCGTGACGGTGCTGGTGTGCATCCGGAAGCGGTGGATCACCCAGCTCGCCGTCGTGATGGTGGCGATCGCCACCTACATCGGGCTGGCGCGCCTGTTCGGCCAGACCGGGCCCTGGCCCGGCGGCCCGACCAACTCCAGCGTGCCCGCCCGGGGCCTGAGCCTCCTGTGGCTGTCGCGACCCGACTCCCTCATGTGGGGCGTCGCGCTGGCGGTCCTCAACGCCCGCCTCCCCGACCCGCTGCCGGAGAAGTGGCGGGTCTGGCTGCCCCGTGCCGGTGCGGTTGGCCTCGTCGTCGCCGGGACGACCATGCTGCTCGGCAGCCCCTTCCTGCACGACCTCGCGTCCCGCGCGAACGTGCCCCACCTCTTCTTCCCGATGGCCCCCCACGACGGCGTCGACGACGGCGCGCTCTACTGGATCAAGTTCGGGCACACCCTCACGGCGCTGGCGTGCATGCCCGCGCTCTTGGCGATGGTGCGGACCAAGGACTGGTGGGGGAACCGGGGCCTGTCCTGGAAGCCGCTGCGCTTCCTGGGGCGCATGTCCTACACGCTGTACGTGTGGCACACGCTCGTGTACTTCCTCGTGCTGCACGTGCTCGGCGGCAACGACGTGCTGGGGCAGAAGTGGCGGGTGCCGATCCTCATGGTCCTCGCCGTCGTCGCCTGCCTCCCCGTCTTCTTCTGGGTGGAGCAGCCGCTGATGCGGGCCAAGCTCCGCTTCGCCTCCGAGAAGGAGGTCGTCGACCTCAACACCGGCAAGGTGATCCACGTCGACGACCTGCGCGCCGCCTCCGTCGACGGGGCGCGGGGAGGCCGCCGGTGACGGTGCTCGACGCCCCCCGGCCCTTCACCACCCGCGCCCCGAAGCTCGGGCTCGTCGGCGGCTTCGACGGCATCCGGGGCATCGGCGTGTGCATGGTGCTGGTCGGCCACGCGCTGTTCGAGTACGTCGAGTCGTGGGTGACGATCGTCGACACCTTCTTCGTGCTGAGCGGGTTCCTCATCACCACGCTTCTGCTGCAGGAGGTCCGCACGACCGGCACGATCAGTCTGAAGAAGTTCTACCTGCGTCGTGCCACCCGCCTGCTGCCCTCGGTGTGGCTGTTCGCGACCGTGTGGATCCTCATCAGCCTCGTGGCGACCGCGGTCGGGTTCGAGCCGCTGCACCTGCGGAACGTCGGCGCGGACGCGCTCGCCGCGGTGGCCTACGTGTACCACGTCGTGTTCCCGAACGGCCTCTACGTGATCGAGCCGGCAGTGCAGTCGGAGCGCACGATGTGGCACCTGTGGACCCTCGGCGTGGAGGAGTGGTTCTACATCGTGATCGCCGGCACGGTCCTGATCTGCGCCCGGCGGCGATGGGTGCTCCAGCTGGGCGTCGCGATGGTCGCGATCTTCGTGGCGATCGGGCTCGCCCGCTGGTTCGCGTTCACCGGCTTCTTCCAGGACGACGAGGGCATGATCCCCGGCGTGCGCATGGCGTTCCTCCAGCGGCCCGACGCGCTGGGGCTGGGCGTCGCCATGGCGGCGTTCAACGCGTACGTCACCGAGGAGCACGCGCAACGCTGGCGCCGCCCCGTGCTGTGGGCGTGCAACCTGGCGCTGGTCGTCTGGCTGGTCATGCTGAACCTGTCGAGCGGGCTGGTGCGCAAGCTCGGCGGTCCGTACCTCGACTACCTCCCCTCCGGTCCGAGCCAGTTCTCACGCCCGCAGATGCTCGACAACCTGTACTGGTTCCGCTTCGGGCACACGATCGGCGCACTGGCCTTCGCCTTCATCCTCGTCGGCCTCGTCCGCTACCGGGACTGGTGGCTGGCTCGGTGGTGGTCGTGGCAGCCGTTCCAGTGGATGGGGCGGCTCAGCTACACGCTGTACGTGTGGCACGCGCTGCCGTTCATCATCCTGATGGCGGTGATCGGCGGAGACGACCCCTCGCTGGGCGTCCAGCTGCTCCGCACCCCGATCCTGATCGCCGCGGCGTTCCTCGTCTCGATGCCCGTCTACTACCTGGTGGAGCTCCCCGTGCTGCGCATGAAGCTCCGCTTCTCGGCCGAGCCGGAGGCGCTCGACCTCACCACCGGCAAGATGGTGCCCACGGGCGAGGCGGCCGAGGGCGACGGTGCCGCACCTGCGCCCGGACGCGACGGGGCCCCGGGCGAGCCCGGGGCCCCGACCGGCTGATCCGGCTCCCGCCGGTCAGTCGCTGAGCGTCTTCAGCAACTTCTGCAGCTCGCCGCTGGGATCCTCCGGCACGATGTAGCCGGTCTCGTCGCGGATCTGGTCGAAGTTGTCGCGCACGTCCTCGGCGGTGTGCCCCTCGGAGTACCAGCCCTGGGTCAGCCCGATGAAGTAGCGGGCGACCACACCACCGGCGACCGAGTAGATCTCGCCGTTGACCGGGCAGTCCTCGTGGGCGAGGTACACGACCGTCGGGGTCACCTCCGACGCCTCGAGCTTGTCGCCGAGCGGGCCGAGCAGGTCCTCGGTCATGCGGGTCTTCGCGACCGGCGCGATCGCGTTGACCTTGATGCCCTTGGACTTGCCCTCGTTCGCGAGGACACGGGTGAACCCGACGAGGCCCATCTTCGCCGCGCCGTAGTTGGACTGGCCGAAGTTGCCGAGCAGCCCCGAGTTGGAGCTGGTGTTCACGACGCGGCCGTAGCCCTTCTCGCGCATGATCTTCCACGCCGGCTGGGTGACGTAGAACGCACCGAGCAGGTGCACCTGGATGACCGGCTCGAGCAGCTCCGGGGTCAGGTTGTGGAACGTCTTGTCCCGCAGGATCCCGGCGTTGTTGATGACGATGTCGACGGTCTCGAAGTTGTCGAGCGCGGTCTGCACGATCGCCTCTCCGCCCTCGGGGGTGGCGACCGAGTTGTGGTCCGCGACGGCCTCGCCGCCGGCGGCGACGATCTCGTCCACCACCTTCTGCGCCGCGGAGGCGCTCTCCCCGGTGCCGTCCACGGAGCCGCCGAGGTCGTTCACGACGACCCTGGCGCCACGCCGGGCGAGCTCCAGGGCGTGCGACCGGCCGAGGCCGCCGCCGGCGCCGGTCACGATCGCCACCTTGCCGTCGAATCCAAGATCAGCCATGGGGTCCCCTCATTCGCTGTCGATGCTGCGGGTGTCGGCTGCAAGTTACCGACGGCCCATCGGGCGGACGAATCAGGCGGGGCGGGGGCTCAGCGGTCGTCCCACCACCGCTGCCGGTAGGGCGCGAGGGCCGACCCGATCGGTGAGGGAGCCGGGCGTGCGCGGTCGCGGCCCACCGCCGCGAGGCCGCCGGCGAGCAGCAGGCCGCCGCCGAGGACGAGCACCACGGCGCGCTCCCACGGGCCGGTCCTGGGCAGCAGCGGCTGGGCCGGGTCCAGCTCGACCACCGCCGGGGGAGGGGGCGGCGGTGGTGGCGGCAGCGTCGTGGCGGTCGTGCCCGCCACGGCGTCGCACGCGGGGCGGTCGCCGACCCCGCAGGTCACGGCGCCCGCGACCGGTCCGTCGCACCCGCCGACGGCGCCGGTCGCCACCGTGGTCCCGTCCAGCTCCACGGCGACGGTGACCGCGCCCGCAGGCGGCAGCTCGAGGGTGCGCTGGACGAGCCGCTCGGGGGACATGGCCGCCCGGTGCACGATCGAGTCGCCGAGCCGGATCGCGACCTCCGACGCGGGCGGGCTGCCCGCCCTGGCGTGCACGACCGCCTGCCGCGCCGCGCACCGCTCGAGCACGACCGCCGCGGGGCCGTCGAGGCCGCAGTCGGGCTCGACCGTGGCCTCCGCGACGACGAAGTCGCCGGAGGACACGCGCACGTCGCTGGGGCGGCCCTCGAGCAGCGGCACGACCAGCTCCGCGGTGCCGGCCGGCTCGAGCCGGACCTCGCGGACCGGCACCCCGTCGCTCGCCACGGTGGCCGCGTGCGGGTGCTCGCCGGTGTTGCGCAGCTCGACGAGCGCGCCGCCCGCGGCGCAGTCCCCGGTGACCGTCGCGACGACCGGCTGCTGGTCACAGCCCTCGGGCAGCTCCGCCCTGCTGAACCGGGGGGCGCCGGGCGGGTCGCCGTCGGCCCGGGTGCCCCACGGCTCCAGCGGGGTGACCCGCAGGTCCACCGAGTCCGCG
>Ga0182741_1001140_pt1 | contig 36237 bp, 34 predicted proteins | sample eDN5th37CBELigOP_FD_128874 | JGI IMG/M metagenome (GOLD analysis project Ga0182741, IMG submission 128874) | Enriched Organic Plus compost microbial communities from Emeryville, California, USA - eDNA 5th pass 37_C BE-Lig OP (version 2) (version 2) ... | reverse complement strand
TCCCCGCCCCGCCATCTTGCGACGCCTCGCGAGCGCGCCCCTCGTCGGGCCGGGATGGATGCAACATAGTTCAGATGAGCATCCGTGTCAAGAACAAACGAGGAACATTGTCCACAGGCTCGCGTCTCCACTCCCTCTCCCGTCATGGCCGGACCTGTCCCGGCCATCCCGATCGGACAAGCGCTGCGCCTCACCAATCGGGATCATCGGGACAAGCCCGGTGATGACGTGGAAGAGGCGGCGACGAACGACCGGATGAGCGCCGCGCCTCTCCGAAGCGGGATCACCGGCCCAAGGCCGGTGATGACGTGGAAGAGGCGGCGGCGAACGGCCGGACAAGCGCCGCGCCTCACACCATCGAGATCACCGGCACAGGGCCGGTGATGACGCAGGGAACAGGCGCGCCCCTCTGCCCTTTCCCTGAACCACAAAGCCCTCATCCTGAGGAGGTCCCGTCAGGGACCGTCTCGAAGGACGAGGGGTCTCTGGAGGGCAATGGAGCATCCTTCGAGACGCCTGCTGCGCAGGCTCCTCAGGATGAGGACGGACGGCAAGGCATCGGGATCACCGGCCCAAGGCCGGTGATGACGTGGAGGGTATCATCCCGGACGGCGCCTGCCGATCCGGGACCGGATGGCGGGAGAGAATCCGACGGCGCATGTCCAGAGAGCAAGTTCACTCTCCCCGTTGCGACCGGTCAGGGCCGGACGATCACCCTGTAGCCGCAGAGCCGGGCAAGGGGCGCGAGCGCTGCGAACAGGGCCTTCTGGACCCAAACGGGCGGGCCGGCCAGGTAGAAGTGGTCCCTGTAGGTATGAAGGGTGAGTGCCATCAGGAGGAAGCTGGGCTCTCCCTTGGAGCCGAACCATTCCGGGTGGTTCTGCGCAAGCGTTGCGAAATTCAGGAAGAACCGCAGCTGGCGTTGCGCGGGCGTGAAGCGGACGACGATGACGGTCTCGCTATCGTGAGCATTACGGAAGAAATGCGGTTTTCCTCGGGGAACGGTGATCGTCTCACCGGGCCGAAGGTCATGGACCGTGCCGTCGATCGAGACCTGCAACTGACCGGACCTGACGATGAACGTCTCATCCGCGCGCGGATGGATATGGGCCATCGCATTTCCACCGCCCGAGCCCCCCTGATTCCAGCCGGACCTCGAATTCAGCCGCCTCCGCGCTCTCGGGAGTCGTAAAGACGAAGGTCTCGCGGTTGAAGGCATTCACCAGCGTGAGGCCCGGTGCGAACGAAAACGAATCCATGATCCCCGCCCATGGTCACAAGCAGCGCTGCTGCGTCGATGAGCGGGTTTAGCATATGAAACGTTGTTTGGTTGCGACACGCATTGCCGGCAGCGACACCGTCGCGACGCCGTTGTCGCGGCGAAGAACCGTCAGCGCGAAGAGCATCGGATCCAAAGGTGCAAGTTCACCTTTGGATCCGATGCTTTAGTGATCCGCCCGCATGGCCTCGGCGACGCGCGCTTTCAGGACCTCCGGCTGGCGCAGGATCAGCGCGCCGCGCGTGCGCTCGATCAACCCCTCCTGGGTCAGCATCGAGAACTCGCGCGTGATCTGCTCGCGGCGGCAGCCGATCCGGGCAGCGACGATGTGATGGAAGGGCGGCGGGGTGATCACCCGCTCGATGCCCTTCTCGCCGCGCGGCACCGACAGGCGCAGCAGCTCCGAATAGAGCCGGTGCCGCAGGTCGAGCACCGTCTGCTCCATGAACTTCGCGTTCAGCTCGCGCAGGCGCGACGCCATGAGGCAGAAGAGCCTCTCGGCGACGGGACGGTTCGCGAAGAGCAGCTCCTTGAACACGGCCGCCGGCATCACGCAGGCCTCGCCCCGGGTGAGCGCCGTGACGTTGGCCGAGCGCTTGATGCCGTCCAGGGCCGCGAGCTCGCCGAAGACCTCGCCCGGCTTCATCTCGTTGAGAATGACCTCCTTGCCCGAGGCCGTGCGCATGAGGACGCGCACCTCGCCCGAGAGGAGGAAATAGACGTCGGTGGAGAGCTCGTCGAAGTCGACCAGAACCTCCTCCGGATCGAAACGGCGCCAGTTGGACCGCGCCTCGAAAGGAGCAAGGTCGATATCGAGCCCCTTGAACAAATGAACATTGGCAAGCCGACCCATGACTTCATCCCCACCTGCGACCGCTGGCGCAACACAACTATGTCACATTCTTACGCCGTCCAGATATCGACTCAGTTTATCAGGCTTTCACCGTCCGGTCATTGGCAAGCCCTGCCCTGCCGAGCGTATTGCGCGTATCCACGACGAGCCGGGCATGCGCAGCCACGAGGGCGTAATCCACCTTGTCGTGGTCAGTCGCAATGAGCACCGCGTCGTACGCCCCAACCGTTTCCGGCGTCAGCGGCACCGAGCGCCGGCCGGCCAGGGGGCCATGCCTGCGGGTCGGCGGCAGCTCGGGAATATGCGGATCGTGGTAATCGACCGCAGCGCCTCGCGCCTCGATCAGCTCGATGAGCTTCAGGGACGGGCTTTCCCGCATGTCGTCCACGTTCTTCTTGTAGGCGGCGCCGAGCAGGAGAATGCGTGAGCCGCTGAACGGCCTGCCGCTGCGGTCCACGGCCTCCGCGAGACGCTCCACCACGTAATAGGGCATCTGCGTGTTCACCTGCCCCGCCAGCTCGATGAAACGGGTGGTGATGTCGTATTCCCGTGCCTTCCAGGTGAGATAGAAGGGATCGATGGGGATGCAGTGCCCGCCCAGGCCCGGCCCGGGATAGAACGGCATGAAGCCGAAGGGCTTGGTCTTGGCGGCCTCGATCACCTCCCACACATCGATGCCCATGGCGGCATAAACCACCTTCAGCTCGTTCACGAGGGCGATGTTCACCGCCCGGAAGATGTTTTCCGTGAGCTTCACAGCCTCGGCCGTCGCGGTGGAGGAGACCGGCACGGTTTTCTCCACGAGCTGGCTGTAAAGCGCATCGGCCAGCGCCAGCGCATCCGGCCCGTCGCCCCCGACCACCTTCGGGATCGTGGAGGTGCCGAAATCCGGATTGCCGGGATCCTCGCGCTCCGGCGAGAAGGCGAGGAAGAAGTCCCTGCCACTCCTCAGCCCCCCAGCCTCCAGGATGGGCTTGAGCACCTCGTCCGTCGTGCCCGGATAGGTGGTGGATTCGAGGACGATCAGCTGCCCGTCGCGCAGGCATGCGGCGATGGAGCGGGCTGTCTTCTCCACATAGGAGAGGTCCGGCTCCCGATGCTTGGTCAATGGCGTCGGGACGCAGATCAGGATGGCGTCGGGCTCCGAAAGCCGGCCGAAATCGCTCGTCGCGGCAAGCCGCCTCGCCCGCACCGCCTCCCCGACGGGATCCGAAGGGATGTGCTTGATATAGCTCTCCCCCCGGTTGAGCCGGTCGACATAGGAGCCGTTGATGTCGAAACCCAGGACCTTGAACCCCGCCCTGGCGGCGGTCAGTGCCAGGGGCAGGCCCACATAGCCCATGCCGATGATGCCGATGGTCGCCTGCCGTGTCTGGAAACGCTCCAGCAGCCGCACGACGGTGGCGGAATGGGTGGCGGGCACGTGATCGGCTGGCATGATAACCCCCAACGACCTCTTTGGATTGATCTTGAATGGATACCTAGGTCACCTCAGGGAAAGCCCAAGCTCGCTCCTGCCTGCCTATGCCACCTTGCCAGCGCTCCTTTCACGGGCCAAAAGGCGGCATGCTCCACGTCAACGACCTGACCTACCGCATCGGCGGCCGCCTGATCCTCGACCATGCCTCCTTCAGCCTGCCCGACGGGGCGAAGGTGGGGCTCGTCGGGCGCAACGGCGCGGGCAAGACCACCCTGTTCCGCATCATCCAGGGCGAGCTCGCCACCGAGAGCGGCAGCATCACCCTGCCCCGCGGCATGCGCATCGGCGCGGTGGCGCAGGAAGCGCCCGGCGGCCCGGAGCGCCTCATCGACGTGGTGCTCGCCGCCGACAAGGAGCGCGCCGCCCTCCTCGCCGAGGCCGAACATGCCGACGGCATCCGCCGCGCCGAGATCGAGATGCGGCTCACCGATATCGGCGCGCATTCGGCGCCTGCCCGCGCGGCCGCGATCCTGCACGGTCTCGGCTTCGACGCGGAGGCTCAGGCGCGCCCCTGCTCCGACTTCTCGGGCGGCTGGCGCATGCGCGTCGCGCTCGCGGCCGTCCTGTTCACGGAGCCCGACCTGCTGCTCCTCGACGAGCCGACCAACTATCTCGACCTCGAAGGCACGCTCTGGCTCTACGACTACCTGAGCCGCTATCCGCACACGGTTCTCGTCATCAGCCACGACCGCGAGCTGCTCGACACCTGCGTCAACCACATCCTGCATCTCGATCGCGGCAAGCTCTCGATCTATCGCGGCGGCTACACCTCTTTCGCCAAGCAATATACGGAAAAGCGCGAGCTGACGGCGAAGATGGCGGCCAAGCAGGAGGCCGAGCGCAAACACCTCCAGGCCTTCGTGGACCGCTTCAAGGCCAAGGCCTCGAAGGCGCGCCAGGCGCAGTCGCGCGTGAAGCGCCTCGCGAAGCTCGAACCCGTCGCCACCATGCTCGAGGACGAGGTGCTGCCCTTCAACCTGCCGGGACCGGAGCGCCCCGCGGCCCCGCCGCTGGTAACGGTGGAAGGCGGTGCCGTCGGCTATGGCGATCGCATCGTGCTCGACCGCTTGAACCTCACGATCTCGCCCGACGACCGCATCGCGCTCCTTGGCTCCAACGGCAACGGCAAGTCCACCTTCTGTAAGCTCATCGGCGGCAGGCTGGGGCTCATGAAGGGCGAGATGCGCACGCCCTCGCGCATGGACGTGGCCTATTTCGCGCAGCACCAGCTCGACGAGCTGAACCCGAAGGCGAGCGCCTACGATCACGTGGCCGCGCGCATGCCCGATACGCCCGTCGCCAAGATCCGCGCCCGCACGGCGCAGATCGGCTTTCCCGGCGCGAAGGCCGACACGCCCGTCTCCGCCCTGTCGGGCGGCGAGAAGGCGCGCCTCCTCATGGGGCTCGCGGCCTTCAACGGCCCTCACCTTCTCATCCTCGACGAGCCGACGAACCATCTCGACATCGACAGCCGCCAGGCGCTGATGGAAGCGATCAACGACTATGACGGCGCCGTGATCCTGGTGAGCCACGACCGCTTCCTCATCGAGGCCTGCGCCGACCGCCTCTGGATCGTCGGCAACGGCACCGTGAAGCCCTTCGACGGCGACATGGACGATTACCGCCAGCTCATCCTGTCGGGCGAACTCGATCCGCAGAAGCCGGACGAGAAGACCTCGGCGCCGAGCGCCTCGAAGGTGGACGAACGCCGCGCCGCCGCCGAAAGACGCGCGGCGCTCGCGCCCCTGCGCAAGAAGCTCGAAACCATCGAGGCGCGCATGGCGAAACTCACCGAGGTCATCGGCAAGGTGGACGCCGCGCTCGCCGACGGCACGGCCTTCCTGAAGGATGCGGCCAAGGCCACCGAATTGTCGAAGATGCGCGCCGAGGCGGCAGAGCAACTGGCCGCGCTGGAAGAGGAATGGCTGACGCTGAGCGGCGAGATCGAGGAAGCCGGGGCCTAGACTGCGACCGATCGGGCCCCGGGCTGCTCCTGGACCGGTGGTTCTCCTGCGGTGTCGCCGGCTCGATGCTCTCCAGGCATGAGGCGCCGTCCGCACCCTCATGCAGAATACTCATTCTGCACTACCTTAGCATCGCACCACGCTGTCAATAAGATCCTATCGACTCTCTCGAGGGCGCACCGCAACCTTAGGATGAAGAGCACATCCTACAGGTGCAGACATGCAATTCCGTCACTGGCCGCCGATCGCAATATCCCTGCTTCTTTCTGCCTGCGCTTACAGACCGAACGACGTCGCCGACCCGCGGGAGATCAGCCTGCGGACTGCCGTCTTCGATGTCGCCACCACCTTGGCAGATTTGCAGCAGGTACGACGCGGGCAGCCGAAAGTCGGCATGATCGCGGACGAGGCCACCGTCACGTTCAACGTCAGTGCAAAATCGAACGAAACGGGCGATTTGAAAGTCGATGCCGAACCGGCCCCGATTGTTGGCTTTCCCATCACTTTGGGCACGCAATATACGCTCGCCAACGAGTCGAATCGCGGCAATCAGATCACCATCACGTTCAAGAACATAGCGACGGCGAAAATCAGCCCGGGAGACCGCGCATTGTTGGAAAGATGTGCGCGAGGCGGAGACTGCGACAGCGCAATTTTTTCAACCCCCAAGCCCAAAGCACAGAAGAAATAGAGGGCTATCCTCCGAGTATGAGCGCCGCGGGCGTTTGGTATCGGTTGAGACTGTCTCGACGAGGATGAGAGATTCTACGGCTTCGCGATCCGCTCGAGCCGGTTGTTCACGAAGAAATAGAGCTCGCGGCCGCCGGGCTCGGCATAGAGCACCTGCACTTCGCGCTGCCCCTTGCCGCTTTCGCCGACGAGCACGTCGGTGGCGGGTTTTCCTTTCAGGCGCACGAGATCGCATTCGGTGATGCCGGGTTCGATCACGGTAGCGGTGCCGGCGGGCGTTCCGGTGCAGCGCCCGTCAGGACCGAGCAGCGGACCGTCGAAGGTCGGGCCGGACGGAGCGGCGGCCACGGGAGCCGACGCCGCGGCCGGCGGCGGGGCGGAACGCGTGCCGTTGCAGGCGGCAAGCCCGAGGGCGGCGAGAGCAACGCAGGACACAACCTTCAACGTCATCGATCAATCCCTGTTGGCGCTCCTGGCCTGGAGCGCTTCCTCGAACAGCCGCTGCACATCCGCGCGGAAGGCCTGCCGCGATCCCTGCCGCGAATAGAACATGTGGCCGCCTTCGTAAACACTCAACGACACCCGCTTCCGGGGGCCGAGTTCGGGGAGTTGGTCGAGAAGGAGCTTGGAGGCGAAATACGGCGTCACGAGATCCGTGAAGCCGTGCGTGACGAGCACGCGCAACCGGCCGTCGAGCGCCAGGGCCTGCCGCAGCTCTTCCAGGTTTTCCGGCCCGCTGCGCCCATTGCCCCAGCGCCATGCGCCGCTGATGGACCCGTTGAGCAGGTTGTAGCGCCCCTCCGCCTTGTAGTTCAGCGTATCGGTCAGGTGATGGATGATGGCGCTCGACAACGGCGCCGTCATCGCGTCGAGCACCGGGTCCGGGAAACGCTGGGATTGCGAAGTCGGGTTCGGATCGGCCGCGGCGACATTGGTGTCATAGGCGCTGACGATCTCCGACGTTTCCTTTCGCAGCTCCCGCTGCGCGGTGCGCAGGTCGATGCGGCCCGCCAGGCGTCGCGTGAGATCGGGCGGGAGGCCGCTCAACTCGGCCACGCGGCGGCTGAGGCGCTCGACGGCTTCCCTGTCCTGGAGACCGCGCATGAGATCCACGAAATACTCGGTGGACGCATAGGCCTCGGCCTCCTGGAGGCCCTCGCGCGTCACCACCCCATCGCGCGAGAGTTTCGCCGCCGCGAGCGAGGGCAGCAGGGCGGCATGGACCCAGGGCGCGCCCGCGCCCTGGTCAAGCCAGTCGAAATCGAACACGGGAGAGACGAGAACGAGGCCGCTGAAGCCGATGCCCTGATCGCTCTGAAGCTTCTGCGCCAGAAGCGGGCCGCGGAAGCCGCCATAGCTCTCGCCGACGAAGAACTTCGGCGAGGTGAGCCGGCCCTTCTCCTTCAGCCAGCGCATCACGGCGGCGGCGAGCCCATCGATATCACCCTGCACGGAATAGAACCGCTCCCTCACCTGATCCCCGCCGACCACGCGGCTGTATCCGGTCCCCGGCGGATCGATGAAGACGAGATCCGTGAAGTCGAGCCATGTCTCCGCATTGGGCACGAGTGACGTCGGCGCCGAGGGGCTGATCGTCGGCCCGTCGAGGGGCAGCAGCCAGGGGCCGATGGCGAGAAGATGCAGGTAGGCGGAGGATGCCCCCGGCCCCCCATTCACCGCGAAGGTCACGGGCCGCGTCGCGGCATCGGAGCCGTCCTTCGTATAGGCCACGAAGCCGATCTCCGCCTGCGGCGTGCCCTGCTGGTCCGTGAGCGTCAGGTGTCCCGCCGTCGCGGTGAACTCAAGCGTCCGCCCGGGAAGCTGCAGCGTATGGCGCGTGACCGATTCCGGCGGAAGAGGCTGCGCCTGATTCTCCTGCCGCGACCGTCCACGGGTTTCCTGCTGCTCGCTCCGCTGTTGTTGCTGCTGCTCCTGAGCCTGGACGACAGGAAGCGCGAGCAGCAGGCAGAGCGCGGCGGAGACGGGCAGTCGGAGGGCGGGAAGCATGGCGTTGATCCTGATGACCCTCGGGAAACTGGAGAACCGCTCAGGAGGTTGCAAGCGCTCGGGCGATGAACATTTCGTGGGGTGCGGCATCGACCGGCCGGCATGTCATCACCGGCCTTGGGCCGGTGATCCCGATCAGTGATGCGCGGCGCTTGTCCGATCGGGATGGCCGGGACAGGCCCGGCCATGACAAAGACGGTCTCGAACGCGCCTACCGGCCCCGATCACGCCTTCCTTTTCCAGCGGCCGTCATCGTCCTGCTGCCAATAGGTGGCGTCGTGGCCGCCTTCCTTGACCGCGCGCCATTGGTCGCGGGCAATCGCGAGCGCCTGCCCGTCATTGCCGTCGAAGAGAATGGCAAGGCGCTGATAGGAGCCGATATCCTCGGGCAGGCCCGCGCCCTCCGCGAGGAAGCGGATCGCGGCGCCGTTCGGGTTGCCGCCGCTCAGGGTGATCAGGATCGGCTGGTCCGCCGCATGGGCCTCCCGGTCCGTGCCGTGCGGTAGGAAGCTCTCGTCCGAGAAGGTCCAGAGATGATCGTCGAGGGCGGCCATACGCTCCTCGGTCGTCACCTGCACCACGGCGCGCCAGCCGCGCTCCAGCGTCTTCTGGAGGAGCGTCGGCAGCACGGCCTCGAGAGGCTGCTGCTGCAGGTGATAAAAGAGGACCTCGGCCATTACCTTGTCGTCATCCCGTTTGTCTCGTCATCCCGGACGCCGTCAGGCGATCCGGGCTCGTCTTCAGGATCGGGCGCTGCAATACCTCTCCCCGGCGGGGAGAGGTGAGACCGCGCCATTCTCGCCAAGCGATCCCGGGTTCCGCTCCGCAGCCCCGGGATGACATGTCGGCCTCAAGCCTCGTAGTGATCGCGCACGAGGCGGTCGAGGAGGCGCACGCCCCAGCCGGACGCCCAACCCCGGCTGATCTCGGTCTGCGGCGAGCCCATGGCCGTGCCGGCGATGTCGAGATGCGCCCAGGGCGTGTCGTTCACGAAGCGCTGCAGCAGGGCTGCGGCCGTGCTCGAGCCGCCGAAGCGGCCGCCCGTGTTCTTCATGTCCGCGAACTTGGATTCGATCATCTTGTCGAATTCCGGCCCGATCGGCATGCGCCACACGCGCTCGCCGGTCGCCTTGCCCGCCGCGATGAGCCGCTCGGCGAGGTCGTCGTTGTTGGAGAACAGGCCCGCATATTCCTGCGCGAGGGCGACGAGGATGGCTCCCGTCAGGGTGGCGAGATCGATCATGAACTTCGGCTTGAAGCGATCCTGCACGTACCAGAGCACGTCGGCCAGGACGAGGCGGCCTTCGGCATCCGTGTTGACGATCTCGATGGTCTGGCCGGACATGGTGGTCACGATGTCGCCAGGGCGCTGGGCGTTGCCGTCCGGCATGTTCTCCACGAGGCCGATGGCGCCGACCACGTTCGCCTTGGCCTTGCGGCTCGCGAGCGCGTGCATGAGGCCGACGACGCAGGCCGCGCCCGCCATGTCGCCCTTCATGTCCTCCATGCCCGCGGCCGGCTTGATCGAGATGCCGCCCGTATCGAACACGACACCCTTGCCGACGAAAGCGATGGGCTTGTCGGACGCCTTGCCGCCGTTCCAGCGCATGATGGCGACGCGCCCGCCCCGCGCGGAGCCCTGCGCAACGCCGAGGAGAGCGCCCATGCCGAGCTTCCGCATGGCCCGGTCGTCGAGAATCTCGACTTCGACGCCGAGCTTGGTGAGCGCCTCGGCACGGGCCGCGAATTCCTGCGGGCCGAGCACGTTCGGCGGCTCGTTGACGAGATCCCGGGCCAGAGTGATGCCCTGAAGCACGCTCTCGTGGGCCTTGTAGACCTTCTTCACCGCAGCGGGATCGGCCACGTTCAGGATCAGCCGCGCGGCGCCCTTCTTCTCCTTGTCGTCCTTCTTGGTCTTGTAGCGGTCGAAGCTGTAGCGTCGCATCTGCACGCCGAGCGCGATGTCGGACACCGCCTCCGGGGACACCCCGACGCCGGGCAGGTCGAGCACGACCGTGGCAATCTTGCCGTTGAGCTTGCCGGAGATCAGGCCGCCGAGCTGGACGAAATCCACATCCGCCCTCTCCTTCTCGCCGCCGATGCCGATCACGATCAGGCGATCCACCGTGAGGCCGCTCGGCACCACGATGGTCATGGCCGTCTTCGCCTTGCCCTTGAAATTCTCGGTTGCGGCGGCCTTGGCGATGAGATCCACGCCCTTGGAGCCGATCTGCTTGGCAACCGCCGGCGTGGGCTTGAGATCGTCCCCGACGAAGATGATGAGATCGCCGGATTCGACCTTGCCGTGCGGTTGAACGTCGATCTTGAAGCTCTCGGCCATGAAATCCTCTTGTTTTGACTGTGGAGAACCGGACTCGGACGGCTCCGCCTCGATAGCCGCCATCATATAGGGCATGGCGGGGCCCGCCGTGAAATAGGCGCAATCTCAGGCTGTTGAAAACGCCCGTCTTGCCTTAACACCCAGCGACAAGGTAACCCTGGTCTTTCGCGCCCAGGGGCGAAGGGCTTCATGACACTTCTCGAACGCTACATTCTGAAAATCGCATTCAGCGCCTTTGCCGCGTGCTTGGTCGCCTTGACCGGCGTCATCTGGATCACGCAGGCGCTGCGCGAGCTCGATCTTCTGACGGGCAAGGGTCAGACGCTCCTCATCTTCCTGACGGTAACGGGCCTTTCCCTGCCCGCGCTCATCAGCATCATCGCGCCCGTCGCCCTGTTCATGGCGACGATCTATACCCTGAACAAGCTGAACGGCGATTCCGAGCTCATCGTCATGAGCGCAGGCGGCATGGCCCCCCAGCGCCTGCTGCGTCCTTTCGTCGTGCTGGCGATGTTCATCAGCCTGATCGTCGGGACGATCTCCGTCTACCTCATGCCCGCGAGCTTCCAGGAATTGCGCATGCTGTTCACGCGGATCCGGGCGGATTTCGTGGCCACCATGGCCAAGGAAGGCCAGTTCATCACGCTCGATAACGGCATCACCTTCCATTACCGCGAGCGGTCGGGCGACGCCCTGCTCGGGATCTTCATCGAGGACCAGCGCAACAAGGCGAAACCCATCGTCTACCTCGCCGAGCGTGGCCAGACCGTCGAGCAGGACGGACAGGCCTATCTCGTGCTCGAGAAGGGCAGCGTGCAGCGGAAGGAGCCGAACAGCCGGGATTCGTCCATCGTCGTGTTCGAGCGCTACGCGGTGGATCTGGCAGCCTTCAACCAGGAAGGTGGGGAGGTCATCTACAAGCCCCGCGAGCGAAGCACGATGCAGCTGCTTTTCCCGGACCCGAACGATCCTCTCTACCAGATGCAGACAGGACGCTTCAGGGCCGAGCTTCACGATCGCCTGACGGCCTGGCTCTATCCGCTGGCCATGATGGCGGTCGCCTTCGCAGCCCTCGGCGAGGCGCGCACGACCCGTCAGGGACGAGGCTTGGCCATCGCCGGCGCCATCGCGGGGGTGGTGCTGCTGCGGATTCTCGGCTTCGCCGCGTCAAGCGCAGTCGTCCGCTCGCCCGCTGCGGCCCTGCTCGTCTACGGGGTTCCCCTCGGCGGCATCGCCATTTGCCTGCTGATCATCTTCAAGGGTGCAGCCCTGCGCGCCCTCGCCATCAGGATCCGGTCCGCTCTGCAGGACGCGTTCGCTTCGCGCAGAACCGCCGCCCAGGGAGGGTGAGAATGCTGATCGGCAAGACCCTCGGCCTCTATTTCGCGCGCCAGTTCGTCAAGACGATCTTCATCGTCTTCGCCACGGTGTTCGCCCTCGTCTACACGATCGATTTCGTCGAGATGATGCGCCGCGCCGGCGATTCCGAGAACGCGACAGCGGCGCTCGTCGCGACCCTTTCCCTGTTCCGGACCCCGGCCATCGCCGAGCAGGTCATGCCCTTCGCCGTGCTTTTCGGCAGCATGGCCGCCCTGCTCCAGCTCAGCCGGAAGCTCGAACTGGTGGTGGCACGGGCCGCCGGCATCTCCGCCTGGCAGTTCCTGCAGCCGGGCCTGTTCGTCGCCCTTTTGATCGGTGTTGGCTCGGTGACGCTCTACAACCCGGTTTCGGCGCACCTGAAGCAGCGCGCGGCCGCCCTGGAAACCAAGATCTTCTCCCGCACGACCCAGACCTCGGGCAAGACCATCTGGCTCCGGCAGAAGAGCCAGGACGGCTACGCCGTGATCCGGGCGGAGGGCTCACGACCGGATTCGGCAACCCTGGTCGGCGTGACGGTCTATACCTACGATCTGGAGGGCCGCTTCACCCATCGAATCGAAGCCCAGGAAGCGCTGCTCCATGAGGGCTTCTGGGAATTGCGCGGAGCGCGTGTCCTTTCGGCAACAGAGGAGCCGCAAAATCACGATCGCTACCTCATCGCCTCGCACCTCGAACCCTCTCAGCTGAGGCAGAGCTTCATCGCGCCCGATTCCATCCCCTTCTGGCAGCTGCGCGAGACGATCCAGCGCATGGAGCGGGCGGCCCTGAACACCACCGATTACCAGCTCCATTACGACATTCTCCTGGCCCGCCCGCTGCTCTTCATCGCCATGGTTTTCGTGGCCGCATCGGTATCGTTAAGATTCTTTCGATTTGGTGGTGTAGCAACGATGGTTCTGGGTGGCGTTGCCGCCGGGTTCATGCTTTATGTCGCCACTGAGCTTATGGCGGAGCTTGGCGCTTCGGGGATTATCAGCTCGATTGTTGCAGCCTGGTTCCCTGCTGTAGTAGGCAGTCTGTTAGGGACCTTGGCATTATTATACCAAGAGGACGGCTGAACCCGTTCTCATATAAGACGCGGGCGTAAGGAGTGGGGATGCAGCGGCTCAAGACAACGATCGCAATGTCTGCGGTCGCAACGGCGTTTCTATGTGCCGTTGGGTCAAGCCCCGCGCTCGCGCAGTCCCTTAACGAGAACATCAGCTCCCGCCTCCAGGCGAATCCGAATGGCGACCGTCTGCTCGTGGACGCCAACGAGATCATCTACGACAACGACCGGAACACGATCTCCGCTGCCGGCGACGTCCAGATGAATTACCAGGGCCGGACGCTCCAGGCCGACCGGGTCACCTACGACCGCAATACCGGCCGCGTCTATGCCGAGGGCAATGCCCGCCTCACCGATTCCAGCGGCGCCGTCGTGACCGGCGACCGGTTCGAGCTGACGGACGACTTCAAGGACGGCTTCATCGATTCGCTGCGGGTCGTTCAGACCACGGTTGAGAACGGCCGTCAGGTCACGACCCGCTTTTCCGCCCCGCGCGCCGAGCGCGCTGCAGGCGAGACCACCACCTTCGAACGCGGCACCTATACGGCCTGCGAACCCTGCAAGGAGCACCCGGAGCGTCCCCCGCTCTGGCAGGTCAAGGCCGCGAGGATCATCCACAACAACAGCGAGCAGACGATCTATTACGAGGATGCGACCCTCGAGATCCTCGGCCTGCCCGTCGCCTATCTTCCGTACTTCTGGACGCCCGACCCGACCGTCAAACGCAAGACCGGTTTCCTGGCGCCGCGCTACGTGATCTCGAACACGCTCGGCTTCGGCGTGGGGGTTCCGTTCTTCTGGGCCATCGCCCCGAACTACGACCTGACCATCACCCCGACGATCCTGACCCGCCAGGGCATTCTCGGCGAGGCCGAGTGGCGGCACCGGCTGGAGACGGGCTCGTACAATATCCGCATCGCCGGCATCAATCAGCTGGACCCGGACGCCTTCCTCCCCAGCCCGCGCGGCCCCGGCGACCGCGACTGGCGCGGCTCCCTGGAATCGGCCGGCCAGTTCCACATCAACGAGCGCTGGAAATGGGGCTGGGACATCGCCCTCGTCTCGGATAAGTGGTTTTTCGAAAACTACGGCATCCGCAGCGAGAGCCTGCAATCCATCTATCTGAAGGAATCCGTCTCGACCCTGTATCTGCAGGGCATCGGCGACCGCTCCTTCTTCGACATGCGCGGCTATTACTTCCAGGTCCTGTCCACTCAGGACTGGCAGAAGCAGCAGCCGGTCGTTCACCCGGTGATCGACTATGACAAGCGCATCACGCCGCCCGTCGTCGGCGGCGAATTCGGCATCAACGTCAATGTGACGAGCCTCACGCGCGAAGCGGCCCAGTTCGAGCCGCTGAATAGCGCGAACAAGGCATTTGTCGATCCCATCAACGGGCTTTATCAGACCTGCCAGATCTTCGAGCCGGAGGAGTGCCTGGTGCGTGGCGCGAGCGGCACCATGTCCCGTGCCTCGATTACCGCCTCCTGGCGCCGCGAGCTCATCGACCCCATCGGGCAGGTCTGGACGCCCTTCGCCTATGTGCGGGCCGACAATTTCTGGATCGCGCCGGATTTCGACGGCTACCAGAACGCCAATCTCGCCAACTATCTGGGTGGCGACGACGACTACCTGTTCCGCGCCATGCCGGCCGTCGGTCTCGAGTACCGCTATCCCTTCGTGGCCGCCCTCGGCACGTCGGGACGCCAGGTCATCGAGCCGATCGCGCAGATCATCGCCCGCCCCAACGAGACCCAGATCGGCCATCTGCCGGACGAGGATTCGCAGAGCCTCATCTTCGACGACACCTCGCTCTTCGATTGGGACAAGTTCTCCGGCTATGACCGGTCGGAAGGCGGCGTGCGCGCCAATGTCGGCATTCAGTACACGGTCACCGGCGCCGACGATTTCTATGCCAATGCCCTGTTCGGCCAGTCGTACCAGGTGGCTGGACGCAACTCCTTCCGTCAGGGGGATCTGGCCAATGTGGGGCTGGATTCCGGCCTGGACTCGCGCGCCTCGGATTACGTGGGCCGCATCCAGATCTCTCCCAACAGCAACTTCTCCTTCGTGAGCCGCGCCCGGTTCGACGACGAGGATTTCAGCATCAACCGGATCGAGGCGAGCGTCCGGGCGAACTTCAACCCCTACCTGCCGCTCTCGACGTCGTTGACCTATGCGCGCTACGACGCGCAGCCGGATATCGGCTTCCCGCGCCGCCGCGAGGGTCTGCTCGGCTCCGCCACCTGGAACCTGACGCCGAACTGGTACGTCTCCGGCTCCGTCCTGCTCGATCTCGACCGGTACCTGCTGGCCCGGGAAACGTACGAGCTGCAACCCGCCACGAATCCCGCTGCGGTCGCCCCCGACCAGGATCGCGTGTTCGTCAGCTCCATGTCCCTCGGCCTCGGCTATATCGACGAGTGCACGACCTTCTCGCTCCGGTACATCATGACCCCGCGTTCGGTGACCACGAACTCGGGCGAGAAGGATCGCAACCACACCGTCATGCTGTCCCTCGAACTGCGGACCCTCGGTGCGGCCACCGTCAGTCAGCGCGTCGCGGGCGAGACCTCCGAAGAAGGCGTGTTCCAGTAGTGGCCGAGCTTCGGCGCCCTCTGCTCCTGACACAAGGCGACCCGTCCGGCATCGGGCCGGAACTCACTCTCCGGGCCTGGCTCGAGCGCGACCGGGCGGGCCTCCCGCCCTTCGCCGTCCTGGCCGATCCCGCGCATCTGGCACAGGTCGCGGGCGCGCTGGGCTGGAGCGTGCCGATTGTGGCCGTCCAGGCATCTCAGACCGCCTCGACCTTCCCGAAGGCGCTCCCCGTCATTCCGCTGACGGCGCGGGTTGCAGCCCTGCCCGGCCAGCCCGACAAAACCTTCGCCCCCTCGGTGATCGAATCCATCGAGACGGCCGTGCGCCTCGTGCGCCAGGGCGAGGCGAGCGCAATGGTCACGAATCCGATCGCCAAGCACGTGCTCTACGAGGCGGGCTTCAGCCATCCGGGGCACACGGAATTCCTGGCCGCCCTCGCAGGCCAGGACGGAAACGCCTATCATCCGGTGATGATGCTCTGGAGCGAGGAGCTTGCCGTGGTGCCGGTGACTGTCCACATCGCCCTCTCTGCCGTGCCCGCCGCCCTGACCACGGACCTCATCGTGCGCACGGGGCGCATCGTCGCGCGGGAGCTGAAGGAGCGCTTCGGCCTGTCCGCTCCGCGCCTTGCCCTCGCGGGTCTCAACCCTCATGCGGGAGAGAACGGCGCCATGGGCACGGAGGATCAAACGATCATCGCGCCAGCCGTCGCCGCCCTGCAGGCGGACGGCATCGCCGCTTCGGGCCCGCTCCCGGCGGACACCCTGTTCCACGCCCGCGCCCGGAAGGGCTATGACGCGGCGCTCGCCATGTACCACGACCAGGCCCTCATCCCGATCAAGACCATCGCCTTCGACGAGGCGGTCAACGTAACTCTCGGCCTGCCCTTCGTGCGCACCTCGCCCGATCACGGCACCGCCTTCGACATCGCCGGCAAGGGCATCGCCCGCCCGGACAGCCTCATGGCGGCGATCCGGCTGGCTGCGCGCCTCGGTGCGAGAGCCAGCCATTCATGAGCCAGATCGACAACCTTCCGCCCCTGCGCGAGGTGGTTCGCACCCATGGGCTCATGGCGAAGAAGTCGCTGGGCCAGAACTTCCTGTTCGACCTCAACCTCACGAGCCGTATCGCCCGCTCGGCCGGCCCACTGGAGGACGCGACGGTCATCGAGGTCGGCCCTGGCCCCGGCGGCCTCACCCGCGCCATCCTGGCGGCGGGCGCCAGGAAGGTCATCGCCATCGAGCGCGACAGCCGATGCCTTCCGGCGCTTGCCGAGATCGCCGAGTACTATCCCGGCCGCCTGGAGGTGATCGAGGCCGATGCGCTGGAATTCGACCCTCGCCCCATGGTGAGAGACGGTCCGGTGCGCATCATTTCCAACCTGCCTTACAATGTCGGGACGGCCCTGCTCACCGGCTGGCTCACGGGCGAGGATTGGCCCCCCTGGTGGTCCTCTCTCACCCTCATGTTCCAGCGTGAGGTGGCCGAGCGCATCGTGGCGACGGAGGACGATCCGAAGGATTATGGACGGCTCGGCGTGCTGTGCGGCTGGCGCACGGACGCGCGCATTCTCTTCGACGTGCCGCCCTCGGCCTTCGTGCCGCCGCCGAAGATCACGTCGAGCATCGTGCACCTGACGCCGAAAGCCTCGCCCCTGCCCTGCCGCATCGGCGCGCTGGAAACCGTGACCCGCGCCGCCTTCGGCCAGCGCCGCAAGATGCTGCGCCAGAGCCTGAAGGCGATCACGCCGGATCCCGCCGCGATCCTGGCCGCGGCCGGTCTCGACGAAACCATCCGCGCCGAAAACGTGCCGGTGGAAGGCTATGTGGCGCTGGCCAACGCCTTCGACACGGTGCGGCGCTGAGAAACGCGCTCGCTCTTCAGCCGGCCTTAACCCCGCCGCATCGATGATGCATCGGAATCGGTGCCCCACACGGGCCGAGACCGGAGACGCATGATGCAGCAGCGCAGGACAATCGGACTTCTCTTTGGCGGCCGCTCCGCGGAGCACGAGGTTTCCAAGCTCTCGGCCGCCAATGTCCTGCGCGCGCTCGACCCCGAGCGATACGACATCGTCCTGATCGGCATCGACCGGAACGGGCGCTGGCTCCTGTGCGACAACGGCAACGGCGCGGGACGGGGCGCAAGCTCGCTCGAGATTGCGGAGGGCGCGCCCGCCGTGTCCCTGCTCCCCGGCGGCGATGGCGAGATGATCGTTCTCGATGGAAAAACCTCCTCCCGGACCCTGCATCTCGATGCCGTCGTGCCCGTTCTGCATGGGCCGAACGGCGAGGACGGAACGGTTCAGGGCCTGCTGCAACTCGCCAATATTCCCTTCGTCGGCTCCGGCGTGATGGGCTCGGCTGCGGGAATGGACAAGGATGTCGCCAAGCGGTTGCTGCGCGACGCGGGCATCCCCGTCGTTCCTTTCGTGACCATCACACGAAGCACATCCCTGGATTATCGCTCCGCCGTCGATGCGCTCGGCACGAGCGACCTGTTCATCAAGCCCGCCAATATGGGCTCCTCCGTCGGCGTCGCACGCGCGACCAATGCGGAGGAATTCGCGAAGGCCTGCGCGAATGCCCTGCGCTACGACACGAAGGTGCTCGCGGAAAAGTGCATCGCCCGCGCCCGGGAAATCGAATGCTCGGTGCTGGAGGATGCATCGGGCGACGTGCGCGCTTCACCGCTGGGAGAAATCGTGCCCGCGAGCAGCCATGGCTTCTACAGCTATGACGCGAAATACATCGATGCGGACGGCGCGCTGCTGCGCATTCCAGCCGAATTGTCCGAGGAGCACGCGCAAGCGATTCAGCGCCTCGCCGTCGAGACCTTCAAGGCCCTGAGCTGCGAGGCCATGGCGCGCGTCGACTTCTTCGTCGATCCGAACCGGGAGGAGACGCTGTTCGTCAACGAGGTGAACACGCTTCCCGGCTTCACCGCCATCAGCATGTATCCCAAGCTCTGGGAAGCCGGCGGCCTGCCCACGCGGGAGCTGATGGATATCCTTCTCGACCACGCCTTCGCGCGTCACGAGCACCGCAACGCGCTGGCGCTGGTGTGAGAGGCGTCAGTCGAGCCTTTCCGAGAGCAGGCCCTCGACGAATTCCTGCAGGCCGACGAGGCGGTCGCGCTTGAGGCGCTCCGCCGTCTGAATGGCCTTGAGCTTCTCGAAGGACTCGCCGAGATCCTCGTTGACGATCACGTAGTCGTACTCGACCCAGCGCTCCATCTCGACGCGGGCATTGGCGAGGCGCTTGGCGATCACCTCGGGCGAATCCTCCGCCCGGCGCTCCAGGCGCGCCTTCAGCTCCTTGAAGCTCGGGGGCAGGATGAACACGGTCACCACGTCGTCAGGCAGCTTCTGGCGCACCTGGCGGGTGCCCTGGTAGTCGATGTCGAAAATCATGTCCTGGCCGGCAGCGAGCGTCTTCTCGACGGGCTTGCGCGGTGTGCCGTAGAAATTGCCGTGCACCTCGGCCCATTCCAGGAGTTCGTCGCGATCCCGCATCGCCTTGAACTCCTCCACGTCGATGAAATGGTAGTGCTTGCCCTCGATCTCGGACGGGCGCTTCGGGCGCGTGGTCACGGAGATGGAGAGAGCACCGGCCCGTTCCTCCACGAGGCTGCGGGTGAGCGTGGTCTTGCCGGCGCCGGACGGTGAGGACAGGATGAGGATGAGGCCGCGACGGCCGACCAGGGACTTCGAATCTGCGCTCACCGCATCACTCCACGTTCTGAACCTGCTCGCGGAATTGCTCGATAACGGCTTTCAATTCAAGGCCGATCCTCGAAAGAGCCACGTCATTGGCCTTTGCGCACAGGGTATTGGCCTCGCGCCCGAATTCCTGCGCCAGGAAATCCAGGCGGCGGCCGACCGGGCCGCCTTCGTCCAGGAGCCCGCGTGCCGCATCCACGTGGGCGCGCAGGCGGTCGATCTCCTCGCGAATGTCCGCACGCGCCGCGATGAGCACGGCCTCCTGGTGCAGGCGCGCCGGATCGAGCGACGCCTTGCCCTCCAAAAGCTCGCCGATCTGGGCTTCGAGCCGTGCGCGGATGGCCTCCGGCTGCCGCGCGGGGCAGGCCTCCGCCTCGTCGACGAGAGCCGCGATGGTGTCGAGCTGCTGGCGCAAGACGGCGGCGAGAGCCTGCCCTTCCTTCAACCGTGCGGCCTTCAGGGCGTCGATGAGCTTGGCCACGCCGCTTCTGAGCGCCGCCGTCAGCGCCTCGTCCTGACCGGGATCGACTGCATCCTCGTCAAGCTCGACGACGCCACGCACCGCGAGCAGGCCGTCGAGCGAGGCAGGCTTCACGTTCTCGGGCAGGGTCAGGCCGCCGATCGCCGTCAGCAGCGATTGCAGGACGTCCTGGTTGACCCGGAGCTTGGGCGATGACGAGGCCCTGGAGATCGACAGATTGAGCTGTCCCTGGCCGCGGGTCAGGGCCTTGAGGATCTGGCCGCGCGCCTCCTCCCCGATGGCGTCGAGGCCCGAGGGCGTGCGCACGCGAACCTCGAGCCCGCGTCCGTTGACGGTCTTGAGCTCCCACGCCCATTGATAGGAGCCGGTGACGCCGGCTTCGCGGGCAAAGCCGGTCATGCTTGCAATCGACATGCACTAAACCTCAGGCATAAAACAAAAACTCGGCGGGACCATAATCCGCGCCGAGGTGTAAGTCGATTGCGATCGGTCGCCGGCCGCGATCAGGGTCGCTTCAGGTCCGGAACGGTTTTCGGATTCGTCAGGTCGAAGGTCTTGTTCTTCAGCGGATCCTTCTCGGTGCCTTCGCTGGCGTCGAAGCCGCGCGCACGGCCAGCCGCTCCGTTCGCCCCGACGATCGGGCGTGCCGCATCCGCCGACCGGGAATCGGCTGTTCCGCGCAGCGAGGACAGCCCATCGTCCACCGCGCCGGACTGGCCCGGAGCCTCGGGATCGACGACCCGGTCGACATTGCCGCCGTCCGGCGCCGGCTTCGCCTTCTCGAGCTGACGCCAGCGCACCACGTTGCGCTGGTGCTGCTCATAGGTCTCGGCGAAGGCGTGACCGCCCGAGCCGTCGGCGACGAAATAGAGATCCTTCGTGCGCGAGGGATTGGCCACGGCCTCGAGCGCGGCGCGGCCCGGATTGGCGATGGGACCGGGCGGCAGGCCCTCGATCACATAGGTGTTGTAGGGGGTCGCGGCCTCGATCTCGCTGCGCAGGATACCGCGGCCGAGGGTGCCCTTGCCGCCGACGAGGCCATACACGATGGTCGGGTCGGATTGCAGCTTCATGCGCTTCATGAGGCGGTTGATGAACACGCCGGCGACGCGCGTGCGCTCATCGGCGCGGCCCGTCTCCTTCTCCACGATGGAGGCGAGGATCACGAGTTCCTGCGGCGACTTGATCGGCAGTTCCGACGAGCGACGCTGCCAGATCTGGTTCAGCGCCTGGCGCTGCGCCGCCTGCATCGTGTTGATGATCTGCTGGCGCGTGGTGCCGCGTTCGAACTTGTAGGTATCGGGCAGCAGCGTTCCCTCGCGCGGCGTTTCGGTGATGTCGCCGGTGAGGATCTCGTTCTCGTAGAGGCGCGACACGATCTGCTCGCTCGTGAGCCCTTCGGGGATCGTGATCGAGTGGAGGATCGCCTTGCCCTGGACCAGGGTATCGATGGTTTCCTGGATGCTGATGCCGGCCTTGAACTGAAACTCGCCCGCCTTGAGCTGGCCGCGCTGGCGGTTGATGAGCGCATAGACCTCGAACAGGAAGGGCTGATTGATGACGCCCTCCTCCTTCAGGATGCCTGCGATCGCGCTCGTGCCGGTATTGCGCGGAATCAGCACGACCTTGTCGTTCTGCAGCGGGCCGGGCGCGGTGACCTCCTGCTGCAGCATCGTGAATCCGAGGACGCCTGCGAGAGCGAGGGCCACGACGAGGGTCAGCAGGCCGCTCAGGACGGAGATCATGCCGCCACGGCGGCGACGCAGGCGCGGCGGCGGCGGCGGAGCCAGTGCGGGCTTCAGCGCCTCGCTCGGCGAGCGCGGTGCGAGACGGGGCTGTTCCTGGCCGCGGGCCTCAGCCTCGTGCTCGGAGATCAGGGTGTTTTTCTTTCTGCGTCCAAACATCACGATGCTTTTCTGGTGTCGGCTGTGCTCACCGGCTCGTCCGACACCCTAACTGGGATTGTGGCGAAAAGCCGTAACGATGAAGCGCTATCCTCAGGCAACCCGGCGGAAGATCAGCGAGGCGTTGGTGCCGCCGAACCCGAAGGAGTTCGACAGGGCCACATCGACCTGCTTGCGCTTGGCAGCCTTCGGCACGAGATCGATCGGGGTCTCGACGGAAGGATTGTCGAGGTTGATCGTCGGCGGAACGATGCCGTCGCGGATGGCGAGGAGCGAGAAGATCGCCTCCACCGCACCGGCGGCGCCCAGAAGGTGACCGACGGCGGACTTGGTCGAGGACATGGTGAGCTTCGAGGCGGCGTCGCCCATGACGCGCTCGATGGCCCTGAGCTCGATCTCGTCGCCGAGCGGCGTCGAGGTGCCGTGGGCGTTCACATAGTCGATTTCGGAGACATCGATGCCCGCGCGCTTGATCGCGGCCGACATGCAGCGATAGGCGCCGTCGCCGTCCTCGGAAGGCGAGGTGATGTGGTAGGCGTCGCCCGACAGGCCGTAGCCGATGACCTCGGCGTAGATCTTCGCGCCGCGCGCCTTGGCATGCTCGTACTCTTCCAGCACGACGACGCCGGCGCCCTCGCCCATGACGAAGCCGTCACGGTCCTTGTCGTAGGGGCGCGAGGCCTTCTCGGGTGCGTCGTTGAAATTGGTGGAGAGCGCGCGGCAGGCGGCAAAGCCCGCGATGGAGAGGCGGTTGACCGGGGATTCCGTGCCGCCGGCCACCATCACGTCCGCATCGCCGAGGGCGATCAGGCGGGCCGCGTCGCCGATGGCGTGAGCGCCCGTGGAGCAGGCTGTCACCACCGCGTGGTTGGGGCCCTTGAGGCCATGCTCGATGGAGACATAGCCGCCGGCCAGGTTGATGAGGCGCCCGGGAATGAAGAAGGGCGAGATGCGGCGCGGGCCGCGCTCGATCAGGGTGGCGGAGGCCTCGTAGATGCCGCCGATGCCGCCGATGCCGGAGCCGATCAGCACGCCCGTGGCACATTGATCCTCATAGGATTTTGGAGCCCAGCCAGCGTCCCGCAGGGCCTGGGTGGAGGCCGCCATGGCATAGACGATGAAGGGATCGACCTTGCGCTGCTCCTTGGGCTCCATCCACTCGTCGGGGTTGAAGGTGCCATTGGAACCGTCGCCGACCGGGATCTGGCAGGCGATCTGGCAGGCGAGATCGTCGACCTGGAAGTCGGTGATCTTGTTCGCGCCGCTTTGTCCCTCGAGCAGGCGAGACCATGTGGTCTCGACCCCGCTGCCCAGCGGAGTGACCATGCCAAGACCCGTAACAACAACCCGACGCATAACGTACCACCCTGTCCTTAAACAAAAATCGGGCGTCGGGTGACTCACCCGACGCCCGCCAGCTCTGTATTAAGCTGCGTTCTTCTCGAGGAAGCGGATGGCGTCGCCAACCGTGACGATGGTTTCGGCCGCATCGTCCGGGATCTCGACGTTGAACTCTTCTTCGAAGGCCATCACCAGCTCGACCGTGTCGAGGCTGTCGGCGCCCAGGTCGTCGATGAAGTTGGCATTGTCCGTCACCTTGTCGGCTTCAACGCCAAGGTGCTCGACAACAATCTTCTTCACGCGATCAGCGACGTCACTCATCGTTTTCTTCCTCAGTGGCTGCCGCCTCAGGATTTGGGCGGATTTAAAAATCGAAATCGGATCAGCTGCTCAGCTGACAACGCTGAAACGGCTACCTTGCGCCGTGCAAAGCCGCATTTTTGAGCGCCGGTCAACCCTTTTGGCGTGATCGGGCTCATGCTTAACACAAGCTTATCCTCTCTGGCGAGAGGTCAGCGGCGCCTGCGAACAGATTCTGCAGGCGCCCTTAAGTGCCTTTAGAACATCGCCATTCCGCCGTTCACGTGCAAGGTATGGCCCGTCACGTAGCCGGCTTCGGCGGAGGCGAGGTAAACGACCGAGGAGGCGATTTCGTTGCCCTGGCCCAGCCGTCCCATGGGGATCGTGCCCAGGATTCCCTCACGCTGCTTCTCGTTGAGAACTTCGGTCATCGGGGATTCGATGAAGCCCGGAGCGACCAGATTCACCGTGATGTTGCGGCTCGCGACCTCGGCGGCCAGCGCCTTGGTCATGCCGATCAGGCCCGCCTTGGAGGCGGCATAGTTGCCCTGCCCGGGATTGCCGGTGGAGCCCACGACCGAGCCGATATTGACGATACGGCCGTAGCGACGGCGCATCATGCCCTTCACGGCGGCGCGGGACAGGCGGAAGGCGGCGGTGAGGTTCACGGCGATCACCGTGTCCCACTCCTCGTCCTTCATGCGCATGAACAGGTTGTCCTTGGTCACGCCGGCATTGTTGACGAGGATGTCCAGGCCCTCCATGGCCGCTTCCGCAGCCGGAACCAGCGCCTCGACGGAATCCTTGTCGGCCAGATTCGCCTCGACCACATGGACGCGCTCGCCTAAGGAGGCGGCCAGCTCGTCGAGAGCGGCCCGGCGGGTGCCGGAGAGGGTCACCGTCGCGCCCTGCGCATGGAGCGCGCGGGCGATGGCGCCGCCGATGCCGCCGGTGGCGCCGGTCACGAGAGCCTTGCGGCCTGTCAGATCGAACATGAGGCTCTCCTCTTATCCTTGCAGGGAAGCTTTGAAGGCGGCGACGTCCTCGGGCGTGCCGATCGCGCTGGCCGTGGCGCCCGACGCGATGCGTTTCACGAGGCCCGTCAGGACCTTGCCCGACCCGACCTCATAAAACGCTTCAACGCCCTGGGAGGCCATATAGGCCACGCATTCGCGCCAGCGGACCGTGCCGGTGACCTGGCGGACCAGGGCATCCTTGATCGCGGCCGGATCGGTGACGGGGGCGGCCTCCACATTGGCAACCACCGGGACCGCGGGCGCCTTCACGGTCACGTTGCTCAGCGCCTCGCGCATGGCGTCGGCGGCGGGCTGCATGAGGGCGCAATGGAAGGGGGCGGAGACGGCCAGCATCACGGCGCGCTTGGCGCCCCTCTCCTGGGCGATCTTCACGGCGCGCTCGACGGCGGACTTGTGGCCCGAGACCACGACCTGGGCCCCGCCATTGTCATTGGCCGCGTCGCAGACCTCTCCTTCAGCCGCCGCGCGGGCAACCTCGAGGGCAGCGTCGTATTCAAGGCCGAGAAGCGCCGCCATGGCGCCCTGCCCCACGGGAACCGCGTTCTGCATCGCATTGCCGCGAATCCTGAGCAGCCGGGCCGTATCGGCGATGGAGAGGCTGCCGGCAGCGGCCAGGGCCGAATATTCGCCGAGCGAATGGCCCGCCACGAAGGCGGCATGCTTCTTGAGATCGAGCCCTGCCTCGGCCTCCAGCACGCGCATGGCGGCGAGGCTCACGGCCATCAGGGCCGGCTGGGTATTGGCGGTGAGGGTCAACTCCTCCGCGGGGCCGTCCCACATGAGAGCGGAGAGCTTCTGCGAGAGGGCCTCGTCCACCTCGTCGAACACGGCCTTGGCCTGCGGAAAGGCATCGGCGAGGGCCTTGCCCATGCCCACCGCCTGGCTTCCCTGGCCCGGGAAAATGAATGCGCGCTTCATGGGGAGCGGAACCTTTGTTGCGAAGATCCGCGCGGGACTCGCACTCAAAGGCGATCAAGTCAAGGCAGAGGGCCTTCCCGCCCGCACTTGGACTGTTCATAGTCCCAGGCGCCGCCACGATCCAGACAGGCGTCGATCCGCCCGGATTCGGTCCGGCTTCCCCGGATCCGGAGGGCGGCTCCCATGACGAGCAGGGTGGCTATGGCAAATCCCAACGCCTTCACCATATTCTCTCCCATCTCACGCGTGGCAGAGCTTACGGCCAAGCCTGTTCCGCACGAGGGCGGGAGCGCACCGGCCATAAGCATCTGGAGAAACACGCTTCCTCTTGTTTTCTCGGGCCATCCGGTGTATCCGGTCGCCCTTCCGATATCTTACGAACCTGAAGAAGGAGCGCCTGCATGGCTCGCGTGACCGTCGAAGACTGCATCGACAAGGTCGATAACCGGTTTGAGCTCGTGCTGCTGGCCAGCCATCGCGCCCGCCTGATTTCCTCGGGCTCGCCGCTCACCGTCGACCGCGACCGCGACAAGAACCCGGTCGTGGCGCTGCGCGAAATCGCGGAAGAGACCATCGCTCCCGACGACCTGAAGGAGCAGCTCATCCACTCCATGCAGAAGTATGTCGAGGTGGACGAGCCGGAGGCCGAGACCGTTCCGATGCTCGGCAACACCGCGGCGGCGGCGGGCAGCGACAACGACACGGACATCCAGTTCGACCGCATGAGCGAGGAAGACCTCCTCCGCGGCCTGGAGGGCCTTGTCCCCCCGAGCAACAGCAGCTCGGACGACGACGAGCGCGAATAAGCGCTCTCACCTATCGTTTTCTGGAAAGCCCGGCCCCGAGCCGGGCTTTTTCATTCCCGCCCTTAACCACAGTTCGGTTTCGCGTCCTGCGGCAAGGTATTCAGCTTGCAGTCAGAAGATGACTTACAATATCTATCTAAAAATCTTCTGATTTCAGCCAGATAGTCTTTTTTGGAGGATGGCGGCGGACATGATGCGCCAGTACGAACTCGTCGAGCGGGTAAAGCGCTACAACCCCTCGGCCGACGAGGCGCTGCTCAATCGTGCTTACGTGTATGCCATGATGGCCCATGGCAACCAGAAGCGCGCGTCCGGCGACCTGTTCTTCGGTCATCCCCTGGAAGTCGCGGCCATCCTCACGGACATGAAGCTCGACGAGGCGACCATCGCCGCGGCGGTGCTCCACGATACGGTGGAGGACACCGAGGCGACCCTGGAGGAGATCAACAAGACCTTCGGCCCCCAGATCGGGGCCCTCGTCGACGGCCTCACGAAGATCAAGCGCCTCGACCTCGTCTCCAAGCGCGCCGCCCAGGGCGAGAACTTCCGCAAGCTGCTGCTGGCAGTGGCGGAGGACGTGCGCGTGCTGCTGGTGAAGCTCGCCGACCGCCTGCACAACATGCGCACCCTCGGCTTCATGCCGCCGGAAAAGCGCCAGCGGATCGCTCAGGAAACGCTGGAGATCTACGCGCCGCTCGCCGGCCGCATGGGTATTCAGGAGATGCGCGAGGAACTGGAGGAGCTGTCCTTCCAGAACCTCGACCCGGAAGCCTACGAGGCCATCAACCGGCACCTGAACGAGCTGACGGCCAAGAGCGAGAAGCTCGTTGAGGAGATCGAGCAGACGCTGACGACCAAGCTCAAGGCGCAGGGCATCGATGCGCAGGTGACGGGACGCCAGAAGCGCCCCTATTCCATCTGGCGCAAGATGGAGCGCAAATCCGTCTCCTTCGAGCAATTGTCGGACATCTTCGCCTTCCGCATCATCGTCGGAACGGTGGATGAATGCTATCGGGCGCTCGGCATCGTGCATACCAGCTGGCCGATGGTTCCCGGCCGCTACAAGGACTACATCTCGACGCCGAAGCAGAACGACTACCGCTCGATCCACACCACGGTGATCGGCCCGGGCAGCCAGCGCGTGGAGCTGCAGATCCGCACCCAGGAAATGGACGAGGTCGCCGAATACGGCATCGCCGCCCATGCACTCTACAAGGAGGGCGTGAACGACAATTCGCGCCTGGCCACGGAAAGCCGCGCCTATCAATGGCTGCGCCGCACCATCGACCTGCTGGCCGAGGGCGACAACCCGGAAGAGTTCCTGGAGCACACGAAGCTCGAGCTCTTCCACGATCAGGTGTTCTGCTTCACCCCGAAGGGCCGCCTCATTGCCCTGCCGCGCGGCGCGACGCCGATCGACTTCGCCTATGCGGTGCATACCGATGTCGGCAACACGGCGGTGGGCTGCAAGATCAACGGACGCATGTCTCCCCTGCTCACCGAACTGCAGAACGGCGACGAGGTGGAGATCATCCGCGCGGAAGGCCAGACGCCCCCGGCGGCATGGGAATCCCTCGTGGTCACGGGCAAGGCCCGCGCCTCGATCCGCCGCGCCACGCGCGCCGCCGTGCGGCGACAATATACGGGCCTCGGCCACCAGATCCTGGAGCGCGCCTTCGAGCGCGCCGGGCGCGCCTTCTCCGACGAGAAGCTCAAGGGCGCCCTGCCCCGTCTGGCGCGCGCCTCCGTCGAGGACGTGCTGGCGGCGGTCGGCCGCGGCGAGATGTTCTCCGGCGACGTGGTGCGCGCCGTCTATCCCGATTACAAGGAAGAGCGGCGCGTCGGCCCTGACGGGCAAGCGGTGAGGCAGCCGGACGGCGCGGGGGACAAGTCCTCCGACCAGCCGGGGGGCATCCCGGTCCGCGGCCTCAACAGGGACATGCCGATTCGCTTCGCGCCGGAGGGCGGCGCCGTGCCCGGTGACCGCATCGTCGGCATCCTCACGCCCGGCGAGGGCGTGACGATCTATCCGATCCAGTCACCCTCGCTCGCCGCCTTCGACAACGAGCCCGACCGGTGGATCGACGTGCGCTGGGATCTCGAATCCGGTACGTCGCAGCGCTTCCCTGCGCGCATCAAGCTGCAGTCGATCAACGAGCCGGGTTCGCTCGCGCAGATCGCGCAGGTCATCGCCGATCACGACGGCAATATCGACAACGTCAACATGAAGCGGCGCACGCAGGATTTCACCGATGTCACTATTGACCTGACGGTCTGGGACCTGAAACATCTCAATGCCATCATCGCGGAGCTGCGCGCCAAACGCGTGGTGAGCCGCGTCGACCGCGTCACCGGATAGACTCCCATGCAGAACAAGCCCCGCATCGCCATCATCATGGATGAGAACACCAGTGGCGACGGCACGAACTACGAAACGACGAAGGCATATTTCGCCGCCGTCCACCGCGCGGGCGGCCTTCCCTTCGGCATCCCCTATATCGGCGAGATGATCGAGCTGGTGACCGATGAGTTCGACGGCTTCATCAGCGTCGGCGGGCGCATCCGGTTCCCCGACGAATGGTACGTCGCGGGAGACCGCTCACGGTACCCGTCCTCGGAGCGGCTCGAGGTCGAGGAGGCGCTGATGCGAGGCTTCCTCGATCGCGACAAGCCGGTACTCGGCATCTGCAACGGCATGCAGATGCTCGCCTGCCTTCATGGCGGCCGCATGGTGCATGAGGTGCGCAAGGCCGGTCCGGACATTCTCGTCCACGATGATCGAGCCGCCATGCACTCCGTTGGAATCGTCCCCGGCACCATGCTGTCCCGGATCGTCGGCGCGACGCGCTTCGACGTGAACAGCCGCCATCAGGAAGCTGTCGTTGCTGTTTCCGATCAGGCCGTCGTTGCCGCCAGAGCCGATGATGGTGTGATCGAAGCTGTCGAGATTCCCTCCAAACGCTTCGCCATCGGCATCCAGTGGCATCAGGAGATGCTTGCCCGGCAGGACCATCCCGGGAACGGGATCTTCCAGGCTTTCGTGCAGGCGGCAGGACACGGCTAGGGCATCGGCGGACCCAGCGGGCCGCCGATGCCCTCGGGTCCGCGCCTGACGATGCTCTCATTCATAAAGAAGGCATCGGATTGATCCGAAAAGTGGATTCCACTTTTCCCGTCCGATGCTTTAGCCCGTTTCGCGGCCTCGCTCCGAGCGCCTTGTCCTTCACGAATTGCGTGTCGCCAGATGGGTGGAGGCCCACAGCGCGGCCTGCGTCCGGTTCTTGGCCCGGAGCTTGCGCAGGATCGCCTTGACGTGAACTTTGACCGTCGCCTCGGTGATGTCGAGTCTGCGTGCAATCACCTTGTTCTGGGCGCCTTCCGTCAGGCATTTGAGAATCGCGGCCTCGCGTTCCGTCAAGCCGTTGACGTCAATGGGACTGGGTACAGCCGCAGGCGCCAGAAGGTGGCTGAGCACGGCGCCCGGGACGATCACCTCCCCGAGCATGACGAGATCCAGCATCTTCACGAGCGCCTCGGGCGACGTGGACTTTGCGATGTAGGCGGATGCGCCCGCTTCGATCGCCGCCAGCATCGGACCGCGATCACACCGCTCGACGAGCATCACGATGCGCAAGGACGGGTTTTGCTCCTTCAGCGATCGAATCTGTCCGCAGGTCGCTTCATGGTCGTGGTCCCCGTCCACGATCAGGAGGCGGACGTCGCTTCCCGCCTCCAGCATCGGATGGATCTCGTCGAGGGTCGCGGTGGAGGCCGACAGACGGTAGGTCGTGTCGGCAAGGATGCGCCTCAGGCCCTCGCGGAAAAGTCCATGGGATTCGACCAGCAGCGTTTCGACCCGATCGACACAGGGCTGCTCCATGAAAGCGCTTTCCGCGTCGGCCTGGCGGAGCGCCATGCCGTCATCGGCACTGATGGTGCTGGCTTCTCGAAGGGCCTGGAGGCTGTTCTCCTCTGCTCCTCCAACCCCTGCAGCCGAACCCGAAAGAGTCTTCTCGACTTGAGTTGTCATCGTCCAGTCCTCGCGCGGCGGAAGCCGTCAAGAGTACTCACTTGCACGTCGTGGCTTCCGCGCATCCCATACTCGCTATCACTTTTTGGATTCCCGATGCTCGCCTCCCGTTACGGATGCGAGCGATCGGACATCAGCTTCCAGGCAGATTCGCCGGCCGCTGACTTCATCGATTGATATAGATGGAGCACTGTATCGTTCTTCAAGTGCGCCCCCGCACAGGGCATGTCCCTGGTTGCCTTTCGGCCTCACCGATGAAGCCCTTGCTTCTCGGTGGCCCAACTGCCAAAGAGCACTCAAGGAGATCCCGCCATGACCCCGAACGACGTGCTCGAAGAATTCCGCTCCGCTGGCGCCTTGCTCGAAGGACATTTCATTCTCTCGTCAGGACTGCACAGCCCGGTCTTCCTGCAGAAGATGTTCGTCTTCCAGGATCCGGCCCGCACGGAACGGGTCTGCCGGGCTCTGGCCGAAAAGATCAGGGAGCGGTTCGGCGCCGTCGACTACGTGGTCTCCCCGGCCGTGGGCGGCATCGTCCCGGGCTACGAGACCGCCCGCCATCTCGGAGCCAAGGCGATCTTCGTGGAGCGCGAGAACGGCGTCTTCGCCCTGCGGCGCGGCTTCGCGATTCCCGAGGGCGCGCGGGTCGTCATGGTGGAGGACATCGTCACCACGGGCCTCTCGTCGCGCGAGTGCCTGGCCTCGCTCAAGGAGCACCCCGGGACGATCCTCGGCGCGGCCTGCCTCATCGACCGCTCCGGCGGCAAGGCGGATCTCGGCGTGCCGCTCGTCTCCCTCGTCCAGCTCGACATCCCGGCCTATGAGCCCGACAAGCTGCCGCCCGAACTGGCGGCTCTCCCGGCCGTGAAACCCGGCAGCCGAGGCCTCAAATCATAAAAGTTGTTCAATACCAACCTTTAGGGTTGACTGCCCCCTTTCTGCCAACTTGACTCATTTTCGTTTACTCACCATTAAGTATTCCAAGTTTCGGCTTTTACTCGTCTAAAGGGTTGGTAGCAGCCTGGTCTCAGGCGCGTCCGTTTTTATTGCGCAATTGTATTGACCGCATAAACAATAGATGTCGCTCTGACATGCAAGGTTGTTATGCCGCCCAGGCAGACACAAACAGAGAATACTTATGTCAGGCCAGCAGCGGATCGCTCTCTTCATTGACGGAGCCAACCTTTACGCTACGACAAAGACGCTTGGTTTCGATATCGACTACAAGCGGCTGCTGAAGGAATTCCAAGGCCGAGGCTCCCTTGTGCGGGCCTTCTACTACACGGCGCTCGTGGAGGATCAGGAATACTCGTCGATCCGCCCGCTCATCGACTGGCTCGACTACAACGGCTACCGCGTGGTCACCAAGCCGACGAAGGAATTCGTCGACTCCGCCGGACGCCGCAAGGTCAAGGGCAACATGGACATCGAGCTCGCCATCGACGCGCTCGAGCTCTCCCCCTACATCGACCACATGGTCCTGTTCTCGGGCGACGGGGATTTCCGTTCCCTGGTGGAAGCCATGCAGCGCCGGGGCGTGCGCGTGTCGGTGGTCTCCACCATCACCACCCAGCCGCCCATGGTGGCGGACGAGCTGCGCCGTCAGGCCGACGAATTCCTCGATCTCTCGCAGCTCGCCTCCCGCATCGGCCGCGACCCGTCGGACCGGCAGCAGCGCTCAGTTACCGAAGGCGGCGAGCGCCCGCGGGCCCAGCCGCCGCGCAACGGCGCCCTGGAAAGCCGCTACGGCATCCGCCAGCAGGGTTCGGACGACGATTTCGATCTCTGAGGGTTCGAACCTGTCGATTTCTGCAATGGCCGGGCCCGTCCCGGCCATTGTCGTTCAGAGAGACCTTGTCTCGACATCGCAGGTCAGCCCGAGCGTTCCGGCCGTATTGCTGACGGTGGCAAGGCACAGGCTTTCCTGCTCTGGCGGAATGAACACCGCGAAGCGGGTAACGTAGAGTCCGCCCTCGGCCTCCGACAGCTTGCGCGCCTCCAGGCGCACGATATTCGCCTGATACTGCTTGAACACCTCCGCCAGCCGCGCCACGAGACCGAGCTGGTCGCCGCCGCTGATCGTGATGCGATGCGTGATGCTGCCGGCCGGACCGGGGCTGGGATCGAAGGCATAGGGCACGGCGCGAACCTCCGCGCCTTGGAGTTCCGGAAGCTGCCGCAGGCCCGCCTCGACGTCGCTGGCATCGAGTCCCGACGGCAGTTCGCAAATGGCTAGAAACTCCGCCCCCGAGCCGAGGGAGGCGAAGGTGGTGTCGCGCAGGTTCACGCCGATATTGAAGAGGTGCTCCGCAATCGCGGCGACGAGCCCGACACGGTCGGGGCCGAGAACGGAAACGAGAGCCACGGACGCCATGCTGATCCCTCCATCTCAACGAGAGAGCTAGCGCGGGAAGACGCCGTGTCAGCCCTTCTCGCGCATGAGGCGGGCCTTCTCCCTGTTCCAGGAGCGCTCCTTCTCCGTCTCGCGCTTGTCGTGGAGCTTCTTGCCGCGGCCGAGGCCCAGCTCCACCTTCGCGCGGCCCCGCTCGTTGAAATAGATCTTGAGCGGGATCACGGTGTAGCCCTCGCGCTGCGTCGCGCCCAGGAGCTTGTTGATCTGGTTCCTGTGCAGCAGCAGGCGGCGCGGCCGGCGCGTCTCGTGGTTGAAGCGGTTGGCCTGCAGGTATTCCGGAATATAGGCGTTGAAGAGGAAGAACTCCTCTCCCGACGGGCCCGCATAGGCCTCGCCGATGGTGGCCTTGCCCGTGCGCAGGGACTTCACCTCCGTGCCGGTCAGCGCGATGCCGGCCTCGTAGGTGTCGACGATTTCATAGTTGAACCGGGCCTTCCGGTTGTCTGCGACAACGCGGGGGCCGCTCTTCGGATCTTTTGCCATCTGTCTTTATGCGTTGATCAGGCCCGCATGGACCATGGCCGAACGCACCGCTCGCTTCGTGCCCTCGGAGACCGGAAGCAGCGGCAGGCGCACGTCATCCCCCATCAGGCCGAGGACGGACGCGGCGTACTTCACCGGCGACGGGTTGGTTTCGAGGAACAGGTTGGTGTGGAGCGGCATGAGGCGGTCCTGAACCTTCAGGGCGGTCGCGTAATCGCCCTTCAGGCACGCCTCCTGCATTTCGGCGCAAAGGCGCGGGGCCACGTTGGAGGTCACGGAAATGCAGCCATGGCCGCCATGGGCCATGAAGCCCAGAGCCGTCGCATCCTCGCCCGAGAGCTGGATGAAGTCGGGGCCCATGACCTGACGCTGAAGGCTGGTGCGGGCAAGGTTCGCGGTGGCGTCCTTCACGCCCACGATGTTCTTGAGCTCGTACAGGCGGGCCATCGTCTCCACCGACATGTCGATCACCGAACGGGCCGGGATGTTGTAGATGAAGATCGGAATGCCGATGGCGTCGTTGATCGCCTTGAAATGCTGGTAGAGGCCTTCCTGGGTCGGCTTGTTGTAATAGGGCGTGACGATCAGCACCGCGTCGGCGCCGCACTTCTCCGCATGCCTGGAGAAGCCGATCGCCTCTTCCGTGCTGTTCGACCCGGCGCCAGCGATCACCGGCACCCTGCCCTTCACCTCGTCCACGCAGATCTCGATGACCCGGTCGTGCTCCTTGTGGCTGAGGGTCGGGCTCTCGCCCGTGGTTCCGACCGGGACAAGGCCATGGATGCCCTGCTCGATCTGCCAGTTGATGAAGGCCCGGAAGGCGGCCTCATCCACGGCGCCATCCTTGAAGGGGGTCACCAGAGCCGTGATGGAGCCTGAAAAGCGGGTCATGATAATCGATCCTCGAACAAGAAGGCGGCAGATCTCAAAGCGGCCAAGGACTTAACACATAAGGGGTGCGTCGCATCCGCGCAAACGATCCTTTTGGGTGTTGTCGTATCTCGGCACTTGGTGTTTCCTCAAGAAAAACGTCGCCACGACAGACAGGTGACGAAAACGGGGGTGAGCGGGTGAATGTCACAATGCGCCTTTCGATCCGTCTTCTGGCGTCCGTCGCCGCACTTCAGCTGTCTGTTCTCGCCGCGCATGCCAACGAAACGCCTGGGTCCCCGGAGGCCACCACCCTGGAGAGCTTCACGCCGCCCTCCAAGGCCATGGGAGACCTGGAACAGCTCCCTCTGATCTTCAAGGCCTACCGCGACAACGACCTGGCGGAGGCCGAGATCCTGGAATCGAAGCTCTCCGATCCCGCCGCCCGGGCCGTCGCGGAATGGTTCGCCATCCGCAGCGGGGCGCCCATCGGGTTCGAGCGCATCATGGCCTTCCGCAAGGATTACCCGGACTGGCCCATGACCACGCGCCTCCTTCGCCGGATGGAGGACACCTTTCTTGCGGAGCAGCGTTCGACCGCCCAGATCCGCACGTTCTTCGCCGAGCAGGCGCCCGTCACCGCGACCGGGCGGATCGCCTACGGCTTCGCGCTGAAGAACGACGGCCTGGACAAGGAGGCGGAGGAGCTGATCCGTCGCGCCTGGCGCGAGGACAGCTTCGGCAGCCAGACGGAGAGCCGCATCCTCGCCCGTCTTCCGGGCCTGCTCACCGAGGCCGATCACCGCTACCGCATGGAGCGCCACCTCCTGAATGAGAACTGGGGCGCGGCCCTGCGGGCGGCAGGCTATGCGGGCAAGGATTACGTCACCCTGGTCAAGGCGCGCATGAGCGTCTTCCAGGGCAAGAAGAAAGCCGCCAAGGCCTTCGCCGCCGTTCCGGCGGCCCTGAAAAGCGACCCGTCCTATCTCTTCTCCCGCGCGCTTCTCCAGCGCCGGAGCAAGAACATGTCCGAGGCCGCCAAGATCATCATGCAGGCCCCCCGCGACCCCGAGCAGCGCGTGGACGGCGACAAATGGTGGGCCGAGCAGAGGCTGATCGCCCGGGAGCTTCTCGACAAGGGGGACGCCCAGACCGCCTACAAGGTGGCGAGCCACCACACCGCCGAATCCCCCGCCCAGCAGATCGAGGCCGAGTTCCATGCGGGCTGGATCGCCCTTCGCTTCCTGAACGATCCCGCGACCGCCGCGAAGCACTTCGCCGCCGTCGGGCAGACCGCCTCCACGCCGATCTCGCAGTCGCGCGTCGCCTATTGGCAGGCCCGCGCGGCCGAAGCGGCCGGAGCGGCCGCCGACGCGAAGCTGTTCTACGCCCAGGCGGCCGAACACCCGACCACCTACTATGGCCAGCTCGCGCGCGAGAAGCTGGGGGAGACGGTGTCTCTCCGGTCGGTCGAGCCCCTGTCGGACGAGGAGCGCAGGGCTTTCGAGGCCCGCCTTCCCGTGCGCGCCGTCGCTCTCCTTCACCAGGCGGGCGAGACGGAGCTGGCCATCGGGCTCTACAGCGATCTCGCCCAGACCCTGAGCGATCCGGGCCAGCTCGATGCTCTGGCGGCGCTTGCGACCTCGCAGAAGAATCCGCGCGCGGTTCTGGCCATCGGCAAGATCGCCCTGCAACGGGGCTTCCCCCTCGATCAGCACGCCTACCCGGTGGCCGCGATTCCCGATTTCGAGCCGGTGGGAGACGAGGTCGAGCCGGCGATGATCTATGCCATTGCGAGGCAGGAAAGCGCCTTCAATCCCAAGGCCGTTTCAAGCGCGGGCGCGCGCGGCCTGATGCAGCTCATGCCCGCCACGGCCAAGCGCACGGCACAGCGCTTCGGCGTCGGCTTCGACGTGAACCGCCTGGTGGAGGACCCGTCCTACAATGCCAAGATCGGGTCGGCCCATCTCGGAGAGCTGATGGAGGATTGGAAGGGCTCGTACATTCTCGCCTTCGCATCCTATAATGCCGGCGGCGGCAACGTGAAGAAATGGATTCGGACCTACGGCGACCCGCGCAAGCCCGATGTCGATGTGATCGACTGGATCGAGCGGATCCCCTTCTACGAAACCCGCAACTACGTGCAGCGCGTGATGGAGAACCTGCACGTCTACCGCGCGCGGCTGAAGGAACCGAAGGAAAAGCCGGCTCCAGCTCCGGCGGCAACCTCCGCTGCCGCCGCAACCCATGAGAAGGTGGATGCAACGAAGACCGCCTATTAGCGCATCGTGCG
>Ga0182741_1001136_pt1 | contig 36343 bp, 27 predicted proteins | sample eDN5th37CBELigOP_FD_128874 | JGI IMG/M metagenome (GOLD analysis project Ga0182741, IMG submission 128874) | Enriched Organic Plus compost microbial communities from Emeryville, California, USA - eDNA 5th pass 37_C BE-Lig OP (version 2) (version 2) ... | reverse complement strand
GGATCTCAAGCTCGGCATTTGCGGCGAGCATGGCGGCGATCCCGCCTCGATCGCCTTCTGCCACGAGGTCGGTCTCGACTACGTTTCGTGCTCACCCTTCCGGGTCCCGATCGCGCGCCTCGCAGCGGCGCAGGCGGCGCTCGGCAAGGGCGCGGCAAGCACCGCGTGAGCGCGGATCGATGAGGCGAGCGACGCGGCCGCGCCGCGCGGCGGATTCAGGCTCCGCCGCCGCGGCCGCAACGCCGCGATTGCGGATCTGGTGGTACGGCGGCCTGATGCTGGCAGGGTTCGGCTTTGGCCTCTTCGCCGAGCGTCGTCCCTTCGGCGACGGGTTCTTCGCGCACCCGCTGGTCGTGCTGTTCCTGCTGATCGGGGCGGGACTGCTGGCGCTGCGGGTTGCAACCGCGCGGCCGGTGCCGGAGGTGTTGCCGGACCGGATGCTGCTGGTCGGCTGCCTCGGCGCGTTGGCCGCTTTCCTTATCGGCAACTTCGTGGGCGCGCGTCTGATCGGGCCGGTTTGATCGCGCGCGCCGAGCGGTCAGCAAAAAAATTCCGTTCGTCGAAGCGACAGGCTCGTTTACCAAAATATTGCCGTTCTCTCGCGCTTTTACAGCGGCATCCAATCCGCGCCGTTAAGCTCTAAGGCGCGCAGCGGGCCGACCCGATTAACTCCCACGCAAGGTTAATCCGGCAAAACGGTTGAGCGTTGCTGAATTCCAACGCGTCAATTTGAGACGAGTTGGAACGGGGCCACGCGTGTCCTTGTAGCGTTGCGTAGCGTTCGTGAGCGTACGTATGTTCGTATCGCGTCACCGGCCGAAGGGGGCCGAACTCGTCCCCTTCGGTCTCGCCGCTCTGATCTTTGTCCTGACGCCGACGGGGATCGGCTATCAGGACCTCGCGTCGCTATTGGCGCAGCAGCCGGCCGTATCGGAACGCTGGCGCCAGCATGTGATCGCCTCGCCGTTCGGCACGATCCATGCGGCGACGTTTAGTTTGCCGCGGCCGCTCGGGACCTTCATTCCTGACGTGACGCGTCTCGTGGCGGCGCGGGTCGGCGGCGAAGATCTCACCATTACCGGCTCCCATTCAGCCGTGCGGGCAATGGGCGGCGGCCCGGCCGGCAGTCCGGCGCAAACGGTGGTCTATCCCAGCGTCAATCGTTCGAGCAAAGGCGACCGGCTGGTTCCGGCCCCCCGCAACGAGGTTCCGGCCGCGCCGGAACCGACGGCAGAGCCGGCGAATAACGTGGTCAACGCCGCGCCCGCGACAAATCCGTTCCCTGACTACGACATCTCGATGTCGTACGAACTCGACCCGCAGATCCCGGCCGACGATTCGCCGCCGCCCGGCACGGTGGCGATCGATTCCGACGACGAGCCGCTGCTGGCGGAAGAGACGCCCGAGGAGCAGGTGGCGCGGCTCTTTTTCGGCCAGGACCAGGGCGGAGCCGCGCCAGGCACGATCGAGCCGTGGGCGAACGGCGAAGAGCCGATCCTGATGACGCCGCGTGCCGTCGAAGACCCGGACATCAAGCGCAGCGCCCGCGCGCCGGTGCCGCAGCCGCAGGCGCGGCCCGACGAGGCGCCGAGCGCAGGCGAGAGCGTGGCGAGCAAGGGCGAGGTCACGGGCGAGGGACGCCGGCCGAAAAGCCCGGCGGAGCGGCTCGGGCTGACCGGCAAAGCGCGCGAAAAGGCGGAGCGCTGCCTCGCCAATGCGGTCTATTTCGAAGCGCGCGGCGAGCCGATCGAGGGACAGATGGCAGTGGCGCAGGTCGTGCTCAACCGCGCCTTTTCCGGCTTCTATCCGAACGACGTTTGCGGCGTGGTCTATCAGGGATCGCACCGGCGCTTGTCGTGCCAGTTCACCTTCGCCTGCGACGGCATCCGCGACCGCGTCTCCGAAGCGGATGCCTGGGCGCGGGCGAAGCGGGTCGCGCGCGACACGCTCGACGGCAAGCTGTGGGTGGAAGAGGTCGGCAAGTCGACGCACTACCACGCCTATTGGGTGCGGCCGTGGTGGGTGCGCAGCATGCGCAAGATCCACAAGATCGGCGTGCACACGTTCTATCGGCCGCGGCGCTGGGGCGACGGCGCCGATGCGCCGGTCTGGGGCAGCGCGGCCGCGACCAAGGAAGCGGCGGCGAGCATGTGAGCGCCGTGCCCGCTCACATTGCGATGTCGAGCGCGACGTCGAGATTGAGCGCGGAGTGAGTGATCGCACCTGAGGAGATGTAATCGACGCCGGTTTCGGCGATGGCCGCCACGCTGTCGAGCGTGACGCCGCCTGAGGCTTCGAGCACGACGCGCCCGGATGCCATCCGCACCGCTTCGCGCAAAGTGGCCGGGTCCATGTTGTCGAGCATCACGACATCGGCGCCGCCTGCGGCGAGCACCTCCTCCAACTGTGCCAGCGTATCGACCTCGATCTCGATCTTGACGAGATGGCCGGCCGCCTCGCGCGCGCGGGCGAGCACCGCCTTGATACCGCCGGCGACGGCGATGTGGTTGTCCTTGATCAGGATGGCGTCGTCGAGACCGAAACGGTGATTGACGCCGCCGCCGCAGCGCACGGCGTATTTCTCCAACGCACGCAGACCCGGCGTCGTCTTGCGGGTGCTGACGATCTTGGCCTTCGTGTGTGCGACGCGCGCGACCAGCGCCGCCGTCGCCGTCGCCACGCCGGAGAGACGACCGAGAAAGTTGAGCGCGGTGCGCTCGGCCGCCAGCACGGTATGGGCCGTGCCCGCAACGGTGCCAAGCTTGGTGCCGGCGGCGACCACGTCGCCGTCGCTGGCCAGCAGTTCGAGCTCGACCGCCGGTTCGAGCAGGCGGAATGCCGTTGCCGCGAGCGGCAGGCCGGCGATTGTGCCGCTGCGGCGCGCGACGATGGCCGCGTGTGCACGCGTTCCCTGCGGGATCACGGCGAGGCTCGTGACGTCGCCGGCGCGGCCGAGATCCTCGTCGAGCGCGGCGCGCACGGCAGCTTCGACGATCAGCGGATTGAGAAAGCCGGGCATGGCGGTCCCCGAAAACTGGGCTAGTGGGTGATGCGGGTGCGGCGGGTCTCGGCGCTGGCGAGTCGGGTGGCGATCTCGCGCGCCTTAACCTCGGTGATCATGGTGCGACGTGCTTGATCAGGCGATGTGGCGGGATGATCGGCGCGGAAATGGCCGCCGCGACTTTCCGTGCGCTGCCAGGCTGCCACGGCGATGATGAGCGCCGCGGACGCCATCGCACTCAGCATCGTGCTCTCGGCGCGGCGTTCGATGTCGCGGATACGTGCGATGCCCGCCCGCATGCCCGCATCGTGACGAACGACGCCGAATTCGCGCGCCATTGTCGCGCGCAGATCCGCAAGCAGCGGCGCGTCGGCAGCACTCGGCAGGCAGGGGCGGGCCGCGCGCAAAACGCGCGGGATCGCCGGCGAACCGGCGCTTTCACCCTTGAGGTCGGCGGCAACGCGGGCAGCGAACACCACCGCCTCGAGCAGCGAATTCGACGCCAGACGATTGGCGCCATGCACACCGGTGGATGCGACCTCGCCCACCGCGAACAGGCCTGGCAGCGAGGTGCGGCCACGCATATCGGTCCAGACGCCGCCCATGTGGTAGTGCTCCGCCGGGCAGACCGGAATCGGCTGCGCCGCCGGGTCAATGCCGGCGTCCCGGCAGATGGCGTAAACGGTCGGAAACCGCTCGGCGAACTCGGCGCCGACGGGGCGGGCATCGAGGAAGGCACCGCGCCCCTCCTGGAGCGACGCGAACACGCCGCGCGCGACGACATCTCGCGGCGCGAGTTCTGCGTCCGGATGCAGTGCGGCCATGAACCGATTGCCGTCGCGATCGACCAGAAGCGCGCCCTCCCCACGCAAGGCTTCGGTGGCGAGCGGCGCCGGATCGCGGCCGATGTCGATGGCGGTGGGATGGAACTGGACGAATTCCGGATCGGCCAGCACCGCGCCGGCATGCGCCGCCAGCGCAAGGCCGGCGCCGCGTGCCTCGGGCGGATTGGTGGTGACCCGGTAGAGATGGCCGATGCCGCCCGTGGCGAGCACCACGGCGCGTGCACGAAACGCCTCCGGGGCCGCGGCGCGGCCGTAATCGCCGCGCGCCAGCACGCCGCGAACATGGCCGTCGAGAAGCAACAATTCCTCGCCGATGAAGCCCTCGCGGACGGTGATCGACGGCGTATTCCGAACCGCGGTCACCAGCGCGGCGATGATCGCGCGGCCCGCCATGTCGCCCCGCACGCGGACGATGCGCCGCGCACTGTGCGCCGCCTCGCGCGAGAGCAGCAGCCGGCCCTCGAGATCCTTGTCGAAGGGGACACCGTAGCGGAGCAGATCGCGGATCCGATCGGGCGCCTCGCGGGCCACGCGCAAAGCCACGCCTTCGTCGACGAGGCCGGCTCCGGCGGCGATGGTGTCGCGCGCGTGCTGTTCCGGAGTGTCGCCATCGCCGACGGCAGCCGCAATGCCGCCTTGAGCCCAGGCGGTCGAGGCACCCTCTCCGATCGGTGCGGCGGTGAGCACCGTGACCGGCATCGGCGCCAATTGCAGCGCGCAGAACAGGCCGGCGAGCCCCCCGCCGAGAATGATCACGGGGGGATCGTTCGCCGTGCCGGTGGCGGATACCACGGCGGCCTCCGTCAACGTTTCGCGTCCGGCCGCAAGCGACCGGGACTGCGACGCCAGGAGCGCAGAGACATGGACTTTCCCACCAGCGAACGCGCGGCAGCACGCGGCCCGCGGCTCACTTGCTCTTCAGGTTGATCATCCGCTCGACCGAACGCCGCGCACGGTCGGCAATGGCCGGATCGACCACGACCTCCTCTTTCATGTAGACGAGGCTGTCGAGAATCTTCGGCAGGGTGATGCGCTTCATGTGCGGACAGAGATTGCAGGGCCGCACGAAGTCGACCTCGGGCAATTCCGCCTGAACGTTGTCGGCCATCGAGCATTCGGTGACCATGACGATGCGCTTCGACTTGTTGGCGCGCACCCAGTCGATCATGTGCGCCGTGGAGCCGGTGAAGTCCGCCTCTTCGATCACGTCGGGCGGACATTCCGGATGCGCGATGATCTGGATCGCCGGATCGCTTTCGCGATAGCGACGCAGTTCCTCGCCCGTGAAGCGCTCGTGGACCTCGCAGGCGCCCTTCCAGGCGATGATCTTCACGCTGGTCTGCGACGCGACATAGCTGGCGAGATACTGATCGGGCAGAAAAATGACCGTGTCGGAGCCGAGGCTCTCGACCACCTGCACCGCATTGGACGACGTGCAGCAGATGTCGACCTCGGCCTTCACGTCCGCCGACGTGTTCACATAGGCGACGACCGGCACGCCGGGGTAGCGGCGGCGCAGCAGCCGCACGTCCTCGCCTGTGATCGAAGACGCGAGCGAGCAGCCGGCGCGCGAATCGGGGATCAGCACGGTCTTGTTGGGATTGAGGATCTTCGACGTCTCGGCCATGAAGTGGACGCCGCATTGGACGATGACATCGGCATCGACCTTGGTCGCTTCGCGGGCGAGCTGCAGGCTGTCACCGACGAAGTCGGCGACACAGTTGTAGATTTCCGGCGTCTGATAATTGTGCGCCAGCACGACGGCATTGCGCTCCTTCTTGAGCGCGTTGATGGCCTTCACATAGGGAGCGAAGAACGGCCATTCGACTTCCGGAACGACGTTGCGCACCCGCTCATAGAGATGGGCCGTTTCGCGCGCCACCTGCTCATTCCATTCAAGCGACGGCATCGGCAGGACGCCGTAACGTCGCGCGGCGGCGGCGCCGGTGACCGGCGGCGGGGCGGGCTGACGGCCCGACGGGGGCCCAAACGTCTCGATGACCGGCATTGGCAACCTCCTCCCCAGAGGCGCTATATGCTCAATATGAGCATATATAGGTACAAAAACTGCCGGCACGCATCGTGGTGAGGTGCCGGCCATTATTCTCAATTCGAGCAAATCGCTTATAGCAGTTTTGCGCGGCGCTCGCCAGTCGCGGCAGCCATGCCCTCAGGTCATGCCTCTGCCGAAAGGGGCCCGAGTTCGCTCGCCGCCAGCAGCGCGCGGACGGAATCGGCGATCGCATCAAGGCCAGCGGCGAAACCTCCTGCCCCGCTGTTGCGGACCATCCAGATCGCCAGCGACGGTCGGAAATCCTCCACTTCGACAATGCGCAGTCCGGCGCGATGCGGCGACTCGGACAGCAGCCGCGCCGGGACAAGGCCGAGGCCGATGCCGCGACCGATCAGGGCCAATTGCAGCGCCGTGCCCCAGGTTTCCGCGATCACCTCCATCGCCCGGCCGGACCCGGCGAGCGCGCGGTCGAGCTGGTCGCGAAATCCGCAGCCCTCGGGATTGATGACCCAGGGCTGGTCGGCAATGTCGGCCAACCGCGCGCGGGCCGGCACCGGCGTGGCACGGCTGGCGACGACGAAGACCCGCTCAAAACCGAGCGGCATCGCAGCGGGTTCCTCCAGCAAGCGATCCGGCGCCGCCGCGACAATGGCTGCGTCGAGCACGCCGTCGCTCACCTGCCGGCGCATATCGTTGCTGCGCCCGGCGATGAGGTGCAGCGACACGCCGGGACATGCCTCACGCAGGGCTTCGATGGCGGGAACGAACACCGAATCAGAGACCGCATAGGTGAGGCCCACACGCAGCGGCACAGCGGGCAACGCAGCTCGGGTCTCCCGCGCCAGCGCCTCGGTTGCGCGCAGCACGGCCACACAGCGGCGATAGGCGGCCTCGCCGGCCCGGGTGGGTCGAGCGGGCTTGGAATCCCGGTCGAGCAGGACAATTCCCAACGCCTCCTCGAGACGCTGGATCCGGCGGGAAATGGCAGGCTGGGTCAGGTTGAGACGCAGCGCGGCGCGGCCGACCGAGCCGGCATCAACCACGGCCACAAAGGCACGGACATCCTCGATATTCATGCGTAATCATTATCATAATCATCAGCATGTTTCATTTTGATTATAACCACGCCGCTGATAGTGTCCCGGCCGGCTCGCGGAGTTAGATCCGCCGCGACGGAGATCTCGCCAATGCCCACATCGCTTTCGCCCCGCTCGATCGGCTGGCGCACGCCCGCCGTGGTCCTCCTATGCGGCTGTCTCATCTCGCTACTCGGCTTCGGACCGCGGTCGTCCTTCGGCTTCTTTCTTACCCCGATGTCGAACGCCAACGGCTGGGGCCGCGACGTGTTCGCGCTCGCGTTCGCGATCCAGAACCTGCTGTGGGGGCTGGGCCAGCCCTTCGCCGGCGCCATCGCGGACCGCTTCGGCACCGTGCGGGTGCTGAGCGTCGGCGCCCTGCTCTATGCGGCGGGGCTGGCATTGATGGCCTATGCGACGACGCCGCTGGCGCTGCATCTCACCGGTGGCGTGCTGATCGGGTTCGGACTTTCGGGCTGCTCGTTCAATCTCGTGCTGGCCGCGTTCGGCAAGCTGATGCCGGAGCGCTGGCGCATGCTGGCCATCGGCGCCGGCACGGCGGCGGGCTCGTTCGGCCAATTTCTGTTCGCGCCGTTCGGCGTTGCGCTGATCGACGGCGTCGGCTGGCAGAACGCGCTGACGGTGTTCGGCGCGCTGCTGCTGCTGGTGGTGCCGCTGTCGCTCGCGCTGGCGACGCCGCCCCACAATACACAGGCACAGGGCAGCGCCGCGGCGGCGCCGACGCAGTCGTTGACCGGCGCGCTGAGCGAAGCCTTCGCGCACCGCTCCTACGTTTTCCTCGTGCTCGGCTTCTTCACCTGCGGCTTCCAGCTCGCCTTCATCACCGTGCATCTGCCCGCCTATCTCATCGACCGCGGTCTCAGCGCGCAGGTCGGCGGCTGGACGCTGGCGATCATCGGCCTGTTCAACATCATCGGCTCGATTGGAGCGGGCTGGCTGTCGAACCGGATGCCGCGGCGGATCCTGCTGGCGCTGAACTACTTCTTACGCTCGTGCGCGATCACCGCGTTCGTGCTGCTGCCCGCGAGCCCGGCAATCGCACTGGTGTTCGGCGCGGTGATGGGCTTGCTGTGGTTGTCCACGGTGCCGCCGACGTCGGGCCTCGTCTCGCTGATGTTCGGCACACGCTGGCTGGCGATGTTGTACGGCTTCGTGTTCTTCAGCCATCAGGTCGGCGGCTTCCTCGGCGCCTGGCTGGGCGGCGTGCTGTACGAACGCACCGGCTCCTACGACATCGTCTGGTGGCTCGCGGTACTGACCGGCATCCTCTCGGCGCTGATCAACCTGCCGATCGTGGAAAAGCCGGTGGCGCGCCCCGCGGCCGCCGCAGCCTGACGGGTGTCTCGCCTCCTCCGCTGCGGGCCGGCCTTGCGCTGGCGCCCGCAGCGGGCGAAAAATCCATTGGCCGCTGGGCACATGCGGCCGATGGGACGGGGCGACGCAGCGAGGCACAGGTGGGGACGTTCAAGGCGGTGGTGGTGCAGAAGACCGACGACGGACAGCGCGTCGGTCTGACCGATTTCGACGACGCCGCGCTGATGGAAGGCGACGTCACCGTGCGGATTGCCTGGTCCGCGCTCAACTACAAGGACGGGCTGGCGCTGACCGGCAGGGCTCCGGTGGTGCGGCGCTTCCCGATGATCCCGGGAATCGATTTCGCCGGAACGGTCGAAGCGTCGGACCACCCGCAATGGAAGCCTGGCGATCAGGTCATCCTGAACGGATGGGGTGTCGGGGAGACGCATCTCGGCGCCTTCGCAGAGAAGGCGCGCGTCAAGGGCGACTGGCTGGTGCCGCTGCCGCAAGGCATGAGCGCGCGCGAGGCGATGGCGATCGGCACAGCCGGCTACACCGCGATGCTGGCGGTGATTGCGCTGGAACGGCATGCGATCACGCCCGACCGCGGGCCGGTGCTTGTCACCGGCGCCGCCGGCGGCGTCGGGTCGGTCGCGATCGCGCTGCTGGCGAAGCTCGGCTACACCGTGATCGCCTCGACCGGGCGGCCTCAGGAAAGCGATTATCTCAAGGGGCTCGGCGCGAGCGAAATCATCGATCGCACGGAACTGACCGGCACGGTCCGCCCGCTCGGCAAGGAACGGTGGGCCGGCGGGATCGATTCCGTCGGCTCGGTTACCCTCGCCAATGCCTTGTCGATGACGCGCTACGGCGGCGCGATTGCGGCTTGCGGCCTCGCTTCGGGTATGGACCTACCGGCATCGGTCGCTCCGTTCATCCTGCGCGGGGTGTCGCTTTTGGGCATCGATTCGGTGAATTGTCCGCGGCCGATCCGGCTGGAAGCCTGGAACCGCTTGGCTTCGGATCTCGACCGCGGCAAGCTTGAAGCGCTGACGACCCAGATCGATCTCGACGGCGTCATCGACGCCGGGGCCGCCATTCTCGAGGGACAGGTGCGCGGCCGAATCGTGGTCAAGATCGGGTAAATGCGTTCAGGATTTGTCCACCACCGTCGGGCATGATGGGTTCGACCGGGACGAACGGGACGGGGATCGACATGATCGCACGTGTCGCCGCATTGACGGCAGGACTTTCGGCTGCGGCTGTCGCGGGACTGCCCGCGGCCGCGCAGGACATGTCGGCCGAGCAGGCGCGCCGCTTCGTGGTGGGCAAGATGTTCGCCTTCACCTGTTTCGAAGGCACGAGCGGTGCCGGCCGCGTCTATGCCGACGGCTCGGTCGCCGGCACGATCCGGCTTCGCGGCGACGGCCCTGTCCGCTACGTGCGGTTGCCGGCCGACACGCTGCGGATCAAGGGCGAACGCGTCTGCGCCTCGATGAAAGGCCTGCCGTTCGAACCGTGCTTCAACCTGACCCAGACCGACAACCGCAGCTTCCGAGGCTCCCTTTGGGGACTCGGCTTTGCATATTGCGATTTCGTGCGTCGCGGTGGCCGCACGGAAATGGCGCGCGCCGGCAACAATCCAATGCCGATCCAGTCGGCGACGTCGAAAGACGACGACTGAGAGCGGGGGTACCCGCTCGCGGCCGTTACGCTGCGGTTTCCTTCGCCGGAAAGATCATGCAGGTCGTGGTGGCGTGGGCATAGAGCTTGCCCGCCGCATCGCGCAGCATGCCGTCGGCCGTGGCAATGGTGCGCCCGCGGTGCAGAACGCGGCCTTCTGCGGTGACCGGCCCGATATCGGCGGTGAGCGCGCGCACCAGATTGAGCTTCAGCTCCAACGTCGTGTAGGCCTCGCCCTTGGCGCAGGTGGTGTGAACCGCGCAGCCGACCGCGGAATCGAGCAGGGTGGCGGCGAAGCCAGCGTGGACCGAGCCGATCGGATTGTAGTGACGCCGTTGCGGCGTGCCGGTGAAGACGGCGCGGCCCGGTCCCACTTCGCTCAACGTGAAGCCGAGCGTCTCGGCGATCGGCGGGGCGGGAAGCGCGCCGTCAATGATGGCCTGCAGAAAGGCCAAACCGTCATAGGACAGCAGAGTGGCAGCCGGAACGACGCCGAACGATTGCTGCGACTCCCTTCCGGTCATTCCGTCCCCTCCAGCTTCTTGCGGCGGCGGCCGAATTCGGCCGCGGCGAAGTCCATGAAAGCGCGCACGCGCGCCGTGTGGCGCAGGTCGGGATGCGTGAGCAGCCAGAGGCCGGCTTCGAAAGCCGGATCAGGCGGCGTCAGCTGCACGATGCCATCGGTGCGGGCGCCGATGAAGCACGGCACGAGCGCCAAGCCGACGCCGGCGGCGACCGCTTCGGCGAGACCAAGGACGGTGTTGATCTTGTAGACGATGCGTTCCTCGCCGGCATGCTCGCGAATCCATTTCGCTGCTTTGAGGTTGGAGAGGTTGTCGCCGAAGCCGATCCAATTGTGCCGCCGCGCATCCAGGACCGGGTCGAACTTTTCGCCCGCCATGTCGCGCGGTCCGAACACGGCCCAGGCGATGCCGGCGACGCGGCGGCCGACCAGAGATTCCGGCGGACGATCCGTGGCGCGCACGGCGACGTCGGCATCGCGCTTGGACAGGTTCAGCGACGGGTTGGCGACCACTACGTCGAGAACGATCTCGGGATAGGCGCGGCGAAAGGCAGCGAGGATCTCAGTCAGTCCATGCACCAGCATGGTGTCGTTGGTGGTGACGCGCAGTTCGCCCGAAGGCCGCAGATCGTGGCCGGTGACGCGCCGTTCGAAGCTGACGATCTCCTCGTCCATGCGCGCGGCGAGTTGCACCATCTCCTCGCCGCAGGGGGTGAGAACGTAGCCGGTCCGGCTGCGCTCGAACAGGCGCGAGCCCAGCCGCTCTTCGATCTGCGCCAAGCGGCGAAACACGGTGGAATGATTGACGCCGAGCACTTCCGCGGCCCGGCCGAGCGATCGCGTTTCGGCGATCGCCTTGGTGTAGCGGAAGTCGTCCCAGGACAGCATGGCAGTCTTTGCGTACGTGCAAGATGTTCTCCACGCACTGAACCATCGTTCCCTCAGAGGCGCAACGCTACCGCGGCACGCAGCCCGAGCGTGGTTTCAGGCCGCGCCGCCAGTCTGCGACGCCGCTGTCCCGGTGCCCTCCCGCCGCGGCGGGAACAACAGCTTCTGGTACAGCCGGCCGATTCCGACCAGCACCAGGCCAAGGCCGATAAAGGACAAGGCGCGGTAGATGCCCTCGAGGTCGGCGAGGTCGACCAGGAACACCTTGACGATCGTCACCACAAGCACCGCCGCGGACGCGAGCCGCAAGGTGCGCGAGGCGCGGACGATGCCGGCCGCCAGCAGCAGCACGCCAAAAGCAAGCCAGGCGGCGGAATAGGCATAGAGTTCCGCCGCCCCGCCATCGGCAGCGGTAAGGTCGGGGCCGCGGAACAGGGTGCGGATCTCGAGCGTGATGTAGGCCATGCCCAGCACCAGCGCCGCCACCGCGGCGGCGACGCTGTACCAGGCCGGCCGGTGCGCGCGGACGGTGATGGCGAGAATGGCGGCGAGCACGGCTGGAAGTCCGTAGCCGAGCAGCACCAGGTTGATGACGGGGCCGCCGACCGGCGTTCCGGTCAATGCCGGATTCTCCGCGCCGAGAAGCCCGAACAGCGCCGCGCAGGCGGCAAGCGCCGCCATGACCAGCGCGCCAATATTATGGACAATGCTGCCGGAACGCTGGCGCAGCCGCTCCAGCCCGATCGCCATGGCCAGGGCGAGGCAGACCTGCAGCGCCACTTCCATCAGGTCCGAGGCCGGCCGGTAGACGTCGCCGCCGTGGACGTAATGGCGAATCTGCAGCAGACCGGCGAGCACCGTGAAGGTGATGGCGAGCGCCTCCACCATCCGGGTCGGCACGTCGTCGCCGCCGCGGCGCAGCCGGTGCGCGGCGAACCAGCACGCCAGCGCGGGCACGCCGTAACCGTAGAGCAGCCAATTGAACAGCGGCGTCGTGCCGACGTCGTTGCCGACCACACGCGGCTCCCAGCCAAGGCGCATCAGAACGATGACGCTCATCGCGGCGGCAAGCCAACGCAGGAAGGGCAGCGGGCGGCGCTCGACGATCCAGGCGACGCCCGCGATCATCAGCGCCAGCGCGATGGTGAGCCAGCCCTTCTCAAGCGCCACCGTGAAGGCCAGCGCCAATGCGGCCATGGCGCCGGTCGCGAACAATGCCGCGCCGGCCGTCAGACCTGGCCGTGATGGTCGCGCGCTCAATGCCTCCACGGCGGCGCCGAACGCCGCAGCCATGACGAGCGCGAGGCCGGCGAAGGGGATCGACCGCTCGAAATCGGCGATGCGGTAATAGAGCGCGCCGAACATCGCCAGCGGCGCAAAGACCGCCGTCGCGGCCCAGACGATCGACACGGCAGCATGGGACGCACGCCCCTGGGCGCGGAATCCCGCCGCCGCGAACAAGATCGCGAGGGCGACGGCGAAGGCGAGATGCGGCCAGACCACAATGTTGCTCGGTTCCGGCAGCACGCCCGCCATCGGCCCCGGCGGCGCCACCAGCGTGCCGGCGGGCGCGTCGAGCGCCCAATCGGCGAGGATCGCCGCGGCGAAGACGGCGGCTGCGGGCAGCGCGCCCGCCGCCGCTTCGGCGCGCCAGACCAAAGCGACGGTCGCGACCGCGAGTGCGGTGAAGACGATCAATGCTGCCGCATCGTGACCCGAAACGAGGACGACGAAGGCCGCGCCGGCGAGATAGGCGGCCAGGGCGATCGACGAGGTCGCCTCGATGCGGCCCGGCACCGACGGCGGCCCATAAAGGAAGCCGGCCACGATCAGCGCGGCGGAAAGCACGAAGCCGGCCACGGCATGGAACAGATGCGGCGCCGGCGTGCCGCTCCAGACGAGACCCCAGGCGAGACCAAAGGCGATCGCAGTCAAAGCCAGCCAGCGCCACAGGCGCAGCCGCGCCAGACCAAAGGCCGCGGCGGTGACGACGGCGACGTAGAGATAGAGCGCCCAGGCATTCGGATCGGATGTCGTCACGAGACCCGGCGCGACATAGGCGCCGACCAGGCCGAGTGCGGCCAAAGCGGGCCCATGCAACAAGGCCGCCGCCAGGGTGGCCAGCGCGACCGCCCCGAGCAGGACAAAGGCGAGCGCCGGCGGCAGGAAGCCGTAGAGATCGTAGGCCGCATAGACGGCGCCATAGGCAATCGTGGTCCCGGCGGCAGTGAGAATGCTCGGCACGTGAGCCGCGGCGAAGCCCGCCTGTTGTGCCCGGTCCTGGCGCCGCGTGCGTTCGCCGGCAGCGATCAGCGCCAGCGCGAACAGCGCAGCGAGGCCGATCCGCGCCGCGGGCCCGAGCAGGCCCTGCTCGATCGAGTAGCGCAGCAGGAACAGGCCGCCGAGCGCGAGAGCGAGACCGCCGACCCAGACCGTCCAGCGCGTTCCGAAGCTTTCCTCGAAGCTGCGCCGTGGCCGAGCCGGCGCGGGGCTCGGCGCGGCGGCCTCGGGTGCCGCAGCCGGTTCGGGGGCGGTCGGCTCCGGCGCAGGGGGCGGCGCCACCGGCTCGGCCGGGGCGGTGGTCGGCAACGCGCTGATTGCGGCTTGGTCGTCGGCGGCAGGACCGGCGGCACCGTCGCCCGCGGCCGCCGTCAGTCCGCGACGCTCGAGCTCGCGGATGCGCTGTTCGAGCAAAACAACACGGCCGCGGACGTTGAGGGCGACAATGAACCCGGCGATCGCCGCGACCGGAATGGCCAACGCCGCGACGACGATCAACGCTTCCAGCATGTGCGGATGCCCCCAGCCGTTCTCCACCTCGCCGGTGGTCGCGGCGCGAGCATGATCGGTTCAATGGAGCAGGTCCAGCGGCGCACGCGGTTGCGTCTCAATGGCCGGCGCCCGGATGTGCGCCGAGCCGGTCGGACACCGCGAGCAGAAGAGCCGACAGCACGAAAACGAGATGGATGCCGACCAGCCAGCCGAGCTTGGTGTAATCGCCGCCGTAGCCCTCGATATTCATGAAGGCCTTCAGCACCTGGATCGCCGAGATCGCCACGATCGAGCCGAGCAGCTTCTGCTTCAGGCCGGCATAGTCGACCTTGGTCATCCAATCCGGCCAGTCGGGATGGGCGCCCGGGTCGATCTTCGAGACGAAATTCTCGTAGCCTGAAAAGATGACAATGAGGATCAGATTGCCGGTGAGGGAAAGGTCGACCAGAGCGAGGACGCCGAGGATGGCGTCCGACTCGCTGGCCAGATGGACGTGGCCGACCAAGTGGACCAGTTCAAAGAGAAACTTGTAGAGCAGGACCAGCAGGCTGACGACGAGGCCGACATAGAACGGCGCCATCAGCCAGCGGCTGTTGAACAGAAAGCCTTCCAGCAAGCGTTCGAGTGCTTTCATCGGCTGCTCCCCTGGCCGGTTCCATGCCACGGGGACCGGCGCCGCGCAACGGCGGCGCCGGTGAACAGCCTATTCGGCGGCGACCCCGGTGCCGATCTGGCAGGTGACGCCGGTACCGCCGAGACCGCAATAGCCGCGCGGGTTCTTCGCCAGGTACTGCTGGTGATAATCCTCGGCGAAGTAGAAGGGCGGCGCGTCGAGAACTTCGGTCGTCACCGCGCCGTAGCGGTGCGCGGCCAGCGCGCGCGCATAGCTGTCGCGCGACGCTTCCGCGGCCGCACGCTGAGCCGGGGTGAAGACATAGATGCCCGAGCGATACTGAGTGCCGACGTCGTTGCCCTGGCGCATGCCCTGGGTCGGATCGTGGCTCTCCCAGAAGGTCTTCAGCAATTGCTCGTAGCTGATCTTGCCCGGATCGTAGACGACCAACACCACCTCGTTGTGGCCGGTGAGGCCGCTGCAGACCTCCTCATAGGTCGGATTGGGCGTCAGCCCGCCCGCATAGCCGACGGCGGTCAGATAGACGCCGTCGCCGAGCTCCCAGAACTTCCGCTCTGCCCCCCAGAAGCAGCCGAGGCCGAACATCGCCTGTTCCAGCCCCTGCGGATAGGGTCCCTTGAGCGGGCGGCCGCTGAGATGATGACGCTCCGCGGTGGGGATTGCGTCCGGCCGGCCCGGCAGGGCGTCCTCGGCGCGAGGCATTTCCAGCTTCTTGCGCAAAGTGAACATGAGGCTCTCCCGTTGGAACCCCAATATAGGCATGCGCCGGACCGCCCGCAGCGGCCGGCCGATCACAAGGCCGCGGGCGCCGTCGCGGCTATTCGCGGATGTAGCCAATCACCGGCCGCTTCTTGCGCCCGAGCAGGACCAGAACCGCGCCCAGCACGCCGAGCACGAGCCAGGTCGGCGCCGCGAGCAGATTGACGAACAGGGGGTCCCAAAGCCAACCCGCCACGTTCTCGACCGCCGGCTGGAGCTGTTCGAGGCTCGCCGGATGCACGGTGTTCCAGCTGTCGCCAAGCCTGGAGACGACCAGGCCGTTGCCGGCAATCGACTTGGTGCCGTCGTAGACCAGCGCAACGAAGGCGGCCGCGAGGAACCACAGGCCGACGAAGCGGAACAGAAAGCGAAACATGATCCCCCCTTCTTCGGCCGGTGCTGCCCGGCCCCGCTTAGCGGCGGCGGCGGCCGGATGCAATGCCCGGCACCCGCCGCCAGACCTGCGGCCTGCCCCCGTGCTGTCGCAAAGTCAAGCCACGCCTGCCCCGACCCCAAGCATGGCGCCGGGCGCGGCCCATGGCGGCGCGGGGGCGGCGCGACGTCCATTTGCGGGCACTGACGGGCCTTTACACTGAGAAACCTCGCCGCAGGCGCTTGTCAGGGCGCCGCCCTCGACTATAGTGCGCGCCGTTCCGCGGGCCGACCCGCCATGCGGAGGGGTGGCCGAGTGGCTGAAGGCGCACGCTTGGAAAGCGTGTATACGGGCAACCGTATCGAGGGTTCGAATCCCTCTCCCTCCGCCACTTGCCCTTGCAAAAGCGTTCTCCCGATCCGGCTGCGGCCGGATTTTTCCGTTGTTTTCGAGGGTTATGTGGTGCCGGCTATTCACCGGCCCTTAGGGCCAAGCGACCTGGAAGCGTTCTCTGTGGGCCGATATTCTCCAGACCTGTTGCCTGTGCGGATTTTGTGAAATTATGACAATTAATTGAAATTGATTAGCTAATCGCCTGCTAGGTGGCCACTTCGATTTCAGGGATACGTTTTGAAGGAACAGAAATCCAACCTTCATTTAGGTGGCGAAGTGATTGGGCGGTGACTCCGCGTGATGCCACTCAATCCGAAGCAGATGCCGAGGCCGTGTTGGCGGGTCTCAGCCAGGTCATGCGCCCCGGAGGCACTGAGTGCAAAGAGGCTGCGCTGCAGAGAAGGGAACAGCGGTAGCCGATGGCATCAGCTTCTATCCAGCACCGAGCCGGTCGAGTTCGGAGTCCAAGTAGGACAGCGAGTGGCGCAGCCAAACCTGCAAATCCCGTACCCGCTCCGGGTTATGCGCATGATCACAATGCGGAGGCGCCTTCCACCAAGCCGCTGCACTGGCGAAGTGGATGCGGCTGAGTTGCTGGTTCGAGACAAGATCCCGCACGTCATCGGTCGGCAATTGAGGGACGAAGTCTCGAACACCTCCCTGGTCCCCGTCTGCAAGCATCTCTCTGAGCAGCGCAGCGCGTTCAGAAGCACCGGCTTCGGAGAGGCTTTCTAGAGCATCGAACTGCCAATGGGGATGTGCTGCCTCACCCGCCTGAAAGCTAAAGTCGACGCCATCCCAATCAGCCCACCCGGCCCATTCCGCCCGGAACATCTGTGGCTTGTACTCGTCGAACCTCAAGCCGAAATGCACAGTCATCGCGGCGGATCGGAATGTGAATGACTGGCGGCCGGCGATTTGGCGATTATATGCCCATTCCTCCCGATAGCTAAGCCATACCCAAAGGCCGCGGCCAAGGTGCTTTATTGGTGCCACCTGCACGCCGGATCGTCCGCGATTGCGTTCAATTCTCTCGCACCCATCACCTGCAAGTGCCGCCACGGCCGGCGAAAGATTCCAGTCAACCTGGATTTCAATTTTCGCGTCGATGTCGACCGTCGTCCCCAAGATCTCGGCGATCTGATTGAGGTGAGTTTCTAAAGAGGCTTTGGTAACCGTCAGCGGCCGCGGCAAATCTCAGACCTCATCGAAGATGTCGACGCCGTAGAGCTCCGTGGTGATGCGGTCTACTGTGGCGCACCAGTCTGGATCGCTGAGACGCGGTTCACGACCCAAACTCGTGAGTCGCGCAATCAGTCGGCCCGCACGGTGGCCGCGCGCCAATTCGACGAGGTTTGGCACAACCACGTTATCGACGTATCTCGGGCTTAGATCGAACTGCCCACCGGCGACGTGTGGCGAGTAAAACTCGAGAATCTTCGAGAACCTGATCGAGTTCATAAGAGCTGAATACGCGCAGACGAGATCGGCAGAAGTCAGAACCTCGAATTCATCCTCCCCATCAGTTTCCGTAACCCATTTCGGGAGCCACGCGAACCCCTGGACGGTCATGTACTCAGCCTGCAGATCGGTCGCAAAGCCGCCGGGTCCGGCGAAGTACTTCGATATAATCCGAGGCCGCTCATCCGAAGCCCATGAAAGCCGTCTCTCGGAAAGATCCCACCAGTGAAGCGGAGCTCTTAGACTTGCGCGTTGCGTTAAAGACTCTCGGCGAGGCTCCAGGTATTTGCGGAAATAGGTTGGGAGCGTGTCACGCAGGGTCTCTTCATCTGAGATAGCGATCTCTGGGTCGCCGTAGGGGTAGAAAACCCAGAATGTCTCTTTGATTTTTCCGTCCTGTATGGAGCTGTTCATGACAGCGCGACGGAAGAAACGATGCTCGCGTACTGGAAGCGCATTGAACTGCGCTTGGTCCAGCAGGAATGCCTTGTTGTCGCCAGTGCGGACGCCCTGACGAACCTCAAATAGGTCCGCCATTGTGGAAGCGCCTGCTTCGAGCAATCTGCTGAGCGCAGCTTCCATTTTCGGCGAGGTGATACGCCAAGTCGGACGGCTTTCAAGCTTCCTTGCAGGGACTTGAAATATTCGCCAGCTGCCGTCCGGAGACTCAACTTGTGTTGCGGTCGGCATCTTTCTCAGCATCCGCAGCGCGTTGCCCGTTGCATCAGCACTGTTGGTGCTCACAACGGCTCGGAGCGTGCCACTCCTTGCGGCAGCATCGCTCGGTTTACAAACCACTGCTGCTGCCACCTGGACCAGAGCATGAGCGAAAAGCCCGTACTCACCCAAGGATGCCAGAAGCCGAAGGTCGCCTCTCTCGAGGATATCGCGGCGCCATTCTTGCGCCGCCTGGAGCGTGAGCAGGCTCGCCGGGAGGAGTACTCCCAATACGCCGCCATCATTAAGGACGTCGAGAGCCCTAGTGACGAATGCCATGCTAAGGTCTGCACGACCTTGCTGCCGTGCGCCCAAGACCGCGCGCACCTGATCGCGTTGTCGCGGGTCCAACGCACTCCACGCCATGAAGGGTGGGTTCATCACTATCACGTCGGCTGCCGGAAGTGGCGCGTCTAGGGAATCGGCGGTCTCCAAATCGACAGCCACGCCGCCGCTCGGCGACCAGTCGGCGACGGTATGATTGACGACAAATTTAGCCATCGCAATCGCAGCGGGCGAAATGTCCCGTCCGACAAGGCGCAGACGGCCCATGTAGCCCATCCGTCGGAGGCTCCGGACAGCCTCCTGAAGAAATGCCCCAGACCCACACGCTGGATCTAGTACAGTGAGCTCTTGGCGTGTGCGTAGGCTATCGATTTGGGCAAGCGAGTTCTCGGCAATGCTGCGCGCTAGCGGCGCTGGCGTGAAGTGTGCTCCTCCCCGTGTGACCGCCTTCGACTCCGCCAGTCCGGAGTAGCCGAAGAGGTCCACACCCGGCGTGCGCATGAGCTCAAAATGAGCTTCTTGGAAGATGTCGCTTCCAGCGTGACGCACTGCCAGAGCTGGAAATAGTCGGAAAGACTGCAGCGACGTGCGCAGCCCAATCTCATGCATCAGCGCGTCCAAGCCCACGGTGGGGAGTGCGCGAAGCAACTCTTCCGCCGCGCCGCGAGCCGGGCCCCCGTCCGTCTCCTTTTCACGGTCAATGAGTGTGTCAAGGAAGGCCAGAAAGAAATCAATGCTGCGCTCGTCCTCAATGCCCGCATCGGCGACGAGTGAACGGACACCTTTGAAGAGCTGCAGAACATGATCGACCACCCGTTGGGTTGATCGAACTCGATCGGCCGTCAAGTACTCGTAAAACGGTTCGATCTGGGCCTCGATGCTCGTTCGCGAGAACTCCTCCGCTCGAGGGCTGTCCCAGCGCCTTACCGCCACGACTCTTTCGCTGACGGTCACGTGATGGGGAAGGTTGCTCGACCAGACCCAGGCAGCGGTCTGCGGGTCCCGCCAGATCGGTTCATCGGTCTCGGATATGGCGAAGCTGCCGAAGCCTCCATCCAGAAGGACCGTGTGTTCCTCCGGACGAGCAGCCTCTCCCCGCTCGAACAGCGGCGCTGTCGCCAGCCCGAACCGCTCAGCCCAGCCTTGCGCGACTTCGCCGGTCATCGAGTGACCGCCATCGTGGGGAATAGCGGAAGTTGGTCGGGGCGAGGCAGCGACAACTGCGTCGCCAAAGCCTCGAGATGAGGTTCAAGCGGAACCACGATGCCGCCCGCACCTACCTCGGCGATGTTCTCTGTCAGTATCACATGGGTTGTGCTCGGAAATACGGCGCGGAGTCGCCAGAGATTGAAGAAGGGTAGGTGCTCAAGCCTACCGCGCAGTTGTTGGGCCGCCGGCGCCCATGCTCCGACCTCAGCTGCAAAATCGCGGTGCAGCACAAGGAGGACACGAAGCACCAGGACCGTCTGCCAAGAGAAGAGGGCGTGCCTACCAGGCCCGTCCGGCTCGACGTCGGGATGCAACAGTTCCCGGCGCCCGCGGCCGGTCCACTCGCGGAGCTGGCTCTTGGTGAGCCCGGTCAGGACGAGCACATCGGCGCTTTGAAAGAGTCTCATGGTTCTCATAGTGGGCATGATACCCACTATAGATGCACCATCATTGCCAACCTGTCCAGATCCCACGAGCGGATGCCATATCTGGGCTTGTGCGCTTTTCGCCAGCCGCCGTTGCTGATTGCATTTTTCGAGGGCAGCATTTGGAACCACGACCTCTAGGCTGCTAGTCTAGTTTGTAGATCACCAGTTGCTCGTCCCACGACAATGGGAACGCCTCCAGCGCCCGCGCCAGTGTCACCGCCGGCCCTTGCTTCCCGTCCAAGATCGCCTCGACGATGTCCGGCGCGAGCAGCGTCAGCCGCAGAACACGGGTCATGTAGGACGGTGCGATTCTTTCGTGCGCCGCCAGTTCCGTGAGCGTCGCGAACTCGCCCGAGTCCAGCATCCGCTTCCAGCGGAAGGCGCGGGCCAGTGCCTTGATCAGCGTGTTGTCGGTCTCGCGGTGCTGGGGCGCGTCCGCCGGCAAGTGGATCGCCTTGCGCCCGCCGCGCTTCACGATGCGGAATGGCACATGAACGGTCAATGTTTCGGAGCCTGACGTCGCACGGGTCACGCCGCATTCTCCATGTTGCGGATCATCATCTCGTGCGCAACAGCTGATAGCCCGTCAATGCGCAGCCGGACGCTCAGACCCTCGGCGCCGATGTCCACCCTCTCGACCAGCAACGTAAGGATGCGCGCCTGCTCGGCAGGAAAAAGTTCGTCCCACAACGGGTCGATTCTCTGAAGAGCTGCGCGGGCGTCAGCTTCGGTGAGATCGCTGTCATGCCCCCGTGCGGCTTTCCATGTACCCGCCACGATCTCGGGCTGCCGAAGCACTGCGCGGAGCTGGCCGATGACAGCGGCCTCGATCTCTCCTGCGGGAACACGGCCAACGGGGCACGATCTGGCGCCGTGCTTCAGCACCGTCTGGCTGACGTAGTAGCGGTAGAGTTTGCCGCCCCTGCGGGTATGGGTTGGCGAAAACGCAGCGCCGTCCGGCCCGAAGATCAATCCCTTCAGCAGCGCCGGGGTTTCGGCGCGCGTCCGGGCGGCACGCTTGCGCGGGCTTTCCTGCAGGATGGCGTGGACCTTGTCCCATGTCCCGCGGTCGATGATCCCCGCATGCTCGCCGGGATAGCTTTGCCCCTTGTGGACAGCCTCACCGAGATAGGCCCGGTTGCGCAGAAGCCGATAGAGATATTTCTTGTCGATGGGATTGCCGCGCGGCGTGCGGATTCCACGCGCCCCGACCTCCTGCGCCAGAACCGTGCAGGAACCGATCTCGATGAACCGGCCGAATATCCATCGAACATGCCGGGCAAGCTCCTCGTCCACCACGAGCTTCCGGTCCTCGACCCGATAGCCATGGCGAAACTGATCATCTCGGGTGCGTGCGTGGCCGTCAGAACGATCCAGCCGTTCGCTGCCAGACGTTCGAGCACGCCGCGAAGCTTTCTCGTTAGATGCGGATGGAGATACGTCTCGGGTTCCTCGAAAAGGAGCACCACCCGTTCCCGCACCTGGTCCGGGAATTGGCTCAGCACATCAAGGGCCGCGATTCGGACGAGGCTCTGCCAGCCGTCACCCATTCGCTCCAAAGGTGTCGTCGCCCCACCGGTATCTGCGGCAAAGGCGACAGCAAGTTGTTGGCTTAGCCAGTCTTCAAGAGTCTGAATGTCCGGCCGGAGGTCCATCTTGGCCTCCCGGCCCACATACATCGACAAAGTCTCCTGCAATTTCGGCTTTAGCTCGTCTTTCCAGAAGGGGAAGCGGGTGACCGCCTCACGGAAGAAACCATGGGCCCTCACGAGGGTCTGCGGCATCTTCTTGGACGTGCCCTCAAACGCTAGTACCCATTCGGTCTGAAGAAAGCGGTCCGCAAGCATCCGCGATAGCCGCTGGAGCGGCCCAGTTTTCCATTGATAAAGCGATGCTCCAAGGTTGTCGGGTCGAAGCAGCCAAACATCAGGTAGATGGTCGCGGATATCGTCGGGACGCGCGTTCACCGGCCGCCAACCCAGTTCGTGGTCGGCGTATTCCTCCTTGACCTTTCCCTTCAGGCTGGTTCGGGGGGAAAACGTGATTGTCTTGTCATCGCTGTCTATCAGGACATGCTGGTGCTTTAGGCGTCCTTGCTTGTCGCGCGAGCCAAAGACCCGAATCCCGTGCACTGGGATGGGATTGCCGACGCCTTGCACGGCGGGAAGGCGTGTCGGCTCTTCGGCTGCGAAGCCTAGCGTGATCGTGAAATGATCTGCTGGAGCGCCGGTCGCGTCGTGAAAGAAATCGAAAGGCTCTGGCGTGAAGGCGTGCATCCCGCCACCGCGCAACGCCAGCGCCATGGCATCGAGCACCGTGGATTTGCCCGAGTTGTTGCCGCCGATGAGGTGCACCGGCATATCGCCCGGCAGATCGAGATCGAGTTCCCGCGTTCCGCGGAAGTTCCGAATGCTCAAACTGGAAAATCGGAATTCAACGGGCATAAGCCGCCGCCTCTGCCGAAAGGGTGCGATGGCGGATATTCCAGCCAGCGACGAGCTGGCGCAGCCCGTCGAGCTGACCGCCAGGGGTGACATGAGCGAACACGACCTCATCGGCCAACGCGGCCACAAGCCGGTTGCGCTCCACGGCCAGGTCCTTGGTCACGCGCCGCTCGGATGCCGGAAACGGGGACAGGGCAAGAAAGCGGCCGTCCGTTAGCGGTTTCTTCCAATCGGCCGGCAGGCGCATGCCCTCCAGCCCGCGAGCAAGGCAAAGAATCACAGGCTGCCGGCCGCGAAGGAGGATGCGGAAACAATCCTTTTCGATCGGCGAGTGGAAGCCTCCGATGACGCAACGGCCTTCGTCGCGCCAGCGTGCGGTCTGGCCGTGAGTGCTGAGTATGACGTTGCCCGGGCAGCGGGCGGAACAGAACAGCGCAATTTTGGGCAGGTCCAGGAGATCCACCTTGCCGAGGGCCGCCAATTTCGGCGGCGCGTCATCTCCCAACCGCTCTCGCAACTGCGCCGGATAACGGGCGTCGGTGTTGCGGAGGGTCAGTACCGTCATTCGTCATCGTCCCCGGTTTCGGAATCACGGCCGAGCCGGTACTTGATGTCGTAGTTAATGATGAAATCCAGCTCTTCTTCGGTAAAGCCGTAATGTCGAGCAAGCGCGTGATCAATTTCATCAATGATGGGCTTGGACTTTTGGATCTTGAACAACTGCGTTTCGGTACGGCCTGTCTGTTTCTGCTCACGCACGAGCATTGTGCTATTTTGGTTGATGTCCTTTAGGTATCGCGCCCCCAACGTGCGCAAATTCGGGTCGGCCAGGGTAGACTCCGGAACTGGGAAACCTTGAATGTCAGAGGGATTAAGGTCTCGAAGGTTCGAAGATATTGTGTACCACCACCAAAAAAGGTTGCTGCTCAGCGTAGCGATGAGAGGTCTTACGTACTCTTGTTTCGCAGCTGTGAACGACGTCTCACGGCTACTTTGTCCCGGTTTTCCGTTAAGCCGAAAGGCAGGCGCAAAGTCGGTAAAGACTTTCCAGTAGAGGCCGCCAGTTGTCCGATAGAAGATGCGATGATTAGAGCGGCTGATGAAGTGGCGCAATATGGTCTTTCGTGAGAAACATTTCGCGAGAATTCTTTGTTCAAGCCAGTCCCCCAGTTTGGGAACCCAGAAGTTGGGCCGCTCGCGTGGCACCTCTACGTACTTCAGTCGATCAAAAAGTCCCTCGCGATCAGAGCTAGTCCACTTCTGGTAGCCAGTAGAAAATGTGCGCCCACTGGTTGCCGGAGTGACAATAAAGATCGTTAGAGCGCGATTCACTGTGTCGAAGAGTTTTGCTGGTCGCCATGCAAAGTTGGCATACCAAGCGTTGCGGCCGTGCTCCAATAGCCTCTGCACAACCTGCATCCGTTGCGTCGAAGGGAGGGAAAGCGGAACGATCATGCTCAGGCAACCGGTGCCATGCAGCAGATGACTGCTACGTTCGACACACATTGCATGCACCGCTCCGCTATCCAGGCAATCATAGTTCTTCAGCTCGTAGTGAACTTCCCGACGCTCCAAATATGGCGGATTCCCAACGATCACATCAAATCCGCCGCGGCTCATGATGCTGTAGAACTCGACGAACCAATGAAACGGTTGGTGCGATTGCACCCACTTGGCGTAGGCCGCCTTGTCGCCGGTCTTCACGCCGTATTCGACGGCGAGGTGACGGTTAAGTTCATCCTCCAACGCTTTGAGCCGCCGGCGCAGCTCCTGCTTGTGCTCTGTCGGGACCGAACCATCGCCCTCGATCTGCCGTTGCCGGAACGTGTCGAATGTCTGTTGCAGATCGGCCGCCTTGAGCGCGATCTTTTCCATCGTGTTGTCGAGGTCGAGCTTGCTCGCGATGGCCTTCTTGACTTCATCGTAGTTGGCGTAGCCGACGAGAGTGTTGCCGGCGCGGATGTTGAAATCGATGTCCGGCAAGGGCTCAATGCCGAGATTGTTGGCTGCCGTGTCCGGCTCGACCTGCGCGGCGAGCTTCAGGAACAGGCGGAGCTTACAGATTTCGACCGCTTCCTCCATGATGTCCACGCCGAAGAGATTGTTCAGGATAATGCTCTTGAAGACGAAATACCGCCGGTTAGGGTGCGCAGCGACACTCTCCAGAACCTTACGGAAGTCGGCAAACTTCTCCGGCCGTTGCTTTTCGCCGGAGCGGCTCAGGTCCTCGACGAACGCCTCCATGCGGTCGAGACAGGCCTCGTAAAGCGGCTCCAGGACGTTGAGGGCGGCAAACAGGAACGCGCCGGAACCGCAAGTCGGATCGAGAACCGTGACTTTTTCGATGGCGTGCCAAAAGGCTCGAAGCAGCTCCGGCCCTTCGCAGTTCTCGATCACGTCCTGGGCAAACTGGCGGATATCGAGGTTGAGGGTGATCAAGTCGTTGATATCGCGCACCTCGCCGGCGGCGAGCTTCGCCCGGACCTCCTCATAGCGCTTCCGCCGGGCCACCACTTCGCGCCAAGTCTCGGTCGGCAGGGCGAAGTCGGGCGGCGCTGGCTTGTTCCAGTCCTTGCGTAGCTCCAGAGTTTTCACGGGACCATTGCCGACCGGCTGGTGCAGGGTCGGGGGATTGACGCCAGCGGCGATGTCGGGCGGTAGCGGCCGATCCGCGCCATGACGCACGGCGGCATAGATGTAGCGGTCTGGGTCATCCCGCAGCAGGTTCCAGACGGTCGGCCCGTTCGGGTTCTCGAAGGCGATCTTGCACTTCGGGCGGGCGGCATCAAACAGGAACGGCAGCACGGTGTTCTTTGCGATGTATTCGGTAATGTCCTCCTTGGTGTAGTAGGCCCCCATTTGCTTCTGGTTGACGTACTTTTCGAAGATGTAACCGAGCACGTCGGGGTTGATCTCGTTGTCGGCCCGGAGCGGACGCTCGTCCAGGTGCCACTGGTACTGGTCGAAGTAGTCAAACACGCGCTCGAAGGCCGCGTCCGGAATTTCGATGGTCTTGCCATAGCGTTCCGGTCGTTCGAGTTCGTGGATGTCGAACAAGCCGCCGTTCAGATAAGGGATGCGGCCGACAAGCTTCTCCAGGTCGGCACTACGTTTCCGGCCGCCGAGTCCTTCGTGAAAGAGGCGCAGGAGGAAGTAGCGATAGAACGAATAGAACTTGTCGCGGCCATGCTCGGCGCGCATTCGGGCGAGCCGATTGCGCAGATAGTCGCGATCGCCGTCGAGGAAACCTTTGCGCTGAATGAAATAGACAAACATCAGCCGGTTGAGCATGACCGACGCGTACCATTCGCGGTCGGCGACTTCGGTGATCCCGGATATGAACTTGAGAAACGCAGCATGCTCTTTCTGAAACCGGTCGTAGAAGCGCTTGGTCACGCGTTCGACGTCGAAGCCGGCGCGCGCCCGGCGGGTGACGTCCGTCAGCGACAGGGTCTCTTCTTCGTCGAGCGTGAAAGCGATCGCTTCCAGTTTCTGGAGAAGTGCGTCCCCCGGCTGCGACGGGTGATAGGTATGTTCGCGGCAGGCGGCGGGCTTGCCCGGTTCGCGCTTCACCCATTGCCAGATCTGGGTGGTGTTAGCCTGGTCAGTGAAGACGATGAGATGCTCGTGCGCCGCTCTTGCGACCTGGTGTTCGATCTTCCGGCGTTGGGTATAGTTGGGTAGAGACTGGCCTTTCGGGGTCGGACATTGGTAGGCGACCATGCCGCGCTTTTGGGCAAGCGCCAATAGCGTTATCGGAGACCCGAGCGCCGTGACCTCCAGCGGCGTGTTATATCGGTCCCAGCCGAGCTCTTCGATGAAGAGAGCACGAAGATCGAAATTCCGGAGCAACTGGCGGGCGCGGGCAGTGTTGATGGACATTTGCAACGCCTCAAGTCTTCGGATCTGTCGCGGGCGCCAAGCCGAGCGAGCAGATGATCTGCGGTTCGCACGATTGTTCCTCCTCGTGGACGACGCACAGGCGGTCGTCGTCGCGTAGCGCCATCACCAGTTCGGCCAACTTGTCGTCGGAGATGCCAGCGCGGAGCTGTCGGTTGAGCATATCAATGGCCGATTGGCGCAGCGGGAAGCGATAGATTTCCTCGATGGCCTTGGCCAACTGCGGCGTATCGAGCAGCGTCCCCTTGACCTGTTCGGCGTAACGTTTGAGCCGCTCGTAGGTGCGGAATCGGGCGCCGGACGGACGGCCCAACTGCCCACCCACGGATTTTTCCTCGGCGGCGATGAATTCGACGCCCTTTCGCACGAGGTCATGATGGCTCTCCTGGCGCGGCAACGCCGGCGTTTCAGGGGAGCACTCGGCGGCCTTGAGAATCTCGAACTGCGACTCGGTGACGTTCTTGCCATCCTTGTCGACCCATGCCAGGGCATCGTTTCCCTGTGCGGTGCGGAGATAGACCAAGACACCATGGGGCTTCCCATCCGTGGCCCGGTGCGGACGGGTGGAATAGACCACCGGTGGAAGATTGGGGATTATCGTCTGGAGTTCGGGGAAGCGATCGATGGCGTTCTTCCAAATCTGGTAGGCATAGGATGCCAGGTCCACCTCGGTCTCGGCGTCGCCGTCGAGAATGCCCGCCTTCTCGTGGTAGAGATCGAGAAGGCTCTGACGTTCGCGTTCATCCTCAAAAAAAGCTTCATCCGTGCCGACAACCTCGGCGTTCTCATGAAGGCGCTGGCGTACTCGGGCGCGCAGCCGAATCAAATTTTCGACGCCGTCGGCCGGCAGGAACGAGTAGCAAAGTATTTTTTCCGATTTCTGCCCTATGCGATCGACGCGCCCGGCCCGCTGGATCAACCGGATGATGGCCCAAGGGAGATCGAAGTTCACTACCACGGCCGCGTCCTGGAGATTCTGGCCCTCGCTCAGCACATCGGTCGCGATGAGGATCCGAAGCTCTTGATCTGGGGAAATCTGATCGCGTTTGTGGTTGCTCACCGGACTGAACCGCCAAGCATATCCGGTGGGGTTTTCGTCGCTGCCAGTAACCCCCGCGAGGCGTTGCACGCCTCGGGCGCGAAGTTGCGCCTCGAGGTAACGCACCGTGTCGGCAAACTGCGTAAAGACAATGATCTTGTCGTTGGGGTGCTGCTTTGTAAGAAGCGCAAACAGCGCATCGAGCTTCGCATCAGTCTCGGGCTTCCAGTCCCCGCAGCGCTTGAGGACATTCGACAAGCTCGCAGCATCGGTGGCCAAGTCCTTGCCCAGCGACGGTACGAACAAGTCTGGTCGGAGCCACCTGAAGCGGCTTTTGAACTGCGTCGCATATTGCTCATAGACTTCGGCAGCCCGCTTTCTGAAGTCGGCTTCGGTGCGCAGGGCACGACTTCTCGAAGGCTTGCATTCGGTGCCATCGTTCTCATCGAACAGTTCCGCCCCAGCGCCCTCGTCATCAACGTCCTCGTCATAGTTGCCGGCGTCGAGCAGACCCGGATCCTGAGTGCCAATCGGCAGCGGCAGTCCCTTCTCGATGGCGTGAAGGAAAACGTAATTACGAAGGATATGGCGCTCGATTGATTGTTGGAAGGCCTCGCCGCTGCTCTCCAAACGCTTAAACAGGTTAGTTCGACAGAAGCCCATGAGCCGCTTCCCAGCGCGAGACAGGTCTGCCAGCTGCTTTGCCTCGGCGGGCGTGGGGGGCTTGTGTGGCTTGGCTGCGACGTAATTGGCTAGGCCATACCGCGGCAGGTTGAGAGCGTTGATGGCCGCAACGACGTCGGCGGCATAGAGCCGAGCGTATTGGTCATTGGGATCGCGCTCATCGATCTTGAATCTCACTGTCTTTGGAACGCGCTCGGGAAAATAAGAACGGGTGCCATCCTCGAAGGTGAGGAACTTACGGCCGTTGGCGGGGTCGAGCGTCGCGTAATTATTCTGAATGAAACTCCTGGTGCGGCGCACCATGTAGAGTCGCATAAGCTCGCGCCAATCGTCGGCGTATTCACTCTTCTCGAATGCGGCGAGTGAGCGAACTGGGCATTGATGGCGTCGGATGAATTCGGTTTCGCCCAGATCCCTCAGAAGCCGCTCCGGGCGGATGCCCAATTCCTTGTCCTCGGGAACGAACAGTCGGAGCTGGTTCGACAGGTCTACGTACGTCTTGTTGTACGGCGTGGCGGAAAGCAGGATGCACTTGCTCTCGTTTTTTTGGATGTACTCTTGAATCGCCCGATAGCGCTTTCCCTCGCGATTACGGAGATTCTGACTTTCGTCGATCAGCACGACACGGTAGCGACGGAGCTCCGGCAATTCGCGCGCTGCCTGAGTTATCGAGAGGACCTTAGCGAGCAGACGATACTCGGCGACGTAGTCCTCCCACATTTTAACGAGATTTTTCGGGCAAATGATGAGTGTTTCCGTGAAGTGATCGTCCTGGAAGATTTTGGCGAGCGCAGTCGCCATCAGTGTCTTGCCCAAGCCCACCACATCGCCGATGAGGACGCCGCCACGCTTGTTGAGATGGTGGGCGGCGATTTTTACCGCAGCGACCTGATAGTCGAACAGGCGGTGGCCGAATTCGGGTGGAATGCGGAACTCGGAGAGCCCGGCCCGGGCTTCCTGGGCCAAGTGGTAGGCGATCTTGACGTAGATATGGTAGGGGGGCAGCGGTACCTCGCGCGCCCAACTCTCTTCGATGACCTGAACCAGCTCGGCGGAAATGTCCACACACCAACGGTCGTTCCAGCGGTCGTCGAACCATTTGGCGAGTTTTGTCGCGGCGTCGTGGTCGAGCACGTCCACATTCAGCTCGCCCTGATTGGAAAGCCCGGAGAGCGTGAGGTTGCTGCTTCCGACATAACCGACAATGGGATTTATGGGATCGTTGCGGAACAGAAGGTACAGTTTGGCGTGAAGCGGATGGCGCAAGAACAGTTTGACGACGAGCTTCCCCTCTCTGATCTGCGCGACCAACCGACGCAGCCCCGCCTCATCCGCGTTGTTCGGTACGCCGAACGTCAACTGGGTCCGGAATTCTTCCGCCAACTTCCTTTTGAGGCGCAGCGCGGTCTGGTTATCGAGTTGGTCATGGCTCCCCGTCAAGCTGTACGCTGCGCGCAGGTCGTCTTGCGGCAAACGCTGCATTCCAATGAGCAACCGACATTGCTGGCCGGCTCCACCCGACCACCGCTCGATGAGATCGTCGATCGCCTTCCAGCCACGCAGATTGAAATAGCCAGCACAGAAATCCGCGTGAGTGGCCAGCTCGAGTGTCTGTCGCAGCGCAGGAAGAAGAGGCTCTTCAATGTTGTCGAAGATGCGAGGCACGTAACCCCCCCGTGCTGTGTCACGATCGCGCGGCCAATGCCAGATGCGGTGACTCAACTATCTGCCATGGGTCGCGCCGTGCCGAGCCTTTCAGGTCTACATCCAGACTGTCATCGTTTCCTAGACTTCGTGTCTTGATCAGGTGCGGCCCCTCTTGCACCAGATAACTTCCGCCCCCTGAGCCGCTCGTACTCCTCCACCGCCATGACCACCACGACCGGCCGACCATGCTTGGCAACCGCCACCGGTTCGGCACGAGCAAGGTCGATCAGCCGGCCAAAGCCATACTTGGCGTCCTTCGCCGTCAGGGTCTTCATCCGAATCCCCAAGCTGCTCCTGGATAGTTTTGGCCAATTTAGCCGAAATTGCAACGGCCGTAACTGCGGCAGATACTAAAGATGGGGTCACTTCACGGAGGGAGTGCCGTGCGGGGCCTGCGCCCTCCTACTGGGTTTCGTCGACCATCTTATCCATGAGCCGACACAGGCCGTGCACTCTGCCGATCTGGCGTTGTGGTCAACGTGCCCCAGCCCGCGCGCTACGGGTTCACAACCTTATCGTCGCGACCCGACGGGGCTCTTCGGCTGCGGCCAAGGCAAGGAAAGACATCGAACAGTCGACTGCCCTGATTCGGGTGCTGGCGGAGGATCGTCTCGATGAACTCGAGCACGCGTTCATCGAAGCATGCGGATGCGGACCCGCATGGCGAGAGGCCGTCGACAAGGATGCCCGACGCCTGCCGTCAGTGCGAAAACGACACTCGGAAGCACGGTTGGAAGGCGCATCGGAGAATAACCCGGACGCCACCCGATACTCGGCTTATCGCGGAAACGCGCGGTTCCAAGGAGAAGATTCGAATCCGGTTCCTCTCCCTCCGCCAGCCAACTGCGGTCCGTGTTCTCCCCCTGTCTTGTACGCACCGGATCTCGCCGTGCTTCTGCGCGTGTACCGCGTCGCGTCGGTGTACGGATCGATGGGCTGGAATTTCAATGAGGTCTGATACGCGCTGGGAGCATCAGTTCGATACGCGGTCCCTTGTGCCACCAAGTTGTGCCACCAAGTTCGTTCGGCCGCATCCCAACAGATTTTCATGTCCACAATCCAGGCGATCGCAGTCCGTCGCAATCAGCTCAGGCGACTGCGAGAAGTATTCCCAGAAATCGAGCGGGCTGGCGTGTATGTCCTGATGGTGCCGATGAGAACGAGCCGGATCGGCAGCTCACCCAGGGTTCAGCGCTGCCGATAATTCGGACGACATCTGAACTGTGGGACGTCTGGAAGCGCGCCGACTGGAGCGACGCTAACGGCGCCGCTAGCTCGCAGATGCCGCGGAGCGGAACATCGGTCCGACAACATAGCTGGAACTCGGCGGGTTACGTCCCCTATTTTGCATGCACCGACGACTGCAGGGTCACGTTGAGGCCCGGCCGCAACAACAGGTCCGGGTTCGGAAACTCTATGATGACCTCGACAGTCTGTGTTTCGGGATCGAACTGATACGCACCCGCGACGAACCGGCCCTTGTGCGGATATCTGTCGCCAGTCGGCAAAAGGAGACCAAATTCACGCTGCGTCGCAGCCTGTTCAATGCTCGTGATGATCTCACCACGTTGAAAATACATGGCGGCTGGCGCCTTTCCGATCACGCGGATCGGATCGAGTTGGACAATGGTAGCGAGGCGGCTTTGATCCCGCGCTTCTTTGGTGATGTACGTTCCTTCGCTGGCCAGTGACTGGCTTATGATCCCGTCGATCGGTGCATAGAGCTTCATCTGCCCAAGCGCGTGTTCGGCGAGTCTAAGATTGGCTCCGGCCTGGTCCACTTGCGCGGCTGCGAGGTCACGCTGCGCCTGCGATTCCAGCAGCTGCATCTCGGAGGCGACGTTGCGCGTCCGTAGCTCTTGTGCGTTCTTCAACTTCACTTCGGCGAGGCTTAGTTGCGCCTCCGCCTGCTTCAGATTGGCCTGAGCCAGTGCAACGGAAAGTTCCTTGTCGCTCGACCCGAATTCGAACAGGAGATCACCCTTCTTCACGAGTTGTCCTGCGTTGAAATTGACCTTGAGCAGAAGACCATCGAGACGAGGGGCGACTTCCGCCTGGCGTGCCGGAACGAGCGTGCCCTTGTATTCGATTGGCCCCGGAGCTGCTTGCTGCTGCGCGTGCCCTGGCGCAGTCAGAATGCAAACGATCACGAGCGCGGCGATGATCGGCCGATTGATTGTTCCGTCGAGCCTTAAGCTATTGGTCATGGCAGCCGTCCTCCCGTCTGCCCTTTCACGTGGGCTTACGCTACCGCGTTGCGCTTCGCTGCCTCGCGGAACCAACGTGCGCTCATCTTGGGCGTGCGCTTCTGCGTCTTGAAATCCACGTACACCAAACCGAAGCGATTGCCGAAGCCGGCTGTCCACTCCAGATTGTCCATCGTGCTCCAATAGAAATAGCCCATGACAGGAACGCCGTCGGCTGCGGCGCGCTGAAGCTGCGTCAGGTGAGCGCGAATGAACGTGATGCGGTCGGTATCATAGATGTTGCCGTCGTCAACGAGCACGTCTTCGCCCGCGCACCCGTTCTCAGTGATAAATATCTCTTTCGGCCGCCAAAGCGACTGCACGAATTTCGCTGCCCAGTACAAACACTCCGGGCCGATAGGGAAATTGTTGATCGCCGCCTTCGGGTGTCCCTTGGCGTACGGCACCGCACGCCAACCTGGCGCTTGATCCGAGGCCAATACGAAGAACCTTGGCGCGTAAACGTTGATTCCGACGAAGTCGAGCGGCGAACCGATGATCCTGAGGTCCTCGACGGTGAACCTTGGGGCGTCCTTGCCGGTCTCTTTCAGATAGCCATCGGTGTACTTGCCTTCGAGCATCACCGTAAGGAACGGCGCGTTCATTTCACGCGTGGCCAATTGCGCCGCTGCGATGTGTTCTGGAGACTCGATCAGCGGGACGGCGGTGTCTATGTTCTCTGCCGGCCCGACCTTTGTGCCCGGTTTGCCGTTCGCCCGGATGGCCTGCACTGCCAGCCCATGCGCGAGCACGGCGTGATGCCGAACTTGGTGGAACTCGGCCGGGGGCAGCTTCAGACCGGGCGCGAGATGAACAGTTCTTGGCACCGGACCCGGGACTTCGAAACCTCGATAGCCCGCGTCGGTGAACGACCGGAACTCGTTGATGGTGAAAATGTGCTTTATGCGGTCGGAAAGCTTGTCGGCGATATATCCGGCGTACTCTCCGAAGGCTTTGGCCGTGTCGCGCGATTGCCAGCCACCCTTGTCCTCCAAGGCCTGCGGCAAGTCCCAATGGTATAGCGTGGCGAACGGCTCGATGCCGGCAGCCTTCAACTCGTCAACGAGACGGTCGTAGAAGTCGAGGCCCTTCGGATTGGGCTGGCCCGTTCCCTCCGGGAACACGCGGGGCCAGGAGATGGAGAAGCGATAGGCCTTCGCGCCGATGTCCTTCATCAGCGCCACGTCCTCCTTGTAGCGGTGGTAGTGGTCATTAGCGACATCGCCGGTGTCGCCGTTTCGGATGTTGCCCGGCGTATGTGCAAAGCGGTCCCAGATCGACTCGCCCTTGCCGTCCTCGTTCCAGGCGCCTTCGATCTGGTATGCCGAGGTGGCGGTGCCCCAGTAGAAACCATCAGGGAATGTTCGCGCCGCAGCGGGTGCGGCGCCCGGCTGGGCTGATGCGGCATCGCTGAATGACGCGGACGACAAGCCAATGGCTGTAGCGCCAGCCGCCTTAAGTGACTCGCGCCTTGTGAACTCGGAATCGTGGTGTTTCATGCTTTCCTCCATTCAACGGACCATGGCGTGGAAAGGAAAGCGCATTCTCCTCGTTGATGACCGGCGCTGCCCGGGTGGCCATGGGACCGAAGTTCGACCAGCGAGGGGTGCCTGGCGCCACTGAGAAACTGGCGCCGGTAACCGCCGCATCGGCAAGCGGATTACACCAGGGCATTGCGCCTCGCCGCCTCCTTGAACCACTTAGCACTGAGCTTCGGCGTGCGCTTCTGTGTTTTGAAGTCCACGTGCACCATCCCGAAGCGGTCGCCATAACCGTTGATCCACTCGAAATTGTCCATCGCACTCCACACGAAACTCCCCTTCAAGGGAATGTCCTCAGCGGTGGCACGCTGTTGCCACATCATGCCGTTTCTCAAGTACGTCAGCCGATCCGAGTCGTAGATATTGCCATCGGCCGCCACCTCGTCGCTCGCCGCGCACCCGTTTTCGGTGATGTAGATTTCCTTCGGCTGCCAAATCGAATGCAGGAGCTTAGGTGCCCAATACTGGCACTCTGGCGCGAGCCGATGCCAATCCGAGAACATCTTCGGCTGCGAGACACTGAATGGCACCTCTCGGTAGCCCGGCGGCTCATCCGACGCCATGACGAGAAGCGCCGGGATGTAGACATTGATGCCGACGAAGTCGACCGGCGCACCGACGATCTTCATCTCGTCTTCGGTAAACTTTGGCGCGCCCTTTCCGGCCGCCGTCAGGTACGCTTCGTCATACCGGCCCTCGAGCATTGGTCCCAGAAAGTATCTATTCAGAGTCTTGGTGGCTGCCTCCGCGGCCTTGACGTGCTCGGGCGTGTCGATGACTGGGAGAGCGTGGCCCATATTCTCAGCCGGCCCTACTTTCGTGCCGGCGCGGCCCATCGCGCGAATTGCCTGCACCGCAAGTCCGTGGCCTAGCACCGCGTGGTGCCGCACCTGATTAAGCGCCCCGTCTTCAAGCAGTATGCCAGGAGCAGTCATCAACCGGACTGTCTTGCCCTGCACGTGCAGTTCGACGCCGCGGTGCGCCGTTTCCGTCAGTTGTTTAAACTCGTTGATAGTGAAGAAATAGCCGACCCGGTCGCTGAGAGCGTTCGCGACTACGCCGGCGTACTCCCCGAATGCTTTAGCGGTCTCAGCCGACTGCCAGCCGCCGTACCTGTCCTGCAGGGCCTGCGGTAGGTCCCAGTGGTAAAGCGTGGCGAACGGCTCGATGCCGGCTTCCTTCAGCTCATCCACCAGCCGATTGTAGAAGTCGAGGCCCTTTTGATTGAGCTGTCCAGCTCCGTTCGGAAAGATGCGCGGCCAGGAGATGGAGAAGCGATAAGCCTTCACGCCGATATCCTTCATCAGCGCCACGTCTTCCTTGTAACGGTGATAGTGGTCGATCGCGACATCGCCGGTATCGCCGTTCTTGATCTTTCCGGGCGTGTGGGCGTATCGATCCCAGATCGACTCGCCTTTGCCATCCTCGTTCCACGCGCCTTCAATCTGGTACGCCTAGGTGGCGGTGCCCCAGTAAAATCCTTCGGGGAATGTTCGCGCGGGAACGGATGCGGAAATCGGCTTGGCACCGGCTGTTGATTGGGCTGACGCCTCAGCGTTGGATGTCGCGGTAGTTGAAGATGTGTTCTTGGCGAATGCCGTACGCATAGTCACACCGGTCAGTGCGGTCGCCGAAGTCGAGAGCAGAATGTCGCGTCGTGTTAGTGACATGCTGTCCTCCCAGGTTGCGCGCGGTGGGAGTCCGAGGCGCACCGGTTGTCGCCATGTCATCAGCTCAAGGTCGGCCGTGGCACCCGCTACGACAAGCGTGCAGCCCACTACCCAGCATTATCCAACTTGCGTCCGACTTTGGCTACGCACTAATGAGTTCACGACCTACATGAGCTCTCAAGAACAACTTAATACCGGTCCCGCGATTTGAAGCAGCTAATACCGGTGCACCGCACTTCGAATGCTCGCCGAACGATGAGATCAATTCCGGAAGCGCTTCGCTCTCTTTGGTCGTCATCGAGCTTGCATCCGCGCCGATCCCGGCGGCCGCGACGGCGGTGGACGACATTGTCGGCCGGGCCACCGTGATCGACGCGACGATTGAGACCGCCGGCGAGCGAATTCGTTAGATGGAATCGACGCCCGGGAGGCGCGCCAGCACTGTGTGGATGAACGCGGCGCCCAATTTGCCTGCGACTGCCAAGCCGCACATGCGCTTGATCGGCAGCTTGCCGCCGCGCGTCCGACACGCTGTGTTCCCACGGTCACGATCGATACAAGCGAACGATCGCCACCTGCTTTCTATCGTCCGGAGCGCCGCGGTGGAGGAGCAGGGCGCGGCGACGCAGGAGATTGCCCGCAACGTGCAGAACGCCGCCTCCGGCACCACCGAGGTCGCCAACAATATCGGCGCGGTCAACAAGGGCGCGGGCGAGACCGGCTCCGCCTCGGCG
>Ga0182741_1001134_pt1 | contig 36362 bp, 27 predicted proteins | sample eDN5th37CBELigOP_FD_128874 | JGI IMG/M metagenome (GOLD analysis project Ga0182741, IMG submission 128874) | Enriched Organic Plus compost microbial communities from Emeryville, California, USA - eDNA 5th pass 37_C BE-Lig OP (version 2) (version 2) ... | reverse complement strand
TTCCTGCGCCGGGCCGATGCCGGACAGCATCAGCAGCTTCGGTGTCTCGAGCGCGCCGAGGCAAAGCACCACCTCGCGGCGCGCGCGCACCGGGCCGCGGCTTGTCGCGACGCCGCTGACGGACCCGTCGGGCGCGAAGATCAGGCGATGCGCCGCCGTCTCGGTCAGCACCGTGAGGTTGGCGGGCAGCGCCTCCAGCGGATGCAGGAAGACGACGGAGGAGGACTGGCGCAGCACGCCGGACTTGCTCATCCGGTAGTCGCCCATGCCGGTGTCGAAAGACTTGCTCAGGTCGATGCGCTCGAAGCCTTCGTCCTTTGCGGCATCGTACAGGACACGGTGCGAGTCGAGGTCCGAAGACTGGCTCTCGACATGGACCCGCAATTCCAACGCATCGAAGTGCGCGAAGATCGCGTCCGGACCCCAGCCGGCTGCGCCAGCGGCGACCCAGTCATCGAAGTCGCTCGCGGGTGGCCGGAACCAGATGCAGGTGTTCTGGGAGGTCGAGCCGCCGAGGACGCGGCTGATGGGGTAGCTGAAGCGCTTGTTGCCGCGCGCTGGCGGCACGATCGGGACGCGGGTACCGAGCGGGCTTGCCGGAATTTCCCGGTAGCGGCGGAAGTCGAGCACCTCGTCGTGACCGGCGTCGCTGGGGCCGATCTCCAGCAGGGCGACCGTCGCCGATGTCTGTTCCGCGAGCGTGCGGGCGAGCACGGCGCCGGCGCCGCCGCCACCGACGATGACGTAGTCGAATTCAAGCGCGTCCATGAATGTGTTCCGTAAGGTCTATTGCTTGCTCGCGCGGCGGCGGGCGAACTCCTCGCGCCTGACGGCATCGAAGTCGGTGGGCTGGCTGGTTCGTGCGGTAAGTCCGCCGTCGGCCACCAGCGCAGCCCCGGTGACGAAGGAAGCCTGGTCCGACGCAAGGAACAGGATCGCCTCGGCGAGCTCCTCGGCCCGGCCCATGCGCCCCAGCGCGCATGCCTCGTCATATTGCGCATAGGCTTCGGGAGGCAGTGTCGCCAGCATGCGCTTCGATGCGACAGGGCCGGGGCAGATGGCGTTGACGCGGATGCCGTTCAGCCCTTCTTCCCAGGCGAGCGACTGGGTCAGCGATATGATCGCGGCCTTGGCGGAGTTATAGGCCGCCCAGCCCGGATCGCCCCGCAGGCCCGAGATGGAGGCCATCGTGACGATGCTGCCGTTCTTCTGGCGCCGCATCATCGGCAGAACCTCCTGGCAGGCAACCAGCGTGCTGCGCACGTTCAGCCGGTAGAGGCGGTCCCAGACGCCGAGATCGATGTCCGCGATCATTCCGGCGGCGCTGCCGCCCGCGATGTTGATGAGCGTGTCGACGCGACCGGCAGTCGTCATCGCGGTTTGCAGGGCAGCGCGGAACCGATCTTCGTCGAGCACGTCGGCTTCCAGCGCCGTCACCGACGCCCCTGATGCGGACAGCTCGGCCGCGAGTTCCCGCGCCATGTCGATCTTGACGTCGAGCGCATAGACGGTCGCGCCCTCGGCCGCGAGCTGGCGCACGCAGGCGGCACCCATGCCATCCGCGCCACCGGAAACGATGGCAACCTTGTCCTTGAAGCGAACCATTCGCGCAATGCTCCGTCGATGCGACCACTCCGCTCGACGGATTTTCAACGAGCCGAGCGGACGGAGGAGGAATGCAGATTATTCCGAATAGCGCAACACACTTCCAGTCTGTGAGACAACTGCGTCGTTCAAGCCGGTTGTCGCCCGGCCGGGGCTGGCGGATGGCGCATCAAAGGTCCTCGACGATCACCGTCGCCGTTGCGCTGCCCAGGGCCCGAGACTTCGCCGGTGTCCAGTCACCGGGCACGTCGTCGGCGTTCCGGTAACGTCCCACGGGCAGTTCCATGGTCACGGCCGTCGCGCCGAACCGACGCTCGATTGCCGGGGCGCACATGCCTGCGAGCAGTTCAGGCGAGGGAGCCGACGGCCAGGGGAAGCGCCGGCCATAGGCAAAGTCGGGTGAGCGCGCGGCCAGCGCGTGCTCGAAGCGCTCGCGCGTAGCCACGAGCTGGGGGTGCGTTTCCATCCACTCCTCCAGCACATCCAGATAGACGTGATCCATCTCGAAGTCCGTGTGGACGTCGAGCAGCATGTCTACGCCCGTCTCGGTCATGGCTTCCAGCAACGTGGCGACCTCTGCGCAGTGTGTCGGGTCGGGGTCGCCCCAGTGACGGTTCGGGTCGAGCCCGGCGTCCGTTGTGCGCAGATGGCCCGCGAACATGCCGGTCGGATTGGCGATCGGCACGACATGGAACCGTTTCCCGCAGGTGGTTCGAGCGGGCGTGGACAGCAGGCCGTTCAGGAAGCCGTCGGCGAACCAGAGAGCCGGGTGCTCGCCGCCGTGCTGGCCGCAGATGATCCACACCTGCGCGTCAGACGGGTCGAGATCGCCGAGGCTCAGCCGGGGCGCGCGACGCGATGCGGAATCGGCCGGGATCACCTCGCCGTCGGGGACCGCGCGCGTCTGCTCGGCAATCGCGGCGAGCTTCTTGACGGGGTAGGGCGGAAACAGCGCGTAGCCGGTCGGGGCGTTAGAGGCGACATGCGGAAAGGTCAGCACGCCGTCCGCATAGGCCGGCTTCTGGGCCTGCCATGACTGGCCTGGCGGGCGCACCCAGACATTGGCGATCTCCCATCCGTAGGGGTAGGTCGTCGCGCCCGCATCGACCACGCTGATGGTAGCGCCATCGGGCGCCTGGGCACGGAAGTTGAACCATTGCCGCGTGCCCATCAGCGGATCCGGCTCGATCTCCACCAGCAGCGAACCGTCGTGGCCGCGTTCACGCAGCAGGCCGTTTCCGAACCTGGGCGGCCGAGCCAGCCGGACAGCTTGGCGGCTCATGGGCAGGGGATTCCCGTCATTGTGTGCTTACCTCGGTCTCATGGGGCGCGGTCACTTGTCAGCGTCCGGCCGGCGGACCGCAGAGACGGGCGCCGAACGCCGGTGTGGACGCTTTTGCCTCCAAATGCGCCAAGTCGGAGACATCATATTCGTCGATCGCGTCAGGAAGAGGACGATTTGGCTTAACAACACCCTACCGGACGCGCGATTTTCTGGGCCGCAAGCCGCGAAGGACGATTATCTCAGCATGCAAATCGAGTGGGATGGCGATGGGGCGATGTCGTGCGTGTGTATCAGAAACGAAAACAGTATTCCAAATAATGAGATTATGCGTTAGCGTTCCGAGGTCGGAATGCGGCGCAGTCGGACCGGTGGCGGCGGGTGATCGCGCCACCGACCAAGCATAGCGACATCACACCGGACAGGCGGCACAGGCCGCAGCTAAGGGGGAACCATGTACGGTAAGGACATTCTTCGACTTTCGCGCCGCAAGCTTCTTGCCTCGGCGGGCGCCGCGCTCGCGGCAGGCCCGCTGGCCACGACGCTTCACGTGCCGAAAAGCTGGGCGCAGCCCAAGGTGCTGAGGATCGCCGCAGGCGAGGCCGACGGCGCAAGCGGCACGATGGATCCGGCCCAGAGCACGGCCGACCCGGATGCAGCGCGCATCAGCCTTGTCTTCGAGCGCCTGGTCGTGCTCGACGACAGCTTCGCGCCCGTGCCGCAGCTCGCGAAGTCGTGGGAGTCGAACGACACGGGCGACGAGTGGACCTTCAAGCTCCAGGAAGGCGTGAAGTTCCACGACGGCGAACCGTTCACCGCCAGGCACGTCGTCCACTCGTTCAAGCGCCTGCTCGATCCGGCCACGGCTTCGCCCGGCGCTTCGTCGATGGCCGTCATCGACCCGAGTGCCATCACTGCGCTCGATGACTACACGGTCCGCTTCAAGCTGAAGAGCCCGACCGTCGAGTTCCCCGCCCTCATCGCCAACCGCTTCACCTACATCGTGCGCGAGGGGCAGCCCGAATCCGAGATGCGGACCGCTGGCATCGGCACCGGCCCGTTCAAGGTGAAGAGCTTCGTGCCCGGTGAGGACGTCAGCGTCTTCGTCAAGAACGAGGACTACTGGCGTCCGGGCCTGCCCAAGGTCGACGTGGTCGAGCTGCGCGCGATCCCGGAAGAGTCGGCTCGCATCGCCGCCATCCAGTCCGGACAGATCGACCTGTGCTGGGATCTCGGCCGCGCCGGCATCGAGGAACTGAAGAAGAATCGCGACGTGAAGGTGGTGAGCACGCGCGCTCCCTTCGTGCTGACGCTCAGCTGCTGGACCGATACGCCGCCCTTCGACGACGTCCGCGTCCGCCAGGCGATGAAGTATGTCGTCGACCGCGAGCAGATGCTGCAGCTCGTGCTGCGCGGCTACGGCAATATCGGCGACGACAATCCGGTTGCGCCGTGGGTGCAGTATGCGCTCCAGGCCGAGGTCCGTCCGCGTGACGTCGAGAAGGCCAAGGCGCTGCTGGCGGAGGCCGGCTATCCGGACGGCATCGACATCGAGCTCTACACCTCGGAGACGACGCCCGGCTTCATCGAGATGGCAACGCTCTATCAGGCCATGGCCTCCGAAGCGGGCATCCGCGTCAAGCTCAACAAGGCGCCGGCCAACGACTACTGGAGCGCCGTCTGGCTGAAGCAGCCCTTCGTCTGCTCGTCCTGGTCGGGACGCGGCGCCGACGAGGCGCTGGCGACTCCTTACATGTCCACGTCCGACTGGAACGAGACCCACTGGAAGCGGCCGGAGTTTGACGCCTACATCACTGAGGCGCGCGCCACGCTCGACGTCGCCAAGCGCACCGAGCTGTACCAGAAGGCACAGCAGCTTCTGCGCGACGACGGCGGTGCGATCATCTCGGTGTTCCCGGATGCGCTCGGTGCGAGCCGTTCCAACGTCTCCGGCTGGAAGCTGCATCCGCAGCAGTCCACCAAGGACTTCTCCGAAGTCTCCATCGGCTGATCGCGCGCCATGTCGAAACTGGTCCTGACACGGCTGGGGATGGCCCTGCTTAGCCTTCTTGCCGTGTCGGCCATCATCTTCTGGTGCGTAGAGCTGCTTCCGGGCGACGCGGCCGAGCGCATTCTCGGCCGCAACGCCACGCCGGAATCGCTGGCGTTGCTGCGCGAGAAGCTCAACCTGAATCTGTCGGCGGGCGAGCGATACTTCGACTGGCTGCGTTCGCTGCTGTCCGGGGATTTCGGCGTGTCGCTTGTCGCTGACCGGCCGGTGCTCGACTACATCTCCGGGCGCATCGCGAACACCGCGCTGCTGTCCGGATTCGCGCTGCTTCTCTACATCCCCATCTCGATCGCTCTCGGAATCATTACAGCGATCTATCGGGGAAAGTTCGCGGATCACGCGATCTCCGTCATCGTCCTCATCTTTATGTGCCTGCCGGAATTCGTCATCGGCATCCTGCTGATCTCGATCTTCGCGATCAAGCTGGCCTGGCTGCCGCCGCTGGCCCTCATCGGGCAGGCGAACAGTTTCGGTGAGCTGCTGCGGCTCATCGCGCTGCCCACCATCACCATCGTTGCCGCGATGTCCGCGTACGCCGTGCGGATGATGCGCGAGAGCCTGATCGAGGTTCTCGAATCCAGCTACGTGCTGATGGCGCGGCTGAAGGGCCTGCCGACCTGGCGGGTGCTACTTTTCCATGCGCTGCCCAACGCGCTCGGGCCCGCGATCAACATCACCGCGCTCAACGTGGCGTGGATGATCGGCGGCGTCGTGGTCGTGGAGTCGGTGTTCGAGTTCCCCGGCATCGGGCGGCTCATGGTGGATTCGATCAGTCACAAGGACGTTCCGGTGATCCTGGCCATCAGCATGGTGATGACTGGCGCCTACATCGCGACGAATCTGATCGCCGACGTCCTCGTCATCCTGCTCAATCCGAAACTCCGCTAGGGCCGCCAGGATGAGCACCACCGAGCTTGCCGCAGGAAGCGACAAGGCGCGTGTCACGCGCCGCGGGATCAGGCTGTCGGCCGCCGGCTGGCTGGGCGGCGCGATCATTCTCGTCTACGTTCTGGTGGCGCTGACCGGATCCCTGTGGGCGCCCTACGAGGCGGCGAAGATCCTGACGGGCGCGCCTTTTGAAGGCGCCTCTCTGGCGCATCCCTTCGGGACTGACAATCTCGGGCGGGACGTGTTCAGCCGCGTTGTGCTGGGCACGCGTCCGGTGCTGACCATGACGTTCGCGGCGACGCTCCTGGCCGTCGTCGCCGGTGGCCTGATCGGCGTCGTTCTCGGCTACCTGCGCAACTGGGTCGACGAGGTCGGGATGCGGATCGTCGACATTGTGATCAGCATTCCCACCCTCGTTCTTGCACTGCTCATCATCAGCGCGGTCGGCAACAGCCTCTGGCTGGTGGTCGTCACCGTCGCCTTCCTGTTCACGCCGCGCGTCGCGCGTGTCGCGCGAGCCGCGACGCTGAACGTGGTCACCAACGACTACATCTCGGCGGCGCTGGCGCGTGGTGAATCGACGCTGAGCATCTGCCTGCGCGAAATCCTTCCCAACATCACGGGGATCATGCTCGTCGAGTTCGCCATCCGCTCGGCCTTCGCCATCATCTTCATCGGCTCGCTCGGCTTCCTCGGCTTCGGCGCACCGCCGCCGACGCCCGAATGGGGGCTGATGATCAACGAAGCTCGGGCCAACGCCTCCAACTCGCTCTGGCCGGTGCTGGCGCCGGCTGCGGCGATGGCGGTGCTCGTCATCGGCATCAACCTGTTCGCAGACAGCCTGTCGCGACTGATCGACCGCCAGGGCCAGAACGCGGCGACGGAGGCAAAGTGACCACCTCCGCACGCCCCCTCGTCGAACTGAAGAACCTGTCGGTCGACTACCACGGCGATCGCGGCTGGTCGCGCGCGGTGGATGACGTGTCCCTCGAGATCGCCAATGGCGAGGCACTGGGGCTCGCCGGCGAATCCGGCAGCGGCAAGACCACCGTGGCCTATGCACTGATGGGCGAGCGGCGCGGCGCGAGCCGAATCGGCGGCGGCCAGGTGCTGTTCAAGGGGCGGGAGATTTTCGGCCTCTCTCCCAGCGAGCTGACCGCCCTCCGGGGCCGCTCGATCGGCTTCGTGCCGCAGAATCCTATGGCCAGCCTGACGCCTTCCATGAAAGTGGGTGGGCAAGTCGCTGAAATGCTGCGCTTCCATCAGGTCGCGGTGCCGCAGGGCATGAGCTCGCGCGTCGTCGAGCTTCTCGATGCCGTCGGCATCCCCAACCCGGCGGCCGCGGCGCAGCGCTATCCGCACGAGCTTTCGGGCGGCCAGCAGCAGCGCGTTGCCATCGCCATGGCGCTCGCCTGCCGGCCTGACCTCGTCATCCTCGATGAGCCGACCACCGGCCTCGACGTGACGACGCAGAAGCTCATCCTGGAACTGCTTGCCCAGCTCAAGCGCGAGACCGGCGTGTCGATGCTCTATGTGAGCCACGATCTCGCATCGCTCTCGCAGATCTGCGAGCGCGTCGCGGTCATGCAGAAGGGGCGGCTCCTGGAGGTTGCCGACAGCCGCACGCTGTTCGAGAAGCCGCAGCATGACTACACGCGACGGCTCATCGCCTCGATCCCGCGCATCGACGCGCCTCCCGCGGATCGGCTGGAGCCGCTTCCGGTTAACGCGCGCACGCCGCTGCTGGAGGTGGATGGGCTCTCCGTGAGCTATGCGCGGAGCGGCTTCTTCGGCTTCCGCGCTCCGCCCCCGGGTTCTGACACCGTCAAGAGCGTCAGCTTTAACGTCGGGCGCGGCGAGACCTTCGCCCTCATCGGCGAAAGCGGCAGCGGCAAGTCGAGCATCGCGCGTGCGGTTGCGGGCCTGACCGCGCCTCGAGCCGGGACCATCCGCTTCAACGGCGAGCCGCTACCGGCGCTGGCGCGCCACCGCAGTCTCGCGCTGCGCCAGAAGATCCAGATCATCTTCCAGAACCCGGACAGCTCGCTCAATCCGCGCAAGACGGTGCGCAGCATCCTGGCGCGGCCGCTGCGCATGTTCGGCAAGCTCGACAGCGCTGAGCGCGAGGCCCGCGTCATCGAGCTCCTGAAGGCCGTGCGCCTCGATCCCGCTTATGCCGATCGCCGGCCGCACCAGCTTTCCGGCGGCGAACGCCAGCGCGTCGCGATCGCACGGGCGCTCGCGGCCGATCCGGAACTCATCATCTGCGACGAGATCCTGTCGGCGCTCGACGTCTCGGTGCAGGCGAGCATCATCCGGCTGCTCGAGACGCTGCAGCGCGAGCGCGGCCTGACCTACCTGTTCATCTCGCACGACCTGGCGGTGGTCCGCTGGTTCGCCCGGGAGATCGGCGTGCTGAGGCAGGGGGCGTTCTGCGAACTGGGCGACACCGAGACGACGCTCAGCGCTCCGTCCAGCCCCTACACGATCCAGTTGCTCGACGCGGTGCCCCGCATCGGCGCCGCGCCCGTTCCCCCCGCATCCTCCCCCTGATCGGAGACCTCGATGGAAGCCAAGAGAAGCGCGCCCTTCGCGCGTACCGAATTCGCCAGCGTGACCGGAGTGCCGCCCTACGCGCGCACCGGCATGCGTTCACGCTCCGGTCTGAAGCGCACGGCGTTCTACCCGACCATCGGCGCGATCGCGACCGACTACAAGCTGCACAACACCTATCTCAAGCCCGACTATTTCACCGACCCGGTCGAGGAATACTGGGCGTGCCGCAACATCGCCGGACTTTGGGACGTTACCGGTGAGGAGGTCATCGAGGTGACCGGCCCTGACGCCCTGCCTCTGCTGGACAGCCTCGTGCCGCGCGACCTGACGCGGATGAAGGACGGCCAGTGCTACTACGTGGTCATGTGCTACGACCACGGCGGCATCGTCGAGGACGCAGTGCTGATCCGCTTCTCGGCCGAGAAGTTCTGGTGGGTCGGCGGTCCCGGCGAGTCCGAGCTGTGGATCTACACGAACGCCGTCGGCAAGCGCGTGACGATCAAGAGCCACCTCGACACAATCCATGTCGCGTCGCTCCAGGGGCCGAAGTCGCGCGAGATCCTGCAGCAGGTCTGCACGGCCGACCTTTCGAAGGTGCCGTTCTACTGGTCGGTGGAAGCGGAGGTCTGCGGCGTGCCGGTGGTCATCTCCCGCACCGGTTACACGGCCGAGCTCGGCTACGACATCTACGTTCCCGTCGAGCACGGGGCGAAGATGTTCGCCGACCTATGGGACCACACGCGTCCGCAGGGCGTGAAGCTCGCCGGCAGCAAGGCGCTGAACCTGCGCCGGATGGAGGCCTCGATCCTCAATTTCGGCCAGGACTTCGACTGGCAGCACAATCCCGTTGAGATCGGCCTCGGCTGGATGGTGAATGAGACCAAGGGGCACTATCGCGCTAAGGACCTGCTGATCGCGGCCAAGAAGAGCGTGCCGGCAAGACAGCTGGCGGGGCTCAAGATCGTGGGCACCGATGCGCCCGTCGACGGCGATCGTGTCAACATCGATGGTCGTGATGTCGGCTTCATTACCTCGGCGACGCTGTCGCCGCAGTTCGGCCATGCGCTGGCGATCGCCTTCCTCGACACACCGGCCACCACGCACGGCACCACGGTCGAGATTACTGCGGGAGACCGCAAGCTGACCGGGACGGTCTCGCCGATGCCGTTCTTCGACCCCGAGCGGAAACTTTCCAAGGTCTGAGGACTACCTGGTCCCGCGACGGCCGCTTCGCCCTAGTCGGCGGCGGCCGCCTGCCGTCGGTCCTTGCCGCTCGACTTGCGGGCGGCAGGCTGGGGGGCGGCTTGCGACGTGCCGGTGGCATGGAAACCGAGGTCGGTCTCGATCCTGTGGCCGGCTTTGAGCACCGCCTCGATCGTCTTGGAAACGTCGCGCTGGCGCATGCGCTCCTCCGGCCCTGCGACGCCGATGGCCCCGATCACCTCGCCAGACGGGCTCCGTATCGCCGCGGAATAGCCGAGTACGCCGGCGCGATACTCGCCTGAGGTTTCGGAGTAGCCGCGCTCGCGGATGCGGGCGAGATCGGCCCGCAACTGGGCCGGCGTGCGCACCGTGTTGTCGGTGAACCGCTTCAGGTTCTTGCTGACCCGCTCGACGACCTCGTCCGGAAGATAGGCCAGCATCGCCTTGCCGGTGGACGAGCAGTAGGCGGGGGCGCGATCCCCCACATTGACGTAGGTGCGCACCGCGTGGATGCCGTCGACCTTGTCGAGATAGAGAACTGCCTCACCGTCGAAGACGGAAAGATGCGTGGTCTCCTCGGTGGCTTCCGCCAGTTCGACTAGGTGAGGGCGGGCATAGGCCCTGAGGTCGAGGCGGGAGAAGACACGCAGGCCGAGTTCCCAGAGCCGCAGCGATGCCTTGTAGGTGCGCGTATCGGCGTTGCGCCGCACATAGCCGCACTCTTCCAGCGTGCGCAGCAGGCGATGGACATTGCTCTTGCTCATGCCACACTCGGCGGCAAGGTCGGTCAGGGAACGGTCTCCCTGGCTCATGGCGAGTGCCTCGAGCACCCTTAGACCTTTGACGACCGTCGTTTCCATCCCTTTGCTCCCGCGCTCACGCCCAAAGGGCCTCCGCATCCCCAAGGCCGGAACAAACGCACGATCCGCGCCGGCCTTTTAAGGCTGTAGCGCGGCCGGGCGGAAATTCCAATATTTGAAACTGTCCTCCGGCATTTGCCCGCGCGCCGGGCGGATGACAAAGGCTTGCAACCCCTATCTGGACTTCAACGAGTGAGGGTCACGCGCGAGATTTCGCGCCTCGCCGCCACGGAGGCTTGAAGCGTAGGAGGGTGCGCCGACGAATCACATCGGCGCAAACGTCGGCTAGCGGCGGCCGCGTTTCGCGAGAACGACCTGCGCGGCGTTGTAGCCCGGTACGCCGGTCACCCCGCCGCCGGGATGGTTGGAGGCGCTGCACAGGAACAGGTTGCGAACGGGCGTCGTATGGTCGGCAAAGCCCGGAACCGGCCGGCGGAAGAAGAGCTGGCTCAGTCGCAGGTCGGCGTGGTGCGGGTTGCCGCCCGGCAATCCGAACTGTTCCTCGTAGTCGGCCGCGAGCATGACGTGGCGGTGCAGGTACTCGCCCGACCATGACGGCGCGAACCGCCGTATCGTCTCGATCACGCGCGAGGTCACGGCGTCCTTGGTCGCCTCGCCATGGTCGGCGCCTGGGCCCGACGGGATGTGGCCGCCATATATCGAGAGGATGTGGTGGCCCTTGGGCGCCAGGGTCGTATCGACGACTGTCGGCGCCTGGACCGTCAGGTATGGACGCTGCGAGGGCACGCCGGCCTGCAGGTCGGCATAGGCCTGCTCCAGCCAGGCGACGCTTGGTGCAATGGTGACCTGGGACGGCTCGCCCGCACCGAAGCCCGACTCCTCGATGCCTTCCAGGCGAGGCAGTTCCTTCACGGCGAGATGCACCTTGAAGGCTGTCGCCTGTCCGTCGAAGCCGCGCAGCTTCTTGCGATATTCGAACGGCAGTTCCCTCGGTTCGACGAGATCCAGCAGCGCATGCTTGGCCGCGGCGTTCGCGATGACCGTATCTGCCAGGATCTGGTCGCCATTGGCGAGCACGACGCCTTCGGCCACACCGTTGCGGACGAGGATGCGGGCGACCTCCGCGTTCACCCGCGTTTCCATGCCAAAGCGCGCGCCGGACTGCCGGATGGCCTCGCTGACCGTTCCCATGCCGCCGCGCACGAGGCCCGTGCCCCCGGCCGCCGTGTTGTTTTCGCGGAGCTGACCGCGCAACAGGAAGTAGGCGGTGCCCTCCGTGCGGAAGCCTACGCTCTGGCCCGAGCCCCCCGCCGGGTAGTAGCCGAGAATGGCCATCACGGCGTCGGATTCGAACCAGCGGCTCAGATAGTCGTAGGCGCTCATCGTCAGCAGGTCGGTCACTTCGTGGAAGCGGCCGACGAAACCTCGGTTGCGCCAGGCGAACCTGGCCATGGCAACGAGGTTCTTCGGGCTGAGGTCGCTCGGATCGAAGGGAATCTCCCACATGAGCTGGCGGAAGATCGGCCCTACCTGCGCCAGGTGCTCGACGTAGCGAGGATAGGCGGCGGCGTCCTTCGCCGAGAAGCGCGCGAACTGCTTCGCCAGCCTGTCCGTCTCCTTCCACAGAACGATCGGCCCGGCGCCCTCGATGGGCTGAACGACCGGCGGTGTCTGCAGGACTTCGTAGCCGAACTTCTGCAGTTCCAGGTCAAGGATGACGCGCGGCTGCAACAGCCCGAGCATGTGGGCCGCCGTGCTGACCCGGTAGCCCGGCCACACCTCTTCCGTGGCGCAGGCGCCGCCTACCAATGGGCGACGCTCCAGCACGCAAACCTTCATGCCGGCCTTGGCGAGATAGGCTCCGCAGACGAGGCCGTTGTGTCCGGCTCCTACGATGACAACATCATACTTCATGTTGGACTTCTGCTTCGCGTCGGAGCCTGGGCGGGTTTTCACGTCGAGGATCGAGCCCCTGCCGTGTGTGCAGCAGACGGCGCCGTGCGGGAAGGGTTTTGTTCCTAATAGTGATACAGTTTTGTGTATGTTGACACTTCTGAGAGGCGGATGCTAGCTCTTTCTCCAGCGACGCCCTTGCAGTCTGCCTCTTTCCGCAAGTGATATGGCTTGCGTCGAGCGGTCCGGTCGCGCATCGCGACGGATCCAGGCGATCCAGGACCCGGGCGCCGCCCCACAAGAGGAAGGACGTTTCCATGAACAGGCCCGCGAGACGCAACCGCCCCCAGGGCTTCTCCACGCGTGCCATCCATCTCGGCTACGATCCGTCGCAGCACGAAGGCGCGCTGACGCCGCCGATCTTCATGACCTCGACCTTCGCCTTCGAGACCGCCGAGGCCGGATCGGAGATGTTCCGGGGCGAGCGTGCCGGCTACATCTATGGACGCACCAAGAACCCGACGCAGACCATCCTCGAGGAACGGATGGCGAGCCTGGAAGGCGGCGAGGCGGCGATGACCGCAGCCTCCGGCATGGGGGCCATCTCGAGCGTGATGCTGACCCTGCTCAACCCCGGCGACGAGGCGGTGATCGACCACACCGTCTACGGCAACACCTTCGCCTATTTCACACAGGCGCTGACCCGCTTCGGCGTGGTGGTGAAGCTCGCCGATTTCACCCAGCCGGAGACACTTTCCGCGCAGGTGACGGAGCGAACCAAGGTCGTATTCTTCGAGACGCCGGCAAACCCGAACCTGCGGGTCATCGACATTGCCGAAATCGCGCGCATCGCCCGCAAGGTCGGTGCGCTGACGGTGGTCGACAACACCTTCGCCACGCCGGTGCTGCAGCGGCCCCTGGAATTCGGCGCGGACATCGTCATCCATTCGGGCACGAAGTATCTCGGCGGCCACGGCGACCTCTTGGCGGGCATCGTCGTCAGCACTGCCGACATGGTGAAGCAGGTGCGCCAGACCGGCCTGCGCTGGATGACCGGCGCGACGCTGTCGCCGTTCAACTGCTTCCTGATGCTGCGTGGCCTCAAGACGCTGGAACTCAGGCTGGAGCGGCACTCGGCCTCGGCGCTCGCCGTCGCGCGCATGCTCGAAGCGCACCCAAAGGTCGCCAGCATCTCCTATCCGGGCCTCGAGACCTTCCCGCAGCACGAACTCGCCAAGCGGCAGATGTCTGCCTTCGGCGGCCTCGTCGCCTTCGAGCTGGACGGCGGCGTCGACATGGGCATGACGCTGATGAACCGGCTGAACATGATCACGCGCGCGGTGAGCCTCGGCGACACCGAGACCCTGATCCAGCATCCGGCCAGCATGACCCATGCGGTGTACAGCGCCGAGGAACGGGCGAAGCACGGCATCACCGACGGCCTGCTGCGCCTGTCGGTCGGGCTGGAGAACGTGGATGACATCCTCGACGATCTCGAGCAGGCGCTCAACGCGCTCTGACGGCGGAGGCATACCGACCTGACCGCCTGCGATGTTCAGGCATGGGTCCCGGACAGTCCTGGCGAGCCATGCTCGCCCCGACTTCCGGGAGGACGAAGCGGAGAGGTTGGCGCAGGCTCAACGCCAGCGACCGGTGATGAACATGTCCGCTTCGTCATCCCGGAAGGCCGCCGTCGCGAAGCGAGGGACGGCTGTTCGGGACCCATGCCTGAACGGTCAATCTTCCATGCTGTCGGCATTATCGCCGAAGCTTAGGCTCCGACGAGGGCGATCCCCTCACGGCCCGTGGCGAGCCAGGTGACGCCTTCCGCGCCGGGGCGCATCAGGGCCAACGAGATCATGCCTTCGTCCGCCTCGGGCCGCTCGAGCACGTCGAGCCACTGCCGGGCGACAGCATAGCGCAGCGCCCGGGCGCAGTCCTGCAGGGGCGCGGCGACGGGAACGGCAGGCCCGAACAGGGCCTCGAAGCCCGGCCGGACGGCATCCAGATCGCGGACTGACACCGAGACACCGGCCGTTCCGGTGACGCCGTTGGGTTGGTGGGTGCCGTGTCGCGGGATGCGCAGGTCTCGCCCTTGGGTGTCCTCGATCACGAATGGCAGGGCAGGGTGGCCGGCACCGATGCCGGGCAGGATCAGCGACACGCCCCACGGCTCGCCCGAACGGAGCCGGCGCGCATGCGCGTGCGGTCCGGAAAAGGGCAGGCCGGCCGCGGTGAGCCGCTCCCGCGCGCCTGCGAGGTCGTTCGTATGGACGGAGGTGTCCACCCAGCCGTCGCCGCGCACAAAGAAAGGCGCGAAGCGGTGGCGCGAGCGGGCCTGCGGGTCTCGGATCGAAAGGATCTCGATGTAGGAGCCGTCCTCGAAGCACACCAGCTTCTGGGCCGTCGCCGCGCTTTCCTTGCCCTCGTCGTCGCGGTCGGTGATGGTGAAACCCAGTTCCTCGAAGCGGCGGGCCGCGGTTTCCAGCCCGCCCGGCTCGGCGACAAGATAGATGGCGTGGTCGTATCCAAGGATCGTCATGCTACCTGCCTGTGGCCGCGCGCACGCGCAAAGCGTTCGAGCCTGAACGCAGTGGGATCAACGCAGGGGTTGTCGCCCGCGACGAGTTCGGCCGCGAGCCGCCCACCGCCCGGGCCGATGCCGAAGCCGTGTCCGGAGAAGCCGGTCGCCATGAACAGGCCGGGGACGGCCTCGACGGGGCCGATAACTGGCAGAGCGTCGGGCATCACGTCGATCAGCCCGCCCCATCTCCCGGCGATCTGCATGCCCTTGAAGAATGGGTAAGCCTCAGCCACGTTTCTTGCTGCCTGTGTGAGCACCCAGTCGGCCGGTTCGGGATCGGCGATGCGCACCTGCTCGAAGGGCGTGATCTCGTCCGGCGACCAGCGCCGCGGCAGGCGGGCTTCCTCGATGAAGCGGCGGCCGATGCGCAGCCGCAAGGTGCGCAGGCCGGTGGCGATCATTGGGCGGAAGTCGCCGAGCAGCCGGAAACTGTCCGGAACGATGTCGAAGATCGTCGCGTCGGCCTGTGAGACGATGTAGCCGCCGTCCTCGCGCTTGCGCCAGCCGAAGCGCCGGCCGGCGACCGAGACCTCGGGACCGCCGGGGAGGGGATGGGTGCGCATCACCGAGCCCATCACCTTGAGCTGCGGCAGGTCGATGCCAAGATTGCCGGCGAACAGCCGCGACCAGATGCCGGCCGCGAGCAGTACGGCGCTGCACGCGATGCGGCCGCGTTCGGTGACGACGCCACTGACGCGACCGCCCTGCATGTCGATGCTGCGGACGGCGCAGTTCGTGTGCAAGGTGGCGCCGGCGGCCCGCGCCGCCTCGGCGATCGCGGCGGTCGCCTTCTCCGGTTCGGCGCAGCCGTCCGAGGCCGTGTAGAGCCCGCCCTCGGACGGGTTCGCGGCGCCAGGAACGAGACCGGCCGCTTCCGCGGGCGTGACCATCCGACTGTCGAGGCCGTGGTCCTTCACCGAATCCAGCCACACCTGGTAGCCGGCGGCGTCGTCGCGGTTGCGACCGGTGAAATAGAGGATGCCGGTGGTGCGAAAGCCAGTGTCCAGCGCGCCGAACGCCGCGGGGTCACGCCAGTCACGCATGGCCCGCTGCATGAGAGGGATCTCGGCCGGATGGCGCAGGGTATTCCTGCACCAGCCCCAATTCCGGCCGGATTGCTCGCAAGCAATCGCCCCCTTCTCGCACAGCGCGATTGAAAGGCCGCGCTTCGCAAGATTCCATGCCGCCGAGGCGCCGACGACGCCGGCGCCCACGACCACCACATCCACCCTTTTCGGCAGCGCCGCGTCATTTTCGACCTCGCGCAGCCGCAGGGCATTCCAGGACGTGCCAGACCCGCTCATTGTCGGGCTGACGCCGTCAAACCTTCTTCACGCGCTTTGGCGTGTCCGGTCGCTGGCCCCATTCGTGCCAGGACCCGTCATAGAGCCTCCACTGTGCGTTGCCGTTGCGTTCGATCATGAAGCCGAGAATCGCGGCAGTGACGCCGGAGCCGCAGGTGGTGATCACCGGCCCGCTCACGTCGGCGCCGGCCTCATCGAACACCTTCGCCGCCTCCTCGGCGGTCACGAACGCGTAGTTCCGGGCAGGGTCGAAGAACTTCGCCCACGGCGTGTTGATGGCATTGGGCATGTGGCCGCTGGCGACGCCCGGATAACCGGAGCCTTCCGTGCCGTCGAAGCGGGCGGCGGTCCGGGCATCAACCACAGTCGTGTTGTTCTCCAGGGCGGCGCGAACATCGTCGAGCGTCGCGACCTTGCCCGGCTGAAGTTCGGCCCGGAAGGGCTTCGCCTCGACAGGTGCGGCGTCACCCTCTTCAGTCGGTCGCCCCTCGGCCACCCACTTGCGGAACCCGCCGTCGAGGATGCGAACCTTCTCATGCCCGAAGACGCGGAACATCCACCACAGACGCGCCGAGACGTACCCGGCGTCGTAGACGATGACGGTGGTGTCGTTGTCTATGCCAAGACGTCCGACCTCCCGCGACCAAAGGTCGGCCGAGGGCAGCATGTTCACGTAGGGCGAATCCGGGTCAGAGACGACGCCGAGATCGATGAAGCGGGCACCGGGGATGTGGCTTCGGCGGAAATCGTCGAGCGCGTGCTTGCCCGCTTCCGGCAGGTACCAGGAGCAGTCGAGCAAGACGAGGCCCGGGTCGCCGAGATGCTCGGCGAGCCATTCGGTCGTGACCAGCCAGTCACTCATCCTCGTGCCTTTCCCTCACAAGCCACAACGTTCGCAGAGCCGGATTAGTTTCACGCAGCGCCGGCCATCTTCCGGGCGCCGCGGCCGCTCGTGCGCAGCGACGCCAGGATGGCGGGAACATCCTCGGGTCTGACCGTCTCGCCGGCATCGAGTCGGCGCTCGATCTCGAGGTAGAGCGCCCGGTAGGAGGTTTGGCGCTGCACGCGGGGCATGTCCTGCGTCGCGGCGCTGATGGCGTCATGCAGGGCTGCCGGCCAGCGCTCGTGATAGGCTTCGCGCACCGGCCCGAAATCGAACTCCTTCAGTGGCCCGCGCGTCGCGCGCATCTCGGCGCGGCGAGCCTCGGTGGCCGCCAGGTCAAGTCCGCCATCGAGCGTGCCGATGACGCCATACTTCTCGCGCGCCGTTTCCAGCGAGATGTATTCGTCGAGCACGTCTTCCCAGACGGTCGTAGCCGGCCGTTCCAGCGGGTCGCCGTAGCCGCCACCGCCCTGCGTCCCGAGCCTGAGCACGTCGCCGGCATCCATCTCGAGGATGTCGATCTTGCCGATGTCGCGCGGGTTGTCGGTGTCGGGGTTGAGGATCGTGAAGCCGGTCGTGCCCGGCGTGCCGCCCTTGCGGCCGGCCGGAGGGAACAGGTAGCGCTCCATGTTACGCGCCGTGATCGTGGTGAACGGCGCGTGCGTCTCGAACTCCACGATCGAGCCCGTGCCGCCACGATAGCGGCCGGCGCCGCCAGAATCCTCGCGCAACGAGTATCGGCGGATCAGCAGCTCCGGCATCTCGTGCTCGAGCAGCTCGGTCGGGACGTTCTTCAGGAAGTTCAGGATGACCATGGTGCCGTCGACACCGTCGTCAACAGGACGGCCGCCCGAACCGCCGACCAGCGGCTGGATGACGCTCACGCGGGTATCGCCGGTGACCATGTCGGGCACGGAGACGAGCAGGATGGAACCCTGGCCGGAGTCGGTCGCCGGCAACTGGTCCGGGACGGCCTGTGACAGCGCCCCGATGATGACGTCGCAGACCTTGTGCGAAGTGGAGTAGCGCCCGCCATAGGCCGCGCCCGACTCGGGATTGATGATCGTTCCCTTGGGGATGTGGATCTTCATCGGCCGCACGAGGCCGGCATTGTAGGCGATGTTCGGCTCTCGGGTGCAGAGCCAGTTGACCACGCCGGTGATCAGCATCCAGTGGCCGGTCTTGGAGAAGCTCGGCAGGTTCAGCGCGGCGCGCACCTGAGGGGCGGTGCCGGTGAAGTCCATGTGCATCTCGCCGCCGGCGATCGTCAGCTTGAGGTTCACCCGCAGCAGGCCCTGGCCGACCATGTCGGCCTCGATGAAGTCGCTGAAGTGGTAGACCCCTTCCGGCACGGTGGAGATTACGCGGCGCGCCTGGGTTTCGGCATAGTCCAAGACGTCGACGATGCCCTGGCTGATCTTCTCCGAGCCGAAGCGCCCGAGCAGTTCCTTCATCCGGCGCTCGGCGGTCGTCAGGCCGGCGATGCAGGCCTTCATGTCGCCCCAGTTCTGGTCGCCGGTGCGGGTGTTGATGAGGAACATCTTCAGGAAGGTCTCATCGAGCACGCCCTCGCGGAACAGCTTCTGAGGCGGCACGCGAATGCCTTCCTGGTAGATCTCGTGGCTGGACGGCGCGATGGAGCCCGACACGCGGCCGCCGACGTCCGACATGTGGACGAAGGTCCACGCGTAGCAGATCAGCTTGCCCTCGTGGAAAATCGGCTTCCACAGGAACACGTCGTTGAGATGCGTGCACATGCCCCGGGTGGCCTCGGGGTCGTTGGTGATGAAGATGTCGCCCTCGCGGACGTCGTCGCCCATCGCCTTGACGGCGTCGTCCATCGGCATGCCGACCATCATCAGCACGCCGTAGCGGCGGGAAGCCGCGAAGACCTCGCCGCCGGGGCTGACCAGCACCGCGCCGTAGTCCTGCGTCTCCTTGATGAAGACCGTGTGCGCCGTGCGGAACAGCGCCTGTGCCATCTCGTCGACGATCGCCTGGAAGCGATTGCCGAGAATCTCGAGGCCAATCTTGTCCGTGATCATGACCGGCGCTCCCCGACCAGGTTGTACCAATTGTCCACGGTCACCTCGAAGCCTTCCGGGACATAGACGGTGGTGTCGTACTGCTCGACGACAGCCGGGCCGCGGAAGCTGTCGCCGGGCTTCAGCGATGAACGCTGGATCACGGCGCCCTCAACCGTCTTGCCCTGCTCGTAGATCGTCCGCGTGCCGACCGGCGTGTCGCTGACGGTGGCGAACGGGCGCAACCCCTCGAAGTCCGGCTTCTTCGTCACGCCGACGATCTGCACCCGCGCCTCGAGGATGCGGATCGGATTGCTGCGGTCGGCGAAGCCGTAGACGCGTTCGTACTGGTCGTGGAACCAGCGCTGCAGCGCCTCGACCGAAAGCGGCTCGTCGGGGAAGACGACGTTGAGCTCGAAGGACTGGCCGACATAGCAGATGTCGGCCGAGCGGATGAGATAGGTCTTGCTGACGTCGACCTGCTGGCGCTCCAGCCAGCCGCGCGCGTCGGCTTCCAGCGCGGCATAAGTGTCGACCAGCGTGTCGTCGGAAAGCTCGCGTGCGTCCTGCCAGAGGCTACGCACGAAGTCTGCCCGCAGATCGGCGACCAGGCAGCCGAGGGCGCACAGCAGGCCCGGTGTCGGCGGCACCAGAACGCGTCGCATGTTGAGTTCGCGGGCCAGCATGAAGACGTGGGTCGGTCCGGCCGCGCCATAGGCCAGCAGCGAGAATTCCTGGGCGTCGATGCCCCGACGCGCGAGTTGCGGGATGAGCTCGGCGTAGATGTTCGCGGTCGCGACCTGCAGGATCGCATCGGCGGTCTGTTCAGGCGTCAGGCCGAGCCGGTCGCCGATCGTGGCGAGCGCGGTGCGTGCCTTGTCGATGTCGAGCTTCATCTCGCCGCCGAGCAGGCCGCTCGGCGCCATGATGCCGAGCACCGCATAAGCGTCGGTGACCGTCGGCTCGGTGCCGCCGCGGCCGTAGCAGGCGGGACCCGGACGGGCGCCGGCGCTGCGCGGGCCAACCTTCAGAACGCCTTCCGCGTCCAGCCAGGCGACCGAGCCGCCGCCCGCGCCGATGGCCGACACGTCGACCGCCGGCAGCAGCACGGGGAAGTCGCCGACGGTGTTCTCGTTGGAATAGGGAATCTCACCGTTGACGACGGCGATGTCGACGCTGGTGCCGCCCATGTCGAGCGTGATCAGCTTCTCGTCGCCGATCATGCGGCCGATGAAGGCCGCGCCGATGACGCCGGAGGCCGGGCCCGAGAGCAGCGTCTCGACTGGCCGCTCGCCCGCAGCCTCCAGGCCCATCACGCCGCCGTTCGACTTGGTGGAGAAGATGCGGCAGGTCATGCCGGCCTTCGCGGTCTTCTTCTCCAGCGTATCGAAATAGGTGCGCATGCGCGCGCCGATGTAGCCGTTGATGACGCTCACCAGGCAGCGCTCGTATTCGCGCTGCTGCGGCCAGAGCTCCGAGGAGGCGATGACGTAAAGGTCCGGGAACTCCTCGAGGATCCAGTCCTTCGCCTGCCGCTCGTGCTGCGGATAGCGGTAGGAGTGAAGGAAACAGATGGCGATGTTGTCCGCGCCCTGCGCGATCAGATGGCGGGCTGCCTCCAGAACGTCGTCGCGGTCGATCGGGGTGACGACGTCGCCGTTCTGCGCCATGCGCTCATTGACTTCGGCGACGCGGCGGCGCGGCGCGAGGGCGCGCGGGCGCGGGAAGAAGAGGTCGTTGGCCTTGGGCAGGCGCAACCGGCGAAGCTCGAGGATGTCACGAAATCCCTTCGTGGTCAGGAGGCCGACCTCGGCGCCGTCGCGTTCCAGCAGCGTGTTCACGCCGAGCGTGGTGCCGTGGGAAAAGTAGGCGATGTCCCCGGTTGCGACGCCATGGCGGCTGTCGAGCTGCTCAAGGCCGGCGATGATGGCGTCTTCGGGATTTTGCCGGTTGGAGGGGACCTTCAGCGCCACGAGCCTGCCACTGGTCTCCTCCATCAGCAGCACATCGGTGAACGTGCCGCCGATGTCGACACCGAGGCGATAGCGCTTGGACTCAAGACTCATGGACGGAAACGCTCCTTCGGATCGACGTCGGATGACTGCTTGCGGCGGTCATCCACGTCTGAACGCGCAATCGGACGGCCCTGCACCGAGGTGCGGGGTCGGACGCGCATTCAGTGGTTCGAACCTTATCTGCACCGAGTCAAAAGGAAAGGCAAATTGTATCGTATATCGGAGCATTGTTGTGATATTTGGAACTTGTGCAACGCGGCATCGTGGGATTGGAACTTGCGTTGCGCGGCAGGGTCGCGCTGCGAGGTCCGGAAGGCGAGTTCATGAAAGATAGCTACACCTATGTCGTCCTCGGTCTGGGAGGACTTGGGAGCGCTGCCTGCTACTGGCTGTCACGGACGGCGGGCGCGGACGTGCTCGGCATCGAACAATTCGAGATGGGGCACGTACGCGGCGAGTCGCAGGACCATTCGCGCATCATCCGTCTGACCTACCACACCGTTCCTTACGTCCGTTTCGCCCAGCAGGCCTACCAGGCCTGGGACGTAGTCGAGGCCGAATCTGGCGAGCAGGTCGTGGTGAAGACGGGCGAGCTCAACTTCTGGCCGCAGGTAACGACCCTCAAGGAGTCGGACTACAACGACAGCATGGCCGCCTGCGGCGTGCCGTTCGAGATCCTGGAGGCGGAGGAAATCCGGCGGCGGTTCCCGCAGTTCCGCTTCGAGGACGACATTCACGCGGTCTATCAGCCGGACGGCGGGCTGGTCGGTGCGATCAAGGCGAATGACGTTCACCGTCGTCTCGCGCGGCAGAACGGCGCCACGCTGGTGGACAACATGCCGGTGACCGCCATCCGGCAGGTCAATGGCGGCTACGAGATCACGGCTGGTGGCCGCACCGTCTCGGCCGAGAAGATCGTCGTCGCGGCGGGTCCGTGGACGAACCGGCTGCTGACGCATTTCGGCGTCGAGATTCCGCTGCTCGTCACCCACGAGCAGGTCACCTATGTCGACAGCCCGCACCTGGAGGAGTTTTCGCCGGAACGTTTCCCGGTTTGGATCTGGATGATCCACGACAACTACTACGGCTTCCCGGTCTATGGCGCGCCGGGGGTGAAGATCGCCAAGGATCGCTTCCGCCCGACCGATCCGGACACGCGCAGCTTCGAGCCGGATGCCAGGAACGAGCAGGACGTGCTGCGCTTCCTGGAAAACCACATCCCGCGTGCGACGGGGCCGACGCTCTACACCAAGACCTGCCTGCTGACGCACACGCCGGACGGCGATTTCGTCCTCGACCGCATCCCCGGCCATCCGAACTGCGTCTGCACCGTGGGCGCCACCCACGCCTTCAAGTTCGCCTCGGTGATCGGCAAGACGCTTGCCGAGCTCCTGGTGGACGGCTCGACGCCGGCCGACATCTCCGCCTTCCGGTTCGACCGGCCCGGCCTGAAGATGCCGGGCGTCTGGAACCTGCCGGAAGGTTGAGGTGGGGGACGGCCGCCGTCAGGCGGCGCTGGCGGCGACCTTGTCTTCCGTCTCCGCGAGAGTGGGAAGCAGGTCGTCGTCGAGGGGGATCCCAAGCGTCGTGTTGAGGCGATTGGTGGCGAGCATCGCCGAGCCGTAGGAGACGAGCGCGACAACCGTCTCGACGCCGTACTTGTCCTCGATGGTCTTCAGCGCCTTCGGCGGCGGTGCGCGGTGCGCGTCCGGCGCGGCCGCGATGCGGTGCGCGATCTCGATGAGCGCGGCCTCGTCTTCGGTCGGAACGTATTCGTCCGGATTGACGCCGTGCGCCTTCAGGGCGCGGCGGAAATAGAGCGAGCACAGCAGGCAGTGGGAGTCCTCGGAGATCGCCAGGGAGAAGACGTCGACCGCGCGGGCGCCGAAGGTAGCGCGCAGGCTTTCCTTGAGCGGCAGGACGGCGGCAAAGAGGCGGAATGCCGGAGCCGAGTGCAGCAGCACGCCCTTCATGTTGGTGATGCGGCCGGCGCGTTCCTTCTCGGCTTTCGCGAGTTCCACCGTTTCCAGCGGGGCTGTGGGGGATTGCCAGTCAAAGGAGGGAATGGACATCAACGAAAGCTCTCGATTTCAGACCGACCGGGCTCGTCCGGGCCGGCGCGCGGTTCCGAGCCCGCATAAGGCAAGCCGCGGGGAATGTGAAGGTTTCTCTCGCCACAGGCAGGCTCATCTGTTGCCTCGGCGCCGGTCGGATCGGATAGTGCGTCGCCCGCCCCGGGGCAGGATCGATGCATCGTTGAGACACAAGCCCGCATGACACGCAATTTCCACCTGCCCGGCCGCTCGCCCGTCTACGCGCGCGAGGGCATGGCCGCGACCGCGCATCCGCTGGCGAGCATGGCGGCGATCGACATTCTCAAGGCCGGCGGGACGGCTGCCGACGCCGCGGTGGCGGCCGTCGCCGTCCTGAGCGTGGTAGAGCCGGCGATGACCGGCGTCGGCGGCGACAGCTTCTGCCTCGTGGCCAGGCCGGACACGCCCGTCTGGGGATACAACGGCTCGGGGCGTGCGGCGTCCGCCGCCACCGTCGAGCGGATGCTGGCGGCGGGCCTCCCGCGCAAGATTCCGATGACGTCGCCGCACGCCGTCACCGTGCCGGGAGCCGTCGATGCCTGGGCGGCGATCCTGGCGGCGCACGGCCGCTTCGGCCTCGACCGCGTGCTGCAACCTGCCATCGCCTATGCCGAGAACGGCTTTCCGGTCGCGCCACGCGTGGCGGCCGACTGGGCCGTGATGGCCCACAAGCTCAAGCCCCATGCCGGCTCGGTGAAGCACTACCTGGTGGACGGGGAGGCGCCGGCCGTCGGCCATGTAATGCGGCTGCCGGCGCTCGCCGCCACCCTGCGGGCGATCGCGGCGGGTGGGCCGAGGGCGTTCTACGAGGGTGCGATCGCGGAGGACATCGCCGCGACCGTCCAGGCCGCCGGCGGGCTGCTGGCCGCGGAAGACCTGGCGCGCCACACGGGTGAGGTGGTCGAGCCGATCTCCTCGAACTATCGCGGGGTGGATGTCGTCGAGCTGCCACCGAACGGGCAGGGGCTTACGGCGCTGGTCCTGCTGAACATTCTCGAACAGTTCGACCTGAAGGGGCTCGATCCCATCGGGGCGCAGCGCCTGCACATCGCGCTCGAGGCCGCGCGGCTCGCTCTGGGCGTCCGCGACATCCATCTCGCCGACCCGGCCCACATGCGCGAAGAGGTCGCAGCGCTGCTCGACAAGGCCTATGCGAAGCGGCTCGCTTCACTGATCGACCCCGAAAGACGCGTGCCGATGCCGGCGCTCCCGGGCCCGTCGAGCGACACGACCTACCTGACGGTCGTGGATCGCGACCGCATGGTGGTGTCGCTGATCAGCTCGATCTACTCGGGCTTCGGCACCGGAATCTGCACCGAGAACACCGGTGTGCTGCTGCACAATCGCGGCAGCGGCTTCGTCGTCGAGACCGATCACCCCAACGCAATCGCGCCGAACAAGCGGCCGATGCACACCATCATCCCGGCCCTGGCGATGCGCGAAGGGCGCTGCTGCCTGTCCTTCGGCGTGATGGGGGCGGATTTCCAGCCGATGGGGCACGCTTATGTCGTCAGCAATATCATCGACTTCGGCATGGACATCCAGCAGGCGATCGACGCGCCGCGCGCCTTCTTCCTGGAGGACGTCACCGAGGTAGAGGATGGCATACCGGAGGCCACGATCGCCGGGTTGCGGGCGCGCGGCCACACGATATCGCCCCGTGCGCTGCCGCATGGCGGCGGGCAGGGCATCGTCATCGACTGGGAACGGGGCACGCTGATCGGCGGCTCCGACCCGCGCAAGGACGGCTGCGCGATCGGCTACTAGGCGTCAAGGGTCGAAGGCCGGCTCCGTGCGATGCCCTTGTCGGCGTGGAGCGCGGACTTCGATGACGTTTCCGCCGCGGCGTCCTCGACGCCGACGACTTCGTAGATCTGGACCGCGGCCGAGCGCCCCTTGGCGGTCGACTTGCCCAGCGGGCGGAACCGGATCACGTCCCGGCAGAGCTCCATCGTCGACTCGCTTGCCAGGATGGACGTGCCGAATTGCTTGTTCATCCCTTCGAGGCGGGATGCCAGGTTGATGGTGTCGCCCATCGCCGTGTACTGCAGCCGCTGCTCGGCGCCGACGCTGCCGACGAGCGCCAGGCCGGTGTGGATGCCATAGCGCGTGCGGAATTCCGGCAGACCCCGCTCGCGCTGGAGCTCGTTGTGCCTGCGCACCCGCTCCTCCACGGCCAGGGCGCAGCGGCAGGCGTGCTCGGCGTGCTGTTCATCGGCGATCGGCGCGTTCCACATCGCAAACACGGAATCGCCGAGGAACTGGATGATCGTGCCGTTGTGCGCGGTCACCACCTCGCTGAAGATGTCGAAATAGACCGACAGCATGGCCACCACGTCTTCCGGCGCGTTCTGCTCGCTGATGGTGGTGAAGTCGTAGATGTCGGTGAACATCGCCGTCACCTGCTCGCGCCGCGCCGACCGCCCCGAGAAGTGGCCGGTCTCGATGCCCATCCGCACGAATTCCTTCGGAACATAGAGCGCGAAGTTGTGGATCGCATCGCGCGCCCTGTTCATTGCGTTGCCCAGTTCGCGGATCTCGCTGACCCGGGTGGGGATCTCGATGGGGGTGGCGAAGTCGAGTTCCTGCAGGCGTCCGGCGCTGGTCGTGAGCCTGTTGAGCGACCGCGCCACCAGATGGGCGAAGAACAGGGCGAGCAGGACCGCCACGACCACGACCGCCAGCGAGACATAGAGCCCCTGGCGCAGGGCGGCATTCGCCGGACCGAGCAGTTCGTCCATCGGCGCCGCCACGAAGATGTTGTGGCCGTCGAGCAGGCCGGTCTTGCTCAGAGGACGCTCGGTGACCAGGTAGGTGCGGCCGTCTTCCCCTTTGACCGGAAGCGGCGCGTCGCTGAGTTTTGCTGCAAGCGCCCGCTCGACGAGCGGGTCCGCGGCGGCGGCCGCGACGTCCTTCTCCTGCACGGCGGCGTCGATCCGCTTCATGACTTCCGGGTCGGAATGGATGACCACCCGGCCGTTCTCGTCGGCGATGAAGGTGATCGTGCCGGGTGTGATCTTCTCGTCCTGGAGGAAGTCCAGGATGGTGTCGATGACGACGTCGGCGCCGACGACGATATCCCGATTGTGGGCGTGCGCCTGGGAGAGCGCGATGCCGAGCGAGCCGGTCGTGGCCATGCGGTATGGGCCGATCGACGCCGGCCCCTCTGCCTCCAGGCCCGCCTTGTACCAGGGTCGCGTGCGCGGATCGTAGCCGTTCGCCGGGTGGACGCGCTGTTCGATGATCTTGCCGGAATCATCCAGGAACAGGCGCTTGTCCTCTCCTCCCGCTCCGGGCGGCGTGATGGTGCGGATGGCCAGCGCGGCGCCTTCCGGAGCTTCCAGTGCCTTGCGCCATCCTTCGGAGGTCAGGCGGATCGCGTGGAAGAACGAGCCATCGGGATAGCCGACATAGAGCCCGTCGAGCTCCGGAGCCTGCGCGAGGGCCTCGCGCGCAATGGTCATCTTCGTTCCCAGGCCGTCGGGGGGCGGCGTGAGGAAGGCAAGGGCGAGCTTGCTGACCAGCGTTACTGGCATCAGCGAATCCGAGCCAATGGCATGGAGCCGGTCCGCAAGTCGGGAGGAAAGCGCGCTCATCGCAGCGCCCACGTTGGTGACCGCTTCCTTCTGGCTGCGCTGGTAGTCCAGAAGCACCAGCACACCCGAAACTGCGACGATCACGACCACGAGGACGACGCTCAGCAGCCAGCTCAGCGGCCGACTCCACGACGGTATGCGGCCGCCGGCCGCTCGCGCGGTGGGTCGCGACTGAATCTGCCCAGACATGTCCCCTCTCCAAGCACCCCGCCCGCGAAAGTCGCCAATCGGGCGCTTTCCCTGGTCGGCTATCCGTCTACCCCATAAGGGGCGATCTCTGCCAGCGCCATGCGGCGATCGCTCCACGCCGGTCGGATATCAGGGCCGCAGGGTTCGTGCGACATATCGCGCGATGATCGGTCCGAAGACGAGGACGAACAGGAAGCGTGCCGTCTGCAGGGCCATGATCAGCGACAGGTCAACGCTGCTCGAGGCCGCGGCGATGATCGCGACGGAATCTAGGCCGCCCGGGCTGGTCGCGAGATAGGCGGTCAGCGGATCAATGCCGAGCTCGATCACGAGCAGCCATGCGATGACACCGCAGAACGCCATCAGCAGCAGGATTGACAGCATGATGAGAGGAAGCGACCTCGCCGCCCGCAGCACGATTGCCCGGTCGAAGCGCAGGCCCACCGTCCAGCCGATGACGGCATAGCTGGCCGCCAGCAGCCATTGCGGGTGCTGGAAGGTGACGATGCCGCCAAGGTTGAAGGCGATCCCGACGATGAACGCGCCGAGAAAGTAGGGAGAGGGTAGCCGCAGCAGCCGGCCGCAGGCTCCGCCCAGGGCCGCCACGAGGAGGGTACCTCCGAATGCCGCGGGATCGATCGGAGGAAACCATACATGGGTGGACTGCGCTGCCGTGGGCTCCACCCAAATGCGCGCGACCATCGCGGCGGCAAAGGTCACCATCACGACCCGCAGATACTGCATGAATGCCACCAGCCGCACATCCGCGCCGAAGGTTTCGGCCATCAGCACCATCGCCGTCGAGGCCCCGGGTGCGGAGCCCCAGACCGCCGTGGTGCCGGGCAGGATGCTCAGGCGGCTGATCGACCAGCCAAGGAAGCTCGACGCAGCGACGGTCGACACGACGGCGATGGCAACCGGGAGCCAGTCGGCGGCGATCGTGGCGACGATGTCGATGCGGATGGCGCTCGCGATGACGCTGCCCAGGATCATCTGTGCGATGGCGAAGGCCATTCGCGGGGCGCGGATCGTGGCGCCGGACATCCCCAGTGCGATGGCCGCGATCATCGCGCCGATCAGCAGGGCGGCCGGAACGCTCATGGCGTCGAACGTCACCACCAGCAGCAGCGACAACGCGAGGAGGACGGTCCATTGAAGCCATTTCGGGAGCGCGGAGAGCGGTCCCGGCGGGGGAGGCGGGGAGGCAGGCATTCGGCCTTCTATGCCGATCTCTCCCGCCTTTCCAGCCATGCGGGCCGCGCGGCGGCCCCGCTCAGCCGCCGCTGATTGCCGTCAGGATGAAGACCTCCGCACCGGGCGGCAGGCGTGTTTCCAGCCTCGCCCGCTCACCGTCGATGAAGATGTTGATGTGGCGGCGCACCGCCGGCGTCGTGTCGCACAGCCGGTCGCGCATTCCCGGCCAGCGCCGGTTGAGCTCTTCGATCATGTCCCGGACGGTGGCCGCATCGATGTCGAGGCTCCGGGGCGCGCCGGGGAACAGGTCGACGAGCGCGCCCGGCAGCCGGACGCGAACCCGGGCGGGGCTCGCTTCCGCAGGATGCGGCGGCGCGCGGGTCGGCATCTCGGTCACCGAGGCGTCACCAGCGTCTCGACGGAGAGCACCGGCGGCAGGTGGTGGGCGATCGGTTGCCAGGTCGCGCCTTCGTCGATGCTTCCGTAGAGCGAGCCGGTGTTGGTGCCGAAATAGACGCCGGCGGGATCGTGGCGGTCGGTCGCCATCGCCTGCCGCAACACGCCGAAATAGGCGTTCTGCTGCGGAAGCCCTTCGCGCAGGTCCTCCCAGCTCCTGCCGGCGTCGCGCGTGCGCCACACCGCCGCCCGGGCGTCCGGCACGAAGCGGCCCTGCGCGGCGCCGTTCAGCGGCAGCAGGTAGAGCGTATCGGGATCGCGCGGATGTGCGGCCGCCGGGAAGCCGAAATCGGAGGGGAGACCGGCCTCGATGCTGATCCACTTCCGCCCGCCGTCCTCGCTCACATACATGCCGCAATGGTTCTGCTGGTAGAGGCGTTGCGGCTTGCCTGATGCCTTCACCAGGCTGTGCACGCACTGGCCGAACTCGGGGTATCTCTGGTCCTCAGGGAAGAAGTCGGCGCGCGTGCCACTGTTGCGCGGCTCCCACGTCCTGCCACCGTCGCCGGAGTAGAAGACGCCCGCCGCCGAGATTCCGACCCATATCCGGTCGCCGTCTTCGGGATCGACCACGATCACATGCAGGATCAGGCCGGCGCCGCCTTCGTTCCAGTGCGGGCGGGAGGGGTGGTTTCGCAGTCCTTCCAGGTGCTTCCAGGTCTCGCCGCCATCGTCGCTGCGGAAAAGGCCGGCAGGCTGCACGCCGGCGTAAAGGACGCCGTCGTGGATCGCGAGGCTCCACACCGCCTTCACCGGTTGCTCGCCCTCCGGATAGGCCAGGCCTTCGCTGGAATGCGTCCAGGTCTTTCCCATGTCGGTGGATTTCCACACGGCAGGCCCGAACCACTCGTTGCCGCCGCCGGCGTAGATCGTCCCCGTCGCCGGATCGGCGATCACGTGGTTCGTCGGCCAGGTTTCGCAATAGGGACCCCCGAGCGCCCAGTCGCGGCGGCTCTCGTCGCTGCGCAGGATGAATGCGCCCTTCTTGGTTCCCAGCAAGAGACAGGTGTCGGTAGCCATCCTCTCCTCCTCGGTTTGGCTCCCTCCCGCACCGCTGCGCGCGCTGGCGGCTGGTGCGAGACGATGATCCTCGACAACAAGGACGGCAAGAGGGCGACCGATCCGACAGCTCGAAAGAGAAAATCCGGTCACGGAGCGCCGCGACGCGCCATGGTGGGGTGGGGAAATGGCCGGAGGCTCGCTCCGGCCGACCCGGTCAGGCGAAGGGCACCGCGACGGTGCCGGGCGGAAGCTTTGCCTCGTCGTCAGGCTCGACGTGGATGATGACCCGGACCGAGGGGATCTCGGCCCTCAGCGCATCCTCGATGCGGTCACAGATCACGTGGCTCTCGCGCACCGTCATGCCGGCATCGACAATCAGGTGGAACTCGATGAAGGTGGCGCGGCCGGCGATCCGCGTCTTCAGGTCGTGGACCTCGATCGCTCCCTTCGAGTTGGCGGAGATGATGTCTCGAATCCGGATGTGCTGCTCGGTGCTGACGGCCTTGTCCATCAGGCCGCCGAGCGACTCTCCCATGATCTTCCAGCCCTGGAAGAGGATGTTGATCGCCACGAGCGCGGCAAGCAGCGGGTCGAGGATCGTCCAGCCCGTCAACACGGCCAGAACCAGGCCGACGATGACGCCGCCCGACGTCAAGACGTCGGTCATGAGATGGCGGCCGTCGGCCTCCAGCGCGGGCGAGCGCGCCGCGCTTCCCCGGCGGATGAGGACGTAGGCCCAGGCGGCGTTCACCACGGCGGCGATGCCGTTGATCGCCAGCCCCTCCCACGGCTGTTCCAGCGGGCCCGGGTTTCGGAGCGCTTCCAGCACCTGCGACATGATCAGCAGGGCGGCCAGGATGATCATGGCGCCTTCCAGCACGGCAGCGAAGTACTCGGCCTTGTGGTGGCCGTGCTGGTGGTCCATGTCCGCTGGCCGGTGGCTGATGCGAATGGCCCAGAGCGCAGCGATCGCCGTCACCACGTTGACGATCGATTCCAGGGCATCGGAATAGAGCGCGACCGATCCGGTGATGCGCCAGGCAAGCAGCTTCAGGGCAAGCACGCAGAAGGCGACGGCGATCGACCATCCTGCGAGCTGCAGAACCCTGAGTTTCGAGTCGGGGGCAGGCGATTCCTCGCTCACCTACGCCGCCTTTTCCTTCGCCTTGCGGGGCAGGTGCGCCACGACGTTCTCGATCATGCGCATACCGGCGTTCTGGCCGAGCGTCATGATGGACTCAGGATGGAACTGCACCGCCGCGATGGGCTCCTTGCGGTGCTCGAAGGCCATGATGACCCCGTCCTCCGTCTCGGCCGTGACGACGAACTCGTCCGGCAGCCGCACCGGGTCCGCGAAGATCGAGTGGTAGCGGCCGACCGTCACCTCCTTCGGCAACCCGGAGAAGATGATGCCCGGCTTCGACACGCGGATGCGCGACGGCTTGCCGTGCATGGGCACATGCAGCTGCCGCAGCTCCCCGCCATAGGCCTCGGCGAGCGCCTGCAGGCCGAGGCAGACGCCGAAGATCGGCAGGTCGCGCTTGCGCGCATTGCGGATCGTGGCGGCGCAGTCGAAGTCCTTCGGCATGCCGGGTCCGGGCGACAGGACGACGAGGTCCGGGCGCATGGTGTCGAACAGCTCCTCCGGCACCGGCGTGCGCACGGTCGAGACTGTCGCGCCGGTCTGGCGGAAATAGTTCGCCAGCGTGTGCACGAAGGAATCTTCGTGGTCGACCAGCAGGATCTTCACGCCGTCGCCGACGCGCGACGGGCTCCGGTCTGTTCCGGCTGCGTTGCCGGTCTTTGCATCACGGATGGCAGACAGCATGGCGGATGCCTTCAGCTCGGTTTCGGCTTCTTCCTCTTCCGGGACGCTGTCGTAGAGCAGCGTCGCACCAGCGCGCACTTCGGCGATCCCGTCCTTGATACGGATCGTGCGCAGCGTCAGGCCGGTGTTCATGTCGCCGTTGAAGTGAACCATCCCGATCGCCCCGCCGTACCAGGCGCGGGGGCTTTTCTCGTGATTCTCGATGAAGCGCATGGCCCAGAGCTTTGGCGCCCCGGTCACGGTCACTGCCCAGGCGTGGCTCAGGAAGGCGTCGAAGGCGTCCATGCCGGCGCGCAGTCGCCCCTCGATGTGGTCGACCGTGTGGATCAGCCGCGAATACATCTCGATCTGTCGCCTGCCGATCACGCGCACGGAGCCCGGCTCGCAGACCCGGCTCTTGTCGTTGCGGTCCACGTCGGAACACATGGTCAGTTCCGACTCGTCCTTCTTGGAGTTGAGCAGCTTCAGGATCTGCTCGGAGTCGGCGATGGCGTCGTCGCCGCGCTTGATCGTGCCGGAGATCGGGCAGGTCTCGACGCGCCGGCCGTTCACCCGCACGAACATTTCTGGCGAGGCGCCGATCAGGAACTCGTTTTCGCCGAGATTGATGAAGAACGAGTAGGGCGACGGGTTGATGGTCTTCAAGCGGCGCGAGATCTCGGAGGGCAGCGTCTCGCAGCGCTCGTAGAACATCTGCCCGGGCACCACCTCGAACAGGTCGCCGCGCCGGAAGCTCTCCATAGCCTTGCGCACCAGGGCCGCGTACTCGCCGGGCTCATGGTCGCCGCGCGGCGGAATGCGATCGGCGGGGCGGAACGGCTCTTCCGCATTGTCGCGCGGCAGGCCGGCGGTGTCGAAGCCGTCGCCCGAATAGTCGTAGCGGTCGTGCCAGGCGGCGGCGGCATGGTGGTCGACGACGAGGATCTCGTCCGGCAGGTAGAGCACGAGGTCGCGCTGGCTGTCGGCGCGCGGCAGCTTCAGCTCCACCGGATCGAACTGGAAGGCGAGGTCGTAGCCGAAGGCGCCGTAGAGGCCCAGGTTGGAATCCTGGTCGGTGTGGAACAGCGCCGTGATCGCCCGCAGCACCGTGAACACCGAGGGCATGCGCGAGCGCTCCTCCTCGGTAAAGACCCGGCCCGGCTCGGCGATGGTGAGAGCCAGCCGGCGCGTCGTCGTCTGGGTGAGGGTGACGTCCGTCTCGGCCAGGAGGCGGCGCGCGAAGAGCGGCAGCATCATCTCGCCCCGCTTGTTCAGCGCCTCGATCCGCATCGCCCGGCCGCGGGCAGAGATGACGATGGGCGGATCGATGATCGCGGTGTCCCAGCGCGTGTACCGCCCGGGGAATTCATAGTTCGAGGAGAAGACCGCGCCGCGCCGCGTGTTCAGTCCCTCGACATAGGAGTCGATGGCGCCTTCGTAGGGGGTCTCGTGGCGGCGGCGGACAATTGTCACGCCCCCCGCGGTGACAAATTTCTCTGCGCCGTCCCGAAGCACTTCGACCGTCATCTCTGTCTCCATCCATTCCCGCTAGGCCGGGTCCGGAAGGCGCTGGAAAAGCAAATGGCCGCCCGGACTTCTCCTGCGGCCACCCATTACTTCACGCGCACGCGCTGTTCGGAGCCGCTGTCAGCAGCTCCACCACCAGACGGTCTTGATCGACTTGGACGTGTGCATGCCGGATTCCATAGCGGCGATGAAAAGGCGTTGCAACAGCTTTTACTTTCCAGAGCCGATGCTCAACCTGGCGATCGATCGTCGCACGAGAACGGGCGGCGACGAGGACTTGCCCGATGCCGCTGTCCAGTCACGCCTGCGGGCGCGCTGCCTGGATACTCAGGCCTCCAGCGCGCCCTCGCGGGCGTTGCTGCTCGGTCCGTCGCCGACGAGCTTGACGAGGTCGTCGCCGGCATAGGTCGAGCGACGGCAGACGCGGGTGAGGACGTAGCCCGACTGCGGGGCCAGCACCTCCGTCGAGCCCTTCTCCTCACCGGCGGCATGAATGATGGTGGCGATACGACCGCCCTTGGCGACGCGGTCGCCGGGCGCGACGTCAAACAGGATCGCGCCGGCCCGCGGCGCCGTCACCACGTCGATGTTCTCGATCGGCGCGACGACGCCGGTGAACTCTCGCTGCGCCGTGATCGTCTCGTCGAAGATCACGCCGCGGGCGACGAGCAGCCGGTACAGGCCTTCGCCATCGGCCTCGGCGGTTTCGCGGCTCACGTCGAGGAGGCCCCTGTACTCGACGGTCGTCACAACCTTGCGGTCCAACCCGGCCGCTTCGGGTGAAAGCTGGAGCCAGGGGTGCAGCGAAGCCTCGTCGAAGGAGGCGCCCGACTGCCCGTCCCAGTGGATCACGGCGTCCACGCCCATGGCGGCGGCGCAATCCTGCATGGACGGCCAGAGCGCACGGGGCACGTAGAGGTAGGCAACGCCCTCGTCGTCGCAGTGCAGGTCGAGCACGATGTCGTGGCCGACGGAGAGCGCCAGCAGCCGTTGCTTCAGGCGCTGGTCCACCGTGCCCCCGGCGACCTCAGCGAGCGCCGGGTCCGGGCGTTCCAGCAACGGGAAGTCGCGGTTGAAATTGGTGCGGGTCCCGAGATGGAACCGGCCCTGGATGTAACCAAAATGGTACTGCGCGCGGCCGACCGGATTCGCCGCCGGGACGACGGTCAGCCGTCCGCGAATGCGTCCCTCCTCCTCGGCCTTCCGCAGCTTCGGCATCAGGACGTCGATGGCGACGACCCCCGGAAGCTCACCGGCATGCAGGGCCGCCTGGATGTAGGCGGCGGGCGCCCCGGGATCGCTGCCCTCGAAGCGATAGACGGGGAAGGTGTAGGCCACGCCCTCGGTGTCGCCAAGGATTGTCTCGATGGATTTCTGCATGCGTCGGTCTCCTTCGAGGTGGCGATCTAGCACGGGGCAGGGCGGCCGCGACAGGTCGCTGCCACACCTCTGGCGTTGGCCGTTTGCATCGGTGTACCGTCGCCGCGCTTCAGGGAGGTATTCATGTCGTCGGAACTGTTTTCAAGGCTGGTCGTACCGGATCTCGCCGGCAAGGTGGTGCTGGTCACCGGCGGCTCGACGGGTATCGGGGCGGCGCTGGTGTCTGCCTATTCAGCGCAGGGTTGCCGCGTCGGCCTGCACTTCAACGCCAGCAGCGACGCCGCCACGACCCTGGCACAGCAGATAGCCGAGAAGGGCGGGGATGTCTTCCTCGTCCAGGGCGACCTGTCGATCGGCGCGGAGGCGCGTCGGGTCGTCGAGGAGACGGCAAGCCATTTCGGCCGGCTCGACGGGCTGGTGAACAATGGCGGTGGCATGCTCGGCCGCGTACCCTACGCCGACCTCGAGGAAGCCCACTATGACAGGGTGATGGATCTAAACTGCCGCTCGGTGGTCGAGGCGACACGCGCGGCCTTGCCCTGGCTGAAGCGGCAGGGCGGCTTCGTCGTCAGCACCTCGTCGGTGGCAGCGCGCAACGGTGGGGGCGGCGGGGCCGGCCTCTACGCGTCGGCCAAGGCCTTCGTGTCGAACTATACGCGCGGCCTTGCCAAGGAGGTCGTCGGTCACGGCATCCGGGTGAACGCGGTTGCTCCCGGCGTGATCCTGACGCCCTTCCATGATCGCTACTCGAACGAGGCGCAGATGGCGGCGATGGTGGCCACGATCCCGATGGGCCGCGCCGCCACCCCCGAGGAGTGCGTCGGCGCCTATCTGTTCCTCTCCTCGGACCTGCTCTCCGGCTACATCACGGGCCAGATCCTGGAGGTCAATGGCGGCCAGCTCATGCCGTGACGGCGGCGCGCGGCGGAATTCTGCGCCGGCGCGTTGACAAGCATTCCGCTGCGGCAGCTAATCCGACCTCCGACAGGAGGGACGTCGCCAATGAAGCTGTTGCTGAAATCACTGGTCCTGGCCGCCCTGGTGGCCTTCGCCGCACCATCGCTCGCCGAGGAGCGATGGCAGACGCTGCCCGAGCCTGCGCCCATGCCCAAGCCGGAACAGAGCGGCTACGCGCCGGTCAACGGCATCGAGATGTACTACCAGGTCTTCGGGAAGGGCGAGCCGGTGCTTCTCATCCATGGTGGTCTCGGCCATGGCGACGTCTGGTCGGCGCAGGTCGCCGACCTGTCGAAGGATCACACGGTGATCGTGGCAGACAGCCGCGGTCACGGGCGCTCGACACGCAACGCCGATCCCTACGGCTACGACCTGATGGCCTCCGACTATCTCGCCCTGCTGGACTACCTGAAGGTCGACAAGACCGCGCTGGTTGGCTGGAGCGACGGCGGCATCATCGGCATCGACATCGCCATGACCCATCCCGAGCGCCTGACGCGCCTGTTCGCCCACGCCGCCAACGTGACGACCGACGGCGTCGATCCCGGCGTGGAGACCGACAAGACCTTCGGCGCCTATATCGAGCGGTCGGGGCGGGACTACGCGAAGATGTCGAAGACGCCTGGCGAATACGACGCCTTCGTCGAGCAGATCGGCCAGATGTGGGCAAGCCAGCCTTCCTGGACGAAGGAACAGCTGGAGAAGATCACTGTGCCGACCGCGATCGTGGTGGGCGACCATGACGAGGCGATCAAGCGCGAGCACACGGAATACATCGCATCGGTGATCCCGGGCGCGAAGCTGGTGATCCTCGACAACGCAAGCCACTTCGCCATGCTGCAGGACCCGGAGGGCTACAACAAGGCCGTCAGGGACTTCGTCGACGCCAAATAGGGTCCGGATGTCCGGTCACGGGGCTCCACGCTGGCGGTGACGCGCATGTGAACGCGGAAGGCTGGACAGCTGCCGCTTTCGGCCGTGTGAATGTCCGGGGGGAACCGACGTCTGACCGGGAGAGGCCGCCCCATGACC
>Ga0182741_1001133_pt1 | contig 36365 bp, 52 predicted proteins | sample eDN5th37CBELigOP_FD_128874 | JGI IMG/M metagenome (GOLD analysis project Ga0182741, IMG submission 128874) | Enriched Organic Plus compost microbial communities from Emeryville, California, USA - eDNA 5th pass 37_C BE-Lig OP (version 2) (version 2) ... | reverse complement strand
CATTTGCAGTGTCATAGTCAGTCCCGGTGTAGCGACGGAACATGTTGCGCAGGTCCGGCACCCGGAACGTGTTGGCGTCCACGTCCACGAAATAATGCGCGCCGAGGTTTGCACTCCAGCTGGCCTGGCTCACGACCAGGCCGTTTTCCTGTGCATAGGCCCACAGGCGGGCATATGCCGTTTTCGGCAACACGCCGCCCGCAGCATCGACCTCGCTGGGCAGCGGCACCACCGTGTGGCCATCGAGCGGGCGACCGCACAGGGGCGAGCGGTATCCGGTGTAGTACTGCGTGCTGGTCCAGATCCAGACCTCGCTGCATTCGGCGACCACCACCGGCCCGATGTCCTGCGTCGGCAGCGCCGAGATGGAAACCACCGGAGGCGCGCCCAGCAGCGCGCGCACCTCGTTGGGCGACATCCGCACAAACCCGCCGTCGGCAGAGCCGACCAGGATTTGGTTCTGGCCGATGGAGCCCAGCCCGGTCCCGCCGCGCGCTACTGCGAGCGTCCCGGACTTAGCGTCGTCCATATTCAGGTTCTGGAATGCGTGGAGCAGCAAGTTCAGCGTACCGGCATTCATCTCCTGGCCAGTGGCATCGGCCACGGCCTTCACCTGCTGGAACAGCCACGCCATCTTCTGGTCCGCCAGTTGCTGCACCTTATTGAACTGCTCCACCGTCGGCGGCAACGAGCCGATATAGGCCCAGCCAGCCTTGTACTGCGGCAGCGTGATAACGTCGGCGGTGCCGTTTTCGCCCCACAGTGCCTGAAAAAGGTCGAAGAAGGTCGGATCTGCCATCAATTTATCCTTCGCGCCAGCACGCCGACGCCAAAGCCATAGAAACCCTGTCCGCGGAAGCCAAAGGGCTTTTCCGTCGAACCGGAAATGATCTGGACGCCCACGCCAGCGGCCTTGGGCACCCACTTGTGGGGGTTGATCATGAGCGGATCGTTGGGGCCTGGAATTCGGCTGACCCAGATCCGGATCTTGGCGTTGCCGGCGTCCTGCACGACCACGCGCGACACGTCGAAAATGGGTTTGAGCGACGACGAGATTTCCGGCGTTGTCCCGTGCCCGTTGTTGAGCGCGATTTTCCAGTACAAAAGCTTTCGGTATTCGGGATCCAGCAGGGTGGTGGAGCCGCCAACCGCCCGCTCGTTCGCCCGCCGCAACCGCGCCTGGCCGAAACCACCGATGTTAGGCTGCCCCAGGAATCCGAAGAATTGCACATAGACCGCCTCGTCAATAACCCGAGGCAACCCGACAATCTCGCCGATCCCGTCGAGCTGCGCACCCACCGCAGTGTCTAACCAGCGCTGCTCGTACATGTCCCGTAGCGCGCCCTGCAGGCCCTGGGCTGGCTTGAGCAGCGCTTTGACCAACGCCTCCAGTCGCGGCTTTGCCTGGAACTGGCCGAGCCAATGGCCCCACGCGACGCTCGCGTGCTCTTGTTGGAGGTCCATCACGTCACCTCGATGCGCGAGCGATCAAACACCGCGACCTGCATATCCAGGATCTCGATGTTCGAGGCGGAATAGTCGCCAGGCTCAGGCACAAACCCCGGGTCTGTGGACGATGCCAGGAGCAGCTCTACCGACGCAATGCCCTGCGTTTGATAGATGGCCCCAAACAGCCTCTGTCGGATCACATCATCACCGATGGAGAAACTCTCGCCGGCTGCGGCCAGATTGGCGGCGATGGCGTCAAAGCCATCCGGTGGAAATGGCTGCTCAGCCGGCGGCAACAGCGTTACCGCGCACGACACCCATACGTAGACCCTCTCCGGGCGGTCGAATCGGATAGGCTGCATGGCCCCCTCGTCGTCCGTGACAACGACCTCAATGCTGCCGTGGGTGTCGATGCCCGCGGCCTTCGTGCGGAAGATGGCCTTGGCCACCTCATCGTCCAGCCCGCCATCGACCACCGCGTGTATGCTGTGCGGCGGCCGCCCTGCGGAGTCCGTCACGTCGGAGTCATTCTGAAACACCCGCAGGGCGCGCACGCCTGCCACTCGGTCCCGGATGTTCGGTGCGATGCTGGGAAGCGTGGCCGCGCCGAGGCGGAACAGGCCCGTCGGATATCGGGCGCGCAGCTCGGCGTCGTTCTCGGCCAGTCGCCCCGCGATTGCTGCCTGCAGGTTCTCAACGGCCTGCCAGCCGTCCACGGCCGTCACAATACCGTTCAGGTCGCCGACGGCGGCCGTCTCCTCCGACGCGCCGTCGGAGAGTGCCAGGCCAGGCGAGCCCAGGCGCACCAGCGAGAGGTTCGCCGACCAGGTGAACGCTGCGGCCACGCGCCCATCAGTGTGGATGCGCACGGTCGCGCCGTCACTGGAAACAGCCAACCCACTCGGTTCCAGCGCCGCCACCAGGCCGGCCAGAATGGCAGGCAGGTTCGTAACTGCGGCCGCCGTGTACGTGCGCGGCTGGCCGTCGATGGTCACTGAATAGAGCGCGCCACCCTGGACCTCCGGCTGCAGCGTCACGTCTGCGGCAGCACCGGGCAGGATCTGCACGGCAGATTCCAGATGCCAGAGGTTCTGGCTCACGCGGTGCCGGACCTGGGCACCTGCCGGCACCGTCGTGCCGCTGGCGCCATACAGCACCACATAGGCTCGCGACTGCTCGTCCGTCCGCCGCTGCACGCCCGTGAACGACACCGCGCGGTCCAGTGATACGCCACTGGCCGAGTCCGGATACATCGCTAGGTAGACTCCCTCCGTCTGCTCCCACAGCGCGGCTTCGCGCTCGGCGAACGTGTCGATCAGCAGGCCGGTGATGCTGTCCGGCCGAGTCTCCATGGTTTCGCTGACGCCCGCCGCCAGTAGCCGGGCCCGCAGATCCTCAATGATTGCCTGCCGGATTTCGGGCAGGCGCATGCGCACAAACCCATCCGGCGTTACGCCGTAGGCCATAGGTAACCTCGCAAAAAATCCAGGGTGGTTTACGACACCTGGAGCGTCACAACGTCGTTGACTCTGCCGTCGGTCGTTTCCGACTCGAACGTGACGCGCAGCGCGCGCTGGGTTCGCTCGATCTCGAGCGTGAGGCGGCCAACGCGGGCCACGCCCGGCACATCCAGGATGCGGGCGCGCAGCACGGCCTCGATCGTCGCCCGGTCGGGGTTCTTTACCAGAATGTTCTCGAAATATGGCACCCCGAAGGAGGTATCGAGAAACCATTCCCCGAGGAAAGCCAGCAGCGTCACCTTGATCTGCTGACGGATGCGGTCCGCGCCGCCGATCAGGCGAGTGCGGCCCAGCGCATCGGTGGCCAGGTCGTGGTCCTCGCCAAGTGCAAGATCGAGGCTCATCAGACAGGATCCTCCGTCATGCCACCCATTCCGTTCGGGTGTTTATGCGTGCTGCCAACGTTCGTGCCGTTGTGGGTTAGCGAGCCGTTGCGGAAGTTGACGTTGCCGTCGATGTTAATCGTCTCACCGCTCTCGCCACCGGAACCGTTCATGCCCTGGGTGTATGTCAGCAGCCCGTTTACCGTGAGAGGGCCGTTGAACGTGCCTGTTTCCATGTTGACGGTCCACGTTTTCACGTTGATCGTCAGATCGCCCTGCGGCGACAGTTTCAAGGTGCCGGGCCCGTACTGCATGCTGACGTTTTCCGTGTCGGCCGCCACCGTGCCGGGACGAACCACGGGCGTGGCGAACGCGTCGGACAGGTCGAACTGCCGCGGATCATCTGGCGGGCCGTTGCTGCCCGCCAACCAATTCTCCAGGGCACGCGCTGAGAAGGACAACTTGATCGGGTCGCCCGCCTTGAGCGGCACCGAGATCAGCGCCTGCGCGCCGTTCACGTCGCCCACCGGCCAGCAGACCGGGACGTGCACGATCTGCGGCGGCGACAGCACATCGCCATTGGCCAAGCGCTTGGCGAGCGCCGGGCGCGCCGTGACGTGCGTGCCGTCGTAGGCCACCACTTCGCCCGGCAACGTCGTGTACACCTCGGACAGCTCGGTAGCGATCAGCGCACGCAGCGCCGTGATCGGATTTTTCATTTCGTTCCCCCTTTCTTTTTCGGAGGTGCGTAGCGGTCCACCAACTGCAGCTCGGTCTGCCAGTCGCCGCCGGCGCTGTCGCCGGTGTGACGCAGCGCGTCGACACGCAAGAAAGCCTCAACCGTGCGGCTCTCCAACCTCACCAAGTCCCCGGGATTGAGCGTTGGCAGCAGCAAGGAGTTGACCCGCCAGCCGTCGCGCTGCTGCCGTGCGCTCACCAGGTTTACGTCATCGCCCGTCTTCAGGTCTTTCACCTTGGCCTTCTCGCGGGCGGCCTCGCGCATGCGCTCCGGGTAGCCCAGCAGGCCGGTATCGGCTGCAAGCACGACGGCCTGGCGCCGCGTGGTGCCGCGACGCTGTACCACCTGCAGTTGCTGGTTCTGGATCGACCATTCGAGGCCGGTTCCCTGCGTGACCTTGTGCAGCGCCGTGCGCGCCGCACCGTAGAACGAAAATCCCTGCTGCCAGCGGCGGTCCGGCACGTCGTCGGCCATCACCAGAGGCAGGCCCATCTGCCGCGCGATCTCGCGGATGATGCTGCTGGCCTGTGCGCCCGGGCCCAGGCCGATGGAAATCGCCGTGTCGCGCACCTCGGTGTAGCCATCCTTCACGATGAGCTCGGTCACCACGTCGGGCTGCTCGAATTTGGTGTACGCGAACACCACGGATCCCGAGGCCATCAACAGCGGCCCGCCCTCCTCCGCATACCCAGCGTGCAGCACGCAGCGCAGTCCAGGCTCTTCCAGCGCACGCCGCGTGTCTGGCGCCAGGTTGTAAATGCGGATGATGTGGTCGTTGGGCTCCTCCTCGGCATCCTTGCTGATGTCGAAGGTAATCCGAATGGGCTGCCTGACCTCGAGCCCTTTCTGGTTCGGCTTGCCCACCAGGAGCCGGTAAACGCGATCAAAGCGCGCCATCTGCCACCTCGGTCGAATCGACGTATATCAGAGCAACCTCGCCGGCCGGCAGCGCGGTCCGGCTGATCGTATTGCGCCGATCAGGCGCCACCGCCACGAGCTCGCCGGCCGGCACGGCGAGATGCCGATACCGCGCCAGCAGCGGCGTGTCGGGCGCCACGGCAATACCCGCCACGATGACCTCGTTGTAGGCATTCTCGATGGAGAGTGTCCACAGCTCGGCCTCGCTGTTCCATGAGAGCTGGAAAAAATAGGTCACGCCCTCCAGCTCCACCTCGGTGAGGCTGTCGTTGGCGTCGAGCACGGGGATTACGATCATGTGCCCCACCCCAAAATCTTGCTGAGATCCGTTCGCTGCTTCGCCGTCGGCTCCGCACCGTTGGCCTTGCCAGCGTTCGTCTTGGTGCTGCCGGCCTTACCCGTTCCCGTCCCGCTCGTTTTCTCCGGCGGGATGTCCGCTTGGCGCAACGTCACCTTTCGGATCTTCCGGAACTCAGCCGAGATGGTGAAACGGTCACCGGCCTCATTGGTGCGGCCGATCTCGCAGCGGACCATGGCGAAATCGACGTACACGTCCAGGCCAGTGGTAATGGTTATCGGCAGCCGGTCGGCATGAATCTTGCGCAGTGCGGCCTTGGCGCCGATCAACTTCTGTCGGCCTGTGCCGCCCCAGCTGGGCGGGCCGACAATGCTTCTGCCGACCGCGCCCAGCATCGTCGCTTCCGCCGCCGTCACCCAGCCGTCGAGCTGCAACACCTCCGATTCCTGGGCGATGTGGTCGGTCACCGGCGGCCCGTCTTCCACCGCGTAGCTGGTGGCCTGGCTCTCCAGCGAGGTGCTCTCGCTCAGAAGCGCGTCCAGCGGGATAACGCCGATGGTCGTGTTCGAGTTCAGCCCGAACATCAACGCTACGAAGGTCATGAAACACCTCTACTGAGCGGGGGCTTCCACGCCCGTCGGAAACTCGAAGAACCGCGCCATCGCGTCATTGCTGCGCCGTTGAGTCGTGGCCAGGCCGCGGCTCGTGGCGTTGGCCACTTTCTGCGGATCGCCGCCCGGCGCATTGACGTTGACCTCGTTGTGGATCTCGATCGACGCCGGCCCGCGCGCGCCGATGCCGCCAGCGCGCACGACAGCGCCCGCCGAGACGAGAGGAACGCCTGCGCCCGACGCAAACGCCTGCCATTGCTGCTGACCTCCCAGCAGCCCCTTGGGCCCCGTCATGGCGGCCCGCTGCTCGTCGGTCAGCATCTGGCCCGGCAGGAGGTTTTGCAACCACTGCGCTGCGGCTTCGATCTTGCCGGTGATCCACTTCGCGATGGCATCGCCGATTTCCTGGATTTTGCGCACCATACGGCCGCCGATATCCGAGAAAAACGTCCATAGGCCCTCAAAAGCGCCGCGCCAGTGAGCCATGGCGCCGTCCCAATCGCCCGTGAACGCGGCGATGACGCCCTTGAGAATGCCCGCCCAGAAATTCCAGATGGCCTCGATGTACTCGATGACGGGCTCCATGAACGAGCCCTTCGCGGCGTTCTTGATGCTCGTCCAGGATTCCGTGAAGAATTTGACGATGCTCGACCAGTTCGACCAGATCAGCCACAGGCCGGCCGCCACCAGCGTCACAATGCGCCCTATGGGCGTCATGGCAAACGCGCGCCACAGCAGCGGCACAGCCGTGCGCGCCAGGAACATGATGAGGCCCCGAACCGGGGAAAGGATGCGCCACAGCCCATAAACCATGACCGCGATGGTCCCCCACTTACGAATCCACGGCCCCAGCTCCTGCCCTGATCCACCCAGGGCGTTCTTGACGCTGATCAGGAACTGCCGCACGGCGTCGATCTGGTCCTTCCATTCTTCCGAGCGACCAATCAGCCCACCAAGCACCGAAATATCGCCACGCAGCCAGCCGGCGATGTCGTCTCCAATAAGATAGATCGTGTATAGGATCGCCGCCATGCGCAGCAGCGGAGCCAGCGAGCGACGCCACAGCGCCAGCATTTGCAGGGCGCCCGCCGGACCGCGGCGTAGCGCCATCGCGCTGTCCAGCCGCAACGCTGCCCGCGTGGTCGCCACCAGCGAGCGCATCAGCCCACCGGATTGCAGGGTCACCAGCGCCATCCAATTGCGCAGACGCACCAGCCCCCACGCGCCGCCAGAAAGTGCCAACAGCTTGATCACCAGGCCGATGTTGTCGGCCAGCATCTCGATGGTCTTGGTCACGCCCAGCACCGCGGCGCGCCCGAGCGTCATCTGCCCAAAGGACCTCTGGAACGCATCGCCCCACACCGTCATCGCGTCGGCGATGGTGACCGGCATGGCCTCCGCCTCGGCGCGCATCCTGGCGAGCTGCGCCTGCAGCGCCGGCAGAAACTTGTCTGTGGTGATGCTGCCAGCCTTGACCTGCTCGAGCAGCGCGGCGGTTGTGATGCCGAGCCCATCCGCCAGCGCGACCTGCAGGCGCGGTGCAGCGCGCATCAGCGTGGAGTACTCGTCCATGCCGAGCTTGCCCTGCATGATGGCCTTGGTCAGTGAAGAAACCACTGACTCCTGGTCCTGCGCCTTGGTGCTGGACAGCGCCATGCCCAGGGATAGCGCCTCGGTCACGTCCACCGTGTCCTGGGTGGTATTTCCCAGGTCAGCCATGGTGCGGCGCGTGCGCACGAACAGCTCGGCATTGTCCGTGTAGGATTTATAGGTCAGGCGCGAGATCCGCGCCAGATCCTGATCGACCTGGGCATACTCCTGTGCGGAGGCCGTGGCCTGCCGCATGCGGGCTTCCATCTGACCCCAGGCGTCGATGTCCGCGCCGATCCGCTGCAGCACCGCCCCCCCGAAAACGGCGCTCAACACGCCGCGCAGCCCGCTGAACGCGCCGGCCTGCTCGCGCGCCAGCCGCGCGCCGCGAACCACGCTGCTGTTCAGGCGTTCCTGCGCCTGACGCGCATCCTGGATACCCAGGCGCACGCCCTCCCACGCACCGATACCCACCTCGCGCACCGTATGCATGGCACCGCGCGCCCGAGCGGCCAGCCCCGCCAGCCCACTGCTGGCGGCCGCTTGGCGCAACGTCTGGCCGGCGCGGGCCGACGCCTGCGCCATGGCTGTCCGAGCTACCTGGTAGCGCTCCTGGTACCTCTTCAGGCCGGACTCGTCCACCTGGTAACGCAGGAGGGTAACCAGCTCTCGCACGATGCTCATTGGAATTTCCCACTCGCGGGCGCCTGGGCCGCATCCTGGGCGTCCATCAGGGCGTTAAGTTTCATGAGGTCAAGGAGATCGACCTCGCCACGGCGCACGGCGTCCGGGCTGACGAGGCGGGCCACAATGGGCCGCCAGATGATCAGCTCTCGTTCGAGGGCGGGGTCGAAATGCCCGACAGCGTCGCCAGCTTTTCGCGGGCCGGTCCAAAGCGGCCGGCCCATCGCGCCAAAGGGCCGGCGAAGTTGTGCCGGAGGATTTGGTACATCAGTTCGAGCACCTGGGAGAAATCCTCGAACGCCAGACCGCGCTGGGCCGGCGTGAGTTTCTGCGGCTCACGCCCGGGCAGCTCGAAACTGACCAGCTCGGGGTCGATCAGCTGGTCGGCCCAGCGCTTGAGCGCTGCGCCGCCCAGCCGGCCGGACAGCTCCCGCAGGGCCTGCACCACGGCCTGCTCGTCGCGCTCCTGTGCGGCGCCGTTGCCGGCGAATACGGCTTCCAACATGGACCCGGCCGCCGGCAGTACCTCCTTCTGCAGGTCGCCCAGCAGCTCCAGCTGACGGAACGCGTCAAACCGCGCAATATGAAACGTGGTGGTGCCGATGGGCACCGAGATAACGCGACTCATCAGGTATTACCTCCCACGACGTTGATGGACGGGCCGGTCTCGATGACCCATTCCCGATTGCCGACCTTGGCCGCATAGGCCGCTGCCGGCGTCTTGACGATCCAGGCGGAATCGGCTGCGTGCAGCGATTTCCCGCGCAGGTCGGTCACAGCCACCGGAACGGCGCCGTTACCGTCGGTCGCCTTGTCGGCTTGGTGCAGCGCCGACAGCAGCTCATTGCTGGCGCTGGTCTGCAGCAGCGTCACGGTGATGCGCAGACGCGAGTCCCGCGACATCGAGCGCGCCACCTCGCCGTCGGCGCCAGCCACCGAGGAAATGCCCTCGCCGATTTCTTCGACGTTCACGAAGGTGTCTTCGGCCAGGCCGGTCAGGGGGATGGCCCCCATCACGATCTTGATCTGACCGGGTGCATAGGTTTTCACGGACATGCTGGTCGCCCCGTTTAGATTTGTTGATAGGTCAGGTTGCCTTTGATCTCGGCCACGTGGATGGCGCCGGCCAGGCGCGCGCTGAATTTCAGGTCGCGCAGAATCCGGTTGGCCTTGTCGTTAGCCGAGATATCCATGGAGCGGGGCGCAGAGATCACGAAGCCCGGGATCTTGCGGCCCGCGCTGTCGATCTCGTCCGGCGCGATCAGCCCGCGCGCCTGACCCAGCATCAGCGCCTGCCGCACACCGTTGACGATGATCTGGATACCGTCGTCGGTGAAGGGCACCTTGCCGTCGGCGTTGATCAGCTGCGTGGCCACGTTGATCTTCACCTGCTCGGCGAGCCAGTCGCGCCCGCGAATCACGTCGATCCACTCGCCGGCGGCTACCTTTCCGTTCTGCGTGATGGCGAAGTTGCGCATCTGCTCGAACGTGTTGGCGTTCTTGCCGTGCACTGCCAGGGCCTGGCCCTCGGAGAGGTTGTCGTAGGTGACGCCCGCCAACCGCGTGTTGGCCCAGGTTTCGCCGCCCGGGTAGTACGTGAAGCGGTTAGCCATCACGGCCGATTCCAGCGCCTCGCTGGCGGCCTGGCCGTGATACCAGACGTGGGTCCGGAAATACTGCTTCTGCTGGCACTTGGAAGCGATGTCGGTATCCACCGCCGCGTCGATGATGCCGGCCTGCGCACTGGATACGCCGAACAGGCAGCCGTTAGACTCGACCCATTCGGCCGCGTCGAGCACGTCCGCCTCCACCCGGCTGGCCAGCGCCACCCCGTACCAGTCCGCGTTTTCGCGCCGGCACGCGGTAAGCGCGGCGGTGGGCGTCTCAGCGCTGGTAGGAATCGCCAGCGACAGACTGCCCTTGATGGCCACCGCGACGGCGGTTTCGGCGTCGTTTGCCGTGATCGACACCTCGGCGCCGACGGCACTGGCCTCGACCGGCGCAGCAGACGCGGTGATAGCGGCCACCAGCCCTGCGGCAATGGTGGTGGGCGTGCTGTCGGCCAACCCCGTGAATTTCGCGTCAGCCGTCTGGACTGTGCCATCGGCGGCGCGCCATTTCATGGTGATCGTGTACTCGGCGACGCTGGCGCGCGTTACCGTCACGCGCGAGGTCTCGACGTGGCGCCGCCCCACGAAAATGCGCGGCACGGCCGGAATCTGCTTGAACGCGTCGCGGACCGCGATGTAGAGCGGGTCGGCCTGGTCGATGCCCAGGTCCAGCAGCTCCGATGCCTCCGTCACCACCAGAACGCGGTTGATATCCAGAGCGTGCGCGCCCAACACCAGCACGTCGGAGAAATTCTGCTCCTTGATTGCCGTGGTGTTCAGGGAGATCGCCACATTGACGATCCGGTCGATATTTGCCATTTGCGGCTCCAAAAAATGAAAAAGCCGCCTGCTGGCGGCCGGGTGGCGAAGACAGTCGCGCTACGGCGCGGGCGCGGCTGTCGCGGTGAATGGAATTTCGGGCATGTCGGTCGCGCCGCCAGAGGTGGTGAAGGCGCCCTGTACGGTTTCTATCACACCCACGTTGGCGGCGAAGTCGCGGGCGTAGCGGATGCCCAGCTCCAGCACGCCGCGCCGCTCGTAGCGCGCGACATCGCGCAGTAGCGGCAGATCCTGCAGGCGGCCCACGTCGAATACCGCCAGGCCCAGCGCCTCGGCGCGCTCCTGATAAAGGGGATGCCGGAGGATTAACCCGAGCTCGTCCAGCCTGTCATAGGCGGCCATGCCATATGCCTGCAGCTCGACCGTGGCGTCGTCGTGCTGGCGCACGGCCTGCACGCCGTCATCGCGGACCCGGTCCATCTCGGCACCGCTGGCCTGCGCCCAGCGGATCGCCAGCGTGATGTAGGGCATGGCCGGCCGTCGTCCGTTCTCGTTGGCGAATATGACCGGCACGCCGCCAGCGGCCGCCTCCACCAGTTCAAAAATTGCGTCGTGCGGCTCCATCCCTGCTCCTGATTAATCCGTGCCGATGGGGCTATTGGTGCGCCTGCGCGCCAACTCGGCACTGCCCTCCCCGGTAGCTCGGAAGCCCCAGCCGGGTCTGGGAAAGTCTCCCGGACGTTTGGCCCCGTCCGGCCCGGTCCAAGCATCCGGGTACCCATGGGCGTGTCAGGGTGTGTTATCGGTTTCTGCCGCAGCGAGTAGCACGGCCAGGTAGCGGTAGTGGGAGATCACGCCAGACTGCCAGGGAGACACCCCCACCAGCAGGTACTCACCGGCCAGCGGTCCGGCGTCCCATACCAGCCGGTCGCCGTTGGTCCAATCCTGGCCAGCGACGTTCAACACCGCGTCGGTGTAAATACGGACCGCAGCGCGCACGCGCCGGCCCTCTGGGTTGGCCTGCAGCATGTCGTAGTCGCTCGCCTTGGCCGGCTGCACGGACGCGGCGATGGTGATGTCCGCCAGGGCGGCACCGTCCACCCAGCGCCCGCGCTCATACTGGCCCGGAGCACGGCGTCGGATGGCCTGTGGTCGGCGAAATCCCATGGCTATACCTTCTGGTATCGGATGGCGTTCACCATCACGGCGTGATCAATCAGGGGCACGTCGCTGCCCTTTTTCTCCACCGTGGACGGCGCGTTCGGCTTGGCCCACTTCTTGGATTGCTGCACGTGCGCCTTCTGGTGCTTCTCGGCGAACATGCCCAGCTGGTCCAGGGCGTTCTCAATGCCGAGCTGGCCGCCCTGCACGGCGACCGCGATGCGGTCCATGGCCTGGCCCAACACCCTGCCGTTCTTCTCGGCAAAGTCTCGCATGAAGGGGCGTGCCGGAATCGTCTCGGTGCCAAACTCGTTGAAGATGGCGATGTCGATCAGGTCGGTGCCGCTCTGCGGATCAGCGCCGGCGTCGGCTTGAATGCCAAATTTCACGCCGCGCCCATCGATGGCGCGAGACAGCCGCACGAACTCGTCAAAGCCTTTGTCGATGGTTTTAGCAGACACGAGGGTACGTCCTCACAGTCGCCGCACCGACGCGGCACAGGCGCGCCAATCGCTCGTACTGGCCATAGAAGCCGGCCGGGTCGTCGGCGCCGTCCACGCGTCCATACGTGCGCTGCAAATCGCCCTCCCGCTCGCTGACCACGCCAGGCCGCGGCGTCACGCCATCGGCCTCGGCGATGCGCTGCAGCTTGATCCCGTACAGCAGCCAGGCCGCGTACCAGACCTGCGCCTCGTCCTGCCGCTTTTCCGGCAGGCATGCCGGCCGGTAGTCGGCGGCAATGTCCAGGGCCCGCTGCTTTTCATCGACCGGCATGGCGGCCACCGCCGGCGCCAGAAAATCCAAGTCTTCCACGGTGGCCGCCATACTCACGCTCCTACCTTGGCCTTCATGGCCTCATAGAGGCCCTGCAGCTCGGGTTTCTTCGCGTCGGGCTCATAGGAGACCTGGTTCTTATCGAGCCACGCCCTGAGCTCGTTCACCGAGGTCGGCTCTCTGCTGTTGCCCTCGGCGGCGGCTTTGCGGGCCTTCGCTTGCTCGGCCTCATCGAGGTCGGCCGGCGCTTCGGCCTCCTCGAGCAGACCACGCTTGATCAGATCCTGCACGCCACGCATCTCGGGATCCACCATGGCGCCGCGCGTAGGCGCGATCACCGTGTGATTACCGATGTTGATGACGGCCCTCGCCTTGTTCACGAAATACTTGCGCGCCATTACAGATCTCCTTTCGCCGTGGACAGCGGGTAGTACACAACCACGCCGCCCGCGCGCGCCAGGCAGGGCACGACCAGCTCCAGGCCACGCGCCTGAGCGGGCAGTTGGTTGAAAGGCATTGGCAGTTCCATCGAGAGGTTCTCCTCGCCGAACTCGTAGGCCATGATCAAATCCTTGCCGCCAGTACCAGCCCCCTCGAACTCAGCCGCAGCGATGATCTGCAGGCCGGGGTGCTTGTCCAGGAAAAACTGGCCCACCGTTTTTCCGTTGGAATCCGGCAGCCGCGTGGAGAACAGCTTGCTGCGATGCTTGGTCGGCATCACGATGCGCGTGGGCGTGTGCACACCCTTGGACTGCGTCGGCACCGCGTCGTAGATCGTGTCCAGGTCCGCCAGCATCTGGTCAGGCGTGGCGGTCGTCAGCCAATTGCCATTCAGGCCGACCACGATGGGCACGTTCGGGTGATTGGTCAGGCCATAGAGGCCGTATTTCGTGTCGCCGACCAAGGCCATTTGGTTCAGCTTCACCTCCACCGCCTTGCGCGCCGCCGTCGCTTTGCGCGTCGGCAGATTGGTGCGGTTGGCCTGCGCTGCCCGGATCTCCATGATGCTGTAGCCATACGAGTCGCCGATGTTTTTGACGGAGGCCGTCTTCTCTTCGCCCTTCACGTCGGCGCGCGGCAGGTCCATCGCATAGTTCGACACGACCTTGGCCATGCCGACCTCGTCGAACATCATGTACGTGAACGTCTCGGCCCACTCGGGCACCTCGGTGGAGATGGGCACCAGCTGCAGGCCCACCATGGGGGGCAGCTTCTTGTCATAGGTGCGCGACTTGACGTAGTCCAGCTGGCGCGCGGTGAAAAGACCCTCGTCCTCGCGCATGCCAGCCACCAGGCCCACGGCCTGCACCGCCGGCAGGTCGGCCTCGTCGTAGTGCTCGTGATTGTCCATTGTGTTTCCCAATGAAAAGGGCCCCGTGAGGGGCCCTGGTTTGATCGGATGCGGTGCCTGGGGTCAGGCAGCCGGCGGGGTGGCGAACGGTGCGGAGAGCTCGATCAGCGCGATCTTGCCACCGGCCACGTCCACAGCGTCGGAGCGGAACACCGCGTTCGGCACCGCAGTGGCGCCGTCGTCGGAGACCGTGCCGTCAGCCGCGCACATCACCGGGCCGTCTTTGGTCACCGTTCCGCCCGTGGTAACGATGGCCCAGCCGCGGCGCACGCGCAGCACGCTGACGCAGTCGAATTCGCGGTAGCCGCCATCGCGCGGAATGGTGTGGGTGTGCAGCGCCAGGCCGCGAATCTTCGTCCCCGGCCCCGCGACAATGCGGTCGTTGGTGGTGTCGCCCACGATCACGCCCGGGCGGATGTCACCTGCGGCGGCATAGGATTCGACATCGTCAAATCCCAGATCCGCCTTCATGCCGGCAAAGGCCGCGTCCATACGATCATCGTAGATAGCCATCATTGGCCCCCTTTTTTCAGATTGGCGATGTAGGCGGCACGCGCCGAGGCGCAACCGTCGGCGCCGTCCTCACGCTGGCCGCCCGTTTTCTGGGCGGGAGTGGTGTCGCGGCGCTGGCCCGCGGCGGCATCCTGACGTGCCTGCGCGTCGGAGATAGCCAGGTCGAAGGCAGCCTCGACGTAGCCGTCGGACTTGCCGGCCAGGTCGATGGAATCGCCCCGAATGGCCTTGATGACGCCCTCGCGCAGCGCGCGGTCGGTCGTATCGGCCTTGAATTCCACCTTGTGCTGGGCGGCGATCGTTTCCAGCTTCACGCGGGCCAGCGCTGCAGTATGCGCATCTTCACGGGCCTGCTTGATGTCCGCCTCGGCTTTGTCGGCGCGTGCCTTCTCAGCGTCCGCCCGTGCGGCCTCGGCGTCGGCCTTGGTCTGCGCCGCCTTCGCGTCTTCGCGCAAGCGTTGCAGCTCCTGCTCGACTTCCGGCGCGGCGTCGTACTGCAGGCCGTTGTCGAGGCGGATCTTGACCAGATTCATGTCACTGTCCTCTTCGGTTTTGGTTACGGCGTCCGCCGCGTCAAGGTTCAGCCGAGCGTTGCCCGCCCGGCCACGTTTCACCACCGCGAGGTGGTTGTATCGGATCTTGCGCTGGATGGCGTCGTAGCGCTCGCCCTGCGGCGACACGCCCGGTGTTTCATCCAGTTCGAGCTCGTAGCCGAGCGAGAGCTCCTTGTTGCCGGCGTCCACCGGCGTCGGGTCGAAAATCTGAATGTCTCCGACCATGTCGTCACCGTCCTGGCGACCATCGGACAGCACCGTGCCGATCATGTGCAGGCGCACGTTTTTGGCCGTAACTTTGCCGGGATGGCCGTCCGTGATCGGTTTGCCACGCAGCGACGCGAGGGAGTCGGCGTTGAAAACCTCTTCGGGCGGCCGATACTCTCGCCGCAGGCGCCCCCCGCCGTCCCGGTACTCGAACACGCCCGTGCGCGTCAGCACCGGCGTGTCGACGATGAATCCCTCATCGGTCCGGCTGGCCTTGAAAGGCACCCGGTCATATCGCATCACCATGATTTTCCCTTCAATGAACGATCAGTGCGTCCAGATCTTCAAGCTGCGGCAGCTCCGGCTCGGCCCAGCAGCGACAGCGGATGGGCTTGCCCGGGTGGCCGTCGGCCGGCGGCTTGTCCCACTCGAACTCCTGCCCTTCCCGAGCGACATGCTCATCGCGCTCGCGCTCGTCCAGGACGCCGCGCCACCGATACTTCTTGACGCCGACATTGCGCTGCCGGTACTCGGTCAAGTCGCCGTTGAGCTTGCCGATCTGGTCGCGCGCAATCAGCTCTGCCCGGTTGCGCGGCAAATCGTAGGATTCGCGGATCTGGCGCGTCATGTCGCGCAGCGATGTGCCTGCACGCACCGCGGCCACGACGCGGCCGTGCAGCGTGTCGAGGTATTTTTCAGGTATCGACCTGATCAGCCCGATGTTCTCGGCCTCCCACGACCGCAGAATGCTGGCCAGCCTTGGCTCGGCTTTGAACACGTCCACGCCATAGGCGTGCCGCAACAGGCGGTGGAACTGCTCGCGGTTGTACGCCTCCACACGCTGGGCCACCATTGCCGCCAGCTCTGACGCCTGCCCATCGGACACGGTGGCCACCGCCAGCGCCTCCATGAACGCCCGGCGCAGGGCCTCGAACCATCCGTCGTCGCCGGCTGGCGTGTTGCGCAGGTCGTCCTGGCGCAGCACGGCGGGCAGGGCCGCGATGACATGCCTCTCCACCGCCAGAGAGCACGCCACCGCGATCTTGCGCAGCGCGCTCTGGTAATCGCGCTCGTCGCCCAGCGGGTACCGCCAGGGCTTAGGTTTGCGCGGCGTACTGCGCGGCCGACTGGCCCGCGGAATCCGGGGTGAGGCCATACATGGATTCCTTTTTCATGAACTCTCGTGCCTCGTTTTGGCTCAGCCCGTTGTCCACCGCAGTACTGAGGCCGTCCATCAGCCGGGCCTGTGCTTCAGCGCGCGTCTTATCGACCTCGGCCTCTTCCTTGGCGCTCATCTGCTTAAGAGCCGGCCAGACGATGCTCCAATCCTCGCCCTGGCTCTCACCGGCCAGCGTGCGCTGCGCCCGGATCAGGGAGACGATGCGTTCGAGGGCGGGCTGGATCTTGACAGCTCGCCCCATCACGACGCCGTTGTAGAAACCCTCCAGGTCGCCGTCGCCGGTGGAGTTCATGCCGGCCGCAGAGCGACCGAAGAGCAACGTTACGGGGATTCCCGTCTCGGCCGACAGCGCGATCTGGAACTCTGCGATCACGTCGCGCACGCCGCTGAGGTTGGAGCTCAGCACCGTGTAGTCGTCCTCGCTGTCAACCGCCACGCCGTTCATGGCGTTGCGCGCCGCGTCGACCATCTCGACGCGCTTGCGCACGGTTTCTTCCATTTTTTGCTCGATAGCCTCGGCCAAGCCCTTCATCTTGTGCACGGCCTGCTGCTGTTTCTCCAGCAGGTTTAGCGACCAGCGCAGGCCAGCGCGGTACCGGCGGATGGCCCGGTATGCGGCGCTGACGGCAGGACGGCCAGCCCACGGAATACCCGTGCGGTTGAGCTTTGCGGGAAGTGGATCCCCCGGCACTTCGATCAGGCGAGATTCGTGCACGAAAAATTCTGCAGCCACTGCGCCGGGCGCCTGCGTTCGCACGCGGTACAGCTCGGGCATGCCGAAATTGGGCAGATTCGGGTCGGAGTACCGCTGGTCCGTCGCCGACACATCATCGAGTGCAAATACCTTGAGTTCCAGCAGCTCGTCCAGGCCAGACACGTTCAGCGGGTCGCGCAGCGCGCGCCCGTCCCTGCTGAGCAAGACGATTGCGCCGCCACCCGTGAGCCGCGCCCAGCGCCAGGCATCCGCCAGCGCCGGCAGCACTTTCAGCCGGTCCAGTTCACCGTGCACGCGGTCGTCGCCGCGAATCTCGACACCGCGCGACACGGCCGCATCGGGAATCATGTCCACGACACGGGCAGCCAGGCCGCCATCGGCGTACATCTCCATGTCGTTGATGGCTTGCAGCCCGCGTTCCGCGAGCGCGCGAAGGCCACCATGCCCCATCACCGCAGTGAGGTAACCGTCCTGGTTGATCATGCCTGTGCCAGCGCCCTGAAGCGCCCTATGTTGCTGCCCGCTGTGGCGAGCATGTCGTTGATGGCGTCGACCATTGGGTCCACCTGGTCATCGTGGGCGTGCGTGTCGTCCGCCGTGAATGCCTCGCACTCGGCCAGGAAATCGGCCACGAAATCGGCCTCTTCGGGGATGCAGATCAGCCCAGCCTCGATGTACGACTGCACGTCCATGACACGCGTCAACTTGTCTTTGACGCGCTCCACGCCCCTAACGGGGATCTTGCCATCGGCGGCGATCTCCTGGATCAGGCCGGTGCCGCTTGACTTGTCCTCAATGAGCATCTGCCTCAACGGCGCAGAGAGTTTCGTGTCGTATGGCCTGTGCTTGGTCCAAAAATCGACCGCACGGCGCTTGAGCTCCGGCGCGGCCCATTTCCCACGCAGCAGATCCAGCAGGTACAACTTTCCGTCGTCGCCCAGGCCCCAGCACTCGAACACGCTGTAGTCGTTGCGCTCGGCGGTTTTTTGCGCGGTGTCCACGAACACCTTGCGCGAGACGATCTTGGGCAGCGTGCGGTACCGCCCGAACCAAGCCCCCTGGATCAAGTCGCCGCCCAGCGGCGCTGGACGTTGCTGATACTGCGAAGCGAACACAAACCGACTGACACGCGCGCCGTCCTGATCGGCCCCTGTGCCCGCCTCCATGGCGAGCAGGTCGCCCAGCGGCTCTTTGTACGGCCAGTAGCTGAAGCGCCCCTTGTCGTCGCGCTCGGTGCTGCCCACTTTGGCCCGCAGGTGCTCCGGCAGGCCGGCGACGTAATCGTCGTCGATCATCGCCGGGATGACGATGTGCTCCCACTCGCCAGGCAGATTGCCAGCCTCGATGAACCCGGTCACATCCTCCTGCGCCAGCCGCTGCATGATCACGATGATCGGCGTGTCCGGGTTGGCCTTCCGGCTCTTGACGGTGGACAACAACCTGCGATTGGCCGCCGACCGCCGCGCTTTGCTGTAGGCGTCCTCGGGTTTCAGCGGGTCATCAATGATGATGGCACCCTGAAACCCCTCCGCCATGTGGCCCGCGCGAAATCCGGTGATCTGGCCGCCCAGGCTGACGGCGTACACGCCGCCGGCCTTCTTGCCGTCCACCAGGACGTTCCAGCGCTTCTTCGACTTCGCGTCGTCGGCAATCGCCAGGGGCCAGAGCTCCTGGAACTCGTCGGACTGCACCAGCTCGCGGGCCGTCTGCGAATTCAGCAGCGCTAGGTCGTCCGAGTAGCTGATGTGCAGGAAGCGCGCCCGCGGGTTCAGCGCCAGGCCGCGGGCCATCAGGTTGATGGCCACCAACTCAGTCTTCGACGAGCCCGGAGGCACATTGATGACCAGGTTCTTGATGCGGCCGTCGATGACGGCCTGCACCCTCTCGGCGATCAACTCATGGTGCCAGTTGACCCGAAATTTGATGGCCTGCCGATGCTTGAAAAAGTACCGGCTGAAGAACAAATGATCCCGCTCGCACATGGCTTTCGCCGTGGCGCGCAGGACCGCAGGATCAATACTCGTCGCTGAGCCTGGCGACGGCGGCGGCGACTTGTGTTTCATCGACCACCACCGTTTTCTGTTCTATCGGGCCACCGTCGACGCCCGTGTGTTCCCGCCTATTCGTAAATGCCCCTCCGGTTTCCTTGGCGGCCTGCTCAAGCACCGCCGCGGCCGCCACGACATTGCCGCGCTGCATGTGCCTCTCGTAGATTTTGCCGAGCTGCCGCAGGCGGTAGGACTGCTGCGCCACAGCGATATCGGCCTGCTCGGCCATGAAACGCCTGCGGGTCTCCCAGAATAGCTCAGCCCACTTTTTGCCCAGCGCCGCCCCGGCCACCTTCGTGGGGTCGTACTGCGCGACCTGCGTCCGCGGCACGTCTATGCCAAACTCCTCCCGCACTGCCTGGGACACCTCAGTGGGCGTATCCCAGCACGCCAGGGACTGGACAATGAATCGCTTGTGCGCCTCGCTGAGCTTTGCCATGTTGCAGATCCTGTCGCTATGCCGCCCTCAGGCAACAGCCACACGCCCGCGCAATGTCCAACCTCGGCACAGCCGGCGCGGCGCCAGCGGCCGCCGCCAGCCGCCGCACGTCTTCGGACGGCCCGTAGCGCGCTACCACGCCCACGAATTCCTCCACGTCGTGCCCGACGATGCGCAGCTTGGGCCGGCCCTCCTTGTCGAATGCCGGCGCGCCGAACTCGTCCAGGCATTGCCCGATGTGATAGAGCTCGTGCTCCACGAGCGCGCAGAATTCCGCATCGCTACAGACCTCGCAATAGTCGGCCGCCAGCGTGATCAAGAACTCGGGCACGCGGCCGAACCACTCGATCATCTGCTGTTCCTGGCGCGCCTTCTGCCAGCCGCCGGCCCGGAACATGACCCGTTCGGCTTGGCCCAGGACGGTGCGGCCAGCCTTCTCGAACGCGCCAGGCGCCCATAGAAAGGCCAGATCGGCATCCAGAAGGTGGGCGTGGCCGGGGTTGTGGAGCTGGCCGCCCCGAGCCAGGATGGTTTGCTCGACCCAGGCCAGCAGCTCGGGCGCCGGCCGGAAGCAATCCAGCTGCTGGGGTGGCGCGGGCCGCGTTGTGGGAACCTCGCTCATCCGCACTCCCATCAAACTAATAATTTTGCCTAAAACTTATATTTGACTTATAATTGAGCCCATGAACACGATTCACTGGACCCTGAAAGCCGCCAAGCAGTTGCGCAAGTTGGACCGCCAGCACCAAGTGGCGATCCGTGATGGCGTCGAGGAGCTGAAGGCAATGCCGGCGTGCCAAAACGTCAAGGCCCTGGCCAATCACCAGTACGGCTACCGCCTGCGCATCGGCAATTTCCGAGTGCTATTCAGCTGGGACGGAGCGATCCGGGTGGTGGAAATCGAAGAAGTGAGGAAACGCGATGAACGCACCTACTAACATCCAAATCATCAACGGCCCCGGCGGACAGCCGGCCTTCGTGGTCATCCCCTACGCGGATTACGTGGCCACCCGCAACGCGGAAAAGGGCCTGATCCCTCATGACGTGGTCAGCCGCACCGTGGACGGCGCGACGCCAGCACGTGCCTGGCGCGAGCATCTGGGCCTGACGCAGGCCGAGGTGGCCGGGCGCCTGGGAATCAGCCAATCGGCCTACGCGCAGCAGGAGAGCAGCGACCGGCTGCGCAAGGCCACCCGTGAAAAGATCTCGGCCGCGCTCGGCATCGAGGCAGCGCAGCTGGACTTCTGAGAGCTCAGAACAGGCCCGCTGGCGCGGCGGCCACGTCCGTGGGTCGGCTGTCGGTGCCAGGGTGGCCGCCCTGGCATCGTCGCCGTCTCTTTTCGCGCCTGACGCCCAAATGCAAAACGCCCCGGTTTTTGGCCGGGGCGTTTCGTCAGGTCGTACTTGCTACGAGTCTGGGCGAATTCTGCTCATCTTGATTCACGTTGTCAAGTGCCGTGGGCTTCACGTCCCCTTCCAGGTCCACGACGATATCGGCATCGCGCATGCGAATATCCAGGCGTTTCAGCGCCGCGCGACGCGCGCCTTCCACCAGCACCCGGTAAGCGCTGGCCGGGCGCTGCAACGCCGAATACGGCAGGTCGAAGCGATCGCACAGATCGCGCAGCCGCGGCCGCCCGCGCAGGATGTTGCCCACCAACAGGTCGGTGAGCTCGCGCTCCCGGCTGTCCGCCGGCGCCTCCGGGTTCAACCACTCCGACACGCGCCGCGCGCTGATGGCGCCCTCCTCGCCCGTGCCGTACTGCGCCTGCAGGATGTGAAAGCCGATGTTGTCGCCCAGCGTGCGCTCCAGGACCTTGATGGTGAAAACCGCCTGCGCGTGCCAGTCGTGCGGCGTCAGGCCCGACAGCTCCTTGCGCTCGTACTCCACGTCGAAACGCTCCTGCAGGGCCTCGCAGACCAGCTGCGTGGGGTTTTTGGGCTCGATCGGATAGGCCAGCATCAGGTAGGCCACGGCGATGGCGTGCTCGGGGCAGGAGAACGTTCCGGGTTCACGCACGATTCGCTCCTTGGGCGGGTTCGATCCCCTCGAGGAGGGTCACCACCACGGTGACGCCAGGCGAGGCACCGTAGACCTTGCGCTTGCTGTCCAGCACCACCTGGGTGTCGTCGCAATACACCACGCCACTGATGCCGTCCTTCACGGCCTTCTCGACGTTGTCCGCGTCCGGTTTGACCGTGGGCGCAATCTGGCCGGCGGCTGCACGCCGCTTGCGCACACCGGACCACGACTGCGGGATGGGCAGGACAATCTCCATGTCCATGCGTATCGCCCCGGTATAGGGCGGCCGGCCGGCCATGGCGCGGGCCGCGGCCAGTTTCACCAGGCTTTCGTAGGCGGCCGTGGCCTCCGGCGTGTAGTGGCGCGTGAAAACGCGCGCTGCGCCAGTCCGGGGATCCCGGCCAATGCGCGAGCTGGACTTCGCGCGCCCCTTCCCCCTGGGCACGCCCGGTACGGTGAAAACGATCTGGTTCGGCATCATGCTCCCTCGCCGCGCAGGCTGCGCAGCCATTCGATACGCGCCTCGGCTTTGGCCGGGGTCGTGGGTTGGTGGTCCCGGCACTGCCGGGGAAATTCCGGACTGACGAACGTGCCGGGCCGGCCGGCCATGGCGGCACAGCGGCCCAAGCCCAGCTCGGCGTAGCGCGGCGATTCGCGCAGCGTGAACAGCGCGCAGCGCACGCATTGGACGGTGGCGATCATGCGTGCACCCCGTAGTCGGCGCGCAGCCGGGCTCGGTCTTGCTCGGACAGGTTCGCGGCAGCGTGGACGCGCAGTTTGAACGCGGGAAACGGCTCGGTTTTGCCCTGTTCGAGGCCCAGCTCGGCACCCTTGGCGACGATGCCTGACGCGGTTGTGGCCCAGGCGAGTGGGTCGACCAGCTGCGCCGCCTGGCGCTTGCCGTTCACCGTACTCTGCGCAGCAGGCGGGGTCAGCACCTTGGCGACGAACACGTCCAGGAATCCCGGCGTGATCGGGCCAGGGTCGCCGGTTGCCTCGCGGTCCAGGACGGCCAGCTCGTAGGCTTCGGCCAGCTGGGTGCCGGTCACGCCAGCCGCGATCCACGCGACGATGCGCGGGTCGTTGCTCTGCGTGCCCCTGGGCTGCTTGCCGCGGGCCTTTTCCCGACGCCGCAGCCAGACAGCCACGGCCAGGGCCTTCTCGTCGAGCGTTTTTTCGCCGTCAAGCGGCGGCGGCGGGGGGTCGTCCTCGTGCGCGGGCGCACGCGCGTGAGACGCTGCCGCCGCATTATCTTTTATATATGTCCCTGTCCCTGTCCCTGTCTTAGCCGTGACATCCCCGTGACTTTCCTTGTGACTTCCTACGGGTGTCACAGTGACGCCCTTGTGACCCTCCGTGACGACGATGGAAATTCCGCGTGACGCCGCGACCTCACGCAGGTGTGACGTACTGGTGCCCTTCGCTGGCAGAATCACGCCCATGTCACGCAGCGCGGCAAAGAGCAACTTGCGGTCCTCGCGCTCCTCCCGTTTGCGCTCGTTATCGCCCTCGCGAGCCGCCTGGTGCTCTTCTCGCCGACGCATGGCCTCCAGTGCCTTCTCTGCTATCACCGGGTGATACAGACGACCGTCGCTGCACCTCACGAATCCGCGCAGCGCCATTGCCCGCACCTTGCGCCACGCGGCCAGCTCCTTGCCGGCTAGGTGGGCCAGGATCCTGTCGTCGTCCGGCAAGGATGCCGCCGGCTCCTGGCTCCAGCTCTTGCACCACAGTCGCAGCGCTGTCTTGAACTCCTCGCCCGTGGACAGCGCCATCATGTCGCTGTCGAGCAGCCGTTCGGTGTCCAGCGGCATGAATGGCAGGCCGCGCAGGTTGCAGTCCGGCGGGGTCATGGGCGCAGGCAGATCGGGGCTATGCGTCGTGTCCATAGATCCGTCCTGCTCTGTTTGAGGCTCCGCCCTCCGCCAGGGCGTTGTGGGTGAAATTCATGTTGTCCCCCCCGCCACGCGCCAGCAGGATGGACTGGCCGATGATCCCGCTCACAGCGCATCCCCCTCTCTGGCTGGCAGCGGCAAGCCCGCGTCGGCCATCTGAGACTCGACGGTGGCGCGCACGCTGCGCGCGGCGACGATGGATTCAGAGAGCTCGCGGTGCGCCCGGATCAACTCGTCGGCCGTGGCGGTGCCATCCAACAGGGCAGCGGCCGCGGCGCTGGCCTCGGTCTGTTCGCGCATCAGGTTGGTGACCTGGCTCACGTCCACGCCGCACAGCACCTCGAGCTGCAGGCTGCGCACCGCCAGCCCCAGCGGTCGCAGGATGTCGTCGATGCAGTGCCGGCGCCGGTCGTGCGGCATCGCCGCCAGAATCGACGGTAGGAAATTGGTGGGCAGCAGGTTGGTGTCCTTGCTGTCGTCGTCCAGCCAACGCGAGACGCGGTCGGCATTGACTTTCATTCGCGAGAATGTGTCCTGCGTGTGAGGGTCGAACCGGATGCCGGTCACGGCCGGGCCGTTGAGCTGTTCGTGGGCCTGGACGATGGCATCAACCATCGTCTCGCGCGACCAGCCGTGGGCCTTGCGCCAGGCCGTGGTGTGTTCGCGGACGATGGCGATCAGCGTTTTGTGCGATACGTTGCGCATGCGGGGTGAGCTCCTGACAGTTACATTCCCGCCATCACGTAGGGGACGACGGGAGAAATCGAATGGACAATTGGGAACGGGACGCGGCCCAGGCCACACGCGCGCTGCTGCAACTGGCCAAGAGCATCGCGGAGAGTGTGCTCGGCCAGGCCAGCGAGGAAACGGTGCGCGAGGTGTTCGGGCGGCTGTGCTGCGAGGTCGACGCACGGGGCGACGTTGAGCCCACGCGCGAGCTGGCCGCCACGCGGCATTGAGGCGTGGCGGCGGCAATGGGTGGCCAGTTCCAGCCCCGTAGAATGGGTGCTCTCACACAACCCTACTTCGGAGAAGGAACCGGCCATGGCAGGAAATTGGCATGTTGTGCTGCACCGAGAATCGGCTGCGGCAGAGGTACTTGCGAGGCAGCAGACGACAGACTTCGAGGGTCATCCTGCAGTGGAGTGTTCGCGCGTCGACTGGACCAATACGCACTATCTCGGCCTGCGGCTGTCTCCCACGCAATTGCATCCTTCAAGGGATTACGAAGCGTGGGTGCCGCACCAATCAGTTGTGGCAGTGATGCAGGTGCAACCCGAGGAGAGTCGTCCGATCGGCTTTGTTCAGCCGACAGGTGCTGCAGAAGCCTAAGGAGTACCGCGCGCAGCGCGGCAGCCAGCGGAGTCTCATGCATGGTTTTCCTCGCCTGCGCCAATAGGCGACGCGGTGTCGGATGCAGCTTGCGGCTGGTCTCTGAACTCCCTCTCCCAGCCGATCATGAGATACCCGAATGGCCGGCTCCATTCCGTCACGCCCTCGGGCGGCGTCAGCCCGGGGATGATTTGAGCCAGCTCGTAGGTGAAGCGGTTGCACACATCACTGACGGGCCGGAAAGTGGCATAGCCAATGTGACGACCAGCTCCATCACGCAGGCGCATGCCCAACAACTCCGGCGCCACCTCTCGCATCTTGGCCCCCTCCAGCACCAGGCGAACACCACCCCCGGCAGGTTCGAGCCAGGCGTGAATGTCCAGGTCGGCATAGGTCTGGAACTCACGCATGGCTCGCTCCGGCTGTGTCGGACTCGGCGGGCGGCTGGCCCGCCATGGGCTCGCGCAATGCGGCCTCCACGGATTCGAGTTGGCGCGCCCCGGGATTGGCGATGCGCCCCTGCGCGAACTTCGTCAGCCAGGAATAGGACACGCCCGCGCGCCTGCTGATGAGCGGCCAGCGGCCCTTATTCAGCTGCAGGCCCGAGCGGACTTCAGAAATTAGAGACATGGCGGCAACCTGAGTTTTGAATGCCGCCAATCTAGCATTATGTGGCTAGATCATCAAGCACCAAAAGGCTACCTCGCCTCGATACACTAGCAATCCAATGCCAGACGTAAAAGAGATCCTCGCCCAAAGTGTCGCCAAGCTGCTGGAAACGCGGCAGGACATCTCGCGTCTGAATCTCTCGAAACTGATGGGTGTTGCCGACGGCACGCTTGGGCGCATCAAATACGGCACAGGTAATCCGAACGTCGAGACGCTTCAACAAATTGCTAAGTTTTTTCGATTTGACACTTGGCAATTGCTGGTCCCCGGCTTCAATCCGCTATCCCCGCCGAAACTGGCCAACACGGCCACAACCGCGGTAGACCTCGCCCCGGAGGAAGTCGAACTCCTCACGCTATTTCGCTCCCTCAACGAGCCAGAGCGGACCTATCTGCTGCTGAACGCGCGCGGATACGTTGCAGGCAACCCCATTCAGAAGGGAACTCCTCCCATCAAAAGCACTGCCTAAAAGGTGGCGCCGCCGAGGGAATGTCATTTTTGTGGTCAGGTGGGCATGGCTGATAAAAGCATAAATGGCGTGGGGTCGGCTCATTCCGAAAGGCGCGAGGCGCTGAAGGCGAATATTTTTTCTGGCGATGATGCGCTCATCATTGCCGCACTTGAGGCAGATGGTCGATTCATCGACTCGCTTTGCGAGCCGGGATACCCCGCCACATTGCTCACTCTAGCCGGTAAGCGGAGGGTCTCGCCGAAGATAGGCAATCCCGAAGCAATTCCAACACTGCGCGGCTTTTTCTATGAGCATGTCCGCCGCGGATCTAGTGCAGCAACGATGTCAGCACAGCTTCGAACAAGACTGGATGTAGCCCCGGGACTCGCTCGGCTTATCGCCGTTGCCGGCATGCGCGAAGTTTGCTCCGCCATCACTCGCCACCGCTGTGCCTCACTGGGGGTAACCGAATACCGATGGCGCAGCATCTGCGCGTACCACATGGAGCGCGACGGCACCATATTCAAGTGGGACGATCCCCCAGAAGGCGGCCACCCTGGAGAGGGCGGTCTGTGTAAATGCTGGGCCGAGCCGAGGCTGCCGCTGCTCGAAGACCTGGACGCGCTGATCGTTCACGGCGACGAGCCATCCCCCCTCAGCCCCACCCCAAGTTTCCAGAATACACAGCCATTGGCCGCCAACGCTGTAACCACAGTTTCGGCCCCTTCAAGTGGGCCGACGTGGCGCACGCGCCTTTCGAACTGGTTTAAGAACATGGCGCGGTTCCTGCGCCGCCCCTGATTTCTCCCCTGCCAGAGCCACCGTAATTGGCGGCCTTTTTTCTCCATCCTAGCATCAAATTGCTTGACACTAGCCATTTAATGCTTAGAATCTAGCATTGCAGTGCTAGATCAATGGCGCTGTCATCCCCCTTCGGGGCGATCACAAAGGGAAACGCCATGCAAATCCACCCCACCGCGCCGGTAGTCGCGCTCAACCACTACCGCCACCACCACCACGCCGCCGAGCCGCTGCTGGGCAGCACCGAGCAGGGCGTAGCCATGATGCTGCGCTACGACGGCTACCAGATGCTGGTCGGCCATGTCGGCGGCAACCTGGGGGGCGCCGTCCTGCCTGTTACCCGCAAGATCGAATACAAGGCCTTCCCCTCGCGCCATGAGTGCAATGCCAAGTGCCTGAACGGCCGGCATAACGGCACCTGCGAATGCAAGTGCGGCGGCGCTAATCACGGCCGCGGCATGTTCACCAAGTTCCTTAAGGCGGCCTGAGCCATGACCGCCCGCGCATTCAAGGATTGCCCCCTGGCCGCGTGTGCGCTGTCGATCGAAGAGCGCGCTAAGTGGCTGAACGTGATCGACCCGATGCTGCGTTACGGAGGCTCGCCGGGCGACTGGGGCTACGACTCCAAGCTGGGCCGGCTGCTGCTGGCCCTGCGAGAAGTCCGCGAAGAAATCGTCAGTACCCCTTCAACGGACGCCTGACCATGCTCCCCGCCCTCCTCACCAACCTCCGCTACTGGTCGATCCCACTGGCCGTGCTGTTCGTTGTTGGCCTGGTTGTGATTGGCTGGTAGCGGGGAAGGAGAAAACGATGTCCGACTTCCTGATTCCGAGCGACGACGCCACCCGCACCGCCGACCACGGCGAGTTGCCGGGCGAGGCGGTCGTCCCTGTCCCCGAACTGGACGACGAGGCCATCCTCGGCGTGCTGTGCGATCTGTTCGCCCGCCGCACCCAGGTCGCGTTCGGCGAACGCCTGGATTGGTGGATCGAGACGCTGCAATGCGATCTCGACCCTCGGGCCGCCGCCGGCGTGGCACTGACCGCGATCAGCAAATGGCCGTTCGATCAGCGTGCCGGCGCCGCAGGCGTCGAGGCCCTGCGCGCCGAGCTGGTGTCGCGCGCCAGGATGTTGCTGGCACACCCCGCGCACGATGGGAGCCTGTGATGGCTGGATTCCTGCTCATCGGGATCGTGCTGATCGCCGTCGAGGTGCGCGACCTGCTCGCGCGCCGCAAGGGGCGGCGCAAATGACGGCCTTCCTCCTCTTCACCGCTTGCGGCCTGCTGGCCGCCTACCCGCTGGCCGTGCTGGGCGACCGCGTCATGGCCATTTTCAGGAGCGAAGCATGACGACGAATCACACATTCGGCCCATGGCGCAAGGCTGCAGGGATTGTCAGTAACCCGCGAGTCATTGTGGAAGACGAATCTGGCCTGACTGTTTGCGCGCTTTCTCTGCGTGGCGCACTTGGCGATATCAACCGCATGAATGCCCGCGCCGATCTGATCGCCGCCGCGCCGGAGCTGCTGGAAGCCCTGCTCGCCATAGTCTCCGAGTGCTGTGGTCCTGAGCGTCCCTACAGCGGCGACAGCTACCTTCCGGAGCAATTCATCATCGCCAGCCGCGCCGCCATCGCCAAGGCCAAGGGAGAGCAGGCATGAAGCCCACCAGCAACATCCTCGCCCTCTTCCATGACGGCCACTTTCTGGCGGAAGTCGTCGGCGGCGGCTACCGCGTGGGTCATCAGCGTGGGCGTTCGGTCGATTTCGCGTCCGGCACGCCGGAGGCTCGTCGCCTTGCTCGTCTGCACGAGGTGGGGTCGATGGACCAGATTCATGCCGAAGTGCAGGTCCAGTTGCAGGAGCACGGTGCCGCCGCGCGCTGCGACACGCTGAAAGATGGCGACAAGGATTGGGGCACAGGTTGTCAGGTCTGCGGACAGAAGCCGACCGTGCACCCCACCGAACTGTGCGGCCCGTGCTGCTTTGGCGAGGCTGAAACCGCTGGGGGGAACTGATGATGATCCGCCGCCTCTTGCGTGCCCTCGACCGCGACCATGCCGTCGCGGCCATCGCCATCGTCTGCGCCGTCGTCGGCTACGGCTATGTCCAACAGGCCGACGAAGCCGCAGCCATCACGGCGCACGCCGAAGCCACTGCGCCCCACAACCACTGACCCCCGGAGCCAACATGATGCAACGCATTATTCCGATCCGCGCGTCCAGCCTTGCCGAGCTGTTCGATTGCCCGGCGCGCTGGGAGGCCAAGAACCTGCTTGGCATGCGTATGCCGTCCTCGGGCGCCGCGCGCCTGGGCACGGCAATCCACGCCGGCACGGCCGCTTTCGACCAGGCCAGGCTGAACGGGAGCCCGATCACACCCGATGACGCCGCCGGCGAGCTGGTCAAGACCCTGCACGACACCACCGAGGAGGTGGATTGGGACGAGGCGCGGCCGCAGGACGCCGAGCGCATCGCCCTGGCCCTGCACACCCGCTACTGCGCCGAGATCGCGCCGCGGCAGGACTACGTCGCCGTCGAGCTCACCTGCGAGCGCATGGAGATTCCCGAGCTGGGCCTCGCCCTCACCGGCACCACCGACCGCGTGCGGCGCACGCCCACCGGCGAGCTGGGCATCGCTGACCTGAAAAGCGGTGCGCGCGCCGTGGGCGCCGACGGTGCCGTGGCCACCGCCGGCCACGGCCCGCAGATGGGCGTGTACGAGATCCTGGCGCAGTACGCCGTAGGCCAACCGATCACGGCACCCGCGCAGATCATCGGCCTGCAGACCGGCAAAACCGCCGCTGCCCAGCGCGTGGGCACCGCCGAAATAGCCGGCACCCGTGATGCGCTCGTCGGCACCGAGGAATCGCCCGGGCTGCTGCAGCACGCCTCGCGCCTCATCCACAGCGGCGCTTTCTACGCCAACCCCAAATCCGTTCTCTGTTCGGGCAAGTACTGCCCGCGCCATCCCACCTGCAAATACAAGGGTTGAACCATGTCCCAAACCACCATTCAGAACCTGCGCGCGCCCAGCGAGGCTAACCTTCCCAGCGTCGCCCCCGGATTCGGCAGCCTGCAGAGTTTCGAGCTCATGCAGCGCGCCGCCAATCTGCTCGCCAGCAGCACGCTCGTACCCGCGCAGTACCGCAAGGTTATCGAGAAGCTGGACCGCTACGGCAACGTCAAGGAGAGCCGAGAGAACCCCAACGCCCTGGCGAACGCCGTCGTGGCGCTCAACATGGCGCAGCGCATGGGCGCCGACCCGCTCATGGTCATGCAGAACCTGTACATCGTCGAGGGCCGCCCGTCCTGGTCCTCGCAATGGATCATCGCGGCCGTGAACGGCTGCGGCCGGTTTTCCCCGCTGCGCTTCGACATCAAAGTTCTGGGCCCCAAGTGTATCGACTACAAGTCGACGTACTGGGAAGCTGGCGAACGCCGCAGCAAGGTCGAGAAGGTCGAAATCGTCGACAAGGTTTGCGTCGCCTGGGCCATCGAGAAGGAGACCGGCGAGCGCCTGGAGTCGCCTGCCGTATCGATCGAAATGGCCGTCCTCGAAGGCTGGTACACCAAGAACGGCAGCAAGTGGCAGACCATGGACGAGGTCATGCTGCGCTACCGCACCGCCAGCTTTTTCGGCAAGTTGTATGCGCCCGAGCTGCTGATGGGCCTGCAGACGGTCGAGGAGGCCCAGGACATCATCGAGGCAACCACGGGCCCCGACGGCACCATCAGCGTCAACGTGGACGAGCTGCGCGCCTCGGCCGCGCCGACGCAGCGTCAGTCCAGCGCCTCGGCCACCAATGTCACGGACGTGGAAGCGCGCCCCACCAGCGCTGCCACGGATGCGCAGAACACGACCGACACCGCCCCCGCCGCGGAGCCAGTGGACGACGCCCGCGCAGACGACCAGCACCAGCGGGCCGACCTGCCCGGCACCGATCCGAGCGGCGACGACCTCGGCCTGGATCCGGCGAAGGTTCAGGCTCAGCTCATGAGCGCGACCACCATCGACGTGCTGGACGTGGCCTCGGATTCCATCGACGGCGTACTGGACCTGGGCGAGCGCGCCCGCCTGCACCAGCTCTACCAGCAGCGCCGCCTGTCCATGACCGCCGCGGCCCAGCGCGCGCCTACCCAGCGCCGCCGCGTGCAGGCGCCGGAATAACGCCATCGGCGAATGTCCGCAAATCCCCGCCGCGCCAGTGCGGGGAGCCCCAAACCCCTACACGCCTCGACCAGATTTTCAGGACAACCCAAGATGACCCAAGAATTTCAAGACCCCCGAGCCATGGCCGCCGACACGGTGGGCCGCGATCTGCTGTCGGCCCTCGTCCAGGAGCTGAAACTGTTGCCGGAGCCCTGGCACAAGCTCTCCCAAGCCAAGCAGGACGACATCATCGACCGCCTGCGCGAGCGAGTCGCCGACAACATCAGAATGGCCGTGCACTTGATCGCCAGCCAGGGCCGCACCGTGGTCGTGGGCGACCTAGACCAGGTGACCATCAAGGACGGGGCGAAGGCCGTCATCAAGATCAGCCGGGGCGCGGAATCGCTTCACGAACTCTACGACGCCCAGGGCAAGGCGGTGCTGATCACCGTGGCGTCTGTCGGCGAGCACATCTCTGGCATGGATCAAGTACGTGGAGAACCTGACCAGCGCGCCATGAACCTGGGCAAGGAATACACGGATCAGGACGGTGACGGTATGGACGACGACATCGTGGATGCAGAGATCCGCGTTTTGCCTGCACCGCCGGATGGGCCTAGCGAGGAGGAGCTGGAACGGGCATTCGAAGACGGCTACCGGGCCGCAAGCGAAGGCCGACCCGAATCGGCATGTCCAGTCATGGACGGTCAGCTCTGCATCCAGTGGGTCAAGGGGTGGAAATCGTGGCACGACGAGCAGTCGGCGGTTGATGAGGAGGAATGACATGAGAATCTCGCGCATCACCATCGACAATTTCCAGGGCGTGCGCGCCGCCCAGATCGCCCTGGCCACGCCCGTGGCGCTGATCGCCGGCCCCAATGGCGCGGGGAAATCCAGCATCGCCGAGGCCGTGCGCCTGGCGCTGCTGGGCGCGCCGGAACGCGTCGGCCTGAAAAAGGAACTGCCCCTTCTGGTCACCGACGGCGCCAAGCTTGGCAGCGTCGCCCTGGAGCTGGACACCGGCCCGGTATCGTTCTCGTTGCCCAAGGGTACGCAGTCGGGCGAGGCCCTCGTCCCGCAGTCCCCCGCTCTGCCCTTCGTTCTGGCACCGGAGACATTCGCGGCCGCCGCGGCCGACGACCGCCGCAAATTGCTGTTTGGCCTGACGGGGACTCGCATTTCCCCTGACGAAATCGAGAAACGCCTGCTCGCGCGCGGCTGCGTGCCGGCGCTGGTGACGCAGATCAAGCCGATCCTGCGCACCGGATTCGGGCCGGGCGCGGAGTTTGCCCGGCAGCAGGCCACTCAGGCCAAAGGCGCGTGGCGTGCCGCCACTGGCGAAACCTATGGTGAGAAAAAGGCACGGGACTGGGCCGCCGAAATCCCCCCCTTTGACCGCGTCGCGCTGGAGCGCGCCAGCGCAGACCTGACGGCGCTGGATGAGCGCATCGCGGCCGCCAACCAGAGCCTGGGCCAGATGGCCCAGAAAGCCGAAGCATACGCGGCCGCGCGCGACCAGATCGCGGCCCGCCGGGCCAGGGCCGCGAAACTGCCTGCGTTGCGCCAGAAGCTGGAATTTGACCTGGCCGAGCATTCCAAGGCGGTCGCCCACGTGGACGCCCTGCAGGCCAAAGCCGGGGCCGGCCCTCGTCACGGTCTGATCCACGATCTGGCGCGTGCGACGGGCTACCTGCTGTCGTATGTCAATCTCGACGATTTGAGCGATGAGGACTGCGCGGCACAGGACGCGCTGCGCCGCTACGAGGCCCAATACGGCAAGCCCGACGCCGCCGGAGACGCCGAGGCTGCCGCGGCCCTGCCCAAGGCCATCGAGGCCCGCGACCTCATGGCGCGTAGCGTGGAGAACGACCGCCGCGACATCGCCGCAGCCGAGGAGGCAGCCGCCAGCCTGGACGGCGCGACTGCGCCCGAGGCCGTGGAGCGCGCCGACGTAGAGGCCGTGCGTGCGCGCCTGGCTGCGCTCCAGGCCGAACGCAAGAGCCTGGACGCGGTCGTCCAGGGGCTGCTCAACGCCAAGCGGGCGGCAGTCAGCGCTGCCGAGCGTACCGCGAACGCCGCGCGCTATCACCAGGAGGTGCTGGCATGGGGCGCCATCGCCGACGCGCTGTCGCCGGACGGCATCCCCGGCGAGATCCTGGCCGAGGCCCTGCAGCCGTTCAACACCAAGCTGGCCGACCTGGCCGACCTGGCGGGCTGGCGCGCGCCCGCCATCGGCGGCGACATGGGCATCACCTGGGGCGGCCGGCCCTACCGCCTGCTGTCGGAATCCGAGCGCTGGCGCGTGGATGCGCTGGTGGGCGCCGCGCTGGCCGAAATATCGGGCCTGCGCTGCCTGATCCTGGACCGCTTCGACTGCCTGGATCTGCCGGGCCGCGGCGATGCACTGGGCCTGGTCGACGCCCTGGCCGACGAGCGCAACTTCGACACCATCCTGCTGCTGGGCACGCTCAAGGCCCCGCCGGCCGCGCCCACCGAACTGTTCACCGTTTTCTGGATCGACCACGGCCACGCGGGCCAGCAGGCAATGAGGGAGGCCGCATGAAATACCACAGTTCCGACATGCAGATCGCTCGGCGCATGGCCGGCGACCAGCTGCGCCGCCTGGGCGCGCCGGTGAGACCGTCCACCACGGTAATCCAGATGGCGGAAATGATCGCCGAGCGCACCGGATGGCCGGTGCCCATGGAGATCACGCCGGACTCGCTCCTGCCCTACCTGCTCCGATTTTTGGAGCTGCGCGCCGAAGCGACGCCGCCGCCGTACCGTCCCGTCGTCCGTCCGCCGCTGCGTTACGGCCTGTCCATGCGCGTCACCGCCGCGCGAGCAGCGGCTGTCCAGCCGCGCCTCATCGTCGCCGCCAGCAACGTCGTCACCTGGAGGGAACTCGCAACATGACATTTCATACCGCCATCGCCCGCCTGCGCGAGGCGTCCTATGCCGCGCCGTCGGCCGGAGAAGGCCCGAACACCTGCCTCGTCGGCCGGCACGACCTGCGCACCGCGCTGCATGTCATTGATCGCCTGGATGCCGACCTGCGCCGCGTCGGCGTCATATCGCATGGCGCGGTGACCGAGCCCGCTCCCACCGCCCCCATCCCCGCCGGCTGGAAGCCGATAAGTTCTGCGCCGAAGGACGGCACGCCTGTGCTGGCATTTTGGACTGGCGCTACCGAGGCCGCTACGGTGTACGGCAGATCCTACGGGATCACCATGTTCAAACACGGCGAGTGGGTAAATGTCGATAACTGTGACGACGCTTACTCTGAACCCACGCATTGGATGCCTCTGCCCGCCGCTCCCCAAGGAGCTGGAGCATGCTGACCCCGCAACTTGTCCTGGGCCTGGCGCCCAAGCTGGTCGTCGACATTTTTGCCGGCGGCGGCGGCTGGTCGACCGCCTACGAACAGGCCACCGGCCAGCACGTGCACATCGCCATCAATCACAATCCCGATGCCCTGAGCATGCACGAAGCGAACCACCCGCAAGCCCGGCATTACATCGCCGACGTGTGGGAAGTGTGCCCGCGCCAGGCAACCGGCGGCATGCCAGTGGGCTGGCTGCACCTGTCGCCGGACTGCACCGACCACAGCCAGGCCAAGGGCGGCCAGCCGCGGCGCAAGAACATCCGCGCCCTGGCCTGGGTTGCCGTGCGCTGGGCCGGCACTGTCAGACCCGACATCATCAGCCTGGAGAACGTCGTCCAGATCCTGAAATGGGGCCGCCTGATCGCCAAACGCGACCCGGCCACCGGTCGCGTGGTCAAGCTGGATGGCAGCGTGGCCGAGACAGGCGAGCGCGTGCCCGTGCAGAAACAATACCTGGTGCCCGACCCGAAGCAGCAGGGCAAGCACTGGCACCGTCTGGTGGCGATCCTGCGCCGCCAGGGCTACACCGTGGAATGGCGCGAACTGAACGCCGCCGACTACGGCGCCGGCACGACGCGCACGCGCCTGTTCATGATGGCGCGCCGCGATAGCCTGCCCATCGTTTGGCCGCTGCCCACGCATTTCAAGAACCCGACCAAGGGGCAGAAACGCTGGCGCGCGGCCGCTGATGGCATTGATTGGAGCATCGAGGGACGGAGCATCTTCAACCGAGCACGCCCACTGGCCGACGCCACCATGCGCCGGATCGCGCGCGGCATGAAGCGGTATGTGCTGGACTGCGCGGATCCGTTCATCGTGCCCATCGCCAACTGGAGCCGCGACGCCACGCACTCGGCGCGGCAGCCCATCAGCACAGTCACGGCGAAGCCGCGCGGCGGATCACATGCTGTGGTCGCCCCAGTGCTGGCGGGCGTGGGTGGCCGGGCTGGCCAGAGCGAGCCCAGGCCAGCCAGCGAGCCGCATTACACCATCACCCGCAAGGGCGACAGCGCCGTCATCGCACCCGTCCTGGTCCAGGCCGGTCATGGCGAAGGCACGCCAGGCCGGGCCAGACGCTGGGGCAGCGGCTGCAACGATGCTGGCGACCCGGTGGGCACGCTCACAGCGTCATCGGTCAGCCATCAGGTGTGTACGGCCATGATGGTCCAGGCGAACGGCGGCTACAACACCACGCCGGCCCATGACGTGCGCCGGGCGGCGTCCACCATCACCAACACCGGTAGCCAGCAGCAGCTCATCACGGCCCACCTGACGACGCTGCGCCGCAACTGTATCGGTCGGGATATGGGCGAGACGCTGCCAACGCTCACGGCCGGCGCAGAACATCATGGCATCGTGGAATACGACCTATCGCCCGACGACCAGGCAGGCGCCCTTCAAGTCGCGGCATTCTTGATGCGCTACTACGGCGAGGGCGGCCAGTGGGGCGACCTGCGCGACCCGGCCAGCACGTTGACTACTAAGGACCGCCTAGCGCTGGTCACTGTCTACATCCAGGGCAATCCCTATGTGGTGGTCGACATCCGCCTGCGCATGCTCACGCCGGCCGAGCTGTACGACCTGCAGGGCTTCCCGCGTAGCTACATCATCACGCACGGCCACGATGGCCGCGTGTTCACCAAATCCCAGCAGGTTCACATGGTCGGCAACAGCGTCAGCCCGCCGCCGGCGGTCGCGCTCATTGCCGCCAATGCCCCGCGGGAGCTTCTGTTGAGGAAAGCAGCATGACCAACCAGAGCAACACCCCCCAGCCCGTGCTGACGGACGAGGAGATCATGCGATCGGCCATCAACGCGAGCGACAGCCTGAACATCACGCGGTTCCATGGGATGGGCGCCCCGTCCCGGACCATCATGGACGACGCCGGGCTCCTGGAGCTGGGCCGCGCCATCGAAACCGCCGTGTTATCCAAGCTGCGCGCCCCTGTAGCCGATGAGCGGGCGCTGCCACCGTTGCCCGCCGCCTGGGGCAGCGCCATCAATGACGCGGGGGACGGTCACGTTGACCTCTACAGCGCCGAGCAATTGCAGGACTACGCCCGAGCCGCCATGGCCGCTACGAAAGGGGAAAGCAATGAATGACGTACTGAATGATGCGCTGTCGAACCTGGAACACGACAACTACGAGCGCAGCCACAAGGGGTACGAGAATCGACAGGCCGATGTTGCGATG